>Ga0070741_10014805_pt1 | contig 13398 bp, 11 predicted proteins | sample Coa_R1_4_FD_66440 | JGI IMG/M metagenome (GOLD analysis project Ga0070741, IMG submission 66440) | Surface soil microbial communities from Centralia Pennsylvania, which are recovering from an underground coalmine fire - Coalmine... | ecosystem: Environmental > Terrestrial > Soil > Unclassified ... | reverse complement strand
CTGTTCCGCGAATTCGCCGTGACGATGTCGGTAGCCATCGCGATTTCGATGGCAATCTCTCTCACCACCACGCCCATGATGTGCGCTCATCTGCTGAAGGAGCAGGAATCGCATGGCTGGTTGTACCGCACCACCGAGCGCGGTTTTCAATGGATTGTGGGCCTATATGGAAGAACTCTCAATCGCGTGCTGCAACACCCGGCCGTCACGCTGGGCGTTCTCGGCGCCACCATCGGCCTGAACGTATACCTGTTCGTTCACGTGTCGAAAGGCTTTTTCCCGCAGCAGGACAACGGGCGCATGAACGGCACCATCATTGCCGATCAGGACACTTCGTTCCAGGCCATGGAAGCAAATCTCCAGCGCGTGGTCAAAATTGTCCAGGAAGATCCCGCGGTGGAAACTATCGCGGGATACACGGGAGGCAGCGGCGGATACGGGAACACGATCAATACGGCACGCATGCAGATCCAGCTCAAGCCGCTGGCCGAACGCAAGGTTTCGGTGTACGACGTCATCGAGCGCATCCGCCCCAAGCTGCGCGTCATTCGCGGAGCCAACCTGTACATGCAAGCTAACCAGGATGTTCGCGTCGGAGGGCGCAATAGCGCGTCGCTGTACCAATTCACGATGCGCGGCGACAATGTCCAGGATCTGACAAAGTACGGCCCGCCCATGCTGTCCGCGTTGCGCCACCTTCCCCTGATCAACGATGTCAACAGCGATCAGCAGAATAGCGGCCTTCAAACCGTGGTGCACTACGATCGCGATACGGCGGCGCGGTTCGGCATTTCGTCCCAGCTGATCGACAATGTGCTGTACGACGCGTTCGGCCAGCGTCAGGTCTCTACCACCTACACGTCGCTGAACCAGTATCACGTCATCATGGAAGCCGCGCCGCGCTTTTGGCAGGACCCCGAGTTTCTCAAGGAGATCTACGTGCGGGATCCCCACGGCCAGTCGGTGCCGCTGGCGGCGATCAGCCGATTCGGTCCTTCCGTGGCTCCGCTGGCGGTAAACCATCAAGGGCTGTTTCCGGCCGTCACGATTTCATTCAATCTGGCGCCGGGCGTCGCGCTGGGGGATGCGGTGGAGGCAATTCAAAACACGGCGCGAAGGGTCGGGCTGCCGGATACAATCCAGACCTTCTTCGCGGGCACCGCGCAAGCCTATCAGGACTCCTTGCGCAACGAACCGATCCTGATCGCTGCAGCCTTGGCCACGGTTTATATCGTGCTCGGCATGCTGTATGAAAGCTGCTGGCATCCGATCACGATTCTTTCGACGCTTCCCTCAGCGGGTGTGGGCGCGATGCTGGCGCTCATGTTGACGCGTACGGATCTGAGCATCATCGCGATGATCGGGATCATTCTGCTGATCGGCATCGTGAAAAAGAATGCCATCATGATGATCGATTTCGCGATCGCGGCCGAGCGTTCCGAAAAGCTGCCGCCGCGCGAAGCCATCTACAAAGCCTGCCTGCTGCGCTTCCGCCCCATCATGATGACCACGATGTCGGCGCTGCTGGGCGCAATGCCGCTGGCCTTGGGCCACGGGGTGGGCGGGGAACTGCGGCGTCCGCTGGGAATTACGATCATCGGCGGGCTGATCGTCAGCCAACTGCTGACGCTCTACACCACGCCGGTGGTTTATCTTTCGCTGGACCGGCTGCGGCTGCGGTGGAAGCGCGAGCGCACGCCAGAGTTGATCGAGGCGTAAGCCGGCTCCTAGCTGGCGGCTTTCTTCACTACGAACTCGAACGGCATGCCGTCGGCATCGCCCGACATCTTGATCTGATCCGCCGCCACCACGCCCTTATACGTCAGCTTCAGGCTGTTGCCGCCAAGATCCAAGCTCAGCCAGAAAGAGATGTTGGCGCCGTCGATCATGCCGTCTTTGATTGCGATGTCCCCGCCGTCGGGGCCGGCCATGGAACCGGTCAGCATTGGCCCGTCCGCTTTAAAGGTGAAGGCCACCGGAAAATCGCCCATGGGAGTGGAGACGCTGCCGGACCATTTGCCGTCAACATCGGCGGCGAACGCGGAAACGGCCAGCAACAGAAACACTGCTACAGGTGCAAACAGCTTCATGAAAGAAACCTCCTCCAGGAAAGGGTTTCGATTATGGTAGCAGTTTTCGGCTAATGCGTCATCGCGTACACGACGTAATTGACGCCGGTACGAATGCCGAGCGCGGAATAGCGTTCCGGATACTCGGGATCGTCTGCCCACTCCCATGAGTCGCCGGTATCGTGATTGAAGAGCACCGCCACGATGATGCGGCCCTTGTCGTCATAGATCGCGCGCCAATGCGGATCGCGTCCGCCGTTCAGGTACGGCATGCCGCGCAAGCTCCATTGGCCGGAGACCTGATAGCGCTGGTCCAGATCGAAGACGGTGTGGAAAATCGCGTCAGTGGATGCAATCTCGACGATCGGCCGGCCGGGCAGCAGCTTGGCCATGTTTTGCTGGAAGTAATACCAGTCCGATTCTCCCCAGAAGTCGTCACCCAGCAGGAATCCGCCGCGCGCCAGGTAATCGCGAACGCGCGTCATCTCCGCGTCCGTCATGTTCCATTGATCGGGACCGGCGCAATAGAGGAAGGGCCAATTGTAGAGATCGTCGCCGTCATCCGGACTCACGGGTTGCTCCACGCTGCGGGCGTCGAGGCGCGTCAGCCGGCGAAGCGCGAGGACGAAATGGCGGTCCGAACGCGGATAATCGTTCGTCCAGGCGCTGCGCCCCTGGCGCCAATCGAAGCGATAGAGCCAGCCGAAGATACCCCAGTGACCCTGCGGATACATCAGGCGGCCGAAGACGAACTCGGCCTTGTTGTGATAGTCGGACGGAAGCGGAAAGTCGTTGTACTCCATGCCCGGATATTCGCGGAAGGGCATCTGAAAAGCGGACAGAATCCCCGCCGTCAGGCCCAGGATTAAAACGACAACCCGGCTGCACCGCACTCGACCATGCTAGCAGCCGGGTAAGGGCCGGGAAACAGTCTAGAGTCCAGCGATCCAGTTCATTACCAGGTTGTATGCGTCCACCGTGCCTATGCCGGTGGCGAAGTCCCAACCCGTGGCTGTGCCGAATGCCCGCGTGAACAGCGTGCTTGAAGTAGAGAGCGCTCCGTCGGGAGTTCCCATCCGGCCGTGCAGGTTGGCGACGTACCCGTAACAGTTCGAGGTTCCCGCGCAGTTGACCACGATGTCGCCCTGCGTCACGTCGTGAAACACGCAACTCGAGCCGAGACTTGCGCCGCCGGCGGAATTGCAAGTGGCCGAGCCGGATGCGCCGTATTCTTGCGCGGCCAGCCGGTAATAGACGTAGTTGGGATTCCCTTGCGCGCCGCCCTGCTTCTGATTCACCAGGGCCTGAATCCCGGCCATGATCGGGGAGGAGAAAGACGTGCCACCCGCACCCGCCCACGCGCTCGGAGCGCCGGTGCACGGAGCGCCGCCGTTGGATGGATCGCTAAAGCAGATGACGTAATAGTGCCCCCACAATCCATTCGCGGCGAAGAGCGAAACGTCGGGAATATCGCGCACGCCATCCGTCGGCAAGCCAAACACGCCCACCTGCCAGGACGGTTTCACATAGCCCTTGCAGGTTCCGCCGACCACGCCAAACTTAATAGGCGATCCGGTGAAGCAGCCGCTGGGGCCGCCGCTCCCAGCCGCGGTGGTGAGCAGTCCATCCTGACTGGCAGTGGAAGTAGCGCACAAGCTGTTCGGCCCTGAAGTGGTAGCGAAGCCGAGATATTGCGAGAGCAGCCCGCCGGCGCACGAATTGTTCCAGGGGATTTCCGGAATATAGGACAGCGCCGAGCCGTACACGCTGCTGTTGCTCGGGCCCCAATAAGAATTGTTGGTTCCGGCGAAGGTGTCGCCGAAATCCGTGCCTCCCACCGCGACGTTATAGGCGGTGCTGGCAAACGCGCTGACCCCGATTCCATGCGTCGCAGAGTTGAGATTGGCGTCGCAGCTGGCCGCGCCTTCGTCGCCCGAGGACACGAACACCGAGATTCCCTCCACCACGGCTTGCTGGTACAGCGAGTTCAGCGCCGCATTCGATGTTGCGCCGTTTTCGGCTTCGCACTCTCCATAACTGATGCTGATGATCCCCGGATGGGTTTTGCTGTTGATCAGATTTTGCATGGCGATGAACCCGCCGAAGGTGGTGTAGGTATTCGCACAGGACGCAACCTGTATGGCCGCTCCGGGCGCGGAGGCCGAAGCCCATTCCGCGTCCAGGATCGCCTCGCCGTCGTCGCCATTGACGCCGGGATTTCCGCAGTTGTTGCGGCCCGTGGCGGGCGCGGGATGCACGGTGGTCAATGAGCCTGAAGAATAGACGCCCAGCCCGAACGTCGTCCGGAATGTCGACCAATCCGCGGCCGAGTACAGGTTGGTATCTTCAATCACCGCGATAGTCTGGCCCTTGCCCGTATATCCAGCGCTGAAGACGCGCGTCAGGTCATAGATGGTGGCCAGGTCGGCGGGCACCACTGCCTGGTACGGTGCGTTGCCCGAAGTGAAGGTGTAATCGCGATGCGTGGTCTTCATCGCATGCGGCCGGAAATCGTGCATGGATACCACGCCAGCCACGACGGGTGCGAGCGCTGCCGGAATTTGCGGATTCGCAGCATTGGCGATATGCCGCACGCCGTTTACTTCGTAATGGTGTATGGAAGTGTGAAACGCCTCCCGCACCTGCGCCGCGGTACCCGAGAAATCGATCGCCATTCCGCCGGCATAGACTACATTTACGGTGAAGCCATGCGATTGCAGCCAGGCGGTCACTTTGTCCACGTCTTCTTGAGCCGGCCCGTACGCCTTGCCGAATTCCTCCGGCGTCAGCCACTGGTGGAACTGCGGTGAACGGGCATTGTGCAGCTCATCGATCAGGCCGCGAACGGCTTCTTCCTGCTCGGGAGAGCGCTGCAATTGGAGGAGCATATGCTCCATCGGCAGGCTGTCATCTACGGGGCCCCGGTCGTTTTGCCGGTTCGCCTCCGGACGCGTATTGCCGGCCAGCGTGTGTCGCACGGCCTCATCAATTTGTTGAATCAGCGGTTGGCGGCGGGTCTGGGCGGGTAACTGAGCGGCGAAGAAGGAGGCCGCAATCGCGAGCACACCTCCGGCACTCCATCGGAAACGAGACATCACTCCTCCTTGTGGCGCGTTGCGATGGCGCACGGCCACGGAGGAATATCGGCGGCTCCGGTGGTTTTCTTTAGTGGGGACGCCGGCAAAACTCTGGTACAGTTTCAGTAAAGAGGTTCAGCCGCCGTGCGAAGTTTGATTGTTTTTGGGTTTGCCTTTCTTCCCGCGCTGCTGGCCCAGACCGAACCCGCCTCAAGCCCAGTTGCCGGCACGACTGAGTTTCGCACCGATACTACGCTCGTCCTGGTCCCCGTCTCCGTGACAGATCCTTCCAATCGGTACGTGCTGGGTTTGGGCAAGGACGACCTGCATTTGTTCGAGGATGGCGTGGAGCAGAAGGTCACGTATTTCTCGAATGAAGATGCACCCCTGGCGATTGGGCTTTTGGTGGATACCAGCGGCAGCATGGGATCGAAGATTGAGACCTCGCGCCGCGCGGTGGCCGAGTTCATGAAGACGTTGAATGCCGCAGATGACGCTTTCCTGGTGGAATTTAGCGATAAAGCGGAGCTGTCCGTTCCGCTCACCAAAGACGCTGCCGCGATCGATGCCGCCATGAAGTCGGCAACGTCGGGCGGTCTCACGGCATTGCTGGACGCCGTGCATATTGGGCTGGAAGAGATCAAGCGTTCGAAAAATCCTCGCAAGGCGCTGCTGGTGATCTCCGACGGCGGGGACAATAACAGCCGCTACACCTCCACGCAAATTACCGATCTGGTGCGTGAAGCCGACGTGCAAATCTACGCCATGGGAGTGTTCGAGCCCACGTTGCCGCTCGGCCTGGGGTTAAAAGGCTTAAGCGGGAGCCATCTGGGCGCGGCGGAACTGGATGGCCCCAGGCTGCTTTCGGAAATCGCGGATCAAACGGGCGGCCGCGCTCTCGCCGCGAGCAGTCTGCGCGACCTTCCCGCCATCGCGCAGCGCATCGGTATTGAGCTGCGCAATCAATATGTGCTGGCCTACTCGCCGCACAATCAAAGCCGGGACGGGAAATATCGCAAGATTGAGGTCAAGCTGGAACAGCCGAAAGCACTGCCTGCTTTGAAAGCGCGCTGGAGATCCGGCTACTACGCGCCCGCGCAGTAGAGTGGCAGGCGCCTAGCGATGGCCGCCGACGTGAACCGCGCCCGCCCCTACACGGCCCATGGGCATTGCGCCGCCGGGCCGCATCATCGGAACGGTTGAATGCACTGGATTCAAACCGTATCCGGCGCGACCCGGAGCCGTGGGCAGACCGCGATTATACGGATACGTCGACGGCAATCGTGTTTGGTAGGACCGATAGAGCGGGGTTCCGTAAACGTACAGCGGACGGAGGGAACCCAAACCGTACAAGCTGTACGGATAGAGCGCCGAACCATAGTACAGCGCAGAACCGTAAACGCCGGGTCCGTACAATCCTGAACCGTAGCCGTACAATCCGGAGCCGTACAGGCTTGGCCCATACAAACCGGATCCGTATCCAGGGGGCGGGATCGTAGCCGACATGCCGGGAATGTACGGGGGAATCCCGAGCGACTGCAGCACCTGGTCCGGATTGTTATTCCACCCATCGATCACGCCCGATAAATCGGAAGCACCCGCCGCATCGGTATTGTTTTGCGCGACGATGTTGTCGCGCGAGGTGTTCCAGTTGTCGAGATCGTCGCTCTTGCTTCCCGCAGGATCGCTCAGGACCCTTCGCGCCGCGAGCTTTCCTTCGAAGGGAACCACGAATCCCTGACCGGCGTGAATGGTGTTGCCATCCGCAGTCACGTCCACCTCACCGCTCTCTATTCTTACTTGCGGAGGCTGTGAATCGAAGCGATAGCGGCCGGGCTTTTTGATGCGGACTTGATCCAGGTTGTACAGCATGGTTACGGCTGTGTCGGCGAGCGCGTCGGGGCCTTGATCGACCACCGCCGAACCGCTCAACAATTCAACGCGAGTGTCTTCCAGCTTGTTCGAAAGCATCCGGATCGAGCTGTTGGCGCCCAGCCGCAGGAAAGTTCCAGGCGTGAGCAGCGCTTCAGCGCGGCCGTCTTGCGTTCTCAGCTCCGAACCGTTGTTGATCTGGTCGAATTTGCCGGTCTTCTGCTCTAAGCGCTGATCGTCCAGGAACACGGAGCCGTCGAAGAAATGAACCAGGCCCGAGTGCGCCGAGATGACGGATTGAGCCAGGAGAGGAAGGCCAAGCAGCGGAGTCAAGGCCGAGCAAAAAATCCACCGGTGCGACATCGCGAGACTCCTTGGAACAAGGATAACGTTTTACGGCCCGGTGTCAAGCTGGAGAGTCAAGGGGGAATTACAATGTTGAGCAAATAGGTGGGCGGCGGATGCGTCAGGCTAGTTGCAAGGCTAGAACCGGAGAACGTTGGCCGCCCACAACCTTATCGCACCAGACGAGCGGCAGTTGAGGATAAATTTTCAGGGCCGCGCGCGGGCTCAAAAACCCCCGACACCAAGCTGGACGTGCGCCAGAATCTTTTTCGGAAAGGTCTCTTTTTCGCCCAACTCCGGATTGTGCCGCTTCCCGTACACGTAGTCGCCTATAAACCAGCCCATCGCGCCGCCGGCCATCACATCGCCGGGGAAGTGTTGATTGGCGGCCAGACGCGCGCCTACCACGCCGCCCGCGTAGGCATAAGCCAAAAACTTCACCCACCATTTATCGTGGTACTCGTGAGCGAATATAGACGCCAGCGCGAACGTCTCGATGGCATGGCCCGAAGGGAAGCTGGAGTTGTAGCGCGGGCTAGTGGAGGCGAAGAAGTGGCCCTCCCCATTGCCTTCGTTGGGCCGCTCGCGATCCGCGATCGACTTGATCGCCAGTTGCACCACCGTAACATCGACCAAGGTTTCAAACGAAAGCAAACCGGTCTCGCGGAAACGTTCATTCTCGGTGCCGCTTCCGATGAAATAAAAGGCCCCGGCAATTGGAATTAAGGTATACGCGGTGCCTAGGTAGGATGCATCGTCGCCCAGGTGGACCAAGGTTGGGTTGTTCGGCGCATTTTTGGCGATCTGCTGGTCAGCGGCGATGAGTCCCGCCGTCAGGCCGCCGAAAATCGCCCACCATTTGGCATCCTGTTTGGAGGTGTGGAAGGGGCTGGTCCAAATCCTTTTCTGATCTACCAGTACAAACTTGGGCATTCGCACGAACGGGTGCAGGTAGCCCGATTTCCCGTATAGATCCTTCTCTTTGATGGCTTGCGTTCCCGGTTTTACGTCCAGTACTGTATTGGGCTGTTGCGCCGCCGAATCGCGCGGATTCTGCGCCACTGCGGTTGGACAAAGGGATGGGGCGAGCAGAACGAAAAGCGCCAGTACCGGAGTTTTTGCGGAAGGGCTCATCACGCGGCTGCCAAATCGGTAGGCAGCCACTCGTTTATGATTTCGGTCACCCGGTCGACGTATTGTTCGATTTCGGTCGGCTTTTGAACGAACGCTTTTGCGCCGAGATCGAGTGCCTTTTGAATTTCTTGGGCATTGGAAGAAGAGCTGAAGACGATTACCGGGACGTCAGGTGTCGATCGCGCCAAGAACCAACTGCCGGATACCTTCGGGAGATTTAGATCAAGAAGGATCAAGTCCGGCCGAAAAAGGCCTTCGGCTAGCATGAATAAAGCCTGATCGCCGTCGCGCGCGACATGAAGGCGAATTGGGATCGGCAGCGTTTCGAGCACTTGCCGGATCAGCAAAATGTCCCCGGCGTTATCTTCGATCAGGAATACGTGCCGAACTGGTTCCATAACGTCTGTAGGATGCCGCACTGGGGCAAAGCATTTCACGCGCCAGAGAGGCATCTAACGGTAATCGGATCAGCCACTTTTACGTGCGAGTTAACGTCTAGATAACGCAGGCGGTACTAGCGCAGTACGTCAGTGAGGCGCTCAAAGCGCGCCCAGAGTTCGGATTGCTCCAGCGACTCGCCGGAAGCGGCTTTAAGATTTCCAATCCCTAAATGGAACTGGTTGGCGCGCACACGCTGGCAGCTGCGCACGGAACCCAACATCGGCTGATCCTGGCGGACGATTTCGAGTTCGGTGCCGATTGGAAACGGGTATGGCGCGCGCACCCGAACACCGGAAGGCGAGATCTCGGTCACTTCCGCGACGGCCACGCCTGCAATCGCGCTTTTGATTACGGCGACATCACTGATCCGGCGCCGGGTCTCGGCCCGCCGGTCTTTGCGCCATTGAACTTTGTTTTGCGGCTTCATGCAGTAATAGTATTGAGCTTTTTCGCGTGCATCAATAGCTAGGACGGTATGGAATTTTGGGCTAGGGTCGCGCCGCTAGGACTGGTACCGAGGTTCTAGAATTACGCTCCCGCTGCGGAAACGGAACTAGCCGTGGAGCGCTTCATCGCGATCATGCCGCCCGCCGCGCCTCCGGCCACTTTCAGAACGTGGGCAATGACGTAGGCGATCGGCTCGGGCCGGCCGAGCGTCATTGCGAGATAAATCAGCATCGCTCCCACGCCTACCAGGATGCCGTTGAGCAGTGGCCGTTCCGGCGATTTCCGTGCGATCCACCATCCGAAGGCGAGCGTCGCGGCGAAGGATGCGGCCGGTGCGCTGTATGTAAGGCTTTCCTGCCCAGCTACTAAACTGAGCGGGATGGCGATGAGGAAGATCGCGACCTCGGCCAGAAAGGCGCCCAGCAAAATCCAGCCCCAGCGAATGTTTTTCATCTGATCCTCCGCGTTTGATTTTCAGGGCGCCGTGCAGCGGAAACTCGCCGCCTCGTCGATGCTGCCTTGCCCCGAGTAGCGCGCCACTTGCGGATACGGGCAGAGGGGACGCGTGCGAACTACTTGTTTGTCTACCACCTTGCTCGCGAGCATCGAGTCGGGCGCTTTGCCTTTCTCCACCCAATCAATAATTGCTGTCATGGAATCGTGGCGATCCGGGCCGATGCCGCCGCCGCAGTGCGCCATCCCCGGCGCCATGAAGAGGCGGAAGAACTCCGGTGTGTCCGCGCCATTCTTCGCCACCGCCTGTTCGTAGTAGTTCACGCCCATCATGGGCTGCAGAATGGTGTCGGCCCATCCGTAGGTCATGAGCAGTTTTCCGCCGTGCTTGCGGAATTTCGCGAGGTCGGGATTTTTAGCGTCGGCGAGTTTGCCCCAATCGTCCAACACGTGAATATCGCGATCGTAATCGAAAGTCTTGTAATCGTAATCCGGCTTCGGAGGCTTGGGAGCGAGATACTGAATCACGCCTTCCGCCAGGTTGAAATCGGCCGGCTTGCGGTCGGGCTGGGTGCTCACGATTACGTTCATCCACATGCTTCCGGCGCCGCCGCCGAAGAGGCCGGTTGAGAAGGCCTCGCTGCCGGGCATAAATCCAGGGAAGAACGGTTTGCCGTTGCTTATGGGGCCGCTATAGACTTTCGCAACTGCCGCTGCTTCGTCGGCTGTGAGGCAGGTGGAACCTTCTGCGCCGGCGCTACACGCAGGGACGTCTTTGGCAGGATCAAAATTGCATTTGCGCGGATCATCGATCAGTCCGTCTTTTAGGCCATCGATGGCATCGCACTTGGCCATCACTTTATCGGCTACCAGCGCGAGCTTCTCCGGCGTAAGTGACACGGAACTGAGCGCCTTCTGGTTCCACATCGCTCCGATGCTGAAGCCGGTCTGATCCACCCAGGGCGACGCGGTTACCACGCCGTCAAAATCGTCGGGGAAACGCTGCGCTTCGATCAAACCTTGCCGGCCGCCATTGGAGCAGGAGTTCCAATAGGCGAACGAAACCGGTTTTCCGTAATATTCTTTGGTGATCTTCTTGGACGTCTCGGCGGTGAGGTGAACCGCGCGCCAGGCGTAATCGATGGCCTTTTGCGGATTGCTCATGACGAAGGTTGCGCCGGGTTCTTTGCGCGAGTCGTGGCCGGTGTTGGTCTGCGCCAACGCGAATCCGAGCCGCAGCGCTTCGTTGCGCTGCGTGACACGGCCGGGATTATCCAGCGCGTCGCCGGCGAATCCGCCGTTGCCGATCATATAGAACCGGCCGTTCCATTTGGAGGGCAGGCTGACATCGAAGGCGATTTCGGGAGAAAGCGTGCCGGAGACGTGGCAGAAGGCGGGGGCGGTGTCAGAGGCGGGCGTTGGCACGGCCGCGATCTGAACGATGTCTTTGGATTTGAACTCGCTGAGGCTTTCGCAGGTTTTCTTTGGCGCTAGAGGGGCGTTGGAATAGTCGATGAGCGCGGATTTGGCTTCGGAAAAGTCTTGTGCGGCAGCAGGAATAGAAAGGAGCGCGACTGAATAAAAGCCGCAGATAAACGCGGATGAACGCAGATTGAACATATGTTTAGTGGGATTTTCCTGCGGCTTTCTTCGCTTCCTCGGCGCGCGCCGCGCTCAACATGTTGCGCATCGCCATATTGCCTTCGTGGCATGCGTATTCGAAAAGCTGATAGCCCGGTTCGTGCGTGATCGGGAAGGCAATCGTAAATGGCGCCGTGTACGTCTTGGGATCGTTCACCGTCATCTGGTAGTCGATCGTATCCGCGGCAGTCCGCGTGAAGCGCTCCACGATCTTCATGTCTTCGCTGTAGGGCGGGCCGCCGAAATCGCCATTCAATCCGATCGCGAGGCGATTTGGTAGCAGATTGGTTGTCTCCACCACCAGCGTGTTGGCTTCCCAATGCCCCACGGCATCGCCCATATAGGACCGGATGTGGGAATCCAGATGCGCCCGGCCATCGGTGGGAATAATGCGAACATCGTGCACCATCTCATAGCGAATGGCTACGTAACCCGGCGTTTGCACAATTTCCAGTCCGTTCCCATAGACCACGGGAAGGATGGATCCGGCCACGCCGCGCGAGATGCAGCGATCGTAATAGCTCCAGTCCGTCCAAGTCTCGGGACTGCGAAAGCGCACGGCGTTTCTCTCGTCGTTGCGCTTCTTGCCCTCAGGAGTAAAGGCTGGGATGCGGCCATCCGGCGGATCGATTACTTGCGAAGTTTGGTGCGAGGCCCGGCGCGCAAATTCGCCCCAGTGTCCGGGAACGGGCGCGGCATCGACGCCGCCAAATGGACCTTGCTGAGCCGGGGCCGGCTTGGGTGCTTCGCCTTTGGCCAGAGCGTCGGCTGCGGCTTTGGCGGGCGAATGGTTGTTACCGCCGGTCTCCACAAATTCTTCCGAGCGCTGTACGGTCTTCTCGCGTTCCTTGAGCTCGTCTTCGGTGAGAGTGCGGCGCGTGCCGAATTTCGCCGGCCGCTCTAACGGCACGCCCCAGGTGTCATCGCTGGTCCAGGTGCCTTGCAGGTCGGGATCGCCCCAAGGCGTTTTAGGCGTGGTGAAGGCGGAACTGGTTTTTTTGGCCTCCTGCGGTCGCGCCGGAACACAGGCCGCGATCGCAATAAGGACCACCGAGGTCGCGTGGATGAGTCTCATTTGCTGCCTCCGCTGCTGAGGTTCTTCGAGAAAAACGGCAGGATCGTGGTCCCGATCCTTTCGGGAATTCTGTTGGTGTGGTCGCCTTCGTAGGTTTGGAATTCGTACTGTATGCCGTAGGCAGTGAGCGCCTGGTCCAATTGCTTGTTTACTGTCGACAACCCATCCTGCAGTCCCACGTCGCCGCCGATGGCGCGATACTTCTTCAGATTCGTGACATACTGGTCCACCATGGCGAGCGGGGAATTGGCGGCCCACTTCGCGATCACCAGCGGCTGCGGTTGGCCGTCTTTGGTGGGCAGGTCCAGGTATTCGGGCGGATTCTTCGGATTCGGCGACCAAGCCGCGGCACGAGCCAGAGTTACTTGGGCGAAAACCGAATTTTGTCCGCCGTTGCCGGGCCGCTGGGCTGGAGGTGCAGGCGGAATCGGGTTATCCATGAGACAGCAGGCGCTCATTATATAGAGGCTGCCGAAAACGTCCGGCCGCTTCATGCCGATCCGAACCGTGCCATAGCCGCCCATCGAATGACCGGCCAATCCGCGCGACAGACGATTCGGAACGGTCCGGTAGTGGCTGTCCATATATTGAACGAGATCTTCGGCGATGTAAGATTCCCAGTCGCCGGTCGTAACGGAGCTCGAATACATGCTGCCCGCATATTTGGTGTACGCATCCGGCATTACGACGATGAAGGGCTGTAGGGCTCCGGAGGCGATGCCCTGGTCCATGGATCCGGGCACATCAGCCGCAGCGACCTTGACGCCGGGAACATTGAGCGCCGGTGCCGTTCCGGTCCAATATTGGTCGTTCAGGAAATAGCCGTGCAAAAGATAAAGCACAG
>Ga0070741_10014804_pt1 | contig 13399 bp, 9 predicted proteins | sample Coa_R1_4_FD_66440 | JGI IMG/M metagenome (GOLD analysis project Ga0070741, IMG submission 66440) | Surface soil microbial communities from Centralia Pennsylvania, which are recovering from an underground coalmine fire - Coalmine... | ecosystem: Environmental > Terrestrial > Soil > Unclassified ... | reverse complement strand
ACGGCATCGAGGGCGCCGACATCGATTTCGAGAAATTTCGCACCCTGGCCCAGGCCAACCGGCGGGCGGTGGACCGGCTATTCACCCGCCTGCTGAAAATTCTGGCGTGAAGATTTGATTAATCCGGAAACCAGAAAAACATAAGAAGCAGTTTTCCGGAATTGCGGCTTCTAAACGTTTCTCTATGAACAAAACCATCGGTGTCATCGGACTGGGCATCATCGGCGGGATCTGGGCGCGGCACTATGCGGCGGCGGACAGACTGGCGGGAAGCTGGAACCGCACGCCGCAGCCGCAGGCGCCGGCGTGGAAAAATTCACCGGAGGAGGTGGTGGTGGCGGCCGACGTGATCCAGATCGTGGTGGCGGATCCGCCGGCGGTGGAGGCCATCCTGCAAAAGATTCTGCCACGGCTCGGCCCGGACAAGGTGGTGATGCAATCGAGCACGATCGACCCGGTGAGCAACGACAATTTTGCCGCCCAGGTGACGGCCCGCGGCGCGCGCTATCTGGCTGCGCCGTTCACCGGCAGCAAGCCGGCAGCGGAGCAGAAGCAGGTGGTCTTCTTTCTTGGTGGCGATGCGCCCCTGGTGGCGGAGATGGAGCCGCTGCTCGCGCTGGTCTCGGCCCACCGTTTTCACGTCGGCACTGGCGCGCAGGCGGCAGCCCTCAAGCTGGCGCTGAATCTGAACATCGCGGCACAGATGGAAGGGCTGTGCGAGGCGCTGGTCATGGCCCGACGGGCTGAGATCAGCGACGATGTTTTTTTTCGGGTGCTGGAAAAGAACGTCGCCTACTCGTCCCTGGCCAAGTTCAAGGAAACGAAGCTCCGCACCGGCGATTTTTCGCCGCAATTTTCGGTCAAGCACATGCACAAGGACATGCGGCTGGCGGCGGAAACCGCCGGCCCGGGCCGGCTGCCGCTTCTGGAGGCGATTCGCGAGCAGCTCCGGCGGGCGGAGGAGCGCGGCGGCGGAGATGAGGACCTTTCCGCCGTGTTGAAACTGCTCTAGAGTGTTGTGCTTTTGCTTCTATTTCAGCGGAAATCGCCAGTAAAAATTTGATAATCCGCCCCAGCGTACCATGAGAAGGTTTTCTCGTTTGCTGAATCGAACAACCAGTTTGATGAACCTTGGCCTGGCATTTTCTGATTAAGTCTAAAGTGAATAACTCCATCTTGCGAATTGCGCAGGGCTAAATCAGCCAATCCATCGTTGTTGAAATCAGCAGCGATTAATTGATATTGAGCGCCGCTACAGCTGCTCCAATCATAATTATATAAGTAATTGGGGGCAGTGTGGAAGCCGTCGCCATTATTTAAAGCGATGACGATTTGGCCGGTGTCCACCTTTCGCGCGATGATGTCGGCGCCAATTCCATCAACGCTGGCGCATGAGAGTTGAACGGAGGAACCGATGTCGAGGGCAAAAGTCGCTGAATGGTTGACGGAAAAATTCGATTGGCCGTCATTATAAAAAATTTGGAACCGGCGGGCGCCTTCGTCATAAACAACAATATCAGCGAAACCGTCGCCATCGACGTCGCCCGCGCACATTACCAGATTTGATCCGGAAAGAAGACTGATGACTTTCTCCGGCAACGTATCAGCGGTTGCTTCCACCCGGAATAACGGTCCGAAGCGAACGGCAACAGATCCGTCATCCTTGTTCCACAGTGCTACATCCGTGAAACCATCGTTATTGAAGTCACCCGAAAAGACCTGCACATTTGTGCCGCGGTCCATCAGATAGCGCATCTCCTGATCGAAATCGATAGAGGTGGAATTAAGATAGTCATTAGTGCGATTTTTTAAACAAAACGCGCGGCTTGATGATGAGTATAATCCGACATCCTCACGGTGCGATTTGAAGAAACTGATATAGTTCTTTGTATATGTTTCATAATCTCCGCCGGCCGGGCCCGGATAGAAATTATTAGTTTCAATTGATTCGGACCTTTCAGGGGACAGCTCATCCCCGCTCGAAAATCCATTGAAGGAATTAATGATGGCGAAGAGGGGATCAACATCGAACGTACGTATCCATTGACTATTATAAGTAGCGCCGCCCATTCTGGTAAGCTCCGGATTGTTGCCGTAGCCGCGTACGAAGGCAGATACTGTTACAGCTTCGGGCGCGTCTCCCCAGTAATTTTGCAGGCGGGCCCAGGACTGCGGGGTTGTGTCTTCTAAGCTCCAATTTCCATTTACAGCTACGGTCTGTTGATCTATCGGGAGGCTGGTGTCGACATATGTCCCATTGTTCGATTTTGAGATCCATGCCCCTACCCAACGAATAGTGAATAAATCCCTTATCCCGCTCGACGTGCCTGGCACGATGGGGTTCCATGCAGCCGGAAGTTGACCATTCTGAAGTGCATTAGACCCATCTATTCGTATGGCATTTCCATTGCTATTTGTGTACAAACACAGAAGTGGCTTTCCATTCCAAATAAAATAGCGAGATGGATTTGATAGATAATCTTGGTAAATGGCGAAGACTTTTCCTAAAGATCGATCGACGGCATCAGTAGGTGTGACAGTGCTTATAGTGTAAGTGCTATATGGATGATTATTATCAGGATATGGTTGAGGATAAGGATATCGATACATCCAGGCATTGTCATTTGGATTTGTAGGAAAATGTATTGTCGGATAAGTATCAAAAATAAAGCGTTCAATTCCAGAATTCGGATTTGACAATGCTTGAGCTGGATTATTTGGGTCAGGGACAGCGAAGCCGGAGGAGTCAAGAACGTCGCCTCCATCCCAATTGGCTACAGAAAGCATAAACGCAATCTTTGGATTTCCATTGAATCCGGACGCTACAGCCAACGCTCCACTAAATATACCATCATCGGCGACATGCCAAGTGGTGTCATTTGAACAATCAATAATCACGAAATCAATGCCCATATTGCGCAATTCCTGAGCATGTTGCACGCCAGTGGAGTAATTGGAGATATACCTTCCAATTGATGGATAGACTCCTGCACCACCCCATACGCGATCCCATGGGGTGTTCGAATCGAACCAGGACAAATAATAAGCAGCTACGTATTTTCCTTTCTTTGCTTGGCTGGCTGGGACGGCGGTGATCTTGAATCCGTTAGTCCAGGCTCCAGTGCTGGCATAACTTCCAAACGTATCTTGGGCGTCGGTCCAAAAATACCAATCACCGACGTTATTGATATTAAATGTTTTTATCACCTGGCCGGAGCCACCAGATTGAGAGGCATATCCTCCTCCGCCATTATCGAAATAGCCGGTATTTGGATTCCATATGTTGTAACGAATTCCTGAAAGGTTTCCGTCGGGATCGGTGGCGGCATAGTGAACCGTCACAGAAAGCGACCCGCCGCGGGCCAACGTAACCGTCTCGCCGGAGTTGTGTCCATCAATGGAGATAGAAGGGTTAGGCGGGTTGTTAGGGGCCTGGACAATGATGAGATGAAAACCATTTTGCCATGGCCCTGTGCTAGCTGACGCTCCCTGAGAGTCCTGAGCATCGGTCCAGAAATACCAGTCCCCATCGCTGCTGACAGTAAAAGTCTTTACTACCTCGCCGGCTCCCCCGGCTTGAGGGATGAATCCTCCACCGCTGTCAAAGTACCAGGGGCTGGGATTCCAAATATTATAGCGAATGCCCGACAGGTTTCCGTCTGGGTCCGTAGCGGAGTAATGAACGGTAAGCGTCACCGAACCGCCATAAGGCCGAACGATCGTCGTTCCTGAGGTATGGCCATCGACAGAAATAGAAGGGCTTGGCGGCTGATTGGGGGCTTGGACGACCGTGAGATGAAAACCGTCAGTCCAGGGCCCTGAACTGGAAGATGCGCCCTGGGAATTTTGTGCATCCGTCCAGAAATACCAGTCGCCATCGCTATCGAGAGTAATCGTTTCGTCGACCTCGCCTGAATAACCGGACTGAGGAATAAAATCTCCCCCGCCGTTATCAAAATACCAAGTACTTGCATTCCAGACGTTATAACGAATACCGGAAAGAATACCGTCGGGGTCAGAGGCATTATAGCGAACGGTAACTGTTACCGAGCCGCCGTATGGCCGAGTGATCGTGTCTCCGCTATTATGGCCATCGACGGAAATCCATGCGCTTGGATCGGCGTTCAAGCTGCACATTCCCGTAAGCAGCAAAACAACAAGTACCGATATTTTTATATTCATAAGAGCCTCCAGCTGGAAAAAGGTTTATGCTATCGAAAACAATTTGCAGCTTAAGCTGGAACCGGAAACAGGCCAAGAAGAAACTCTGTTACATTTGCCTCAGTTGACCCAAAGCGATTGATCGACATTCTGGAACCATGAGCGATTTTGTGCAGGCGGCGCAGATTTCCGAGTCCAAGCAGGCGTTGGATCGCCTGCGGACGAGCTTGCGCAGCGTGATCAAGGGCAAGGACGACGTGATCGAGCAGGTGCTGGTCTGCCTGGTGGCCGGAGGCCATCTTTTGATCGAGGATCTGCCCGGCCTGGGCAAGACCACGCTGGCTTACGCGCTGGCCCGTTCGACCGATTGCGCCTTTGCCCGCATCCAATTCACCAGCGACCTGCTGCCGGGCGACGTGACCGGCGTGGCGATTTACGACGAGACGGTGAAGGAGTTCGTCTTCAAACGCGGGCCGGTTTTTGCCAACATCGTCCTGGCCGACGAGATCAACCGGACCACGCCAAAGACGCAGTCGGCGCTGCTGGAAGTGATGGACCGCGGCAAGGTGACGGTCGACGGCCATGCCCATCCGGTCGGCGCGCCCTTCATGGTTTTCGCCACCCAGAATCCGGTGGATTACGAGGGGACGTTTCCCCTGCCGGAGAGCCAGATGGACCGTTTCCTCATGCGCCTGCAGATGGGTTATCCGCGGGGGGCGGACGAGCTGGAAATCCTGCGCACCGCGCGGTTGAACTACGACGCGATTGAGCTGGCGCCGGTCGTGACGCGCAACGACGTGGTGCGGCTGCAGGCGCTCGCGGCCCAGGTGTTCGTCGAGGACAGCGTGCTGGATTATATTTTGAAAATTGTGGCGGCGACGCGCACCGAGGCGGAGTTCAAGGCGGGGGTGAGCGTGCGCGGCGGGCTGGCGCTGAAATGCGCGGCGCAGGCGCGGGCGCTGGCGCAGGGGCGTGATTTTGTGGTGCCGGAGGACGTGACCGAGCTGGTCGCGGCGGTCTGCGTGCACCGGCTGGCGCTGGCGCGGCCGGCGGGCGATTCGTTGGAGGAGCGACGGACCATCGCGGCGGCGCTGCGACGCATCACCGGCTCGATCCCCCTGCCGGTATGAACAGGGTGGCGGCACGCCCGGCGATGGCCGTTCCGGCCGGAGCGTTTGATCGGGAGTGGCATGGACCGCAGACCGCATCGGGGAGGGGGCGCCGTTTCAAATGGAGCACCCTGCTTTGGGCCCTGGTATTTCCGGCCCGGATCCAGCGCATCGCAGCCACCCTGCCGGGAACGCTGCTGATCGGGTTGTCGCTCGGCATCGGCATGGCCGCCTACAATACAGCCAACAACATCCTTTTCATCGCTTTTTCCCTCCTGCTCTCGTGCCTGATCCTGAGCGGTGTGCTGTCCTGGCTGAACTTTTCCGGGCTGGGCTGGCGGCTGGCCGCCGCGCCGTCGCTGCGGGTGGGTCACGACGCGGCGGTGGGGCTGGAGCTGCGCAACGGGAAAAAAATCCTGCCGACTTACGGATTGTGGTTCGAGATGCGGGCCCGGATCCCGGAGGCGGCGGACGAGCCTGACCTCCGCAAAAAATCGGTGCGGGAAATCCTTGCCGCCGCGGACCGGGCCGGGGAGCAGGCGAAGTTGTTTTTGCGCGAGCGACTGGACGCCGGCAGCGAAACGCGGATGGAGTGGACTTTCCGGCCGGATCGGCGGGGCCGGCTCCGGCTGGAGCTGGCCGGCGTGGGGTCGCTCTTCCCCTTCGGTTTTTTAAAAAAAACGCTGAGCTGCGCGCAGCAGCAGGAGGTCTTTGTCTGGCCGGCGACGGTGGACTACCGCTGGCGCGGCGCGGCGGCGGCCCGCCGGCCGCTGGCGAGCGAGCGGGTGGCGCGGGCGGGCAACGGTTCCGACCTGCTGGCCCTGCGCAATTATGAGCCGGGCGACTCGCACCGCCTGATCCACTGGAAGGCGAGTGCGCGGACCGGGCGCCTGATGGTGCGGCAGTTTGCGGCGGAAGGGGCGGAGAGTTTCATCATCTGGCTGCGCACACCGGCGGAGATGTGGCCGCGGCCGGAGCAGTTCGAACTGGCGGTGAGCGTGGCCGCGACCATGGCGGAGGATTTTTTTCGCACGGGCAAACTGGCGGGCGTGGCGGTGAACGATGAGCCCTGGCAGACCGTGCGCGGGCCGCGCGACCTGGAGGCCTTTTTGGACCAGCTGGCGGTGATCGGGCGGATCGGCGGCACCGCCGTCCGCGAAAACCCGGCCGGCGGCCCTCTCGCGGTCGGGCGGCGAAGCGTGATTACTTTTACCCCGGAAGGTCCGCGCGGGGTCTGTGCCTATGTCGATGGAGAGAAAACGGCCGCAGCTTAGCCTGGACGAACTGTACCAGCTGAAATGGCTGCTGGGCGGCGCGCTGGCCCTCCTCTCGGCCTGGTCGGCGCTTTACCTGGAAGAGAACGTCTGGACCCTGACGCTGCTCATCACCGTGCTGGTTCCGCTGATGCTCGCGCGCCCGGCGTGGGCGGCGCGCTGGCCGGTCTGGGCGCACCGATTGGCGTTTCCGGCTATTGTCACGGTCTTTGCGCTCGATCTTTACACCGCCGCCGACATTTTGCCGTCGTTTCTCCGCCTGGACCTGATGCTCCTGCTTTATCGCGGCACGAGCCTGCGCAAGCGGCGCGACGATCTGCAGCTGATCGTGCTCGGGCTTTTTCTCGTCCTGGTGGCAGGCGTGCTGACCGTGTCCCTCGCGTTTGCCGCGCAGATCCTGGTTTTTACCGCCTGCGCACTGGTCTTCCTCCTCGTGATCAACCTCGTCGACGCCAAAGAGGCCGGGGCCGCGACCGTTCCTGCGGGAACGGGGCCGGCGGCCGTTCCGGCCTGGACGCAAGTGCGGTGGAGGCGCCTTTTCCGCCAGGTGAGGGCGGCGACGGACGGGCGGGTGGTGGCACTGGGCGGCGCGCTATTTGCCGGCGTGGTGGGACTGTCGGCCTTGCTCTTCATGGCCATGCCGCGGTTCGAGCTGGCGAACAGCCTTTTTCTCGACCGGTTGATCAACCGCCAGACTCGTACTGGTTTTTCGGATACAATTCGTTTCGGCGACGTGACCGACATCTCGCAGGACAACAGCGTGGCGCTGCGGGTGGAAACGCCCGGCCGCGAGCCGTGGCCGGATGAGCTTTACTGGCGGATGGTCGTGCTCGACGAATACCACGACGGCGCATTCCGCGTCTCGAACCGGTTGCGCGGAGAGGGCGGAAATTACACCAACGAGGGCTTTGCCCGCGGCGGGGAAGGTGAGGGAGCCTCGGTTTGGACGTTTTATCTCGAGCCGGGGGTGAGCCGCTACCTGCCGCTGGCCGGCGGGTTCGGCACGCTGCGCCTGAGCGCGCCGACCGATTTCCGCTATAACCGAGCGACGCGGGTGCTGGCATTGCGCAACGACCCCGCGGCCATGGTCGCCTACCGGGTCACAGGCATGCGTCTGGCCGACCGGCTGCCCGCCGTGCGCTCCAGCACGGCCATGACCAAGCTGGAAATCAATGACCGCGACCGGGAAAAATTGAAAAAAATGGCGGAGGAGATCGACGGCGGCGGACACCCCGGCGCGGCGGAGTTTGCCCGGCGCGCAGCCGACTGGCTGGCCGCGCGGCACCGCTATTCGCTGCAGATGCAGCTCCCGCCGGGCGCGGGCGATCCGCTGGTGCGCTGGCTGGAGTCGCGCGAGCCGGGACATTGCGAGCTCTTTGCCGGCAGCCTGGCGATTTTGGCGCGCGCCGAAGGTTTGCCCTCCCGCGTCATCGCCGGCTTCAGGGGCGGTGACTGGAATGAGTTCGAGAATTACCTGATGGTGCGAAACAGCAATGCCCACGCCTGGTGCGAAATCTACGACCGCGCCGAGGGTGCGTGGCTGCGGGCCGACCCCACGCCCGGCGCGACCGAGAGCACCGGTCCCCGCGCGGCGGCGGCAACGGAAAGGCGGACGTGGAATCAAAACTGGTCGGCGCGTTTCGACAGCCTGCGCATGCTGTGGTACCGGCACATCGTCAATTTTGACCAGGCCACCCAGCAAGAGACCCTGCATGCGCTGAAGGACGCCATGGCCGGGATTGGACTAAGGCTGCAGGTGCTGGGCGAACGGGCCTGGCGCAAGGTGTCGGCCTGGTGGTATGCTCCCTGGAGCCTGCGGCGTGCCGGGGAAATCCTGGCGGCGGCAGCGGCGGCCACGGCGCTCTTCCGGGCAGCGCGGCAATCGCGGTGGCGCCGCAGCTGGCGGTGGAGAAAAAAGCCAGGGTCGGATCCGGTGCGGCGCGAGGCCGGCCGGTGGCTGATTCGGCTGGCGGATCGCGGCCCGCGGTCCGAAGGAGACGTGCGGGCAGACCTGCAGCGGCTGCGTTACGGCCGCCGCGAGACTTGGCCCGAGCCGGCGACCGTGTTCCGCCGAGCACGGCGGCACGCCAGGAAGTGAGGGCGGCGCGGGCCCGCCGCCCGGGAATCAATTTTTCGCCATGGAGCCGGAAGCGGCCCGATTCTGTTTCTCAAAATATTTTTTGAGGATGGCATCGGCGACGGGTGCGGCATAACGGTTGCCGCCGAAATTCTCACCGATGGTGTCGCCTTCGATCGCCACCGCCCAGGCGATTTTGGGATGATCGACGGGGGCAAATCCGACAAACCAGGCGACGTCGATGGTTCCGGCAAGTTTTCCGTCCTTGTACTGCTGGACCTGGGCGGTGCCGGTCTTGCCGGCGATTTTTACCGGCAGGGCCATGGAAGGAAGGGCAAAAATCTGGCCGGAGGTGCCGTAGGTCACGCAACCGACCATACCTTGGACGAGAGCGTCGTATTGCGCCGGCAGCAGGCCGATCGGCTCGGTGCGTTGGACGGGATGATGGGGATCGTGGATCAAGGTGGGCTTGGTCACGGTTTCGCCGCGGGCGAGCGAAGCGGCGAAGCACGCCATGCCGAGCGGCGTGACCACAACCTCCTGACCGATGGCCACGTCAGCGGTATTGCCGGGGAACCAATCTTCGTTCCGGACGCGCTGTTTCCATTCCGGATCGGGGATGAGCATGTGGCGGGTTTCACCGGGAAGCTCGATGCCGGTGGGCCGGTCGAGGTGGAAGCGACGGGCCTCGGCGGCGATGCGTTCGATGCCGATCTGCAGGCCGTAAGTCCAGAAATAGACGTCGCAGCTTTCCGCGATGGCCTGGCTCAACTTGATCACGCCGTGATGTCCCAGGCCGTTGTCGCAACTGAAGGTGCGGCCGCCGACCCGGAGCGAGCCTTCGCAATCGGCGGAGGAGTCGGGATCGAGGACGCCGCTGCGCAGGCCGGCGATGGTGGTGATGAGCTTGAAGGTGGAGCCGGGTGGGTAAATGCCGTCGAGGGCGCGGTTGTACCACGCGCCCTTGTCATGGATTTCCTTGGCGGTGGCGGCGCTGAGGCGCGGGGCGAAGTCGTTCAGGTCATAGTCGGGCTTGCTGGCAAGAACGAGCACCTCGCCGGTGTTGACGTCGATGGCGGCGGCGGCGCCGGTGTAATCGCCGATGGCTTGTTCCGCGGCCTGCTGCAGGTCGATGTCCAGGCTGAGGTTAAGGTTGTGCCCCTGCACCGGGCGGCGCTGTTCGATCGGCTGGACCTTGAAGCCGGCGAAGTCCACCCGCCAGATCGAGCCGCCGGTCTCGCCCTGGAGCTGGTTGTCGAAACGGGCTTCGATGCCGTCGCGTCCGACGGTCCCCTTCATGGCAAAGGTTTTTAGTTCTTCACCGGGAAAATCGCTCACGTCGGAATCGTCGTTGAGACTGACGAAGCCGAGGGTATGGGCGGCGGCGGAGCCGTAGGGATAGTAGCGCGTGCTCGAAGTGTAGAGCTGGAGGGGCGACGCGACCGGCAGGCGCTCGAGCAAGCGGGCGTATTCCTCCGGCTTGAGATCGTCGATCAGGACGTAGGGCAGCAGCGGGGCATCGGAAAAATGGCGCATCAGGTTCCGCGAATCGACCTTCTCGTCGCGGCCGAGAATGGTGTTCACCTTGTCGAGATAGGACTGGACGACGGAGACGCGCGCAATCTGCTCGAGCTGCGAGGCGCTGGGAATGTCCTTGTCGCCGAGTTCGCGGTAATTTTTCCGCACCCGGATATATTCGCGCCGAAACTCGCGCCGGAGCTCGTCGAGATAAAGGACGGCGGCGAAGCGGGGGCGGTTGCCGACGAGGAGCCGGCCCTCGCGGTCATAGATGTTGCCGCGGGGGCCGGGTACGAGAATGCGGCGCTCGTTTTGCTGGCGCTCGCGTTCATGATAGACGTCGGCGCGAAGCAACTGCTGCCAGGCGAGGCCGCCGGCGAGGAGGCACAGCAGCCCGCCGACGACAAAATAAAAAAAGACGATGCGCGGCTGGTAGTTCTTCCGCGCTTCCACGACGAAGGCGCCGCTGCTTTCCCGGGTGGTCTCGACCATGGCTTTATAGTAAGACTGCGCTAACGCCCCCGAAGTTCAAATCCGCCCAGGGAAAAGACGCGTGCCTGGAGGGCGAAAAACCACGGCGCGATCACGGCGATGAGAACCTGGGAGCAGACCAGGTCGACCAGCAAACGCGTCCAGACACTGAACGGCTCCGGCTGGCCGGCCGTAAACAGGAGAGAAAAGACGGCAAAAATCCCCAGGTTGGCGAAAAGGGCGAACATCACGCTGACCAGCGTTTCCTCGTGCGGCAGGCGGCCGCGGACGGAAAAGATCAAGACGAGGGCGGCGGCGTAGAGAAAGGCGTGCACGCCGAAAAAGGAGTGGTCGCCGAGGTGCAGCAACGGCTCGCCGGCGTCGGCCAGCAGGCCGGAGAGGAACACGGCAACGAATCCGCTGGCAAAATCAAGCCGCAGGGCCGCGAAGATGACGGAGAGGCCGCCGGAAAAAAAATACACATGCCAGGGCGCCACGATGTGGTTGAACTGCGCGACGAGCAAGGTGAGCAGCGCAAGCGGAAGAAAGGCGAGGAGGACACGCATGGCGGTCAGTTCCCGGCGGGCGCGGGTTTGGCCTCCTCTTCGGGCTCAAGCGGCACGAGAACCGTAACTTCGGTGAGTTCGGCCAGGCGCGCATCGAGCCGGACTTCGCCGGTCTTGAAAAGGCCGTCGGTGCTCGGTTCGGCCCGGACCAGCGTGCCGATGATGAGCCCGGGCGGGAAGACGCCGCCAAGGCCCGAAGTGACGAGCAGTTTGGGGTGATCGGGCATGGCAAAGATGTCGAGGGGGACGAACTCGGCGATTCCATGCGGCTGGCCGAAGGTGGGGGCGCCGCTGCCTTGGTAGCTGATGGGGCGGGTGTCGCCTTCCACCGTCGCGGCGAGACGCACCGCGGGATCGCTGATGAGTTCGACGATGGACTCGTAAGCATGCACCTCGGCGACGCGGCCGACCACGCCGCCGGTGTAGACCACGGGTGCGCCGACCCGGATGCCGTAGTTGCGCCCTTTGCGAATGACGAGGCGCTGCCACCAGCCGGAGAAATCGCGCCGGGCGACGCGGGCCGGTTCGGCGCGGTAGTTGGCAAAGGCCGGGAGGTGGAGCAGTCCTTCCAGTCGCGCAATCTCGTCGTGCAGCGCGGTGTTCTCCTGCACCTTCAGTTCATAGGAGGCGTTGAGGCGGGCAAGGTCCCGGCCGGCCTCGATCAATTCGGCTTTGGAATGGTTGCGCAAGGACCAGAAATCCTGCAGATCGCGGACATAGGAGGCGGTGAGGTCGGCCGGAGCCTGCAACTCGAAGAAGCTGACCCGCAAAAAACTCTTGAACGCGACCGGCAGAATGAGCCACGCGGCGAAGACGAGGCCGAGGGTGAGAAAGGGCTTGGCTTGGTCGAAACGGGTAGGCGGCACGACTCGTCCCCAGCCTAGGCCACGTGCGGCCCGGAAGGCACGGAAAATGTTTGGCCGGATCGGCGTCCGGCAGGGCGCCTCACAGATTCGAGGTCAGCCACTTCAGGTCGTTGAGGACGGCGCCGGTGCCGTTGGCCACGGCGGAGAGCGGGTCGTCGGCGACGGTGACGGGCAGGCCGGTTTTTTCGCTGAGCAGGCGGTCGATGCCGCGGATGAGCGAACCGCCGCCGGCCATGACGAAGCCGCGATCGACCAGATCGGCGGAGAGTTCGGGCGGGCAGCGTTCGAGGGCGCTGCGGACCGCGTCGACGATGGCGGAAATGGTGTCGTTGAGGGCCTCGCGAATTTCCTGCGAGGTGATGTGGATGGTCTTGGGCAGGCCGGCGACCGAGTCGCGGCCCTTGACCTCCATCGAGAGTTCCTCATCGAGCGGGTAGGCGGAGCCGATGCGGATCTTGATCTCCTCGGCGGTGCGCTCACCGATGAGAAGATTGTAGGCCCGCTTCATGTAATTGATGATGGCGGTATCGAGCTCGTCGCCGGCGACGCGGATCGATTTGGAGAAAACCACGCCGCCGAGGGAAATGATGGCGATCTCGGTCGTGCCGCCGCCAATGTCGACGATCATGTTCGCAGCCGGTTCGTCGATCGGCAGGCCGACGCCGATGGCCGCGGCCATCGGCTCGGGAATGGTGATGACCTTGCGGGCGCCGGCGTGGGTGGCGGAATCCTGCACCGCGCGCTTTTCCACCTCGGTGATACCGGAGGGAATGGCGATGACGACCTGCGGGCTGACGCGAAAGGAATTATTGTTCACCTTGCCGATGAAGTAGCGGAGCATGGCCTCGGTGACGTCGAAATCGGCGATGACGCCGTCCTTCATCGGACGGATGGCGGTGATGTTGCCGGGAGTGCGGCCGAGCATGCGCTTGGCTTCCTCGCCGACGGCGCGAACTTTGCGGGTGGTGGTGTCGAGGGCGACGACGCTGGGCTCGCGCAGGACGATGCCCTTGTCCTTGACGTAAACGAGCGTGTTGGCCGTGCCGAGGTCTATGCCGATGTCGTTGGAGAAATAACCGAATAAGTTCGCTGCCATGACAGGGTGTTGAAGAGGGCGATGCCGCCCAAGGCAAAGAATCGTCCGCAGCCCCGAGTGTCAAAGGAGAAATGCGTCCGAGAGGGCCGCGCGGGCGGCGAGTGCAGGGCGGGCTTGACGGCGCGGAGATTTGCGCCCGTCCTCATGGGCCAGGAGGCCTGCGTGTACGGCATCGATTTCATCCAAGACCTTGCCGTGATTTTTCTCGCGGCGGCCACGGCGGGCTGGGTTTGCCGGCGGCTCGGCCTTTCCGTCATTGCG
>Ga0070741_10014803_pt1 | contig 13400 bp, 11 predicted proteins | sample Coa_R1_4_FD_66440 | JGI IMG/M metagenome (GOLD analysis project Ga0070741, IMG submission 66440) | Surface soil microbial communities from Centralia Pennsylvania, which are recovering from an underground coalmine fire - Coalmine... | ecosystem: Environmental > Terrestrial > Soil > Unclassified ... | reverse complement strand
ATGGCGTCGTCCGTGGAGGTGCGGGTTCCGTTCCTGGACCGGGAGTTGGCGGAGTTTGCCGCGTGGCATATTCCGCCGGGAATGAAATTGAAAGGCTTTCTCCAGCCTGCGACGAAATACATTCTCCGTCGTGCAATGAGCGACGCGCTGCCTCGCGAGGTGCTGCGGCAGCCGAAAGCAGGGTTTGCCGCTCCGGTAGACTATTGGCTTGCCCACGAACTAAGGGGAATGGTGGACGACCTGCTTTCGCCGGCTCAGATTCGCCGGCGCGGGCTGTTCAAGCCTGCCGCGGTTGAGCGTTTCGTGCGGGAGCACCGCAGCGGCCGCAACGACTGGTCGATGCAACTGTGGCAATTCCTGACACTCGAGATCTGGATGCAAACCTTTCTGGACGGGGGAGCGCAGAATTTCGAAATTGAGATGCTACCGAGGCAAGCGGCCACAGCATGAGACAAGTTCTGCAAGACGCGCGCAGCGGAGAGATCACGGTCGAGGAAGTTCCCGCCCCTCAGGTTCTGCCCGGCTGCGTGCTGGTGCGGGTTGCGGCCTCAGTGGTCTCGGCGGGAACCGAGCGCGCGTCTGCCGAGTTTGCCCGAAAGAGCCTGCTGCAGAAAGCGAAGTCCCGGCCCGACCTGGTTAAGGAAGTTATCAGCAAGGTGCAGCGCGATGGAATACTTTCCGCCGTGCATGCGGTGCGCAGCCGCCTCGACCAGCCGCAGAGTCCCGGTTACAGCAGCGCCGGCACGGTGATTACGCTTGGAGAAGGGGTTACGGATCTCCAGCCCGGCGACCGGGTTGCCTGTGCTGGCGCGGGTTTCGCGGTACACGCCGACTTTGCCTGTGTTCCTCGATTGCTGCTGGCGCGTATTCCCGCGCGCAATCCCTTGGCCGGCGGGGAAGTGCCTTTCGACCAGGCCGCATTCACTACCTTGGGATCTGTTGCCCTGCACGGAATCCGCACCGCCGAAGCCAAGTTGGGCGATATGGTCGCCGTCATTGGACTCGGACTTCTGGGCCAGCTCACGGTTCAGATGCTGAAGGCCGCGGGATGCCATGTGCTCGGCATGGATATCAATGCCTCGCGCACGAAACTCGCCGAGCGAATGGGCGCCGATGGAGTTGCGGCTTCCGCATCCGCCTTTCAAGATCTTTGCCTTCAAGCTTCGCACGGCGCGGGGGTCGACTGCGTTCTGATTGCCGCGGAAACCTCCAGCAGCGATCCGGTGAACCTGGCCGGCGCCGTTGCTCGCGATCGCGCGGTGGTGGTGGCTGTGGGCACGGTCGGCATGGACATCGAGCGCAAGGCGTTTTATGAGAAAGAACTCGATTTCCGGCTCTCGCGCTCTTATGGCCCCGGCCGTTATGACTCGGCCTACGAGCAGAAAGGGCGGGATTATCCCGTTGGCTATGTGCGTTGGACGGAAACCCGCAACATGGAGGCCTTTGTCCAGATGCTGGGCGAGGGCAAAGTGAATGTTGCTCCTCTCATCACCCACCGCTTCTCCATTGCGAGGGCGCAGCGGGCGTACGAATTGATTACCGGCAAATTGCACGAACCGTTTCTCGGCGTCGTGCTTCAATACGGCGAGGATGGAAGCGCCTCGCCAACGCTGAGACTCGAGCCCCGCAGCGGGCGTGCAACTCGCGTGGCTCCGCCCACCGCGGCTACGGTGGGCTTGCTGGGTGCGGGAGGATTTGCATGCTCTACCTTGATCCCGGCGATGAAGGCGTCGCCCTATACGTCGCTCATCACAGTTTGTGCAGCTACGGGTTCGCACAGCAAACATGCGGGAAGTAAGTTTGAATTTCGCCGTTGCACGACAGAGGCGGCCGATTTGCTCAAGGATGCCGACATAAATACGGTCGTGATCGCGACCCGCCATCACCTGCACGCGCGGCAGGTGGTGTCCGCGTTGGGGGCCGGGAAGAATGTCTTTTGCGAAAAGCCGTTGTGTCTAAGCGAAGAAGAATTGCGGAACATCGTAAGCGCCTACACAGAGATTCCGATGCCGCGGCGGCCCACGCTCATGGTGGGCTTTAACCGCCGTTTTGCGCCAATGGTGGTGCAGATGAAGTCGTTCCTGGCTCCGGTTCGCGAACCGCTGGCCCTCCATTACCGCATCAACGGCGGCTATCTTCCACCGGATCATTGGATCAATGATCGCGAACATGGCGGCGGTCGCGTTCTTGGCGAAGTCTGTCATTTCGTAGATCTGCTGATGTTCGTCGCCGGTTCGCCTGTCGTCGAAGTCATGGCGCGGGGCCTGGGAACAACGTCCCGCTATAGCGGGGACAACGTCCTGGTGTCACTCCGCTTCGCCAACGGTTCTGAGGGAACCATCAGCTACCTGGCCAATGGCGACCGCTCTTTCTCAAAGGAGCGAATTGAAATCTTCGGTGGCGGCAGCACCGCGGTTCTCGACGATTTCCGGCGTCTTGATCTTGTCCGCAACGGTCGCACTCAGACCATTCGCTCGCGCTGGCGCCAGGATAAGGGACACCACGCCGAGTGGGCCGCCTTTGTCGATTGCATTCGACTGCAAAAAGATCTCCCGATCAGTTTTGAGGATATGGTCTGCTCCACCCTTGCGACATTGCGACTCGAGGAGTCCCGCGCTGCCGGTGAGCCCATGGCCGTGGACCTTGCAGGATTTCTCGAAGATGGTCAAACCGGAGTTTTGCCTCAATCCAACCTTCATGGATAAGCCACTCGACCTCAGAGGAGAACACGTCAGTTCATGTTGATTTTGGGCCTTAACATGTTTCACGCCGACGCTTCGGCGGCAATCGTGCTCGATGGGGAGGTCAAGTTCGCGATTGCGGAAGAGAGGCTGAATCGGCACAAACATTTTGGTGGATTCCCCGGGTTAGCAGTGAAGGCCTGTCTGGACGCGGTGGGCGCGAAGATCTCCGATGTGGAGCACCTGGCAGTCGGGCAGGACAGCGATGCCAATCTGATCAGGAAAGTTCAATACGCCCTGAGCAATCCCGCCAAAGTGTTGAACTTTATCCGCCTGCGTCAACGCAAAGAGGCAATGCGCGACCTGCGCACGCTGGTCGCAAAAGCATTAGATGTTGACTCGCAGCGCCTCAAGTTTCAGGAGCACCATCTCGAGCACCACATCGCGCACGTCGCCTCCGCCTACTACTGTTCGCCCTGGGAGAAGGCCGCGGGATTCAGCTATGACGGTTCCGGGGACTTTGTGTCGACTATGATGACGCGCTGTGAAGGCAACGATATTGAAGTGCTGGAGCGCGTGTTCCTGCCGCACTCGCTGGGCAGCCTTTATACCATGATCTGCGAGTTCATCGGCTATACGAAGTACGGAGATGAAGGCAAAGTCATGGGGCTGGCGCCGTACGGCAAGGAGACGTACTGTCCCGAGATCAGCAAAATTGTTTCCCCGAAAAACGGCAGCTTTCAGTTGGATCTAAGCTATTTCAAGCCGCTGGGCAGCAATCAGGGGATGCAGGTGCTGCCCGACGGTACGGTCCGTCTGGCGCGGCACTTTTCCGATCGTATGGAAAAGCTATTCGGCGAGCCGCGAAGGCCGCAGGCGGAAATTACCCAGCGGGATATGGATCTGGCCTTCGCCCTCCAGCATCGCTTCGAGGAAATCTTTTTCCACCTGCTGAACCGGCTGCACTCCAAGGTTACGCTCGACGATCTGACCATGGCGGGCGGTTGCGCGCTGAACAGCGTGGCCAATGGGAAGCTGTTCGAGCGCACGCCTTTCCGGCACACCTACATTCAGCCCGCCGCAGGCGACGAGGGCCTTGCGATCGGCGCGGCTTTGCACACCTACCATTCCGTGCTCAAGCAGTCCCGTCGCCACGAGCTAAAGCACTCGTATTTAGGGCCGGAGTTTTCTGAGTCCCGCATCCAGTCCGCTCTGCAAAATGCGGGCTTGCCCTGCAGAAAACTCGATCGCGCCCGCTTAGTCGAGGAAACTGCGGAGCAGATCGCGGCCGGCAATGTTGTGGGATGGTTTCAGGGACGCATGGAATGGGGGCCGCGCGCGCTGGGGAACCGCTCCATCGTGGCCCATCCCGGACGTCCCGACATGAAGGACATCCTGAACGCGCGCATCAAGCACCGCGAATGGTTCCGCCCGTTCGCGCCCTCCATCCTGGCTGAGTACCAGCACGAATACTTCGAGCATGATCACCCTTCGCCCTTCATGTTGCACGTTTACAAAATTCGTCCCGAGAAGCGCGAAGCCCTTTGCGCGGTCAATCACGTGGATGACACCGGGCGCTTGCAGACTGTAACCCGGGAAGAGAATCCGATGTACTACGACCTGATCACTGCCTTCCACCGCAAGACGGGACTGCCGGTAATCCTGAACACAAGCTTCAACGAGAATGAACCGATCGTCTGCACGCCCGAGGAAGCCATCGACTGCTTCCGGCGCACGCGCATGGATGTGCTCGCAATCGGGCCTTTTCTCGTAGAGAAATCCGGCGCCGAGCGAGAGTTGATTGCTTCGTCTTTAGCAGAGAGGAAAGGAACGGCGTAAGTAAGTTATCTCGCTGCTGCGAGCCCCGCTAAAGCTTCGCCCACCATCTGGATCTGAGAATCGGTCAGCTCCGGGTAAAGCGGCAGCGAGAGGACTTCCTTAGCCGCCTTCTCAGCTTCGGGCAAGGAACCAGGTCCATAGCCCAGGTGCGCATAGGCGGGCTGCAGGTGAACTGGCGTCGAGTAGTGAATGCCGGTTTGAATCCCTTCATTCAGCAGGGCGGCCTGCAGCGCGTCGCGATTCCCCGATCGAAGAGTGTAAAGGTGATACACGTGGCGCGCCCATGGCATCTCAACCGGCCGTACGACCTCCGGGCCGGGTAAAACTTCGTCGTATTTCTTCGCGATTCGCCGCCGCGCTTCCGTCCAATGTTCCAGGTGGCGCAGCTTCACTCGCAGAATCGCCCCTTGGAAGGCTTCCATCCGGTAATTGTATCCATGGAGAACGTGGTGATACTTGCGGTCTTGTCCCCAATCGCGCAGCATGCGCACAGTGCGCGCATAATCAGGATGGTTGGTGGTCAGGGCACCCCCCTCGCCGTAGGCTCCCAGATTCTTGGCAGGATAGAAACTGAAACACGCGATATCGCCGAGGGTCCCGGCGGGACGCTCTTTGTATCGGGCCCCGTGCGCCTGCGCGGCATCTTCAATGACGACGAGCCTTAGACGACGTGCTATTTCCATGATCGGATCCATGTCTGCCGGATGTCCGTAGAGATGGACGGGCACGATGGCTTTGGTGCGCGGGGAAATTGCCCGCTGCAGCGCATCCGGATTCATGTTGAAGGTGCGCGGCTCGATATCAACCAGCACCGGCTTTGCGCCGGCGTGCAGGATCGCCGCCACGCTCGCCACGAAGGTGAAGGGAACCGTGATGACCTCGTCGCCGGGCCCAACTCCGGCTGCCAGCAGCGCCAGGTGCAGAGCGCTGGTCCCGGAGTTCAGAGCGACGCATTCCGCGGCGCCGCAGTATGCCGCGAACTCTCTTTCGAACTCCGCCACCTCGGGCCCGAGCACAAATTGGCAGCTGTCCAGCACCCGGGCAATCGCCTCGTCGACTTCAGGCTTGATGCTCCGGTACTGCGCTTTCAGGTCCAGGTAGGGAACTTTGATATTCGCCATCGAAAATCCTGTTGTTCGACGATCCTCAATGAACCAGAAAGCCGGTGCACGCGATCCCGATGCCGACGACGGCACAGACTCCGCCCACGGCCCAGAAAATCTTGCGTCTGGACAGCAGCGTGATGGATGTAATTACCAGCCCGATCTCGAGGAATACCTCGGATAGATCGAAGCGATCGGCCCGGTTTCGCCGGGTAGCGACTTCCGACTCCAGCTTGCGGGCTTCGGCCTCGGTCTCGTTGCGATCCTGTTTGTAGCGGGCCGCTTCCTGCGAATATTTCTCGCGCAACTTCGTCAGGCCGGATGCCTCGTTAGCGCCTTGCACAGAAGTTAAGTCCAGGAACAATTCGTCAACATGCCGGCGAACGTTCTGCGACTGGTAGTAGGACCACTGGTCGGTTGCCTTGGCTTGCAGCACCACTTCTTCGGTGTGAGCGCGATGCCCCAGCAGGGTAGCGACCGCGACCAGCACCGCCAGAACGGCCATGGTCAGCGAGACCGGGGCGAGTTCAGGATTCTCCCTGGCGTGCTCCGCCTGTTCCTGCAGTTCTGTAAGCTCCTCCGGCATGCGATTACTCCCCCATTACTTTCACGATGACGCGCTTGTCGCGCTGTCCATCGAACTCCGCGTAAAAGATTCGCTGCCAGGTGCCGAGATCGAGTTTTCCGGCGGTGATCGGCACGATCACTTCATGATGGATCAGCAGCGCCTTCAGATGCGAGTCGCCGTTGTCTTCGCCGGTCTCATGATGTTTGTAGTCTTTCTTGAACGGAGCCAGGTGTTCAAGCCACTGGTCGATGTCTTCGATGAGCCCGCTTTCGTTGTCGTTTACATACACCCCGGCTGTGATGTGCATTGCGGAAACCAGCACCATGCCTTCCCGCACCCCGCTCTTACTGACGATCTGCTCGACCTGGGGTGTAATGTGGACGTAGGCGCGGTGCGTCTTGGTGTGAAACTTCAAATACTCGGTCTGGGTCTTCATGAGTCAGTCCTTTTTGCGGGCTATCTCAGCGCCTCGGCAACTTTTCCCTGGGCAAGCAGTTCCGAGATACGCGCAAAATCCTTATACATGACGCGATCCTTCTCCATGGTCGGGCACACCGACCGGATCGCCGCGTGCGCCGCCTGTCCACGCTTCGAAGTCTTTAACGGAGCCATGAAGTCCAGCGCCTGGGCTACGGCCATGGCTTCTATGGCCAGGACGTTGCGCGTGTTCTCAAGCACGCGCCGCAGTTTGAGTGCCGCCGTCATCCCCATCGAAACGTAATCTTCCTTATTGCCCGAAGTCGTGATCGAGTCAACCGAGGCCGGGTGCGCCAGAACCTTATTCTCGCTGACCAGCGCCGCCGCCGTGACCTGCGGCATCATGAAGCCGGAGTTCAACCCTGCTCCGGGAGCCAGGAATGGCGGCAATCCTTCGCTAAGCGCGGGATTGACCAGCCGCTCAATTCTGCGTTCGCTGATGCCCGCCAGGGCGCTGAGCGCGATGGCCAGAAAGTCCAAAGCAAAGGCCAGAGGCTCGCCATGGAAATTTCCCCCGGAGATTACGTCGCCCTCGGCATTCTTGGCATTTGTGACGAAGACCAGCGGATTATCGACGGCGGAATTGGCTTCGGTTTCGAAAATCGCGCGGCAGTGTTCGAGAGTATCGCGCACTGCTCCGTGCACCTGGGGAATGCAGCGCAACGAGTACGCGTCCTGCACGCGGCCGCATTCGCGATGGGACTCGCGGATCTGGCTGCCCTCGAGCATGCGCCGCAAGTTGGCCGCTGTCTTCGCCTGGCCATGATGGGGGCGAGCTTTATGGATGCGCTCATCGAAGGCCGCGTCAGTTCCCTTCAGCGCGTCGCAAGACAAGCCTCCCAGCACGTCGGCGGAATCCACCAGGGTTTCCGCACCCAGCAATGCCAGGGTGCCGACGGCAAGCATGGCCTGCGTGCCGTTGATCAGAGATATTGTCTCCTTAGACTCAAGGACGATGGGCTTGATCTGCGCGCGTTTCAGCGCATCGCCGCTGGCGAGACGCTGGCCTTTGTCATCGAGGCATTCTCCCTCGCCGATCAGGGCCAGGGCCAGATGCGCCAGCGGGGCCAGGTCGCCGCTCGCGCCCACGCTGCCTTGCGACGGGACAACCGGAGTCACGCCGCGGTTAAGCATCTCGCAAAGGGTGTCGATGACGACCGGCCGTACTCCGGAATGGCCCTTTGCCAGTGAATTCGCCCGCAACAGCATCATCGCCCTTGTTTCCGCGAGGGGAAGGGGATCGCCCACTCCGACGGCATGCGAGCGCACGAGATTAACCTGCAACTCCCGAATCTGATCCCCGGCAATGCGGACGTCGCTAAGTTTTCCTACCCCGGTCGTGATGGCATAGGCGACCTTATTGCCGGCGACAATTTCCTCCACAACCGCCCGCGCCTGGTTGACTGCTTCACGCGCGTCGGGCGCAAGCAGAACAGCCCGCCGCTCCACCGCTACTGCGCGGACAGCCTCCAAGGTCAGGTCGTTTCCGTTGATATGAAGTGCGTTCAAAAGATTCCCCGTCGTTACCGCTTCGCCGCAGCAGCACGAAAAGCGCGTAGATATTTGTCAGGCAATGCCACGACCTTCATCTTCGAATCGGTAACGATGTGAGTCGTCTCGCCCTCGGCCAGCAATGCTCCGGTATCGGCCCGCGTCAGTTCGTAACTGAAGATGATGACGGACTCGCGCACGGTAGTCAGGCGTGTCCGCACAATCACCTCCTCATCGTAAAACACCGGAGCCCGGTAGCGGCAGGTGGCTTCGGCAACGGCAATGAAGCGGCCGTCTTCCCGTTCCATGTCGCGGTACGAGAATCCCATCTGCCGCATCAGTTCCACGCGTCCCACCTCGAACCAGATGAGATGGTTGGAGTGGTACACCACCCCCATTTGATCGGTCTCGGCGTAACGCACGCGCAACCGCGTCTCATTCACCGCATGAGGATGGTTCGAATTCATTGGCCCGTCCAGACCGGCTTGCGTTTTTCCAGGAAGGACGAAATCCCTTCGCGGAAGTCGGCAGTCAGGCGGATCGCCGCATTCGACCGCACGGCCTCTTCGATCTGGGCATCGATTTCAGCGCGGGCATGATCCGTGAGCAGCTTCTTGGTGGCTAGCAGGGAAGCAGAACTGTTCTCCAGCAGCACCCCAGCCAGTTCCCGCGCTCGCGCCATCAGTTGGTCGGCAGCGACAATCTCGCTGACCAGTCCCAGGGCCGCGGCCTCCTCCGCCCCGAATATTCTGCCGGTGAGCAACAGATCGCGGGCCTGCTTCTCCCCCACCTGGCGCAGCAAAAATGTGGAGACGATCGCTGGCACAAAACCGATGCGCACTTCGGTATATCCGAACTTCGCTTCGGGAGCAGCCAGGGTAAAATCGCAAAGCAGCGCCAGTCCTGTCCCCCCGGCAATGGCCGCTCCGTTCACCGCCGCAATCGTCACCTTGGGAAATTCATACAGTGACCGGAACAGCCGGACCATGGTTTGCGAGTCCTGCAGGTTCTGCTCGGCGGACCTCCCGATCAGCGCCTTTAGATTGTCAAGATCCATCCCCGAACAAAAAGCCTTGCCCGCTCCCGTCAGAATCAGGACTATGGCGCCGGATTGGGCAACCTCGTCCAATGCGCGCACCAAATCGTCGATCAGTTCGAAACTGATGGCATTGCGCTTCTCCGGACGGTTCAGAGTGAGCGTCGCGAGTTTGCCTTCAAATGCAAGTTGAATTGTCTTGTATGCCATAGAATCTGAGCAGCGCCGCCGCTGCCCCGTGATACCGGCGCATAATCGGTAGCGATCTCAATCCGCGGCGTGCGATTCGGAAAACTTCGCCGCCAGCCCGCCCGTCGCCTTCAAAAGAGTATCGAGAGGCTTCAGAGTTGGCAACTGCGTGCCGCGCCGGCGAAGCGCTTCCAGCACGTTCTCTGTGGGAATATTCCCGACCAAAGCGTCCTGCGCGAAGGGACAACCCCCCAATCCTCCCAGAGCTGAATCAAAACGGCGGCACCCCGAGTCGTACGCGGCCAGAATCTTCTGCGCGGCCAAATCAGGCCGGCTATGCAGGTGCACTCCAATCTCGAGATAGTTGTACTTGTCCATGACCGCACCCATGACTTCGCTGATCTGCCCGGCGCCTGCCATGCCGACAGTATCGGCGAGAGAAATCATGTGCAGGTCTTCGGCCTCGAGCAGTTCAATCGCGTCCACCACGTCTCCGATGCTCCACGGGTCGCCGTAGGGATTTCCAAACGCCATGGAAATGTAAACCACGACTTCCAGGCCCGCGTCTTGCGCCCTCTTCTGAACGGTTTCCAGAGTTTCCAGCGCATCTTCCGCGGATTGATTCTGATTCCTGCGCAGGAAGCTCTCGGAAATCGAATAGGGAAAGCCCAGGGTCGAAACTGCTTTCGTTTCAATCGCCCGCTGTGCGCCCTTTTCATTGACCACGATCCCGATGATTTCCACGTCGTCTGGAGGATCCAATTCCTTCAGCACCTCCTCCGAGTCCGCCATTTGCGGCACTGCGGCAGGCGAAACGAATGAAACCGCGTCGATGTGCTTGAAGCCCGCGCTGATCAGCGCCTTCAGATAATTCGTCTTCAACTCGGCGGGGATCATCCCCTTGAGCCCTTGCCAGGCATCGCGGGGACATTCAATCAATTTGACGATGTCGGACAATCACTCACCACGGCGACACGAAGGATGAAGAACTCCCTGACAATTCCTCCGCGGCTCAAAGTTGAGACATTGAAGTTCAGGATCAAAATCCACCGTCACCGGATGAATCAGGTTTGCAGCACTCCAACCTTGAACTCCGCCACGTCAGGATTCAGGGCAGCGGCTTCCAGCGCCTGGGCGATGGCATCGCGCGTCTCGATCGGGTCGATAATTTTGTCGATCCACAATCGCGCGGCGCCGTAGCGCGGATCCGTCTGCTCGTCGTAGGTGCGCTTCACCGATTCATAAAGCTGTTTCTTGTCTTCGTCGCTCAATTTCTTCCCGCCGCGCTCCAGTTGCTTGACCTTGATTTCAACCAGGGTGCCCGCGGCAGATTCGCCGCTCATCACCGCGTAGCGCGCAGTCGGCCAGGCAAATACGAATCGCGGATCGTACGCCTTACCGCACATCGCGTAATGCCCCGCGCCGAACGATCCGCCTACAATCACGGTGATCTTCGGCACCACGGAGTTGGAAACCGCATTCACCATCTTGGCGCCCGCCTTGATGATCCCGCTCCACTCCGCATCGCGGCCCACCATGAATCCGTTTACATCGTGGAAGAATACCAATGGAATCAGATTCTGATTGCAGTCCATGATGAAGCGGGCGGCCTTCTCCGCTGATTCGGTATAGATCACGCCGCCGAATTCCACCCGCTTGTGCCCCTCATGGTCGGTCTGCTGCGCGTGCAGTTTCTGATTGGCGACGATCCCGACGGCGAATCCTCCGATGCGCCCATACCCGCAGATCAACGTCTTGCCATATTCCGGCTTGTATTCATCGAAGCGGCTGCTATCCAGAATGCGGCCGAGGATCTCGTTCATGTCATAGGGCCGCCCCGGCGAAGGATCGTAGATGCCGTAAATCTCCTCCGCCGCGAGTTCGGGTTCTACCGGTTTCTTGCGATCCCAGGGAGAAAGCCGGCGGTACCCCCACTTCTCCACAATGGATCGAATGCGGGCGATGCAGGCCTGGTCATTGGGCTCGCGGAAATCCACCGTGCCGCTGATGGCAGAGTGCATGGCCGCGCCACCCAAATCCTCGGCCGAAACCTTCTGTCCGATCGCGGCTTGCACCAGCGCCGGGCCCGCAAGAAACAGGCCGCTGCCATCGGTCATCAGCACGTGATCGCACATGACCGGTAGATATCCCCCACCTGCCACACACATTCCCATGATGGCCGCAATCTGCGGAATGCCCATCGCCGACATTACCGCATTGTTGCGGAACACCCGGCCGAAATCGTCGGTGTCCGGGAACACATCTTCCTGCAGGGGCAGAAACACTCCCGCCGAGTCGACCAGGTAGATGGTCGGAATGCGATTCTCCATGGCGATATTTTGGGCGCGGATCACTTTCTTGGACGTCATGGGGAAGAATGCACCCGCTTTCACGGTGGCATCGTTGGCGATGATCATGGCCATGCGCGTGTGGATTCGCGCCATGCCCGTGATGACCCCGGCCGCCGGGGCTCCGCCCCATTCCTCGTACATGCCATGCGCCGCATACTGGCCCAGTTCAAAGAATGTGCCGGGATCGGCCAGCAGTCCGATCCGCTCGCGCGCCGTCAATCTCCCCTTGGCATGCTGGTTCTCAATCGCCTTTGCGCCGCCTCCCTCACAGATCACTTCGCCCTCATTGCGTACCTGCGACATCAGGTCGGCAAGAAATCGCATATTTGCCTCGAAGCGAGCCGAGGTGGGATCGATCCTGGTAGTCAGCACGTTTCCGGACGGAGATGAGTTCACGGTCGACGATTCGTTGCGGTCAGCCATAGGAGAGCGAACTTTTTACGGTATACCAGCAGGGCAGAACGGCGCAATGGAGCCTGGATCGGGCGTCAAACCCTGGGCTTCTGGATTCGCCGGATCGTTTCGGCGACGGGATCTTCTGCGATCGCGTCGATAAGCCCGATCTGCAATGCGTGCCGCGCACTGAGTTTCTCGGCGGCGACGAATAGTTCCAGCGCTCGCCCCTTGCCGATTAGCCGAGGCAGCCGCTGCGTGCCTCCCCACCCGGTGATCAGGCCCAGGGCCGCACCTCGATGTCCGAATACGGCGTGCGGCGAAGCAATTCGGCGGCGGCAGGCCAGAGCCAGGTCCAGGCCCCCGCCCATGCAGTAGCCCGAAATCGCCGCGTACACCGGCGCGGGAAAGTTCTCGATCGCGTTCATGAGAGCTTGACCCATCCTGGCAAACTCGCGGCCGGAGGGGCCGTTCAGGGCGGCAATCTCCTGCAAGTCGGCTCCCGCGGAAAAAAAACGATCATTTCCGGCAAGCACCAGGGGCGCAGCCTGATTGGTCGCGAATCCTGATATAGCTTTGGTCAAGGCGAGAACAAATTCACGAGTGAGCCGGTTGGTGCTGTCCCCGGAGTGGAGGCGAAGCACACATACACCCTCGATCTGTACAATTGCTAAGCTTGTGGCAGACATGAAAAACGAATTGCGGAACTGGAAACCAGTGGCCTGTCGCGGTGAAAATGTTAGCGGCAAGTCATTGAGGACGGCACGCCTGGCTGCGCGGGCCGGACGAACGCGTCCGCCCGCTTTGCGACAGGACACTAACTTCGTCGCTCGATCCATTCGGCCAACCGGCAGCCATCTTCCTCCAGCAGGAAGGTTCCCACCCCATAACACTCGCCGAGGATGCGCTGCGACTCAGGATCCCGGGCCGCCCGCGTGATCCATTGTTGCCCAACCCGGTATTGTGCCGCCGTGAACCATTTTTGCGGCAACACTTCAACCAGGCCCGCCTGCAGGTAGAAAATGAAAAGCGCAAATGCCGGGTCGTCATTCGACATCGCCTTGTAACTTGTGGGCACTATGATCTCGTCGACCGCGCGCAGTTCTGGCGGCACATTGATCTTGTGCGTACCCGGGCCCAGGGCCAGCGGAGTCTCGAAATCGGCGACCGGGGCTGTAGCCGCATATATGCGATCCGAGGATTGCTTGAACCATCCTGCCACTTCCGCCAGGTCAAAAGCTTTCAGCTGCTCAGGATCGAAACATGCGAGCC
>Ga0070741_10014801_pt1 | contig 13402 bp, 17 predicted proteins | sample Coa_R1_4_FD_66440 | JGI IMG/M metagenome (GOLD analysis project Ga0070741, IMG submission 66440) | Surface soil microbial communities from Centralia Pennsylvania, which are recovering from an underground coalmine fire - Coalmine... | ecosystem: Environmental > Terrestrial > Soil > Unclassified ... | reverse complement strand
AGGATGCGCGAGCCCCAGACGCTGATGCCGGCGCGGGTCGCCAGCGCGACGGCCTTGTTGAAGACGTTGCGGGTGAACCAGCCAGGCTTCTTGTAGTGGTCGGATGCCATGGCGATAGGAATAGCCGATCCGAGACGGCCTCCACGAAGGCTGCCGTCGTGCCGCTCAGCCGTGTGTGAGCTGGCGCCTCGAGCTGATGACACCCGTGTCGAAGCCGGCGAGGTGCAGGCCCCCAGCGAACCGGGCGTGCTCGATCTTCAGGCACCGGTTCATCACGACGTCCAGGCCGGCCTCGTGCCCGATCTTCGCCGCTTCGTCGCTCCACAGGCCGAGCTGCGCCCAGAAGGTCCGTGCCCCCGCCGCCGCGGCGTCGCGCGCCACATCGGGGAGGTCCTCGGCGCGACGGAACACGTCAACGAGGTCCGGGGGCTCCGGCAGCGCATCCAGCGACGGGTACACCGGGCGGCCGAGGATCGAGGTCTCACGCGGGTTGACGAACCACACGGTGAAATCGGTGCTCGAGCTCACGAGGTACGTGGCGACGAAGTGGCTCGGGCGCGCCCGGTTCGATGATGCGCCGACCATGGCGACGGTCTTCGTCCGTCGCAGGATGGCCAGGCGGTCGCGTGCCGACGGAGGGTGCCAGGGCTCGCTCACGGGACGGCCTTGGTCGCGGCGGCAAGCGCTTGGTCGATGTCCCAGATGATGTCGTCGACGTCTTCGATCCCGACGGAGATCCGCACGAGGTCGGGCGACACGCCCGCCGCCGCGAGTGCGTCGTCCGAGAGCTGCTGGTGGGTCGTCGATGCCGGATGGATCACCAGCGTGCGCGTATCGCCGATGTTGGCGAGATGGCTGCAAAGCTCCACCGACTCGATGAACGCGCGGCCCGCCTCACGGCCGCCGCGGACGCCGAACGCGAACACGGCGCCGGGGCCATTGGGCATGTAGCGCTGGGCGAGCTCGTAGCTCGGCGAACTGGGCAGCCCGGCGTAGGACACCCATGCCACGTCGGGGTGCCCGGCCAGGTGCTCTGCGACGGCGCGCGCGTTGGCGACGTGCGCGTCCATCCGCAACGCGAGCGTCTCGAGGCCCTGGAGGAGCAGGAAGGCGTTGAACGGTGACAGCGAGGTGCCGAAGTCGCGGAGCTGTTCGACGCGCACCTTGGTGCAGAAGCCGTACTCGCCGAAGTTCTCCCAGAACCGCAGGCCGCCGTAGCTCGCGACGGGCTCGGTCATCCCGGGGAACCGCCCGTTCGACCAGTCGAACGTGCCGTGCTCGACGATGATCCCGGCGATCGACGTGCCGTGGCCGCCGATGAACTTGGTGGCCGAGTGCACCACCACGTCGACGCCGTGCTCGAACGGCCGGCACAGGTGCGGCGTCGCAAGCGTGGCGTCCACGATGAGCGGGACACCGGCAGCGTGGGCGATGTCGCTGAGCGCGGCGAGGTCGGCGACGATGCCGGACGGGTTGGCAATGACCTCGGTGTACAGGGCCTTGGTCTCGGGCCTGATCGCCGCCGCGAAGGCAGCAGGGTCGTCCGCGGGGACGAACGTCGTGTCGATCCCGAGCCGCCGGAGCGACACGTCGAGCAGCGTGTAGGTCCCACCGTAGAGCGCCGCGCTGGCGACGATGTGGTCGCCTGCGCCGGCGAGCGTCGTGAACGTCAAGAGCTCCGCAGCCATCCCGCTCGACGCGGCGACCGCGCCGATCCCGCCCTCGAGGCTCGCCATGCGCTCCTCGAACGCGGCGACGGTCGGGTTGGCGATGCGCGTGTAGACGTTGCCGTACTTCTGCAGGGCGAAGAGGTCCGCTGCGTCCGCGGCGTCCTCGAACACGAAGCTGGTCGTCTGGTAGATCGGCACGGCGCGGGCACCAGTGGCCGGGTCCGGGCGGCCCCCGGCGTGGAGGGCGCGGGTGCGGAACCCCCAGCGGTGGTCATCCATGGCGGCGGTTGCGGCGATGGGGAACCTGCGCGTGGCGTGGCCACCGTGCAGCCCGGGCCGCGGCCCCGTACGAAGTTCCGGCCGTGGTCGTCAACGAAGGACGAAGGTTACGCTCGCTCTTGCGCACGCGCCCACCGTATTGGAGGAGCCCATGCCCTGGATCCGGACCATCCAACCCGAGGACGCCGACGGCCGGCTCGCCGAGGCCTATGCGTGGCAATCGAGGAAGCTGGGGCGGCCGACGGAGTTCACGCAGCTCGGGAGCCTGGACGCCGAGGTGGTGCACGCGCGGCTCGTCCTGTACCGGGCGAGCGAGAACGTGCCGTCGCGGCTGACCGCCGAGCAGCGCACCCTGATCGGGCACCTCACGTCCGTGCTCAACCACACGCCGCACTGCGCATCCCTGTCCCGGCCGCGCCTGCCGGCGGCGACCGTCGAGGCGCTCGAGCGCGGGGAGTACGAGGCCCTCCCCGCCCCGGACGCCGCCCTCGCCCGCTACGCGCACAAGCTCACGCTGGCCCCCGGCACCGTCACTGCGGCCGACATCGACGCGCTGCGCGCCGCCGGGTTCGGGGACCTCGAGATCCTCGACGCCAACAACCAGTGCGCCCACCTGAACTACACCAACCGCGTCGCCAACGGGCTCGGCCTCCTCGACGAGGCCGTGACGGACGAACGCACCCTCGACCGCGTCCCGCAATAGCGGCTAGCGCTCGCCGGCCTGCTTCCAGGCCTGGTAGCCGCCAGCGAGGTCGGTGACGTTCGTGAGGCCGAGGTCAGCAAGCGTGGCCGCGGCCAGGCTCGACGCGTACCCCTCGTTGCAGACGATGATCACGCGGCGGGCCGGGTCGTCCATCGAGGGCAGCCGGTGGGCGCTCGATGGGTCGAGCCGCCACTCGAGCACGTTGCGGTCGATGACCAGCGCTCCCGGGAGCGAACCGTCCCGCTCCCGCTGCTCGGAGGGGCGGATGTCCACGACCATGGCGCCATCTGCGAGCGCGCCGGCGAGATCGCGTGGCTCGACGCGCGTCGCGATCCGCGCCCGCGCCCGGGCGAGCATGCGGTCGATCTCGGGTCCGGTCGTCAACGGGGCGCGGTTGCGGGCACGGCCGGCGACGCGACCCGCCGGGTCGTCGCCACGCCGTGGGCCGGCTCCGCCGCTGCGACCCCCATGGCTCAGTCCTGCAGCCCCACGCGGATGTACTTCGCGACCTGCTCGGTCTCGATTAGGAACGCGTCGTGGCCGAACGGGGATGCGACGATGTGGAGCTCGGGCCGGCCGGGGAGGTGGGCGGTCAGCTCCTGCTGCAGGCGAGGCGGGTACAGGCGGTCGCTGTCGATGGCCACGATCGTCGGGCGCGCCGTGACGCGCGACAGGGCGAGCGGGATACCGCCGCGCCCCCGGCCGACGTCGTGGTGGTCCATGGTGCGGCTGAGCACGAGATAGCTGTTGGCGTCGAACCGCCGGACGAGTTTGTCGGCCTGGTGGTCGAGGTAGCTCTCGACGGCGTAGCGGCCGTCGCGCATGGGGTCCTCGCAGTCCTGCGGCTGGCGCCCGAACCGGCCCTGCAGCTCGATCTCGGAGCGATAGGTGATGTGGCCGATGCGGCGTGCGAGCCCGAGGCCGCCCGAAGGCCCCTCGCCGGGCGGGAGGGCGTAGTAGTCGCCACCCCGGAACCCGGGGTCGAGGCGGATGGCGCGCGCCTGCACCGTGCACAGCGCGATCTGCTCGGCCGTGGCCGCCGCGCCGCAGCCGAGGACGATCATCCGCTCGACGCGGTCGGGATAGGTCACGCCCCATTCCAGGGCGCGCATGCCGCCCATCGAGCCCCCGACGACCGCGGCCCAGCGCCGGATGCCGAGCGCGTCGGCGAGCGCGGCCTCGACCGCCACCTGGTCGCGCGTCGTGATGGCCGGGAACCGCGACCCCCACGGCGTCCCGTCCGGCGCGTCCGAGGCCGGGCCGGTCGTGCCCTGGCAGCCGCCAAGGGTGTTGGGGCACACCACCCACCACCGGTCGGTGTCGATCGCGCCGCCAGGGCCGACGATCGGTCCCCACCATCCCGCGGTCGGGTGGCCGGGGCCCGCATCACCGGAGACATGGCTGTCACCGGTGAGCGCGTGGAGGACGAGCACGGCGTTGTCACCTGCGGGCGAGCGGCGGCCCCACGTTTCGTACGCCACGGTGACGGGGCCGAACGAGCCGCCGAGCTCGAGCGGGAGGCCCTGGTCCTCGAACAGCGTGACGAACGCGCGCCGGCCCGGGTGGTCGCCCGGCCGCCATGCGCCGGTCACGGGAGCGTCGTCGCGTGCCAAGGGATATTCCGAGTTGCCTGATCGGATTTCTAGGATATTCTTCCTCGACGGGCGATGCCCCGCGAGCCAGTCTCGCGGACCGACTTGGAGGTGATCGGAATGACGAGCACGGCGACCCCTGTCGACAACGGCGTCAACGTCGAGTTCCTGCTGACGGCGCGCGACATGCTGGGCGCCCAGCCGGAGGGTGCGCAGTTCACGTGGCGGGTGACCAACACGTGGGTGAACGGGACGCACAGCAAGAGCACGGTCAAGGGCTTCTTCGGCTTGGGTGCTGAGCAGAACCACCGCTCCGAGTTCGAGTACGACGGCGATCACCCTGAGCTCTTCGCTGCCCAGGACAACGGGCCCACGCCGGTCGAGATGCTGCTCGTGAGCCTCGCCAGCTGCCTCACCGCCGGCGTCGCCGCGGTCGCGCAGAACCGTGAGATCCAGTTGCGGTCCGTTGCCGCGACCCTCGAAGGCGACATGGACGTCAGGGGCATCCTGGGTGTCGACCCCGAAGTGCGCAACGGGTTCAGCCGCATCAAGGTCACGTACAACGTCGACGCAGATGCCTCGCCCGATGACATCAAGGCGCTCGTGGCCCAGTCGCAGAAGCGGTCTGCGGTCTACGACATCATCACCAACCCGACCAATGTCGTCGTCGAGGTGAACTGAACCACTCGTTGCGGACAACCACCACCGTCATCATCGGCGGCGGCCAGGCCGGCCTGGCCATGAGCCGGTGCCTGTCCGAGCGGTCGATCGACCACGTCGTGCTCGAGCGGGCGGAGGTGGCCAACTCGTGGCGGCACGGCCGGTGGGACTCGCTGCGCCTGCTGACGCCCAACTGGCTCAGCCGGCTGCCCGGGTACCAGTACGCGGGCGATGACCCGGACGGGTTCATGACCATGCCAGAGGTCGTGCGGTATATCGCGTCCTACGCAACGGCGATCTCCGCGCCGGTCGAGGCGCACACCGAGGTCACGTCGGTGCGCGTGGCGGGGGACGGCTACGTCGTCACCACCACGAACGGCGAGTGGCGGGCGCCGACCGTCGTGCTCGCCAGCGGGCCCTACAACCGCCCGGCGGTCCCGGACGTGGCGGCCGCACTGCCGTCCCAGATCACCTCCATCACGCCGGACCAGTACCGCAACCCGGGCCAACTGGAGGACGGCGGTGTGCTCGTGGTCGGGGCGGCGGCGACCGGGATCCAGTTCGCTGACGAGATCCAGCGGTCGGGGCGCCCGGTCACGCTGTCGGTCGGGCACCACGTGCGCCTGCCGCGGACCTATCGCGGGCTTGACATCATGTGGTGGCTGGACGCGGCCGGCGTGCTCGACGAGCGCTACGACGAAGTCGACGACATCGTGCGGGCCCGCAACGTCGCCTCGTTCCAGCTGGTGGGCTCGCCGGCGCGCGCCACGATCGACCTCAACGCGCTGCAACAGCTCGGCGTCAGGATCGTCGGGCGGCTCGGCGGGATCACCCCCGAAGGCACCGCGCAGTTCTCGGGCTCGCTGCTCAACCAGTGCACGCTCGCCGACCTCAAGCTCGGGCGCCTGCTCGACTCACTCGACGAGTGGGCCGTGTCGAGCGGGCTCGACGACGAGGTCGCGCCGCCGGAACGCTTCGCCCCGACCGAGGTGCCGGAGTCGCCGCCGCTCCTCGTGCGGCTGGCGTCGAGCGGGATCCGCACCGTCATCTGGGCGACGGGGTACAAGCCCGAGTACCCGTGGCTGCACGTGCCGGTGCTCGACGCGAAGGGGTGGGTGCGCCACGACGGCGGCGTCACGCCGTCGCCAGGGATGTACCTGATGGGCGCGACGTTCCTGCGCCGGCGCAAGTCGACCTTCATCGACGGTGTCGGCCCGGACGCCCGCGACATCAGCGAGCACCTCGCCGCCTACCTCGACGAGCTCGCGCCCGTCGGCTGACGGGCGGCTGCGCCGCCGCAGCGCGCGCCCCCCCAGCCCGCCCCCAGCGCGCCCCCACCGCAAGGTGGTGACGACAGGATGCACGTAGGCGCACTCTGCCGTCACCACCTTTGGGGCGGGGCGGCGGGCGTCACCGATCGGAAAGACGGCTCCTCGGGTCGAACGCGTCCGCGATCTCCGCGAGCGACCGCTTGAGCGCGCGCATCCGGGCCGCGCCGATGACGGCTTCATAGCCCGCTTCAATGTCGGCCATCGCCGCGAGCGCATCGGCGAGCAGCGCGCGGCCGGCAGCGGTGTGCCGCACCAGGACGCCGCGCCCGTCGTCGGGATCGGGTGCGCGTTCGAGGTAACCCGCCCCTTCGATGACCTTCACGAGCTGGCCCACCGCCTGGCGCGTGCCGCCCACACGTCCGGCGACGGTCACGAGGCGCGTCCCCTCGGTGTCGACGTTGGCGAGCAGGCCGATGTAGCTCGCCTGCACGCTGGTGTGCCCGCGCGCGGCGAGCCGGGCGATGACCTCGCGGGTCTCCGCCTGCGATGTGCGGATCAACAGGCGCAACAGGACGTGCTCACGGTGGCGGCGGAGCTGCTCGGGGGACAGGTCCCGGAACGGGTGCACCCCACGAGCGTCCCATGTCGGAAAGGGCCTTGACAATCTCGTAAAGAATGTTTACAACACCTTCCCAACGGATGCAATGCCGGTAGGCGCGAGGCGGACGCCGACTCGCCGTGGGACAGCAAGGGAGGCGCCGCGATGGGGGAGGCAACGGTGGACGAGGTGACGCGCGTGAGCAGCGCGGCGACAGGCGAAGCAACGGTCCGCGACACGACCTTCGCGGGCTTCCCGGCGACCGTCGGGCGGCCGAGCGGCGCCGGGGCAGCAGGGCCGGCAGTCGTGTTCGTCCATGGTGCCTTTGGGGACCACACGGCGTTCGACGGGTGGGTGGCCCGCTTCGCGGAGGCCGGCGTCGGATCCGTTGCCGCCTCGCGCCGAGGCCGGCTCGGGATCGGACCGGCACGGGCAAGCGGGCTGACGTTCGACAACTACGTCGACGACACCCTGGCGGTCCTCGACGCGCTGGAAGGCCCTGCCGTCCTCGTCGGCCATAGCCTCGGCGGGCTCATCGCCCAGCGCCTGGCGGCGCGCGGCAGGGCGGCCGCGGTCGTGCTCTTGGCGTCGGCTCCTCCGATGACACTGACGGCGCAGCCGATCGCGCTCCCGCGCTTCGCACCTCAGATGGGCAGGATCATGACCGGTCGCCCGTTCATCGTCGGGCCGGATGCGTGCTCCGTGCTTGCGCTCAACAAGGTGCCGGAGGGCCAGCGGCCGGCCATCCACGCGCACCTCACGCACGAGTCAGGGAAGGTCTACCGGTCGATGATGCTTGGGACGGTGCGGGTCCGGCGTTCAGCCGTCCACGTCCCCGTGTTCGTTGCCGGGGGCACCGACGACCGCATTATCTCGCGCCGGTTGGTGCGGAAGACGGCGCACCGCTACGGCGTTGCGCCACGGCTGTACGCCGGCCACGGCCACTGGCTGATCGAGGAGCCCGGGTGGGAGGCGGTCGCCGACGACGTGCTCGAGTGGCTCCGCGCCCTGCACCTCGCAGCGGTCTGAACCTCGCCGGGTGGCTCAGCCCATCGTCTTTGCCCCGTCGAGTGACTCCCGGATGATGTCGGCGTGGCCGGCGTGCTGCGCGGTCTCACCAATGATGTGGACGAGGACGCGGCGCGCCGACCACTCGGCCCCGGGCTCGAACCAGGGCGCCTCGGGCAGCGGGTGGGCGAGGTCGAGCGACGGCAGCGCCGACACGACCGCTTCCGTGCGGCGGGCCACCTCGCCGTAACGGTCGAGCAACACATCGAGCGTCTCGCCGGGCAGCATGCGGAAGCTGGCGGCGTGCGCCGCGAACGCCGCCTCGTCGACGGCGCCGATCGCGGACGGGCCCTCCTCGATGAAGTTGACCCACCGCTCCTCCATCCGGGTCACGTGCTTGATGACGCCGCCCAGGCACAGCTCGCTGGCCGTCGTGCGGCGGGCGGCGTCTTCGTCGCCCAGCCCGCGGACGGTCTGGCGCAGGAAGTTGCGGTGGGCCTCGAGGGCCTGGATGAGGTCGGCTCGTTCGCGTGCGTCGGTCATGCGGCCAGTATGCGCGACCAAACCGGTCATCTCATGGCCGCTTTGTTGACCCTTCCGGGACGCCGCGTCAGGCCCGGCCTCGGGCAGCGTTACGGGCGCGGGCTGTGCACCCGGCCGAACGTGTAGGCGTCGGGCCAACCCCGCCCGGCCAGGTTCTCCTCCTGCCGAGCGATCACCGCAGGTAGGTCAGCAGGTTGCCAGCCATCGACGAGGTGCTCGCCACGGATGTCGTAGACGGGCCGGCCGAGCTCCACGAGCAGTTGGAGGCTGTACGCAATGCGGCCGGTCAGCACGGCCGGGTCGCCGGAGCACAGCGCGATGGCGGCTTCGGCCATGGTGTCGAGCGGCTCGAACAGGTCCGGGTCGATCCACCCTGCGGCGACGAGCTCGTCGGTCGCGATCGCCGCCTGCGGCGTCAGGGCGTTGACGGCGACACCCTGGCCCTCGCACTCGCTCGCCGCCGCGACGGTCAACCGGTTGAGCGCCGCCTTCGACGCGCCGTACTGGAAGCCGGCCTTGGCCGGCTTGTTCGTCGGGAACGGCGGCCCGGGCGGGAGCTCCGCCGCGAAGGACGTCAGGTTCAGGACCCAGCCGCGCCCCCGCGCCCGCATCCCCGGGACGACGGCCTTCATGAGCTGCCAGGGCGCCCAGACGTTCACCTGCAGGTTCCGCTCGAGGTCGCGGTCGCTCACCTCGTCGAACGGCACGTACCCGTTGACGGCCGCATTGTTGACGAGGATGTCGATCGGGCCGAGGGCGGCTTCGATGCGGCTGACCAGCTCACCGCGGCCACCCGCTGGGTCGGCGAGGTCGACGGGCACGGCGACGCACTCGCCGCCGACCGACTCGATCCGGCGGCGGGTCTCCTCGAGCCCATCGACCGAGCGCGCGGTGATGGCGACCCGCGCTCCCTCGGCCGCCAACCGCACGGCGATCGCCCTGCCCGTGCCGCCCTTGCTCGCGCCCGTGACCAGCGCCACCTTGCCCGCGCACACCCGTTCCGGCATCCTCGCCCCTCCCGATCCGCGACCGTTGACGCCGCCGGACTGTAACAACGTTATGCTCGCTCCCCGTGACGACCGGCCACGACCGCTTCGCAGCCCACGAGCTCATCAACCGGTGGTGGTTCAACTACGACGAGGGCCACCTCGATGTGATCGAGCGCATGCTCACCGAGGGCTGCCGGACGACCTCGCGGACGGAGCTCGGCACCCACCCCCGTGAGGACTTCATCCGGTCGGACTGCAGCGGCACGGCCGCGGTCATGGCGTGGAAGCGCGACCACCGCCGCCACAGCCCGTACCCGTTGCGCCACAACGCCGCCAACGTGCACGTCGCCGCCGAGCGGGGCGAGGAGCTCGATGTCGAGTCGTACCTGTTCGTGACCTGGATCGTGGACGGCAAGCCGGCCCTGGTCTCGACCGGAATGGTCCACTGGGTCCTCGTGCGGGGGCCGGACGGCTATCGCGTGCGCGAGCAGCACACCGTGCTCGACTCGATCACGTCTGCGCCCTTCGAGGACGTCGAGTACGTCTCGGGGCGCATGACATCGTGGTGACGCAGCGCCCGTAGCGCTCGTGCTGGGCCTCGTCACGCGCCGGCGCGCACGGCGCACGCCGGGGCTTGCGCACGCCATGCGCGTCGGGGGGCCGGTTACTCGGCCTTGACCGCGACCACCTCGAGGTAGGAGCTCGGGACCCGGAGCGCACCCGTGGTGGAGGTGTTGTGCGCCGTGGCGAGGGCCATCAGGTCGCGCGCCAAGGCGGTCTGCGCATCGGCGCCAAGCGCGGCCATGGCCTTATGCGTCGGCCCGTAGGCGTTCCGGAAGGTCTCGAACCAGTGCTGCGGCGAGCGGTACCTGAACACGAACTCGCGCTCCTGTGCCCCGATGGCCTGGACGTCGGTGCCGAAGAGCTGGCCCACGCGGGCCTTGGTACCCCACTCGAGCGGGGAGGGGATGCCAGCCGGGGGCGGGACGTAGCAGGCGACAACCCGCAGCATCTGCCCCACGAAGCTGTCGGGGGCCCAGTTCGCGAGGCCGATGCGGCCGCCGGGACGGCAAACACGCAGCAGCTCGGCGACCGAGCGCTCAGGCCGAGGCGCGAACATGACGCCGAACACCGAGAGCACGACATCGAAGGAGTGGTCCTCGAAGGGGAGGGCCTCGGCATCGGCCTCGCGGATATCGATCGTCAGCCCGTCGGCCGCGGCACGCGCGCGGGCATGCTCGAGCAGGGACGGGACGTAGTCGGCGGCGGTCACCGTGCACCCACGGCGAGCGGCGGCGAGTGCGGCGTTGCCGCTACCTGCCGCGACGTCGAGCACTCGCTCGCCCGCGCTGAGGTCGACGGTCTCGCAGAGCCGCTCACCCGTGATCTGCAACGTTGTGCCGATGGCGGCGTAGTCGCCGGACGCCCACGTGTCGCGCTGGCGTGCCTTGATGGCGTCGAAGTCGGTTGTGGTCGTGGTGGTGGGGGGCATGGGTCTTCTCCTTCTGTCGTGATGGCGCTCGCCGTGCCGCCTCACGACCGGAGGAGGCGGCACGGCGGCGCGCGCGTGCGGTCAGCTGGGTGGGGCGAAGAACTCGAGGGCGATACCGTCCGGGTCGCGGAACGACACGCCGGACCCATACGCGGCGTCCTTGATGCCGCCGTGCTTGATCCCGAGCTCGTCGAGGCGTGCGGCCCACCGCTGGAGCTCGGCGCGGTTCTCGCACGCGAACGCCAGGTGATCGAGGCCGACGCGGTACTCGCTGAAGTCACCGCTCGGCGCGGGCGTCTCGTGCTGGTGCAGCCCGATGAGGGTGCCGCCACCGAGCAGGTACACCGTGTGGTGCATGTGCGGGTCTGTGTCCTCGTCGATGACGGGGTCAGCGCCGAACAGTGTGCCGTACCACGGGACGCTCACTGAGAGATCGCGCACGGTGAGCGCGACATGGGTAAGGGCTGGGAAGGTGCTCATTGCTGTTCCTTTCTTCATGCTGGATCGGGGAGCCCGGTCGCTATCGTCGTGGCGAGTATCCACCTCGACGGAGCCGTTGACCATGACTGAGCGCCCACAAGGGCTTGCCGTGACGCCACATCAGGGTGGGACGAACGCGGTCGGTGGCCCGCGAAGCGGGGGAGTGCTCGACGCTACCCTCGACCAGCTCCGGCTCGAGGGGGCGATCTTCTTCCGATCGGAGCTGACGGAGGCCTTCGCATTCGAGTCGACACCGTTGGCACTTGCCGACGCCTTGCACCCCGGCGCGCAGCGGCTGATCCTGTTCCACATGTCGCTCGAGGCTCATGCTGGGTCGCGGGCGATGATGGCGAGCGCCACTGGGCGGGCCAGGGGGACGTGATCGTGCTGCCCTACGGCGACCGCCACACGATCGGCGGCGCGGCGCCGGCTGAGGCCGTGCCGATCCTGACGCTGCTCGACCCGCTTCCGTGGGACAACATTCCTGTGCTGCGCCACGGTGGGGGAGGGACTCCGACGGACCTGGTGTGCGGGTACCTGTACTCGGGCCACCCGTTGTTCGACCCGGCGATGCGCGCGCTACCGCCCGTGTTCGTCGTGCACCTCCCCGACGGCGCCGGCACGGGATGGGTGCAAGCGAGCATCGCGTACGCGCTGGAGCACACGTCCCCCGGGGCATCGGCGGTGCGGCCGATCGCGACCCGACTCCCGGAGCTCGTGCTCATCGAAGTCCTTCGCGCGCACCTGGCGACGGCTCCTGGTGCGGGGAACGGGTGGCTCGCCGCCCTGAACGACCCGGTCCTCGCGCCGGCACTGGCGCTGCTGCACGGCGCACCCGAGCGCAAGTGGACGGTGTCGGCCCTGGCCTCGGGCGCGGCGGTGTCGCGCTCACTCCTCGACGAGCGCTTCAGGCAGGTGCTGGGCCGCTCGCCGATCCGCTACCTGACGGAGTGGCGGATGCACCTCGCGGAGGAGCTGCTCGAGACGACCGACATCGGCATCGGTGCCCTCGCGAGGCGCGTCGGGTACGAGTCGGAGGAGGCGTTCAGTCGCGCCTTCAAGCGGGCGCGAGGGGTGTCCCCAAGCCACTGGCGCGGCGTGCGCGCCGCGCCGGGTGGCGGCCTGCGAGGCACCTGAGCGAGGGCTGCCGGGTGTCCCGCCGTCTCCTGACGGCTGTGACGCGCGCCCAGTCCGAGCCGCGCGTGCCCACGACCACACCGACCGCCCGGCCGCGACGCGCTCAGCACGCGCCCTCCTCGCCAGGCGCGCCGTGCGCTGCTCGTCGGCTTGGCGCAGGAGCTGCGCCCGGTGCGCACTGGCGAGCGCGTCACGTGCGTCCGCAGTCATCATGCCGCCCGCTCCCGACCGAGGGCGATCTCGACGCGGTAGCCCCCGCGCTCGATGCTGGTACGCGCCGGGCCGATGCGCGTCAGCGCGGGCAGCAGGCCTCGGCTCTCCGCCAGTACGTCGGCGTTGAGCGTGGCGACGCCCAGCGTGCGGGCGCGGGCAACAACGGCGCAGGCAAGTGCCGCACCGACACCGCAGCGCTGGTAGGCGTCCTCGACGAGCACGCCGATGTGCGCGGAGGCACCCTCCGTGGCGAGCGTCGCAAGCCCGACGCAGCGGCCCTCGACCGTCGCGACGAACGACTCGTGGCGGTCGCCCGCCAACTGGGCGGTCACCTGGGCCACGGCGTCCACGACGCCGTGGAACCGGCGGTAGGTGGTTTCGGGCGAGCACCGTCCGACCATGGCAAGCACAGCTGCGGTCGCGTTGCGATCGAATCGGGAGATCCTCACCTCGGTGCGGTCAGAGAACTGAGTGGCGTGCATGGTTCCTTCGTTCTTGCGCGTGGGCGCGCCAAGTCGTGGCGCGACGGGGCGCGCGTACGGTCGTGGCGCTTCACGCCGATCGGGGGGATCGAGGGCGATGGGCCTTCGCCCATCTTTACGGGCGAGTGCGCCGCCTGGTTTGGATTTCTTTCGATCAGCGTACGCGCCGTCGGCGTGCCTGCCTTCCGTGGTGGTACGGAGCGCAGTACGGAATCTCAGCCGTTGGGAGCAGTCCCGGCCTCGGTGCGCCCGTACCGACTGGGTGGCGGGGGCGAGCGATGCGCA
>Ga0070741_10014800_pt1 | contig 13402 bp, 15 predicted proteins | sample Coa_R1_4_FD_66440 | JGI IMG/M metagenome (GOLD analysis project Ga0070741, IMG submission 66440) | Surface soil microbial communities from Centralia Pennsylvania, which are recovering from an underground coalmine fire - Coalmine... | ecosystem: Environmental > Terrestrial > Soil > Unclassified ... | reverse complement strand
CTTGCCGGCCCGCACGAGCAGCGGCCCGCCGCCGAGCGCGTCGACCATCCCCGTCCAGGCCGGCAGCAGCCCGAGGCGCACCGTGATCGCCGCGCCCGGCGGAGCCTCGGCGCGGAGCGCGGCGCTCGCCGCGGAGCCGCTCGCCATCAGGACGGCCCCGTCGGCGGGGATCCGCTCGCCGCCGTTCGCGGAGACCCGCACGACGCTCGAGACGAGGTCGCTGTTCGGCGCCGCGGCGGGGAACGGCTCGAGCACGACCTCGGCGGCGCCCGGGACGGCGGGCGCGGCGGGGCCCCACGCCGGTGTGAAGAGCGCGTACTGGCCCGACGCGGGCGCCTGGTCGAGCTCGTTCAGCGTGCGCCGCTGGCCCGTCCCGCGCCAGGTTCCGAAGAGCTTGACCCGGTCGACGTGCAGCAGGCCGCCGGCGTCGACGCCGATCGAGGAGCGGCCGGCCGCCGGCGGGTGGGCGAGCACCCCGCCGGAGAGGACGACGCCCGCCGGATGGCCGTCGCGGCGGTCGAAGAAGTCGCCGTTGATCCCGGCGACGGTCGCCGACCCGGAGAGGCTCTGCTCGATCGCCGTCAGCCGGCTCGGCGCGCCGGCGACGGCGCCGCCGGCGAGCACGGGCGCGAGCCGGTAGAGGCCGCCCGGGCGCGGGGCGGTGATCACGTTCAGGACGACGACGCCGTGCGGCGTGAACTGCACCGTCCGGTCGAAGGTGACGCCCGGCATCAGCTCGACCGGCTGCGCCCTCGCGGGAGCGGCGAACGCCGCGGCGGCGAGCAGGCAGGCGGCGAGGCGGCGCATCCCCCCGACGGTACCGCGCCTTACAGAGCGCTTACGTGCGAGAAACCTCCCGCGCACCGACCGGCCCGATGGTTCGGCCGACAGACTCCGAGGAGGGAAGGAGCCGTACCCCATGCGCAAGCTGGTCTATCTCGCCGTCCTGCTCGCCGCCCTCGTCGCGGCGGGCTACGCCGTCGCCGACGGGTTCCGCACGGCCGCGAGCCCCGCCGCCGTGGCCGGCACGTTCTCGGCGACGCAGGTGAGCACGTCGAGCCGGACGTGCACGTCGGACGACGGCCGCACGATCGTCGTCACCGACGGCACCTACAAGGGCAGCGCCTCCGGCGACGCGGCCCTCACCGGCGCGATCACCCTCAGGGCGCACGCCGTCGTCGACACGACGAACAAGATCGGGCTCGTGAACGGCCGCCTCGGCATCGACACGAGCTCGGGCCCCGACACGACCGCCGCGTTCCAGGGCGTCTGGTCGAACGGGCAGCTCGCGGGGCTCGCCACGGGCCGGGTGCACCGCCGTCAGGGGCTCCTCGTCGCCAACCTCTCCGCCGACTTCGACCCCGCCGCCGGCTTCCAGAACGCCAAGCTCGGCGGCGGCACGAACGGCGGCCTGGCCGTCGTGCAGACGCCGCGCGCGTGCAGGCAGGCGCCCTCGCAGCCCGAGCACAGCGCCGCCGCCGGCTCGATCTCGGCGCTCTCGAGCTCGTCGATCACCGTCGCCGGCCTCACCTGTGCGCTGCCGCAGGGCTCGAACGTCCCGACGACCTTCAAGCAGGGCGACGTCGTCGCGATCACCTGCAAGCTGACCGGCGGCACGAACACGCTCACCCGCATCGAGCGCAGAGGCAAGCACTAGGGGCGCGTCTACACTCGGCGGCATGTGCCGGAACATCCGAGTGCTCCACAACTTCGAGCCGGCCGCCACGGACGACGAGGTCCGGGCGGCCGCGCTCCAGTACGTGCGCAAGGTGAGCGGGATGAACAAGCCGTCGAAGGCGAACGAGGCGGCGTTCGACCGTGCGGTGGAAGGGATCGCCCACCTCACCCAGCACCTGCTCGACGACCTCGTCACGGCCGCCGCCCCGCGCGACCGCGAGGTCGAGGCCGCGCGCAGGCGCGCGGCCGCCGAGAAGCGTTTCGGGAAGGTGGCCTAGCCTAGCCGCCGCTGATCGCGGCGACCACATCGAGGCGCGAGCGGGAGTCGAGCGGCGTGTCGAGCGCCGCCCGCTCCCGGTCGACGTAGACGTGGATGTGCATGCGCAGCGCCGGGCCGGGCTCGCACAGCCGGTCGCGCAGGCCCGGCCAGCGCTCGTCGAGCACCCCGATCGCGCCGTCGACGGTGTCGGCGTCGACGGCGAGCCGCCGCGGCAGCCCGGCGAAGAGCGGCTGCAGCGTCATCGGCAGGTGCACCTCGGCCATCAGTCGAAGACGGCGACCGAGACCGACGAGATCGCCGGCAGGTAGCTCGCGACCTCCTGCCACGAGTCGCCGCCGTCGGCGCTCGCGAACACCTGGCCGGTGCTCGTGCCGAAGTAGAAGCCGGGATCGTCGTAGGAGTCGTTCGCCATCCCCTGCCGCAGAACGCCGAGGTGCGCGTCCTTCTGCGGAAGGCCGTTCGCGATCCGCCGCCAGCTCGAGCCGGCGTCGTTCGTGCGCCAGACCGCAGCCTTGCCGTCGGGCATCGTGCGGCCGTGGCCGCCGTCGAGCGGCACGACGAAGAACGTGTCGCGGTCGTGCGGATGCGTGGCGGCGGCGAAGCCGAACTCGGTCGGCAGGCCCTCGCTGATCTCCGTCCACGACAGCCCGCCGTCGTCCGAGCGGTGCATGCCGACGTGGTTCTGCTGGTACATGCGGTCGCCGTCGACCGGCGAGCGCACCAGCTTGTGCACGCAGAAGCCGACCTCCTCGTGCTCGCGCGGCCAGTCGGCGCGCAGGCCGCGGTTGCGCGGCGTCCAGCTCGCGCCGCCGTCCGAGGTCTCGAACAGGCCGATCCCCTGCACGATCGCCCAGAACCGGTCGGCGTCGTCGGGGTCGTCGACGAGGCCGGAGATGCCGAGGTGGCCGGGCGGCTGGTTCGAGGGGTCGTCCCACACCTCGCTGCCGGGCTGGCCGCTCAGGGTGGTGAGCAGCGAGAACGTCTCGCCGCCGTCCGTGCTCTGGAAGATCCCCGGCGCCTCGACGCCGACGAGCAGCCGCCCGTGGGCCGCGGAGAGCGTCGAGGCCTTCGACAGCTTGCGGCCGTCCTCGTAGGCGAGCCCCTCGCTCGAGAGCGCCCACGTCTCGCCGCAGTCGGCGCTGCGCCAGACGGCGGTGCCGTGCCACTCGCTCGCGGCGGCGGCGAAGATCGTCCCCGAGTCGGGGTCCTGGACCGCGTGGTAGACCGGCCAGCCGTCGCAGTAGGGCCCTCGCAGGCTCCAGTGTCGGCGGTCGGCGTCGCTCTCCAGCAGGAAGCACCCCTTCCGGGTGCCGATCAGCAGCACCGTACGCGGCACGCTCTCACCTCCAGGTCGTCAGGAAACGTGATCATGCACGTACGACTCCCGCCTGCGCGGAAACTCATCGGTCACAGGCGGCGGGCGCCGACGTAGCGGTCGCCGAACGCCGAGAGCGGCGTGATCTTGACGACGTCGCCGGTCTGCGGGGCGTGCACCATCTCGCCGCCGCCGATGTAGATCCCCACGTGGTCGAGGTTGTCGAAGAACACGAGGTCGCCGGGCTGCAGCTCCGCGCGCGGGACGGGCACGCCGAGGCTGTACTGCGCGGCCGCGTAGTGCGGCAGCGCGATCCCGAGCTGGGCGTAGACGTACAGCACGAGCCCCGAGCAGTCGAAGCCGGCGGGTGACGCGCCGCCCCACACGTACGGCACGCCGAGGTACTTGAGGGCGATCTGCGCCGCCTCCGGGTGGCCGCCCGGCAGGACGGCGGAGGGCGCCGGCGGCGCGGCGGTCGTGGTCGCCGGCGGCGCAGGGCCGCCGGTGGTCGTGGTCGCGGCGGGCGCGGCGGGCGCGGCCGGAGGAGGCGGGGCGGCTGCGGCCGCCGGGGGCGGCGGCGCGGCCGCCTGCCGTGCCTTCGCAGCCGCGGCGGCGGCGGCAGCGGCGGCCTTCGCCCGCGCCTCCGCCTCGCGGCGGAGCTCGGCCTCGCGCGCGAGCCGCGCCTCGGCCTGCGCCTTCAGCCTCGCCTGGCGGCGCGCCTCCTCGGCCCGCAGGCGCGCCACCTCGGAGCGCACCGACGAGAGCAGCCGCTGCTGGCGGGTGAGCAGCGTGCCGATCTGCCGCCGCTCGCCGTCGAGCCGCGTCACGTCCTGCGCCCGCTGACGCTCGAGCGCGCCGGCGCGGGCGGCGGCGGCGGCGAAGCGGGCCTGCGCCCGCGCCGTCTGCACCGCGAGCCGGTGGTCGGCCGCCGCGATCTGGCGCGCGGCGTCGAGCCGGTCGATGAGATCCGACAGCGTCGTCGCGCCGAGGAGGATCGAGATCGTCGTCTGATCCGCGTCGCTCTCGTAGAGCGCGACGAGGCGGGCGCGCACACGCGCGGTCGCGATGCGCCGCTCGCGCTCGGCCGTCCGCAGCCGCGTCCGGGCGGCGGCGAGGTCCCGCTTCGTCGCGGCGAGCTGCAGCTTCGCGCCGTTCCACGCCTCGACGCTCGCCTCGAACCGGCGGTCGAGCGCGTTCACCTGCGCGAGCACCTTCTTCGCCTCCGCCTGCTTCTCGGCGATCCGCTGCTTCGGCGTCGCCGCCGACAGGTCGCCGGCGAGCGCCGCGGCGCAGCCGGCGGCGAGGAACCACGCGAATGTCGCCCTCGGAAGCGGCATGGCGGACTGCTTCGCTCCCGGCCGGGAGCACTCCTTTCGCGGAATCTACGCCGTCGCGCCCGCCGGCGCCACGAAGCGGAGCTCGGGCACCTCGGCGAGCTCGCCGACGTCGTGCGCGAGCTCGAGGAACGTGTAGAGCCCTGCGCGCTCCCGGGGCCCGAACCGGTAGCGGAGCTTCTCGAAGTAGCGGGCGAGGAAGCCTGCGGGATAGCCGTAGCGCTCCGCCGACTCGTACGCGAGCTGCTCGGGCTGCTCGCGCGCCGCCCGGACGGAGGCGACGAGCGCCTCCTCGAGCTCGACGAGCGCCGGGTGCACCGGCTCGGGCGCCGCCCAGACGGCGAACACCATCGGCAGGCCGGTGCGCTCGAGCCAGAGGCGGCCGAGGTCGTGGTGCGGGGTCGGGTCCTCGAAGGCCGAGCGCAGCGCGGCGTCGCCGATCAGCAGCTTCGCCTCGGCCTCCTCTCCGAGCGGCACGTGCTCGGCGTCCGGGAACAGCACCTTCGTCAGGACGACCGAGGTGGCCGACTCCGGCGTGACGGCGATCGTGCGCAGCCGCGAGAGCGGCGTCTTGGAGATCAGCTGGATCGACTCGACGGCGCCTTCGCTCGAGACGCAGAGCCGCGGCAGCAGCCGCAGCCTGTGCGCGTCGCGCGCGTAGGCGATGGACGAGATCGGGGCGAGGTCGATCTCGCCGTCGACGAGCCGGCGGTTGAGGTCGGTCGGCACGCCGACGACCTCCTCGACGTCGGCGTCGAGGCGGAAGAAGACCGGCGCCATGTTGACGTAGCCGATCCGGCCGAGGCGAAGCGCGGGCCCGCTCATCCCGGCCGGTCCACGACGGCGTCGGTGAGGGCCTCGAGCTCGTCGCGATGGCGGTGCGCGCCGAGGTGCGCGCGCGCCTTCGCCGCGTAGGCGAGCGCCTCCTCGCAGGAGCGCTCGATCGCGTCGGTCGCGGCCACGCGCACGAGCGCGCCGTCGAGCGGGCCGCCGGCGAGCGCGGCGCGCACGACCGGGTCGACCCGCGCCGCGAGCAGCAGCGGCATCGTCGGCGTCCCCTCGCGCAGGTCGGTGCCCGGGATCTTCCCGGTCTCCTGCGTCTGGCCGGTGCAGTCGAGGATGTCGTCGGCGATCTGGAAGGCGATGCCGAGCGCGGCGCCGTAGTCGCCGAGCCGGCGGTCGCCGCCGGAGCCGAGCAGGCACGCCGCCTCGATCAGCTTCCCCGTCTTCAGGAAGCACCGCTCGAGGTACGCGGCGACGGGCGTGTCGGGGTCGTGCGTCTGCAGGCGCTGCATCGCCTCGCCGCGGGCGAGGCAGAGCGCGGCGTCGGCGAGCGTGCGGACGGCGAACTCGTCGCCCGTCTCCGCCAGCACCGCGAACGCGCACGCGTACAGGTAGTCGCCGGCGGCCTTCGCCGCCTCGGCGCCGTACACCGACCAGGCGGCCGGCAGGCCGCGGCGGAGGCGGGCGCCGTCGACGAGGTCGTCGTGCACGAGCGTCGCCATGTGCACCATCTCGACGGCGACGCCCGCGGCGACGGACGGCTCGCCCTCGGCGCAGAGGAAGCAGAGGAGCGGCCGCAGCCGCTTGCCGCCGGCGGCGAGCGCCTCGCCGGAGACGGCCTGCGCGGTGCCGGGACGCAGCGCGACGGCGCGCGCAAGCCCCGCCTCCACCTCGGCCATGTACGCGGCGAGCCCGGGGACGGCGTCCACGCCCGTCAGCACGGTCATGCGGCCACTCCGGTGTGCACGGCGACGATCGTGCCTGCGAGAAGCCGGAAGCGCACCTCGGAGAACCCCGCGGCGCCGAGCAGCCCGGCGAGCGCCTCGGCGTCGGGGAAGCGGCGCACGGAGGCGGGGAGGTACGTGTAGGCGGAGCCGCCCGGCAGGAGCCTGCCGAGCAGCGGCACGACCCGGTCGAACCAGAGCGAGAAGAAGGGGCGCAGCGGGCCGCGCGGACGGGTGATCTCGAGGATCGCGAGGCGGCCGCCGGGGACGAGCACGCGCCGCAGCTCGCGCAGGCAGCGGTCGAGGTCGGCGACGTTGCGGACGCCGAAGCCGACGGTCGCCGCGTCGAACGTCGCGTCGTCGAACGGCAGCGCGAGCAGGTCGCCCTGCACCCATTCGACGCGAGGCTCCTTGCGCCGCGCGCGCTCGAGCATCCGCTCGGAGAAGTCGAGCCCGGTGACGCGGCGCGCGCCGGCCCGCAGGCCGGCGACGGCGAAGTCGCCCGTCCCGCACGCGCCGTCGAGCACGCGGTCGCCGCGGCGGACGACCTCCTCCGCCGCGAGCCGGCGCCAGCGCAGGTCGAGCCCCGCCGTCATGATCCGGTTCATCGCGTCGTAGACCGGCGCGATGCGGTCGAACATCGACCGGACGGCCTCGGGCGCGAGGCTCACGCGCCGCCCCAGCGCGGGACGAGCGCGTTGTCGAGCCCGAGGTGGTCGAGGACGCGCGCGACGACGAAGTCGAGCAGGTCGTCCACCGTGTCGGCGCCGTGGTAGAAGCCGGGGGCGAGGAACATGATCGTCGCGCCCGCCCGGCGCAGGGTGAGCATGTTCTCGAGGTGGATCGCCGAGAGCGGCGTCTCGCGCGGGCAGAGGACGAGCTTGCGCTCCTCCTTCAGCGCGACCGACGCGGCGCGGTGGATGAGGTTCTGCATCGACCCGGAGGCGACGGTGCCGAGCGTGCCCATCGAGCACGGGCAGATCACGTAGCCGTCGACCTTCGCCGAGCCGGAGGCGTAGGGGGCGCGCCAGTCGTCCGGCTCGTAGACGGTGACCGCGTCGCCGGCGCCTTCGACGAAGCGCGCGAGCGTCTCGTCGCGGGAGAGGCGGGCGTCGCCGTACAGCTCGGTGGCGAGCACCTCGACCGCTGCGCCCGACACCGACACGCCGACCTCGCAGTCGGCGGCGGCGAGCGCCTGCAACAGTCGGCGCGCGTACGGGGCGCCGGAGGCCCCGGTGATGCCCAGGAAGACGCGCAACGCCGCTAAGGGTACGCGCGCGTCGCTATTTCGGGCCCTTCGAAGCCTCCAGGAACGTCGCGATCTGGGTCAGCCGCTGGTCGCCGAGCCCGGCGAACGACGGCATCGGCGAGCCGCTGTTCACGCAGGCGGGGCACTTGAGGTGCGACACCTGGAAGGCGATGCCCTTGTGCTTCGCGCCCTCGGCGGTGAGCTCCGGCGCGCCGAGGTTGTGGCCGCCGACCCCGAGGTAGGTGTGGCAGTTCAGGCAGCCGGAGACGGCGAACAGCTTCGCGCCGGCGATCGCCTGCTGGTTGCCCTGGAAGCCCTGCTTCTGCGCCCAGTGGGGCACCTGCCCGAGCAGCTCGGTGCCGAGCGCCTCCTTCGCGGTCGCGCCCTTGTAGGTGAGGATCCCCATCGACGCGATCACCAGCGCCGACGCGACGATCGCCACGGGGCGCTTCGACAGCCGCCGCTCCGTGCGCAGGTCGATGAACGGGATGGCGAGCAGGAGGATCAGGCAGATCGTCGGCACGCCGATCGTGCCGAGCAGCACCGACTCCGGCCACTTGAAGATCCGGAGCAGGTAGAAGAGGAAGTAGAAGTACCAGTCCGGCCGCGGGACGAAGTTGATCGTGCCGGGGTCGGCGGGTGCGTCGTACAGCTTCCCGAGCCAGCCCGCGGCGGTCGTGTGGTGGTTGCCCGGCGTCGTGTACTTCCAGACGATCGCAAGCCCGGTGATCACGCAGACGACGACGACCGACATCAGCGTGTCGTGGAACATGGCGAACGGGTAGAACGGCTTGCCGCGTTCCTTGACGTCCTCCTTGTACTGCTGGAAGACCCGGCGGCGCTCGACGAGGCGGTCGGTCGCCACTAGCGGGAGCTCCTGCGCTCCGCGAACCGCGTGAGGCCGGCGCGGTGGCCGTTCTGCTCGGCCGGCACGAGCGGGCCGGTGCCGGCGGCTTCCTTCGACCAGGGCGGCGAGGTGACGCCGAGCCGCACCACGAGATACAGGTGCAGCCCGATCAGCGCCGCGATCGCGCCCGGGATCAGCAGCATGTGGATGGCGTAGAAGCGCGACAGCGTGTCGGTGTTGATGTGCGTGCCGCCCTGCAGGAACTGCGCGAGGAACGGTCCGAGGAACGGCGCCGTCCCGTTGATGTTGATGCCGACGACGGTCGCCCAGTACGACGTCTGGTCCCACGGCAGCAGGTAGCCGGTGAAGCCCTCGCCGAGGCCCATCGCGAGGAGGAGCACGCCGACGATCCAGTTCAGCTCGCGCGGGTACTTGTAGGCGCCGAACAGGAACACGCGCCCCATGTGCATGAACATGAGGATGATGAAGACCGACGCGCCCCAGCGGTGCATGCCGCGCACGAGCCAGCCGGCCCACAGCTCGTTCGTGATCCGCTGGATCGAGTCGTAGGCGATCGGCTGGTGCGTGTGCGGGTCGATCGTCGCGCTCGGCTTGTAGTACATGGCGAGGATCGAGCCGGTGAGCGCCTGCACGATGAACGCGGTCAGCGTCGCCGAGCCGAGCGTCTGGAACCAGTTGATGTCGCCCGGCACCTTCCGGAAGAGGAAGTAGCGGATCCCGCCGACGAGGCCGGACCGCTCCTCGAGCCAGTCGACCGGGTACAGGATCGTCTGCTGGAGCTGCTCGCTGCGGGTGAGCCTGCGGGTCGCCACGTTCGTCCTCAGTGCGGGGGCTGGATGGGGTAGAGCCAGGACTCGATCCCGTTCACGTGCTCGCCCGGGAACGCGTACGGCCACTTGTGGATCTTGGCGGTGGCGCCGGCGCCGTCGACCGCCGAGACGGAGAACGGCTTGCCGATGAAGAGGTGGCCGCCCCGGATCGAGAACGAGTAGCGGTCGAGCGCGCGCACCGGCGGGCCGGCGACCCGGTTGCCCTCGGTGTCGTACTGGCCGCCGTGGCACGGGCAGCCGAAGCCGGCGATCGAGATCGTCGGGATCAGCGTGACGTCGGCGAACTGCTTCTCGTGCGCGGAGTCGAGCGGGCCGTTCGGCTGGACGGGGCAGCCGAGGTGCGCGCAGTGGTTCGAGATGATCGTGAAGCTCGGCTTGCCGCCGAGCTGGCCGTTGTAGCGGACGTACGCGGTGCGCCTCGACACCTCGCCCTGCGACGCGTCGGTCATGAACGTCGCAACCACGTACTTGCCCTCCGGGAAGTTCGAGATCGGGCCGATGTCGTGGTCCTTGACGCCCTGCTTGAGGAACGCGGGGCCGACCATGAAGCCGAGCGCGGGCGCGGTGACGACGCCGCCGATCACGCCGCCGAGGCCGAGCGTCGAGAGCTCGAGGAACTTCGAGCGCGGGTAGCGCTCCGCGGGGGGCGGCGGCGGGCCGGCGGCGGCCTCGGCCGCCGGGGCGGCGCCGCCCGGCGCCTCGGGCTCGACCTCCGGCGCGTGCGCAAGGGCGGTGCCGGCGGTCAGGTCGCGCACCCAGAGGAACGCGAAGGCGAGCGCGACGAGGGCGCCGACCGCGGTGATCGTCCACGAGACGATGAGGCCGATCAGCAGGACGACCACGCCGATGGCGAAGCCGACGGGCCAGAGGCTCGGCCCGGGGACGTGGGGCTGGTCGTCGTGCGGCGGCAAGCTCAGCTTGGATTCAATCGGTCGGGGGGAACCACGGTCAACGTCGTAACAGGCGGCGCGAACTCTGCCCGAAACCGGGCAGTCATGCGGTGGGAACCGTCGGGATGCCGTACTCGGCCCACCGCCGCGTGACGAGCTCGCGCACCTCGGCGGTCATCTCGATCTCGGGCGGCCACTCCCGCGCCCCCTCGGCCGGCCCCTTGGCGGTCGCGTCGATGCCGAGCTTGCCGCCGAAGAACTGCAGTGTCGGCGCGTGGTCGAGGTGGTCGAGCGGCCCCTCGGCGATCACCACGTCGCGCTTCGGGTCGACGTTGGCGCCGACGTAGAACATCACCTGCGCGTAGTCGTGGACGTCGACGTGCGCGTCGACGACGACGATCCCCTTCGTCAGGCTGAGCATCCCGAGCCCCCACAGCGCGTGCATCACCTTGTGCGCGTGCCCCGGGAACGCCTTGCGGATCGAGACGATGCAGAGGTTGTGGAAGGCGCCGGCGACGGGCAGGTCGTAGTCGACGATCTCCGGGATCGTCATCCGCACCGCCGGCAGGAAGATCCGCTCGGTCGCCTTGCCGAGCCACGCGTCCTCCTGCGGCGGCTTGCCGACGACGATCGACGGGTAGACGGCGTCCCGGCGCATCGTCAGGGCGGTGACGTGGAAGACGGGGAAGCGCTCGACCGGCGTGTAGAAGCCGGTGTGGTCGCCGAAGGGGCCCTCGTCGGCCTCGTCGCCGCGCTCCACGTACCCCTCGAGCACGATCTCGGCGGCGGCGGGCACCTCGACGTCGACGGTCACGCCCTTGACGAGCTCGAGCGGCTCCCCGCGCAGGAAGCCGGCGACCATCAGCTCGTCGATGTGCTTCGGGAGCGGCGCGCTCGCCGAGTAGGCGCTGATCGGGTCGAGCCCGAGCGCGACCGCCACCTCGAGCCGGCCCTCGGCGAGGAGGTAGTCGGCGCGGCCGTCCTTGTGCAGCTGCCAGTGCATCGCCGTCTCGCGCGGGCCGAGCACCTGCAGCCGGTACATGCCGACGTTGCGCTGGCCGTTCCGCGGGTCGTGCGTGATCACCGCGGGCAGGGTGATGAACGGCCCGCCGTCGCCCGGCCACGCGGTCTGGACGGGCAGGAGGCCGAGGTCGACCTCGTCGCCGCGCAGCACGATCTCCTGGCAGGCGCCGCGGCGCACCGACTTCGGTCGTGAATCCGCGATCGACTTCAGCGTCTTCAGGCCGCGCACCTTGGCGGCGAGGCCTTCGGGCGGCTGCAGCTCGAGGATCTCGCCGAGCCGGGCGGCGACGTCGTCGAGCCGCTCGACGCCGAACGCGAGGCACATGCGGCGCTCGCTGCCGAACTGGTTGACGAGCAGCGGCAGCTTGCTGCCCTTGACGTTCTCGAAGAGGAGCGCGGGGCCGCCGGCCTTGACGACGCGGTCGACGATCTCGGTCGCCTCGAGCCGCGGGTCGACCTCCGCCCGCACCCGGACGAGCTCGCCCTCGCGTTCGAGCAACGCGATCCACTCGCGCAGGTCGCGGGCGGGGCTCGCCACGGTCCGGCTAGTAGATCTCGCGGCCGGCGCGCCGGCGATCGGCGCGGCGGTGGCCGGCCCAACGGGTGAGCTCGCCCAGCACGATCACGCCGAGGAAGATCAGCCCCACGACGAGCATGCCGAGGATGACGTGCGTGCCTTCGCTGGCGGCGTCGAGGATCACGGCGCGACTCTAGCGGAGTGGCGCGCGAGCGCGGCCTCCACCTCGCTCTCGCTGGGGTTGCCGCCGAGCGCCCTGGCCGCGTCGCGCCACGCTTCGCCGTCGCCCGCCGCCCCGTCGGCGCGCAGCGCGGCGCAGCGCGCGATCAGCTCGGCCATCGCGGCGACGGCGGGGACGCCGCCCGCCTCGGCGATGCGCACGAGCCCGTGCGCGTACAGGTAGTCGCCGAGCAGCACCGCCTCGTCCCCGTCGGGCGGGGCGAAGAGGCGCGGGCGGCCGTAGTGCACGAGGTACGCCTCGTACACCGTCTCGAGCCCGGCCGCGAGCGGCTCCGGGACGAGGGGCGAGAAGACCGGCTCCCAGTCGGGCTCGTCGAGCACGGCGCCGACCCAGAAGGCGCTCTCGCGGCGCGCGCCGGCGACGATCGCCTCAGCGACCGAGGACATCGCCCACCGCCGAGACCGTCTCGTCGATCTCCTCGTCGCCGTGCGCGAGCGACGGGAACAGGCACTCGTACGCGCTCGGCGCGACGTAGATCCCGCGCTCGTACAGGCCGCGGAAGAGCTCGCCGTAGCGCTCCGTGTCGAGCGTGGTGAAGCGCTCGACCGGCTCGTCGCGCCCCGGGTAGAGGGTCAGCATCGCGCCGACGCGCTGCACGCGCCCGAACGGCGCCAGGCCCGCTTCGAGGCGCGCCGACCGGCGCTCGAGCTCCTCGTAGCGGCCCGGGTCGCGCAGCCGCCTCAGCACCGACACGCCGGCCGCCGTCGCGAGCGGGTTGCCGCTCAGCGTGCCCGCCTGGTAGACGCGGCCGCTCGGCGCCAGCTCGCTCATCACCTCCGCCCGGCCGCCGAACGCCGCCAGCGGAAGGCCGCCGCCGACGATCTTCCCGAGCACGGTCAGGTCGGGCGTCACGCCGAAGCGCTCCTGCGCGCCGCCGCGCGCGACGCGGAAGCCGCTGATCACCTCGTCGAAGACGAGCAGCGCGCCCGCCCCGTCGCAGAGCAGGCGCAGCGCCTCGAGGAAGCCGGGCGCGGGCGGCACGCAGCCCATGTTGCCGGCGACCGGCTCGACGAAGATCGCCGCGAGCCCCTCGCCGTACCGCTCGACCGCGGCGGCGACGCCGTCGACGTCGTTGTACTCGCAGACCACCGTGTCGGCGGCGACGCCGCTCGGCACGCCGGGCGACGACGGGATGCCGAGCGTGGCGAGCCCCGAGCCGGCGCTCGCGAGGAACGCGTCGGCGTGGCCGTGGTAGCAGCCGTGGAAGGTGATGACGCGGTCGCGCCGCGTGAACCCGCGCGCGAGCCGCAGCGCCGACATCGCCGCCTCGGTGCCGGAGGAGACGAGCCGCACGCGCTCGACGGACGGGACGGCGTCGACGATCTCCTCGGCGAGCTCCAGCTCGCCCGAGGTCGGCGCGCCGAACGTCGTGCCGGCGAGCGCGGCGGCGCGCACCGCCTCGATCGTCTCCGGGTCGGCGTGGCCGAAGACGAGCGGCCCCCACGACTGCA
>Ga0070741_10014798_pt1 | contig 13403 bp, 9 predicted proteins | sample Coa_R1_4_FD_66440 | JGI IMG/M metagenome (GOLD analysis project Ga0070741, IMG submission 66440) | Surface soil microbial communities from Centralia Pennsylvania, which are recovering from an underground coalmine fire - Coalmine... | ecosystem: Environmental > Terrestrial > Soil > Unclassified ... | reverse complement strand
GTAGGGGTCGATGTCGGCGTCGACCACGACGACGTGCTTGATGAAGTCGCACTCGCCCAGCGCGATCAGCGCGGCCTGCTTGCTCTCGCCGTCCACCCGCTTGTCGATGCTGATGTAGCAGTGGTAGCGGCCGGTGCCCGAGATCGGCAGGTAGACGCCCTGCACGCCCGGCACCACGCCCTTGATGCGGTTGTAGATGCTCCCCTCCTTGGGGAAGCTGCCCATCGTCCAGACGTCGCGGTGGCCGACGAAGATGTCCTGGTGGATGGCGCCCTCGCGGCCGGTCATCGCCTTCACGTCGATCACCCAGCGCACGCGCTGCGGCCCGTAGTAGCCGGTGAACTCGCCGAAAGGCCCCTCCACCTCGCGCTCGCCCGGCGGGATCTCGCCCTCGACGATCAGCTCGGCGTCGGCGGGCACCATGAACCGCTCGCCCCAGGTCTCCGACGGCACCAGCCGCAGCGGCTCGTCCATCAGCGAGCCGACCACGCCGTAGTCGTCGCGGCCGAACGGCGAGACGTTCAGCGCGCCGATGTAGAAGGCCGGATGGTGGCTCACCACCAGCACGCAGGGGGTGGGCTCGCCCTTCCGCTCGTGCTTGCGGGCGATCTGCCAGTTGTGGCGCGGCGACATGTGCAGGCCCAGGCGGCGCGGCCCCTTGTACATCGTTCGCAGGAAAGCCAGGTTGTGCGCGCCGCTGTCCGGGTCCTGCATCGCCACGGCCATGTCGATGTACGGCGCCGGGTCCATCTCGTGGTGCCAGACCAGCGGCAGCTCGCCGAGGTCCACGTCGTCGCCGGTCCGCACCCACTGCTTCACCGGCGCCTCGGCGCGGTCGATCGCCAGCGGCGGCAGCGAGCGCTCCTCGCGCCGCGCGTACTCCAGGCTGAGCCCCAGCATCGCCTGCGACGGCGTCAGGCCGAGGGCGATGGCGCAGCGCTCGCGGGTGGCGTAGACGTTGGACACCAGCGGGAAGCGCGACACCTCGCCCTTCAGATTGCGCGGGCGCTCGAACAGGACCAGCGGGTAGCGATCGCGGTTCTCCAGGTGCTGCAGGATGGCCGTGACGTCGAAGTGGGCCGGGTCGACCTCCTTGTGGACCCGCACCATCTGGTCGGGGTAGCGCTCCTGCAGGAGATCGAGGAACTCGCGCAGCTCTCGCGCCATGTGGCCCTCCGGGCGCTATCAGCGATCAGCCGTCAGCGATCAGCGATCAGTCGTCAGCTACTGAGCTCTCATTGTCGCGCATTCCGCGACTGCGCGGCACGCATCATCACTGCTCCCGGCGCTGTACTCTCGTCTCAGTAGTACGGCGGCACGATTAGGAGCTACATAATGCGACCAGAGCATCATCGGCACGGAGCGGCTTCCTTTATGTCCAGTCCCTGGCGACGCGGCGGGCGTGGGGGCCCACGGCGGTTCGAGCAAGGGCATCTGAAGTACCTGCGGGCGGTCGTCACCCGCGCGCAGCAAGAGATCGAAGCGATCTTGGCGGAACGGGGCGGCGAGCGGACAGATTAGCGGGGCTGCGCGCCGCGCTGGCATGGACGCTGCAGCGCGTGCTGCTCGCCAATATGGAGACAGGGATGATGCCGCGGGGTGTACTCGGGCGCTGGGTGCTCGCGCTGGCGGCCGGGCTTGGGCTGCTGCTCGCAGGCACGGCTCGCCCTGCTGGAGCGCAAGGAAGCTGGAGCGAGCGGGCGCCGCTGCTGGTCCCGCGCGCGGAGTCCTCGGTCGCCGAGGTGGGGGGGCTGATCTACGTCATGGGGGGCTACGCCGGGGACCGCAAGGTTTCTGACGTGGTCCAGGTGTACGACCCGCGGACGGACATGTGGGCCTATGGCCCACCGCTGCCGATGGGAGTCCACCACGCCATGCCCGCCGTGGTCGGCGGCCGGCTGTTCCTGATTGGCGGCGAGGTGGGTGGCAGCGGGGGGCCCACTGATCCCTCGATGTTCACCGACGCGGTGTACGAGCTGGACCCCACCGGTGGCGCCTGGCTCCTGCGCGCCCCGCTGCCCCAGCCCCGCAGCGCGGGCGGCGCGGGCGTTATCGGCGGCAAAGTGTACGTGGCCGGCGGCCGGCCGCCCCACGGCCATGATTTTGCTGTCTACGATCCGGACGACGACGCCTGGACGACGCTCCCGGACCTGCCAACCCAGCGGAACCACCTGGTGGCGGGCGTCATCGATGGGAAGCTGTACGTCGTGGGCAGGCGGTTCGGGGCCGGATCGAACAGCGAGATGACTGCCAGCGTCGAGGTCTACGACCCCATCCTGAACACCTGGCAGGCCGGCACTCCGCTGCCCGAGCCGCGCGGGGGATTAACCGGCGCGGTGGTGAATGGCTGCCTGTACGCCATCGGCGGCGAGGGGAACGATGCCGATCCGCGCGGGATCTTCGATCTGAACGAGGCGTACAACCCGCGCACCGATGCCTGGACCCGGGTCGCTCCTCCGCCCATCCCGATCCATGGACTGAACGGCGGAGCTGCTCTGAGCGGCAAGCTCTACATCGCCGGCGGGGCGACGGCGCGCGGTGTCAGTGCCGACGCGGTGAGCCAGCAGCTCCAGGTCTACCACCCGGACCTTGCGTGTCGGTGAGCCCGGTCCGCACGTACCTGCGGGGCGCTCGAGCGGTCCATCTACACCCGCGAACCGGTGGCTCTGGCCGCCAGTGGGAGGGACGATGCAGATAGTCGACATCCACCCGCACGTCATCGCCGCGGATCACGCGCGCTATCCCCTGGTGCCCGTGGGCGGCAAGCTATCGGAATGGGCTGCTCGGCGTCCTGTGGCCTGTGAGCAGCTCCTGGCCGCGATGGACGAGGCCGGTGTGGCCCAGGCGGTGCTCGTCCAGGCGTCCACCGCGCACGGCCACGACAACCGCTACACCGCGGACAGCGCCGCGGCCCATCCCGCCCGCCTGGCCTGGGTCGGCAGCCTCGACGCGCTCGCGCCCGACGCGCCCGACCGGCTCACCTACTGGGTGCGGGAGCGCGGCATGGCCGGTCTGCGGCTGTTCACGGCCGGCAGCACGATGACCGAGCAGGCGCCCTGGCTCGGCGACCCGGCCTCGTACCCCACCTGGGCCCGCGCGCAGGAGCTGGGCATCCCCGTCTGCGTGCAGATGCGGCTGGCGGGCGTGCCGGCGCTGCGGCAGCTACTCGACCGTTTCCCGGCCGTGCGCGTGATCGTCGACCACTTCGCGCGCCCGCCCCTGGAGGACGGCCCGCCCTACGCGGCCGCCCAGCCGTTGTTCGCGCTGGCCGCCTATCCCCAGGTCTATGTGAAGCTGAGCACGGTGACCCACGAGGACGCCGCAGTCGGCCGCTCCACGCCGCGGGCGTTCCTGGAGCAGCTAGTCGGCGCGTTTGGCGCCGACCGGATCGCCTGGGGCTCGAACTTTCCCGCCTCGGCCGGGCCGTTGACGGCGCTGGTGGCGCTGGCACGTGAGTGGGTGGCCTTCCTGCCCGCGGAAGACCAGCAGCGGATACTCGGCGGCACCGCCCTGGCGCTGTATCCGATTTGGCGCGCCAGGTAGCTCGGCGAGTGCCGGCGTGTTCGTGGCGATCGATCGCGGGTACTTCCAGGAGCTGGGGCTCGACGTCCAGGTCACGCCCGTGAGCGCCGGCACCGAGCTGCTGCCTCTCCTGGCCGCGAGCCAGATCGACCTGGGAGCAGCGGCGCGGGCGCTTGGCCCGTACAGCACGCCCTGAGTATCTGGAAGAGGGTGAGGTGAGGGTTTGGCTTCGCCAAACCCTCACCTCACCGCGGGCGACGGGACGAGCGGTACGCGCACGGAAAGGGGAAGCCGCGTGGAGCCAGCCGGCCAGAGCCGCAGCGAGTCGATCGTGCTGCGCGTCGCCATGCACTCCTACGGACACACGGCCGCGCTGCAGGCTGGGGTTGCACTATCAAGCTAATCGAGCGCCCGCACGGTTGGCAAGGCCGCCGCCAGCGCCGCCACGGCCACGACCACGACCAGGGACAGCAAGCCCAGCGCCACGTGCGCGCCGATCAGGCTCGCCAGCCCGCCGAGCAGCAGGCCGCTGATCACGCGCGGCCCGTGGACCACCAGCGCGTAGACGCCCATCACCCGGCCGCGCTTGTCGTCGGGCGAGAGCGCCTGCACGAGCGTCTGGGACATGGCGTTCGAGACGATGCTCGCCGCGCCGACGAGGAGCATGATGCCGAACGAGAGCAGGAACCACGGCGACAGCGAGAACAGGCACAGCAGCCCGCCCCAGATGAGGGTGAAGGCGACGACCAGCTTGCCCTTGCCGCCGAGACGCCCGATGTAGCCCAGGATCACCGCACCGCCGATCGCCCCGATGCCGTTCGCCGACAGCAGCGCGCTGTAGCCCTCCTGGCCCGTGCCCAGGTCGGCCGAGAGCGCCGGCATGAGCGCCTGGAAGGCGAAGCCGACGATCCCCGCCGGGATCGCCGACAGGAGCGTGAGGCCCAGGATCACCGGCGTGTTGCGCACGTAGCGCAGCCCATCCTTGATCCCTTCCCAGCCCGTTGCCTGGCGCACCGGTGCGCTGGCGCGCGGTGGGTTGAGGTAGAACAGCGCCACCGTGAAGGGAATATAGATGAGCAGGTTGGCCAGCAGGCCGCCGCCCGGCCCGAACGCCCACATCAAGAAGCCGCCGACCGCCGGCCCCATGAACCACGCGACGTTGCGGCTCGCCGCCGACAGGCTCAGCGCGTTGGGCAGGTCGTCCTTGCCGACCAGGTCGTGGATCAGCACCTGGCTGCTGGGCATGTTGACCACGCCCGAGAAGCCGTGGACGAGCAAGATCACGATCATATGCCAGAGCTGGAGCTGGCCGGTCACGGCGAGCAGGCCGAGGGTGCCCGAGCAGAAGACGTACAACCCCTGCGATACCTGGAGCAGGCGGCGGTTGTCGAAGCGGTCGGCCCAGGCGCCGGAGTGCAGCGAGAAAATGATGAAGGGGAACCAGTGCGCGAACACGGCGTAGCCGAGCCAGAACGGCGAGTACGTCAGTTGCCAGAGCAGCCAGTAGCCGATGACGTGCTCGATGTTGTCGCCGATCATGGCGATGGTCGAAGTGGCCCAGTACAGGCGGTACTCGGGAACGCGCAGGGCCGGAAAGCGGACGGCAGGCGCGGCAACGCTGGCTTGCGACACGGCCCCTCCGGGGAAAAGCCTGGGGATCACGCCGATTGTAGCATCCGCGGTAATCGACCACAATGCGCACACACCCGAAGCATCTCCCCGCCAAGTGGAGCCGTACCTGGCGAAGGCGCTCAGGGGCACTGGCGTCGCCGGGCGTGCCGCCCGGCCTCGCGTATACTGCGAGTGGGGTTCCGTACGCGGGCGCGTGCGGCCGAAGAGAACAAGTAAAACGGGCCTGTGGCGCTCGACGGCACGAGCCGGCGGACTCCGACCGCGAGGGCGCGGTACCCGGTGAGGAGTGAGGAGCGATGGCGATCTCGAGCGGGCGGATGACCGCGGACGAGTTGCTGGCTCTGCCCGACGACGGAATGCGGCACGAACTGATCGCCGGGGAGCTGCGGACGATGTCGCCGAGCGGGCGCCGGCATGGCCGGGTGGTCGTCAGATTCACGCGGCCGCTGGCCAACTACGTCGAGGCGCACGATCTGGGCGAGGTCTGGGGCGCGGAGACGGGGTGCCTCCTCACGACGCAACCCGACACCGTGCGCGCCGCCGACGTGACGTTCGTCCGCCGCGCCCGGACGGCGGCAGTGCCTGACGATCGCGGGTACTGGCCCGGCGCGCCGGACCTGGCGGTCGAGGTCGTCTCGCCAGGGGACCGGCCGGGCGAAGTCGCGGAGAAGGTTGCCACCTGGCTGCACTTTGGCACGCTCATGGTCGTCGTGGTCGATCCCCAGCAGCGCACCGTCGCCGTCCACCGCCCCGGCCAGCCCGTACAGCTCCTCGGTGAGGCCGACACGCTCGACGGCGCCGACGTCGTGCCCGGCTGGACGCTGCCGGTGCGCACGCTGTTCGCCTGAGCCCCGCTCTTCAGCCACTACCGCACGGGGGAGGGGTATGCTGCGCGCCGACCCATCAAGCGCTCTCTGCCGAGCGCCCAGGCTACGCCCCGTGGCCTATTCCCTGGCAACGCTGCTCACTGCGCTCCTGGTCACCTGGTGGGCCGCTGCCGCTCCCTCCACCGCCGCCACCCCCACGCGCGACACCGAGTCCGAGCAGCGCACCGCCGCCTACTTCGAGACCGTCCGCGCCGAGCCCCTGCTGCTCGGCGCCTTCCTGCGCGCCATGCCCAAGGGCGGCGACCTGCACAACCATCCGAGCGGCGCCGAGTGGGCCGAGCGGTTCATCGCCTACGCTGTCGAGGAAGGGCTGTGCGTCGTGCGCGTCACCATGACGCTCCGCCCCCCGCCGTGCGATCCGGCCGACGGTCGGCCGCCGGCGGCCGACGCGCTGCAGCAGCAAGCGCTGTACGACGCGCTGGTCGACGCCTGGTCGATGCGCGCCTTCGTGCCGCGCGCCGGCCTCTCGGGCCACGATCAGTTCTTCGGCACCTTCGATCGCTTTGGCGAAGCCTGGGACCGCCGGACCGGCGACGTCCTGGCCGACGTCATCGCTCAGGCCGCGGCCGAGAACGTCAGCTACGTCGAGCTGATGTTCGGCCTCGACCGCGGCGCGGCCAGCGCGCTCGGGGCACGGGTGGGCTGGGACGACGACCTGGGGCGCCTGCACGAGCGGCTGCTGGCCGAGGGCATGGCCGAGGTCGTGGCCGGGGCGCGGCAAGCGCTGGACGTCGCCGAGGCGCGCGTGCGCGAGCGCCTGCGCTGCGGGTCGCCGGAGGCCGACCGCGGCTGCGGCGTCACCGTGCGCTATCTGCAGACCGGCACCCGGGTCATCCCGCCCGAGCGGGTGTTCGCCCAGTTCGTGGCCGGCTTCGAGCTAGCGCGCGTCGATCCCCGCGTGATCGGTATCAACCTCGTCGCGCCGGAGGACGCCTACGTGGCGCGCCGCGACTATCGCCTGCACATGGCGATGCTCGACTACCTGCACGGTCGCTACCCGGACGTGCCGATCGCCCTGCACGCCGGCGAGCTCGCGCCCGGGCTCGTACCGCCCGAGGACCTGGGCTTCCACATCCGAGCCGCGGTCCAGCAGGGCCACGCCCGCCGCATCGGCCACGGCGTGGACGTGATGGACGAGGACGACCCCCTCGACCTGCTGGGCGAACTGGCGCGACGCAACGTGCTGGTCGAGATCCTGTTCGTCAGCAACGCGCAGATCCTCGGCGTCGAGGGCGCGCGGCACCCCTTCCCCGTCTACCGCGCCGCCGGAGTGCCGGTGGCGCTCGCCACCGACGACGCGGGCGTCTCCCGCTCCAGCATGACCGCGCAGTACCAGATCGCCGCCGAGACCTACGGCCTGACCTACCCCGAGCTGAAGCACCTCGCCCGCGCCAGCGTCGAGTACGCCTTCCTGCCCGGCGCCAGCCTCTGGGAGCGGCTCGCCGACGCCGTCCCCGTCGCGCCGTGCGCCGGGCAGCCTCTCGGCGGCCTGGTCCAGTCCAGCGAGTGCCAGGCCTTCCTGCGAGCCAGCGAGCGGGCCAGCCTCCAGTGGCGCCTGGAGGGCGACTTTGCCGCCTTCGAGCGCCGCTACTGATCCTCCCCCTGGCGCTGGACCGGCACCAGTACGCCTTGCCGTGGTTGCACTGCTACCGGTTTCGCTCGTCTCCCCGGCATCAGCGCGCCTCGCGCCAGGGCGTCAGGTCGAGGTGGCTCGCCTGGGCGCGCGCCCAGACGCCGACGTCGCGCGCGACCTGGCGGAAGTTCGAGGGCGTGTCGGCGGGACTGTCGCCCCAGGGCAGCGCGCCGGCGTAGCCGGCCCGCCAGATCGCGTCGAGGTACTGCGGCACCGTGGCGCGGGTCTTCCGCGTCGGAAACTCGCCGACGATCGTCGGGCGGTCCAGGTCAGCGCTGGCGGCGGGCAGGTCGAGGCGATGCTCTCCGTCGCGCTCGTCGTAGTAGTGAAACTGGTAGAAGTCGAGCCCGAGCCCCCGCCAGTAGACGAGCCCGCGCCGCCAGGCGCTGCCGACCGTCACCGGCTGCATGGCGTAGCGATGGACGTAGCCGGTGACCTCGCCCACGAACGCCTGCATGGCGGCCGCGCTCACCGGCTCGGCCACCCAGCCGCCGCCCGGGATCGTCATCGCCCCCTCCGGCTCGTTGATCACGTCCCAGGCCAGGATGTGCGGCTCCGTCCCGTAGCGGAGCAGCAGCGGCAGCAGCGCCCGGTCGAGCAGGGCCCGCCGTTTGGCGGGATCGGCGATCAGCGCGGCTCGGCCGCCAAGCTGCACTCCCCCTTCGACCACGGCTTTGTCGGCCAGCGTGAAGTCGAACAGCACCGGGATCAGGCGCACGTCGTAGAGCCTGGCCAGGGCCAGCGCCGCGTCGAAGTCGCGGTAGAAGAAGTCGCCCAGCCCGGTGGCGCGGCCGTCCGGGCCGAACTGCGGCGCGGCCCGCGCGTCGCCGAAGACGAACCAGCGCACGACCTGCACGCCCTGGGATTGGAGGTAGGCGAAGTCTGCCTCGACGGTACGCCGGCTGTCGGGCGCCGAGACGCCGTCGTGGCCCCAGGCGTTCGCGCCGAAGTCGTGGCCGTAGTGCAGCCAGGGATAGTTGATACCGACGAGGTAGGCGCGCCCGCGGCCCCACTCCACCGGTCGCGGCCCCGGCCCGAAGCAGCCGGCGGCCAGGGCGCACACGAGCAGGAGAGGGACCCCGAGCAATCCGCGCTGCGCCGCCTTCACCCGCCTCAGCTCTCCAGCAAACCGGGAGAGTATACCGGCCGCCCGGCTGGGATGGCACCAAGGCGCCGAGGCGCCCGGGCACGCTCTCTGCGGCTAAGGTTGGGACAGCTCGCTGCCTGCTCCCGGCGGAGACGCTGCGTGACGCCGGCGGGGAGCGTCATACGAGTGCAGACCCAGGCGCCCTTGTGACACAGCGGGCGGGGCGAACCCGTTCTCGGAACGAGCGCCAGGCAGGAGGAGGGCGATGGCCGCGGGGGCGAACACGACGAAGAGCTGGCACCAGGCCGTCGACGCCGCGGGGTGGCGGGCGCTGATCGCCTCCTGGCTGGGCTGGATGTTCGACGGCTACGAGACCTTCGCCCTCGTGCTCGTCGCCGCGCCCGCCTTGCGCGAGCTGCTCGCCCCGGACCAGCTTCCCCAGCTTCCGATCTACATCGGCGGCCTGCTCGCCGCCACGCTGTTCGGCTGGGCCACGGGCGGGGTGATCGCCGGCGTGTTCGCCGACTACGTCGGCCGCAAGCGGATGCTCATGTTCTCCATCCTCTGGTACGCCGTGTTCGCCGGGCTCACCGCGCTCTCGCAGAACTACTGGATGTTCCTGGTCCTGCGCTTCCTCACCGGCCTGGGCCTGGGCGGCGAGTGGGGACCGGGCACGGCCATCGTCGCCGAGCTGTGGCCGCCGCGGATGCGGGGGCGGGCAGCCGGCATCCTCAACTCCGCGTTCGGCTGCGGCTTCTTCCTCGCCTCGGCCATCTGGCTGGTCCTGGCCCCGCTTGGCGATGGCGCTTGGCGCTACATGTTCGTCGTCGGCGTGCTGCCGGCGCTGCTCCTGCTCTACATTCGCACCGGCGTGCGAAACGCCGAGGTGTGGGAGGCGGCCAACCAGCGGCGCCGCGAGGCGCGCGAGCGCCAGGCGCGCGGCCACGCCGTTACGGCCGAGGACCGCGGGCTGCTGCGCTTCACCATGCTGCAGGTGGTTGCCGATCCCGTCCTGCGGCGGCGGCTCGTGCTGCTCCTGCTGATGTCGCTGGCCAGCGTGGTCGGCTGGTGGGCCACGTCGACGTGGATCCCGCAGTACGCCGGCCAGGTCGGCGCCGCAGCGGGCCTGAGCCGGGAGGAGTGGGCCTCGCACGCCGGGCTGATCTACAACCTGGGCTCCATCGCCGGCTACGTCGCACTGGGCTTCCTGGCCGACGCCTGGGGCCGCAAGCCGACGATCCTGCTCTACTACGCCGGATCGCTGGTCATGGTCATGGTCCTGTTCCTGGTAGTCAAGGACCCCACGCTGCTGCTGGCCGCGGCGGCGGTGAACGGCTTCTTCACCTCCGGCCAGTTCTCCTGGATGCCCACCTACCTGCCCGAGCTGTTCCCCACGGCCGTGCGTGGGTCGGCCATCTCGCTGGTATTCGACAGCTCGCGCTACATCGCGGCCTTCGGCCCGCTGCTGGCCGGCTGGCTGGCCGTGACCCTCGGCGGCATCAACATCGCCGCGGCCATCATCGGCCTGATCTACATCGTCGGCCTGGTCGTGGCCCCCTTCGCCGGCCCGGAGACGAAGGGCCAGCCGCTGCCGGCGTGACGTCCCCCTCACCCCCAGCCCCTCCCCCACCAGGGGGGAGGGGAGCAGAACCCACGTCCACGCAGCGCACGAGCGTGGTGGCGCCCCAGCGTCGCCCCCACCAGGGGGGAGGGGAGCAGAACGGAGGGGACTCCTCCAGTCGTCGTCCTCCCCCTCGCCCCTGGTGGGAGAGGGGGTAGGGGGTGAGGGGGCCCTACGCCGCAGCGATCGGGTCACAAAGCGCGCCCGGGGGTGAGGTTGCTGGCGCACCGAGTTCTGTGAGCGAACTGTGAGCGGCAGACGCTTGACTGTGAGCGCCGCTGTGAGCCGGGTCGGGTATCCTGCCTCTGGAGGTTCTGTCGTACACTCCACGGCGAGATGGGAAAGACGTACGCGGGCTATTCCGATGGGTACGGCACCCGCGGTCCGTGCGTGGTGCTCGTCCTGGCACGCGAGCGGTGGGAGGCGTTGGCCGTGCCGGGCCCGCACGACAGCGCCGACGTCTGGTGGGGCGACGGTGGGAGCGGCGCGCTGGTGCTGGCGAGCGCCATTCTCGCCGATCACTTCGGCTACGTCCCCCCGGCCGACCTCTGCCGACAGTTCACGTGGGACGTGGTGGGCCGCTGGCCGCAGGGGTGGTCGTGGCGGCTCGACACGCCCGCCATCGACGCCTGGCTGGACCGCGTCGCCGCGCGCGCGACCCGGCTGGCCCGGCGTCCGCAGCAGCCCTAGGCGCGGCCCCCGCTCGTCTTCTCCGCCGCCGTTGTCGTCGCGCCGCAGGCCCCATCTTACCTGGGGTAGCCATCGAGCCTGTGCTATGCTGTTTCCGCCGCGCCCACCGTGGATCTCGGCAGCCTCGGCGCGCCTTCTGCTCGCGCCGAAGGCGCGGGCGATCGCGTGGAGCCAGGGCGCCCTTGTCTCCTGGCCGGCCCTCGGCGCCCAGGTGTCCCGAGGCGCCCCATCGCAGCGGCGACGTCCGCTGGAACGGCCTCGCGGGGCGGTGCGGCCCCACGCGGGAGACGGCGGCATGGGGTTGCTGGGACAGCGCTGGCGCGGTGGGCTCTTCGTCAAGTACGCCGTCACCATCGTGCTGCTGGTGAGCGGCGTGCTGCTCGCCGGCGGGCTGGTGCAGGTGTACTTCGCCTACGGGGAGAACGAAGCCGTCCAACTCCGCCTCCAGGACGAGAAAGCCACCGCCGCCGCCGCCGCCCTCGAGCGCTTCGTCGCCGAGATCGTCCGCGACGTCGGCTGGACCCAGCCCCCCGACTGGCTCACCACCGCCCTCACGCCCGACCAGCGCCTCGACGACTTCTCGCGCCTGCTCCGCCAGGTCCCCGCCATCACCGAGTTGACCTACCTCGATGAGGCGGGCCGCGAGCAGGTCTACGCCTCCCAGGTGGCCACCACCCGCCTGGCCAGCGGGCTGGACCAGAGCGCCCACCCCGCCTTCCAGCAGGCGCGCGTCGGCCAGCCCTACTTCGGCCCGGTCTACTACCGGGCGGGCTCGGAGCCCTACATGACCATCGCCCTGGCGGAGCGGGGGCCGCCGGGCGGGGTCACCATCGCCGAGGTCTCCCTGCGCTTCCTGTGGGACGTCATCCTCCCGCTGAAGATCGGGCGCGACGGCTACGCCTACGTCGTGGACCGCCAGGGCGACCTGATCGCCCATCCGGACCTGAGCCTGGTCCTCCAGCGCCGCAACCTGGCCGCCCTGCCCCAGGTCCAGGCCGCGCTCGCCCCGGCGGACGGGGAGGCGCCGCCCGCGGTGGTCCGCAACCTGGCCGGGCGGGAGGTGCTGTGGGCCTCCCACGCCGTGCAGCCGCCCGGGTGGACGGTGTTCGTCGAGCAGCCGCTGGCGCAGGCGCTGGCGCCGCTGTACGCGTCGGTGCAGCGGACGGGCATCCTGCTGTTGATCGGCTTCGGGCTGTCGCTGCTGCTGGGGCTGGTGCTGGCGCGGAAGATGGTCACGCCGATCCGGGCGCTGCAGGCGAGCGCGGCGCAGATCGGGGCGGGGGCGCTGGACCAGCGGATCGAGGTGCACACCGGGGACGAGCTGGAAGCGCTGGCGGCGGAGTTCAACCGCATGTCGGCGCGGCTGCGGGAGTCGTATGCCTCGCTCGAAGACAAGGTCGTTGAGCGTACCCACGAGCTGGGTGCGGCGCTGGCCGAGCTGGAGGAGAAGAGCCGCCTGCTCGCGGTGGCCAGCCAGCACAAGTCCGACTTCCTGGCCAACATGTCGCACGAGCTGCGCACGCCGCTCAACGCCATCATCGGCTTCTCCGACGTCCTGCTGGAGAAGATGTTCGGCGAGCTGAACCCCAAGCAGGAGGAGTACCTGCAAGACATCCTCTCCTCCGGCCATCACCTGCTGGCGCTGATCAACGACATCCTCGACCTGTCGAAGGTCGAGGCGGGGCGAATGGAGCTGGAGCTGTCGAGCTTCGTGCTGGCCGAGACGCTGGAGAGCGGCCTGACGATGGTGCGGGAGCGCGCCCTCCGCCGCGGCATCGCGCTCGACCTCGCGGTGGATCCGGCGATCGACGTGGTGGAGGCCGACGAGCGGAAGATCAAGCAGGTCGTCTTCAACCTGCTCTCCAACGCGGTGAAGTTCACGCCGGACGGCGGTCGTGTCGAGGTGCGCGCGCGCCGGGTCGGCGACGAGCTGCAAGTCGCCGTGCGCGACAGCGGCATCGGGATCGCCCCCGAAGATCAGGCGCGGGTGTTCGAGGAGTTCCAGCGCGCGGTCAGGCCGGACGCTCCGATGCAGGAGGGCACCGGGCTGGGCCTGCCGCTGGCGCGCAAGCTGGTCGAGCTCCACGGCGGCCGCATCTGGCTGCAGAGCGAGGTGGGGCGCGGCAGCACCTTCACCTTCGCCATCCCGCTGCGCCAGAGCGCTGCCCCGCCGGAGCCGGCTCCCGCGCCCCCGCTGGCGCTGGATCTCCCGGCGCCGGCCGCCGGCGAGCCAACGATCCTCGTCGTCGAGGACGATCCGCACGCCAGCGAGCTACTGACGGTGTACCTGCGCGACGCCGGCTTCCAGGTGGTCGTGGCCCACGACGGCGA
>Ga0070741_10014797_pt1 | contig 13405 bp, 11 predicted proteins | sample Coa_R1_4_FD_66440 | JGI IMG/M metagenome (GOLD analysis project Ga0070741, IMG submission 66440) | Surface soil microbial communities from Centralia Pennsylvania, which are recovering from an underground coalmine fire - Coalmine... | ecosystem: Environmental > Terrestrial > Soil > Unclassified ... | reverse complement strand
CTTCGTCGAGCACGTGGAGTCGTTGACCAGGACCTATCGCCACGCCTACTCGTCACTCCGACAACAGAAAGACACTTGACAGATGTCGAAATGATGTCATGATGACATCATCATGCAACTCGACACGCACGTTCAGGCACTGCAGGCCGAGCTCGCCTCGCTGGCGGGCATCGGCGACGAGCAGGTCTCGATCGCGGCCGACCGGCTGAGCCAGGCGCTCGCCCCGTCGCTGCGGCTGCGACTGCTCGAGCTCCTGTCCGAGGCCGCGCTCGAGGTCAGCTCGCAGATGCGGGCCGGCCACGTCGAGATCCGCCTCGCCGGGCAGGAGCCCTCGCTCGTCTACGTCGAGCACGAGGAGGAGGCCCCGGCGCCCGCGCCGGAGGACGGTCTCACCGCGCGCATCACCCTCCGCCTGCCGGACTCCCTCAAGGTCTCGATCGAGGGCGCAGCCGGCAAGGAGGGGGTCTCGGTCAACACCTGGATCGTCAAGGCGCTGTCGCGAGGCCTGGCGACCGCGATCTCCGGCAGCGGCCGGATCGGCAGCCGCCTGACCGGCTACGGCCAGAGCTGAAGGGAGGAAGGATGAAGTTCGCGCCCGGTTTGTTCGGACACCTCGAGGAGTGGGAGCCCTCCGACCGGTGGAGCGACCGCGTCGACCTGCGGCCCGTGCGGCGGCCGAGGCTCGCCCGGAGGAGGCGGTCGCGGTGAGGTACGACTTCCCCACGCCGAAGGCGCCGAAGCTGCGCTTCGGGATCGCCGCAGGCCGCATCGAGATCGAGACCGCCGACGTGACCGAGACGACGGTCGACGTGGAGGCGATTCGCGGAGACATCGAGGAGCTGAAGGTCGAGCAGCACGGCCGCGACATCGTGGTCGAGGGCCGCAAGCGGTTCGGGTTCAAGAGCGACCAGGAGTTCGACATCCGGATCCGAGCACCGCACGGATCGGACGCCGACGCGAACGTCGCGACGGCCTCGTTCAGGGCGACCGGCCGGCTCGGCGAGCTCGAGGTGAACTCCGCGTCGGGCGACATCCAGGCCGAGCTCGTCGAGCGCGGCGCCAGGATCCGCTCGGCGAGCGGCGACGTCCAGCTCGGCTCGGTGGGCGGCCGGTCGGACGTCAACACCGCCTCCGGCGACGTGCAGGTCGGTTCGGCCGCGGGCGGCGGGACGATCCGGTCCGCCTCGGGCGACGTCCAGATCGGCGAGACGGCGAAGCAGGTGAAGCTGAACACCGCCTCGGGCGACATGCTGATCGGAGCGATCGCCGAGGGCGCCGTCGACGTCAAGTCCGCCTCCGGCGACGTCCGCATCGGGGTCAAGCAGGGTTCCCGGCTGCGGGTCGACGCCCGCTCGCTGAGCGGCGACACGACGTCGGAGATCGAGCTCGGCGGAGCGGAGCCCGGCACGGGCGGCCCGCTCGTCGAGATCAAGGGCACGACGATGAGCGGCGACATCCGGATCGTCCGCGCGTGACGCTCCTGACGACGGGCCCGGCCGGACGGAGGGGCCTCCGCTACGGCCCCGTGAGCCGGGCCCAGAGGTTCTCGAGTATCTGCGCCACCGGGTCGGTCGTCGCCGAGCCGCCGAAGTCCATCGTGCCGGCCGCGAAGACCTTCGCCCCCGCCGGCGTCTCGTAGTACGTCATCTGCGCCGTCAGGCCGGGCCCGTAGAGGTCCGGCACCTCGGCGAGGACGATCGTGCCCGCGGGCGAGTCCGGGGTCGTGTGGTCGATCTCGATGCCGTAGCCGCCGACGGCGTCGCCGAAGGTGAGCCCCGCCCGGAGACCGGTGCCCGCCCAGAGCCACGGCGCCGACCGGTCGTCGCGGACGACGTAAAGGCCCTGCGCCTGCCCCTCGTCGTTCGCGAGGTACTGGACGCCGAGCAGGGCGGCCTCGGGGCGGCCGTAGCTCCGCCACTGTCCGATCTTCCGCATGGTCGCGCCGGTCACGTCGATCCGCCGGAAGAAGTTGTTCGAGGCGAGGAACATCAGGTTCCCGCCGAGATCGCGGTACCGCTGGATCGCGTCGTACTCCTGCGAGGTGACGTATTCGCTGTGGCCGCTGTAGACGATCAGGTCGTAGGTCTTCGCGAGCGTGTCGCCCGAGAGCTCGGCGACTCTCGACTCGCTGAGGAAGTCGACCGTCTTCCCCGTCCAGTACAGCCAGTGCAGGAAGCCGAGGTCGTAGCGGTAGAAGAACGGCGGGACGCCGCGACGGAGGTACGGGCGGTCGGTGGTCGCCGACTGGTGGGGGGGCCCGGCGTACCACGTGTCCCCCCAGCCGTCGCCGTCGGCGTCGTAGAAGTTGTAGGCGGCCCAGCTCGAGGTCGGCAGGACGACCGCGGTCCGGGAGGCGGCGCCGGGCACGGCGGGCAGGACGACGAACGGCGCGTAGCCGATCGTCCCGTCGGCGGCGGTCAGCCTGGCGTAGTACAGGCCGGACGGCCAGTCGCCGATCGCGACCGTGATCGAGTGGGGAGCGTCCCGGTAGCGGGCCCACTGGATCGCCAGCGGCTGCGTCACCGGGATGCCGTCGAGCAGGTTGTCCGCGTAGGTGACGGAGTGCTCGGGCCCGGCGTGGAACACCTGCATCGTCAGCTCCGGCTCGTCGGTGGCGATCCGCAGCGTGGACAGCCGGTTCGGGTCGTAGCTCTGGCGGGTGAACGCGGCGTCGATGCCGAGCACGCGCACGACCGGCGCGCGGGGGTACCGGCCGACGCGGGCGTCCGGGGCGCCGTAGGTGAGCTCGTTCCCGGCGGTGTCGACGGTGGTCAGCGAGAGGACGTACGTCCTGGCCGCGACCTTCTCGGACGGGAGCCAGCCGATCGAGTGGGCGCCCCGGCGGAACCCCCAGGTCCGGGTGTAGACCGTCGTCGGGGCCGCCACCGTCCGCTGGACGTTCAGCGTCACGTGGGCGGCCTCGGTGAGCACGAACGAGATGCGCAGGTAGTCGCGGACGCCGTCGCCGTTCGGGCTCACGGTCGTGAGGAGCGGGCCGTCGCCCGCGAACGGCACGGAGCTGTTCGCCACGCGCAGCTGCTCGAGCGCGGCCGGCTTGCGGTCGAGGTGGAACCCCACCGACGCGACCACGCGGCCGCCGGCGACGAGCTCCGCCTGGTAGTAGCCGTCGCGAACCGGCCGGCCGTTCAGCGTCCCGTCCCAGACGTCGACCACCCGGGCCCGCAGCACCGGCGGGTCGATCCACCCGAGCGGGCGGTCTGCGAGGCTGGCGAGCCGCACCCCGAGCAGCGCCGGCTGGTCGATCTCGGCGTTGATCGTCAGCGGCCCCGCGCTCGGCGCGAAGGCCCTGCTCGAGACGGTGATCGACGGGCCGTTCGCGGAGTGCCCGAGGGCGAGCGCGGCGAGCAGGGGGACGACCGCCCTCACCGCCGAGACGTTAGCGTAGGCCCATGAAGGCGCTTGGCTCCATCGCCGAGGTCGAGCGCGAGCTGCGGGCCGAGGGCTTCTTCGAGGGCGGCGGCGACGGACTCGTCGCCGACGTCTATCTCGGCTACGGCCTGTCCCGCCCGCTCCGGCGGACGGACGTCCCCGACCCGCCGGAGCCGTGCCCCCTGCCGGCCGCCGCCGTGTGCGTCCGGCCCGCCGACGAGCCCGCGCCGGCCGGCGGGCCGTACGAGATCGGCGAGTGGGAGCGGACGTGGGACGAGGCCTCGTACGGCGCCGCCGTCGAGAGCGTCCGCGACGCGATCGCGGCGGGCGACGTGTACCAGGCGAACCTCGTGCAGCACCTCTCCGCGCCGTTCGCCGGCGATCCCGCAGGCCTCGCCCGGTCGCTGGCCAGCCTGCGGCCGCTCGAACCGCGGCCGCTCGACGGCGACGGGTGGGCGATCGTCTCCGCGTCGCCCGAGCTGTTCCTGGCGCGCCGGGGCAGCCGCGTCTGGACCGGGCCGATCAAGGGCACGCGACCGCTCGGCGACGGGTCGGAGCTGGCGGCGTCGGAAAAGGACGCGGCCGAGCACGTGATGATCGTCGACCTGGAGCGGAACGACCTGTCGCGGGTGTGCGTGCCCGGCAGCATCCGCTGGCCGGAGCTCATGGCGGGGCGCGAGCTGGCCGGCGTCGTCCATCTCGTCTCGACCGTCGAGGGCACGCTCCGCGAGGGCGTGGGCCTCGCCGAGCTGCTCGAGGCGACGTTCCCCGGCGGCTCGGTGACGGGGGCGCCGAAGATCTCGGCGATCGACCACATCGCCGCGCTCGAGCCGGTCGGCCGCGGAGCGTCGATGGGCGCGATCGGGCGCATCCACCCGAACGGCGACCTCCACCTGGCGCTGACGATCCGGACGTTCGCGGTCGCCGAGGACCGGATCCACCTCTGGGTCGGCGGCGGGATCGTGTGGGACTCGGATCCCGAGGCGGAGATCGAGGAGTCGCTGGTGAAGGCGCGGCCGCTGCTGGACGCGGTCGGCGCACCGCTGCGGGAACCGGTTTCGCGATGAGTGTGCTGGCGGTGGCCGTCGGCGGCCGGGGTCTCGTCCCGGCCGGGGAGCCGGTGCTGCCGGCGGACGACGAGGCGCTGCTCCGCGGCCGGGCGGTGTTCGAGACGCTGCGGGTCTACGGGGGCCGCCCGTTCAAGCTCGCCGAGCACCTGGCGCGGATGCGAGCGTCGGCCGAGCGGCTCGCGGTCGCGTTCCCGGGTGGCTTCGAGGGGCTCGCCGCCGAGGCGCTCGAGGCCGCCGGCCGGCGGGACGCCGTTCTCCGGCTCTACCTGACGCCGGGCCGGGAGGGGTCGGGCAGGCCGCTGCCGCTCGCGATGGTCAGCGCGCTGCCGGACGATCTCGAGGAGCGGCGGTCGCGCGGGATCAGCCTGATCTCCCTCCTCGGCGTCCGCGCCGAGGCTCCGTGGCTGCTCGGCGGCGTGAAGTCGACGAGCTACGCCGTGAACATGGCCGCGGAGGCGGAGGCACGCGCGCGGGGCGCGGACGACGCGCTCTTCGTCCGTGACGACGACGTCGTGCTGGAGGGGCCGGTGACGAACGTCTGGTGGCGCCGGGGAGCATCGCTCTTCACGCCCGCGATCGAGCTCGGCATCCTGGCCGGCGTGACCAGGGCGACCCTGGTGGACGCGGCGCCGGCGGCCGGCTACGAGGTGGTCGAGGGCGCCTTCACGCTCGCGGAGCTGCTCGAATCGGACGAGGTGTTCACGTCGTCTTCGGTCCGCGAGGTGATGCCGGCGGTCGCGGTCGACGGCCGTGCGTTCGGGCACGGCCCGGCGGCGGCGGCGCTCCAGGCCGCCCTGCGCGCACTGGCCGGCGCGTGACGGCCGTCGATCCGGTGAGCGGTTGCCATGCCGGTACCTTGTGACATGGTGGCGGAGTTCAAGACCTCGGGCTCGTACCGGCCGACGGGCGACCAGCCGCAGGCGATCGAGACCCTCGCGGCGTCGATCTCGGCTGGCGAGCGCTACCAGACCCTGCTCGGCGCGACCGGCACCGGCAAGACGGCGACGATGGCCTGGATCATCGAGAAGGTCGGCCGGCCGTCGCTCGTGATCGCCCACAACAAGACGCTGGCGGCGCAGCTCTGCAACGAGTTCCGCGAGTTCTTCCCGCACAACGCCGTCGAGTACTTCGTCTCGTACTACGACTACTACCAGCCCGAGGCGTACGTCCCGCAGGCCGACCTCTACATCGAGAAGGACTCGTCGCGGAACGACGACATCTCGCGGCTCCGGCTCGCAGCGACGTCGGCGCTCTTCACCCGCCGCGACGTCGTCGTCGTCGCCTCGGTGTCGTGCATCTACGGTCTCGGCTCGCCGGAGGAGTGGCGTGGCCGGGTGCTCGTGCTCGAGGTCGGCGAGACGATCGACCGCGACGACGCGCTGCGGACGCTCGTCGAGAGCCAGTACGTCCGCAACGACGCGGTGCTCGCCCGCGGCCGGTTCCGCGTGAAGGGCGACGTGATGGAGGTCCAGCCCGCGAACTCCGAGACCGCCTACCGCGTCTCGTTCTTCGGCGACGAGGTCGAGTCGATCTCCCACTTCGACCCGCTCACCGGCGAGATCTACGCCCGCCTCGACAACCTCGTGATCTGGCCCGCGACCGAGTACGTCACCTCGACGCCGACCGTGGAGCGCGCCGTCGACGACATCCGCCGCGAGCTCGACGAGCAGGTGCGGATGTTCGAGGAGCAGGGCAAGCAGCTGGAGGCGCACCGCCTGCGCCAGCGCACCGAGTACGACCTGGAGATGCTCCGCGAGCTCGGGTTCTGCAACGGGATCGAGAACTACTCCCGGCATCTCGAGGGCCGGCCGCAGGGCTCGCACCCGTTCACGCTGCTCGACTACTTCCCCGACGACCTGGTCGTGTTCGTGGACGAGTCGCACCAGACCGTCCCGCAGCTCGGCGGCATGTACGAGGGCGACCGCTCCCGCAAGCAGACGCTCGTCGACTTCGGCTTCCGGCTGCCGTCGGCGCTCGACAACCGGCCGCTGCGCTTCGACGAGTTCCTGGACAAGGTGCCGCAGCTCGTGTTCGTCTCCGCCACGCCGGGCCCGTTCGAGCTCCGGCACTCGAAGGTGATCGCGGAGCAGCTGATCCGGCCGACCTTCATCGTCGATCCGGAGGTCGAGCTCCGCGCCACGAAGAACCAGATCGACGACCTGCTCAACGAGATCCGCCGGCGCGAGGAGGCGGGCGAGCGCGTGCTCGTCACCACGCTGACCAAGAAGATGGCCGAGGACCTGACCGACTACCTGCTCGAGGCGGGGGTCAAGGCCCGCTACCTGCACTCCGAGATCGACACGCTCGAACGGATCCAGATCATCCGCGAGCTCCGGCTCGGCGAGTACGACGTCCTGGTCGGCGTGAACCTGCTCCGCGAGGGGCTCGACCTGCCGGAGGTCTCGCTGGTCGCCGTCCTCGACGCCGACAAGGAGGGCTTCCTGCGCGGAAAGACGGCGCTCGTGCAGACGATCGGCCGGGCCGCGCGCAACGTGAACGGCAAGGTGCTCCTCTACGCCGACCGCATGACCGAGGCGATCCAGGGGGCGCTCGACGAGACCAACCGCCGCCGCGCGAAGCAGCTCGCGTACAACGAGGAGCACGGCATCACCCCCGAGTCAGTGACGAAGGGCGTCTCCGACATCGCCGAGTTCCTGATGCTCGAGTCCCCGACGGTGCCGTCGCGGCGCCGCCGCGGCAAGGCGCAGGTCGAGGGGATGCAGCCGGAGGAGATCGAGCGGCTCGTGATCGAGCTCGAGGAGGAGATGTACACGGCCGCCGAGGAGCTGCGCTTCGAGTACGCGGCCAAGCTCCGCGACGAGATCAAGGAGCTGCGCCGCGAGCTGCTCGCCGTGACCGCGTAGGACGGTCGGGCCGCGACACGACGTTTGGCGAACCCTGCCGGGCGCTCCTGCGTCAGAATCTCGCGCGATGGCGGGTATGACGAGGGCGGAGCTGGTCCGGCGCGGACTCGCCGGCGGCGTCGGGCTCGCACTCTTCGGCGGCGCTCCCGCTTCGTGGGCGAGGCCGCGGGCCGCCGCCGCGGGCCGCCGCCGGGCGCCCATCCACGGCTTCGTCACCCGCCCCGACCTGCGCCCGCCGGTGATCACGGTCAGCTCGCCCGCCCGGGGAACCGCCGAGGGCTACCTGTTCCTCGCGCCGTCGTCCGGCCCCGGAATGCGCGGCGCGCTGATCGCCGACGACCGCGGCGAGCCGGTCTACTGCCATCCGACCAGGCCGAACACGGTGATGGACTTCCGTCCGGGCACGCTGCGGGGCGAGCCGGTCCTCAGCTGGTGGGAGGGCCGTTACGTCTTCGGCGTCGGCAAGGTCGGCGACTACGTGGTGATGGACTCGTCGTACCGCGAGATCGCCCGGTTCTCGTCGTCGCGGCATCGGCCCGACTTCCACGAGGTGCTGCTGACGGGGCACGACACGCTCCTGGTCACCGCCTACGAGACGGTCAGGGCCGACCTGCGCCCGGTCGGCGGGCCCGCCGACGGCCTCCTCTACGGCGGGGTGATCGAGGAGTACGCGGTCCCGAGCGGCCGCCTGCTCTGGCAGTGGCGCAGCCTCGACCACGTCGACCTCACCGAGACGGTCAGCGACCAGCTCGGCTCGCCGTTCGACTACTTCCACATCAACGGGATCGAGGTCGGCGACGACGGCAGCCTGCTCGTCTCCGCACGCAACACCTCCGCGCTCTACAAGATCGACCGCCGCACCGGCAAGGTGCTCTGGCGGCTCGGCGGCAAGCGGAGCGACTTCTCGATGGGCAAAGGCACGCAGTTCGGCTTCCAGCACGATCCGCGCTTCCACGAGGACGGGCGCACGATCAGCCTCTTCGACAACGGGCCGCGGCCGGGCGAGCGGCGCCCGGAGTCGCGCGCGCTCGTGCTCGCGGTCGACGAGCGCCGGCGCCAGGTGAGGCTGCAGCGCGAGATCCGGCACCACCCGCCGCTGTTCGCGTTCGCGACCGGGAGCAACCAGCTGCTCCCGAACGCGAACCGGCTCGTCACCTGGGGGATCACCGGCTGGTTCACGGAGTACGACCGCGACGGGCACGTGTGCCTCGACGCGCACCTCCCGGCCAAGGGCCAGAACTACCGCGTCTTCCGCTTCCCGTGGGAGGGGAGGCCGACCGTCCGCCCGGCCTTCAAGGCCTACCGCGAGGGTGCAGGCCCGGCCAGGTTCTTCGCGAGCTGGAACGGGGCGACTGCGCTGGCCGCCTGGCGGCTCGAGACCGGGCCGGCGCCGGGCTCGCTGTCCCCCAGCGGCACCTACCCGCGGCGAGGCTTCGAGACGTCGTTCGCGGTTCCGCCCCGCACCCGGTGGGCGGCGGCCGTCGCCCTCGACGCGGACGGCAAGCCGCTCGCCCGCTCGAAGCCGGCCCGGCTCTACTGACCGAGGACGGCGTCCGCCCGCGGGTACCGGCGGACCGCGGCCAGGCTCCAGTCCTCCGCCCGCCGGATGAAGGTCTGCACGCGGAGCTCGTGCTCGTCCACCTCGTAGGCGAGCAGCCCGCGGGTCTCGCCGCGGCGGTGCGGGCGCGGGCGGCCGAACCCCGGCGCGGTCGCGACCACGGTGCTGCGCCGGCCCTCCGACCACGCCTCGAACTCGTGGCGCTCGGCGACCGCGCACTGGTGGGTGTGCCCGGAGACGATCAGCTCCGCGCCGGCGTCGACGAGCGCGCCGAGCACGTGGTTCCGCCGCGCGACGGGCCGTTTCCGCGTCCGCCACGGCGCGCCGATCAGCTGGTGGTGGAGAACGACCATGCGCAGCGCTCCCGGCGGCGCCTCGGCGAGGCGGGCGGCCGCGGCGGCGAGCTGCTCGTCGCGTACGCCGCCGGACTGGTGGCGCCACGGCCGCGCGGAGTTGATCCCGACGACGAAGACGCTGTCGGAGGCGTACACGGGCCGCGTCGTCCGCCAGTGGCGCTCGAACTCGGCCCAGGGGCGGGTGAATCGCGCCGGGAAGGCGTGGGGGATGTCGTGGTTGCCGGGGACGGCGACGACCGGGACGTCGAGGCCCTGCAGGAACGAGGCCGCGAGCTCGTGCTGGCCCCGCCGCCCGCGGTGGGTCAGGTCGCCGCTCGCGACCACCAGGTCGGGCCGCAGCCGCTCGACCAGCGCGGCGAGCGAGTCGCCGACGTCCGGGGCTCCACGCGCGCCGACATGGAGGTCGGAGACGTGGAGAATCGTTGCTGGCACGGCCGACCCAGCCTATAAAGTGAGTGTGATGACCGACGAGCCGGCCGAGATCGTCGAGGACCTCTACCTCGGCCTGCGCGCCGGGGGAGCGCTCCGGAAGCAGCGTCGCGGCGAGCCGCTGACGATGGAGGAGCAGGAGGCCCTCGGCCGCTGGCGGCAGATGTCCAGCTGGCGCAAGGCGCTCGCGATCGGGGCGTTCTCGGTCGGGACGTTCGGCCTCGGCTTCACGGTCGGCGGCCTCGTCTTCGGCCGCTGGCGCCGCGCGTAGGCAGCTACCCGACGGTCTCCGCGTCCTTCGCCGGGAAGATCAGGGCCGGGACCTCCTCCTTCGCCGGATCCTTGTCCAGCACGGCGACGTCCACGATGGTCGCGAGCACCGCTGCCAGCGGCGTGGCGAGCAGCACGAACGCCCCGCCGAGCAGGAGCCCGACGGAGGTGACGGTGACGAGCACGATCAGCGGCGAGAGGCCGACCGCGTGGCCGAGGACGCGGGGGCCGATCACGTAGTCCTGCAGCAGCCGGAGGCCGAAGACGGCGATCGCGGCGCCGATCGCGGTCATGGGCGACACGGTGAAGCCGGCCGCGATCGCGACCACGCCTGCGGCGAGCGGGCCGATCACCGGGACGATCTCGACGATGCCGGCGAAGACGCCGAGCAGGACCCAGTACGGCACGCCGTCCAGCCAGAAGGCGAACGACAGCACCGAGCTGACGAACGTGATCATCACGAGCTGGCCGCGGACGAAGGCGCCGAGCTTGGCGTCGATCAGGTCCCAGGTGTCGCAGATCCGCTTCGCGTTGGCGCGCTTCGCCAGCCCGGTGACCAGCTGCTGGGCACGCTCCTTCTCGAAGACCCAGTAGGCGGCGACCGCGAACGTGAAGAAGATGCCGACGAAGATCTCGAGCGCGGTGCGGCCGTACGCGACGGCCGGATGGATGAGGCCGGTGCCGCTCGGGAGGCGCTCGAGCCGGTGCTGGATCCCGACCAGGATCTCGTGCTTGATCCCGTGCGAGTGCCGGGCGGCCTGGGCGACGTCGGCACGCGAGGTGGGCAGCGTCCCGAGCGCCTCCCTCACCTGGTCCAGGGCGCGCGGGACGATCAGCCAGAGCAGGAGCCCGATCGCCGAGAAGAAGCCCACGTAGTGGACGAGCACGCCGACGCCGCGCGGCACCCGGCGGGCGTGGAGCCACTCGATGCCGGGGCGCATCGCCGAGGCGATGATGATCGCGAGCAGGAGGAGCGCGACGAGCACCCTGAGGTGCCAGAGCGCGAACGATCCGGCGATCACCGCGACCGCGACGAGCGTCGCCACAAAGGACTTCTTCGCCACGTCGCGCACGGCATGTGTTGTCTCCAACGAACCGCTCGGATAAACGGAATGAGCCTCTTCACGAACACCTGTTCGCACGGTAGAATGTCCCGTCGATGGCGTCAGACGAGCTCGTCGTTCACGGCGCCCGGGAGCACAACCTCAAGGACATCACCGTCCGGTTGCCCCGGAACGCGCTGATCTGCATCACCGGCCTGTCAGGCTCGGGCAAGTCGAGCCTCGCCTTCGACACGATCTACGCGGAGGGGCAGCGCCGGTACGTCGAGTCGCTGTCTGCGTACGCGCGCCAGTTCCTCCAGATGATGGAGAAGCCCGACGTCGACTCGATCGACGGGCTCTCGCCGGCGATCTCGATCGACCAGAAGACGACCTCGCGCAACCCGCGCTCGACGGTCGGGACGGTCACGGAGATCTACGACTACCTGCGCCTGCTGTACGCGCGGGTGGGCCGGCCGCACTGCCCGGTCTGCGGGCGGCCGATCGCCGGCCAGTCGATCGAGGCGATCGTCGACCAGGTGCTGCGCCTGCCCGAGGGGACGAAGTTCACGGTGAACGCCCCGGTCGTCCGCGACCGCAAGGGCGAGTACCGGGACGTCTTCGAGCACCTGCGCGCCGAGGGCTTCACGCGGGTGAAGGTCGACGGCGAGCAGCGGCTGCTCGACGACCCGATCGAGCTCGACAAGAAGTTCAAGCACACGATCGAGGTGGTCGTCGACCGGCTGGTGATGAAGGAGGACCTGCGCACGAGGCTGGCGCAGTCGATCGAGACCGCGGTCGCGCTCGGCGAGGGGCTGGTCGTGATCGACGTGGTCGACGGCACGGCGCCTGCCGGTTCGAGTCCCGAAGGGGACTCGAACGTGCTGACGTTCTCGGAGCGGTTCGCCTGTCCCGAGCACGGCATCTCGCTGCCCGAGCTGCAGCCGCGGATCTTCTCCTTCAACTCGCCGCACGGCGCGTGCACCCGCTGCACGGGTCTCGGGGCGCAGCAGGAGATCGACCCCGACCTGCTCGTGCCCGACCCGACGCTGTCGATCGCCGAGGGGGCGCTCGTGCCGTGGTCGGTCGGCAACTCCGGCTACTACGAGTCGGTCATCCAGGCGATCGCGGAGCGGTGGGAGATCGACCTCGACAAGCCGTGGCAGGACCTGACCCAGGAGCAGCAGGACCTCTTCCTGTACGGCACCAAGGGGGAGCGGATCTACGTCCAGTACCGCAACCGGATGGGGCGAAAGCGCTCGTACATGCTCAACTTCGAGGGGATCGTCCCGAGCCTGGAGCGGCGCTACCGCGAGACCGATTCGTCCCAGCAGCGGGAGCGGATCGAGGAGTACATGTCCTTCCGGCCGTGCCCGGCGTGCAAGGGCGCGCGCCTCAAGCCGGAGGTGCTGGCGGTCACCGTCGGCGGGCTGAACATCCACGAGTTCACGAAGATGTCCGTGTCGCGCTCGCTCGGGTTCCTCGGCTCGCTCGAGCTGACCGAGGTCGAGCAGATGATCGGCACGCGGATCGTCAAGGAGATCCGCGAGCGGCTGACGTTCCTCGACGACGTCGGCGTCGGGTACCTGAACCTCGACCGTGCCTCGGCGACGCTCTCCGGCGGCGAGGCCCAGCGGCTGCGGCTCGCCACCCAGATCGGTTCGCAGCTCGTCGGCGTCCTCTACATCCTCGACGAGCCGTCGATCGGGCTCCACCAGCGGGACAACGGGAAGCTGATCGGGACGCTCGAACGGCTGCGCGACCTCGGCAACACGGTCGTCGTCGTCGAGCACGACGAGCAGATGATGCGCTCGGCCGACTGGCTGGTCGACATGGGGCCGGGGGCCGGGGAGCACGGCGGCCACGTGGTCGCGGAGGGGACGGCGGCGAAGGTGCAGCGCAGCCGGACGTCGACCACCGGGCAGTTCCTGTCCGGCGCGCGGTCGATCGCCGTGCCGCCGCGCCGCGGCGGGGATCACGGCACGTTCGCCGTGCGCGGGGCGACGCAGCACAACCTGAAGGCGATCGACGTCGAGTTCCCGGTCGGGAAGCTCGTCTGCGTGACCGGCGTGTCCGGCTCCGGCAAGTCGACGCTGGTCAACGAGATCGTCTTCAAGGCGTGCGCGAACCAGCTGCACCGGATGCGCGTCAAGCCCGGCGACCACGAGTCGGTCGAGGGGATCGAGGTCTTCGACAAGGTGATCGACATCGACCAGTCGCCGATCGGCCGGACGCCGCGGTCGAACCCGGCGACGTACACCGACCTGTTCACGCCGATCCGCGAGCTGTACTCGCTCACCCCGGAGGCGAAGGTGCGCGGGTACAAGCCGGGGCGCTTCTCGTTCAACGTGCGCGGCGGCCGCTGCGAGACCTGCAAGGGCGACGGCCAGATCAAGATCGAGATGCACTTCCTGCCCGACGTCTACGT
>Ga0070741_10014796_pt1 | contig 13406 bp, 5 predicted proteins | sample Coa_R1_4_FD_66440 | JGI IMG/M metagenome (GOLD analysis project Ga0070741, IMG submission 66440) | Surface soil microbial communities from Centralia Pennsylvania, which are recovering from an underground coalmine fire - Coalmine... | ecosystem: Environmental > Terrestrial > Soil > Unclassified ... | reverse complement strand
ACGGCATCGTTTGCGTTCAACGCAGCGACCGGCCAAGGCACGATCACCTACACATATACTCTCCTCGACAACACGCTGATCGACCCCTCAACCGTGAGCTTTGCGGTGGCGGTGACGGACACCGATGGCGACCGTACGGCGGGTAACAATCTGGTCATCACCATCAAGGACGACGCGCCGACGGCGGCCGCGGCCACTGACAGCGTTGCCGCAGGCCAGCTGAGCGCGGAGACGGGCAATGTGCTCACCGGCGCAGGCACGACATCCGGCACCGCGGCCGTGCAAGGCGCCGATGGTGCCGTGATTGCGGGCGTTGCTGCCGGCGATACCGGCGCCGATCTCGTCAATGCGGGCACGGTAGGTGCGGCGATTGCAGGTGCATTCGGTGTTTTGACGCTCAATGCCGACGGGTCCTACAGCTATGTGCACAATGGTTCGCCCGGCGGTGGCTCAGATATCTTCACTTACACGATCAGGGATGCCGACGGCGACGTGGCGCATGCCACGCTGACGATCGCTGTCGCGGACTCGGCGCCGGGCAACATCGTGGTTCCTGCGGTGGGTAGCGGCGATGCGACCGTATTCGAGGGTGGACTTCCGGCCCGCGGCGGTGAACCTGCAGGCTCCAATCCGGCGGCGTCACCCACGGCCTCCGGTATGATCACCTTTTCCTCACCGGATGGCGTGGCTTCGGTGGAACTCGGCGGTCATGTGGTAACCGCCACGTCGGCGCAGACGGCGCAGACTTTTGCCGACGGGACGCGAGGCCTGCTGACAGCGTGGATTTCCTACGACGCCACGGTAGGCGGGGGTGCGATCAATTACACTTACACGTTGCTGGACAATACGGATGCGCGGGTCATTCCGTCCGTGAGCTTGACGGTTGCGGTGGTCGACCTCGACGGTGACCGCACGCCGGGCAGTGATCTCGTCATCGGCATTGTCGATGACGCGCCTGGGGCGCTTCCGGATGTCGATGTCGTTGGGGCCGGCCAGACGACGGCGGAAACCGGCAACGTGCTCGACGGTTCAGGGACGTCAGGCGGGCTGAACGGATCGGGCGCGGACGTTCAGGGCGCGGACGGAGCCGTTGTGGTCAGTGTTGCTTTCGGCAGCACTGTGGTCGCTGTCGATCCGGCGACAGGCGCGACCATTACGGGCGCGTTCGGCGCGCTGACGATACATGCCGATGGCAGCTACAGTTACCAGCGCACCGGCGCGGGCGGGGTCGCTGACATATTCATTTACACGATCCAGGACGGCGATGGCTCACAATCGGCATCCGCGCTGACGATCGGGATTGGTGACTCGCTGCCCGGCAACATCGTGATTCCGGCCGCAGGCGGGACATCGACGACCGTGTTCGAGGCGGGGCTTGCACCCCGCGGCGGCGAGCCCGCAGGGTCGCATGCGGGCGACCCTGCGTTCCCGACCACGACGCAGACGGGCACAATCACGTTTACCTCAGCAGACGGAGTGTCTCAGGTCGAGTTGGGCGGTCTGGTGCTTACTGCTACCGGCACGCCGGGGACCTTCACCGATACGACCGGCACGCTGACCGCCTCCTATACCTTCAACGCGGCGACCGGCCAGGGCACGATCACTTATAGCTACACGCTGCTCGACAATACGGTCGGTGTTCCGAGCGGCAACTTTGCCGTGGCGGTGACCGATGCCGATGGCGACCGGATCGTGGGCGGAAACCTGGTCATTACCATTGCGGACGACGCGCCGACGGCGGTCGCCGATGCCGACAGCGTGGCGGCTGGCCAGACCGCGGCGGAAACCGGCAATGTGCTCACCGGTATCGGCACGACGTCAGGTGTTGCGGACGTGATGGGTGCGGACGGCGCGGCGGTGGCCGGTGTTGCCGCCGGCGATACCGGCACAGATCTGATCAATGCCGGTAGCGTGGGTACGGCGATCGCAGGCGCGTTTGGCACGCTGACGCTGGGCGCAGACGGCTCCTACTCCTACGTACGCAATGCGGGAACGCCCGGCGGCGGCACCGATATCTTCACCTACACCATCAGGGATGCCGACGGGTCGTTGTCGCATGCCACGCTGACGATCGCTGTCGCGGACTCGGCCCCGGGCAACATCGTCATTCCGCCGCCTGGCGTGGCCGGGCAGGGCACGCTGGTGGACGAGGCAGGGCTGCCGGCGCGCGGGGCGGAACCGGCCGGCTCGAACGCGGCTTCCAGCAGCGAGACCACAACGGGCGTCATCACCTTCACCTCGCCCGACGGCATTTCGAGGGTGGAGCTGGGCAGCCTTGTCCTTACTTCTCCCGGTACGCCGCAAAGCTTCACTGACGGGACCGGCACGCTGACGGCATCGTTTGCGTTCAACGCAGCGACCGGCCAAGGCACGATCACCTACACATATACTCTCCTCGACAACACGCTGATCGACCCCTCAACCGTGAGCTTTGCGGTGGCGGTGACGGACGGCAACAACGTGCGCACGGTTGCGGGCAGCAATCTGGTCATTGCCATCACCGATGACGCGCCGAGTGCACATGCAGACACCGTTGTGGCTAGCCAGGCCGAGATGATCGGCAGCGTCCTCGCCAATGATGTCAGAGGCGCAGACGATGCGCTGGTGGCCAGCGTAGCTTTCGGTAGCAATCCTGCCGTCGATGTTGACGTTCTGGGTACGACGATCTCTGGTCAGTTTGGCACGCTGACGATAAGCCTGAATGGCGCATACACTTACGATCTCCTCGGCAATCCACCGCCCGGCGCCACCGACACGTTTACCTACACAATCCGGGATCTTGACGGTGATCAGTCGACGGCGACGCTTACGCTTGCAGTTTCCGCCAATTCGGTGCCTACAGCCGTCATCCCACCAGCGGGCGGTCCGGATACGACGGTCAACGAAGCAGGACTGCCGGCTCGCGGCAGCAAGCCCGCTGGCTCCGATCCAGCAGCGTCAATCACGACCTCCGGTGCAATCGCCTTCAGCTCGCCAGACGGAGTAACCTCGGTGTCGCTGGGCGGCCATGTACTGACCGGCACAGCCCAAACGTTTGCGGACGGGACAACAGGCCTGCTGACAGCGTCGTTCGCATTCGATACGGCGACCGGCCAGGGCACGATCAACTACACCTACACGCTCACCGACAACACGGCCGGCGATCAGGCGGTGAATAATGGCGACACCAGCGTGAACTTTGCGGTGGTGGTCACTGATACCAACGGCGACATCAATCCCACTGCCAATCTCGTCATCACGATCGTGGACGACAGGCCGATAGCGTTGGCTGACACCGACGCGATTGTGCCCGGCCAGACCACGCCGGAGACCGGCAATGTCATCACAGGCGCGGGCACGACATCGGGGGCGGTGGGCGCAGATATCCAAGGTGGCGATGGCGCGAGCGGCCTGATCGCCGGTACAGGCGTAGTGGGCGTCGCTACGGGCAACACCAACGCGGACCTGACCGATGGAAGCACCGTGGGTGCGGCAATTCACGGCACGTTCGGAACGCTGACCCTGCAAGAGAATGGCGACTACAGTTACGCGCGCGATGTGGGTCCGCTGCCGGGCGGCGTCACCGATACATTCACGTATACCATCAAAGACGCCGATGGATCGCTCGCACATGCCACGTTGAATATCACTCTTGCCGACTCGGCTCCGGCCGATATCGTAATTCCCACCGGGGGCGATCCGGGCACGGTGGTCATGGAGGGTGGGCTTCCAACAGGCTCGCACGCAACTGATCCTTCGTTCGAAATCAGCGTGTTTAACACGATAACATTCACTTCGCTGGACGGGGTGTTTGGCATCGAGCTCGTCGATATCAACGACACCAACAACAGGATTGATCTCAATTCGCTGTTCCAATCCGGAACGGCCACCGATGCAACCGGATCGCTGATGGCGTCGTACACATTCGATGCCGCAGCCGGTAGCGGCGAGATCCACTACCGGTATACGCTGCTGGACAACGTTATTGGCGATCCGACCGTGAACAATGGAAACACTGTAAAAATCTTTGCCGTGTCAATAACGGACCTCGACCTCGACCGTGCACGTGACAACCTAAATATCATCATTGTGGATGACGCGCCGGATGCGAAGCCGGATGACGTCTTCGTGCCAGGGTTTACCACGGCATTTGCGAACGTGATCACGGGCGAGGGCACGACAATAGGGGTGACGAACGCCGACATTCAGGGTGCTGATGGCGCGCAACTCGTGGGTGTTGAACTCGGTGATACCGGTCGTAACTTTGTTGACCCGAACTTTGGCGGATTTTTCGCGACACCGTCCGGGTTGTATCAATTCACTAACAATGGGTTCTTTGGGTTCGACCGCGATATTGTGGCGCCCGACGGCGCCAGCGAAACGCTCACTTATACGATCCAGGACGCGGACGGCTCGCTTTCGCACGCTACGCTGACAATACATCTCGGCGTGGCTGGGAACGCGACGGCAAATATCGCTCCCGCAACGGACGATCAGATTGGCGGAACGCTTACCGGCGGTTCAGGTGCGAACCATTTCACGTTCAATTCGCTGAGTCAGAGCGGCGATCATATCCTCGATTTCAAGCCCGGCACCGACTCGATCGATGTTCTGCTCGCCGGGTTTGCGGGCCTGTCCGGAACCGGCGCTGTTGCGGGCACGGATTTCGTTACCAGCACCGATGCGGCAATGGCCGACCTTGGTGCGGCGCACTTTGCCTACAACCAGTCGAACGGGCAGCTGTTCTATGACAGCAATGGCGGCGACGCCTCGGGGGCGAGCAGGATACTTCTGGCCGTTCTCGACAACCACGCCGCGCTCGCCGCGACGGACATTCATAAGGTCTGATTGAGGCCACACCAACGGTCATTCTTTGCTGTGTCATGGCCGGGCTTGTCGCGGTCATCCAGGGTCTTTGTTCAAGAGGCAAGACGCGGGCGCCCGATACAAGACCGGGCATGACCCCGTGAAATGCAGCGCTCGCAACACCCGTCACGCACGGGCTTGTCCCGCGCATCCACGTTTTTGTGGCCATGCGATGAACGGGGACAGCCGGGACAAGCCCGGGCAGGACGGAAAATCGAAGCGCAACTGCGCTACCGCTCCCGCAACGCCTCATCGCGCAGCATGCGAGCAGGCCTGAGCATGTAGTCGAGCACGGTTTTCTTGCCGGTCAGAATTTCCACTGAGGCCACCATTCCGGGGATGATCGGGAGCGGGTGCTCGTCCGTGCCGAGATGATTCTTCTCGGTACGAATCATGACGCGGTAGAACGTTTCGCCTTTCTCGCCGCGGTCGGGCCTCTCGTCGGCAATGGTGTCGGCGCTGATGCGTTCGACCTTGCCCTCGAGCGATCCGAACACCGATGAATCGTAGGCCGTCAGCTTGACGATGGCGTCCTGCTGCGGCCGAATGAAAGCAATGTCCTGCGGCCGGATGCGACCCTCGACAAGCAGCGTGTCGTCGAGCGGCACAATGTCCATCAGAATGCCGCCGGGCGGAACGACGGCGCCTACCGTGGTGACGTTGAGCCTGTTGACGATGCCGTTCACGGGCGAGCGCAGCTCGGCGCGCCGCACGCGGTCCTGTGCCGACTTGATGGTCTGATCGAGCACTGCAAGATCACCGCGCGATTTGGCGAGATCCTCTTCCGCCTGCGAACGAAATGCGGCCTTGATGTTGTCGATACGCGGTTTCACCTCGGCCAGCTGGCCCTTCATCTCCGCGGCCTTCTGCTCCAGCTGGAGCATTTCGATTTCCGGCACGATCTTCTGTACGTAAAGCCTGTGCGTCAATTCCACCTGACGATTGAGCAGCCTGAGAGTCTCGACTAGGCTCATCTCCTGCTGCGTCAGAACATCGATGTCGTTGCGAAGCTTCTTTTGCCTCGCGTCGAAGACATTGCGCTCGGTTTCGACCGCCTGCGGCGCCAGCTGGGCCAGCTCCTCGCTGAACCCGAGCTCGCTGCGGTTCTGCACCTCCGCTTCGAGGCGAGCGACGCGCGCGGCGCTGGCGGCGCGGCGCTCGCGCACCTCGCCGAGCTCGGCAGCGAACCGGGTATCGTCAAGCTTCATCAGAACCTCGCCCTGCTTCACGATCGCGCCTTCCTGCGCCAGGATTTCGCGGACGATGCCGCCTTCGAGGCTTTGCAGCACCTGTGTTTGTCGCGATGGCACGACCCGGCCGTTGCCGCGTTTGACTTCGTCGAGGACGGCGAAGTGCGCCCAGGTCAAGCCGGCTGCCATCATCGCAATCACCGACAGAAGCAGAGCTCGCGACGTCCGCGGGGTACGCAGATCTGCTGCGGCACGGATATCGTTGACGAACGCGAAGTCAGACTGTCGCATTTTTCTCCACCGGTGGTGGCGGTTGAAAAGTCGGTTCGCGTCCGGCGGCTTGAAGTCTGGCAAAGACCTGATCGCGCGGTCCGTCGGCGATGAGCCGGCCCTGCTCGAAAACCAGCAGGCGATCTACCAGCGTCAACAGGGACATGCGATGCGTCGAGACGATGATGGTCATGTCGCTCTTGGCCAGCAGCTTCAGGCGTTCGACGAATTCGGCTTCGCTGCGAATGTCGAAATGCGCCGTTGGCTCGTCCAGAAAGAGAACCCGCGGCTTGCGGATAAGGGCGCGGGCGAGCCCGATCGCCTGCTTCTGTCCTCCCGACAGGCTGCTGCCACCCTCGGCGATCAGGAGATCGTAACCGAGCGGATGCGCGGCGGCGAACTGCTCGACACCGGCGAGCCGCGCAGCGTCAAGGATCTGCTGATCGGTCGCCGAAGCAAAGCCGAGGGCGATATTGTCGCGGAGCCGGCCGAAGAACAGGTCGATGTCCTGCAGGACGAATCCGATGCCGCGGCGCAAGTCCGCCGGGTCGTATTGGCGCAGATCGACACCGTCGACCAGGATGCAGCCTTCCTCCGGTTCATAGAGGCCGGCGAGCAGGCGGCCTACGGTGGTCTTGCCGGAGCCGATCCGCCCAATGATGCCGACGCGCTCGCCATGCGCGACAGAGAACGAAACCTGGTCAACAGCATTTGTTATTGCGTTCGGGTATTTGAATCGGACGTTGTCGAAGACGATGGAGCCTTGTCTAATTTGACGCGCCACATAAGCCCGCGCCGGCGAATGCTCGCGTTCGAGCCTCATCAATTTGTTGATCGATCGAAGCGATGTGTAGGTGTGCGTGGCGCGCGTGATCACCGAAGCGATGCCGGAGATCGGCGCCAGCACGCGGCCGGCGAGCATGTTCGAAGCAATGAGCGCGCCTAAGGAGATCCGGCCGTCCAGAATAAGAAAGACACCGACGACAATCATCAGCAGGCTGGTCACCTGTTGTGCCGTGCCCGCGAGCGTCAGGGACATTGTCGACCAGAATTGCACGTCCTCTCCCGAGCGGGCCGCCGCAGAGACCGACTTTTCCCACAAACCCTGCATGCGGGCCTCGGCACCGGCAACGCGAATGGTTTCGATGAAGGAGAGGGATTCGACGAGCACGCCGTGCCGAATGCCCGACTCGGCTTCCAGCCGTTTGACCGCACGACTGAGCGGAGGCTGAAGGAGGAGGCCGACGACAATCATGACAGGAAGCACCACGACCGGAATCCAGGTCAATGGTCCCGCGATCATGAACAGAACGGCAATGAAAAGCAGGGCGAACAGGAGGTCTGTGGCGGCCACAATAGTGCCAGAGGTGAAAAACTCGCGGACGGAATCGAAATCCCGCATCTGACTGGCGAGAAGCCCGACTGACGGTGGCCGCTGCGCCATCTTGATGGACAAAACATGCTCGAAAATGTCGGCTGCGAGAACGACGTCGAGCGTCTTGGCCGTCACGTCGATAATGCGCGCCCTGACGGTGCGCAAAATAAAATCGAAGACGATGGCGATGGCGAGCCCGACAGCAAGCGCGATGAGCGAGGGGATCGCGCCGTTCGGCACGACGCGGTCGTAAACATTCATTATGAAGAGCGGCGCAGCGAGCGCGAGCACGTTGACAATGAACGCCGCGATGGCGACGTGACTGTAGTTGGCCCAGAACCTGCGCACGACGCCCCAGAACCAGTGAGATTGGGGCATCTCCCCCGCCGCACGCGCCCGTTTGTCGCCGTCAGCCGCCGGCCGGACGAAGAACGCGTAGCCGAGATAGTCCGGTTGGAGGGCTGAAGACTTGATCTCGCTCTGCTCGCGTGTCGCGGGGTCAATGATGATGAGCTTTTTGCGGTGTGCGTCGATGCTGGTCAGGATGCGGGCTGACTGGTCGCGCATGACCAGTATCGCCGGGAGAACGAGTGCGGGAATATCTCCAAGGGATCTCTTGACCCGCTCGACCTCCAGGCCCGCCCGCCGCGCCGCCCGATTGAAGAGCGGAAGCGAAAGTCGATTGCGCTCGAGCGGAAGACCGGACAGCAGGGCCTCGCGCGTGATCGCGCGACCATGGAAAGCGGCGAGGAAAAGGAGGGCGTCAGCAAGCGAGTCGGGTTGGGAGCCGGCGGAATCCCAGGTAGTGACCGCATCGCTATCGACTCGTGCCGGAGACCCGAGCATCAGTGCGTTTCCCAATCGCCGTTACGTCGGCCTGGCGTCGGGCATCTTTTTGGGGCTACTCGAGCCGAAAGGCATCGATGTTCGGACCAAGTCCGCCTTTGACGGCGGAGACTTTGCCGACCTGCCTTAAAATCGTTGTGGCCGGGGTTGTCACGGCTACCCATGAAGCCGCGCGACAGGTGCGCCAGTAAGGTTGGTGGTTGTGGACGATCGTCATGGATGCATGCGTCAAGCCAGCGCATGACAGAGGAGAGGCCGTAACCGTTTCGATTTAAATCGGTCATTCCCTAGTCTTGCTTGGACACCATTCGCGGTGGCGAACCGGATGGCTCTTTTTCGGTTGCAGCTTGCGCCCGCACGTCAGGAAAGGCGGCGTGTGCCACAGAACCCGCTCCGGTTGCGCCGGTTTGTCCCGTCCGCAGCTCAATCATTGATGGAACCGAATTTGAATCGTACCAGCGCTCGTCGAAAGTCGCCGCCTCATGACCGTTCAACGGGTTGAAGTCCGGGTGCCGAAGGTTGACGACAATGGGCGGAAGTCTCGGCGGCAGGGGACCCAGCGCGATGATATCGAGCGGTGCCGCTTCGACCGGCGGTGCGGTCTTGAGATAGTCGAGCAGAAAGCCCATGGCCGCGAGCAGCTGATAGTCGGCAAAGACGATCACACCGCGGGTCGAGGTCAGGGAGACGGCCGCGTTGAAGTATTGGTTTTGTGCGTTCAGGAGGTCGATCAGCGAGCGCCGCCCGATCTCGTATTCCTTGCGGTAGATATCGATGGTTTTCTTTTCGGCCGCGAGTTGTCGCTGCAGAGCGGCGATGCGAGCGGCGGTGATGGTCCGTGCCGCCCAGGCTTTGTCAATCATCTCCAGCGCGTCGCGTTGCAGACGCGCGTGGCGCAACGTTTCTTCCTCGTAATGTTCTGCCATCTCGACACGGTGCCAGGCGTCCTGGCCGCCACGGAAAACGTCCCAGGAAATGACCACCTTGCCGGAAACATCGTCGCGCTTGCCGATAAATGTGTCGGCGTCAAAGCCACGGAATGCACGCCCGATCAGCGACACACTCGGGACGAATGCCCCGGCAGTGGCGTGAAACGCCTGTCTCGCAGCCTCCCTGTCGGCTTCCGCTGCCAGGAGCGTGGGGTTGTAACGCAGCGCGACGGTCAAAGCCTCATTCTTCGATCGCGGGAGGCCCTTCAGTGCAGCCGGAAAACGAAGGTTGATCGCTTCAAGGCCGACAATCTTGCGATACTTCGAGCGGGCGTCGTCGAGACTGCGCCGGAATTCTTCCCGCACCGCCTTGGCAGCCTCGACACGTTCGAGCGCCTGCTGGAGATCGCCTTCGCCGGCGCGGCCGCCCGTGAAGCGCGATTGCACGTTCGCGAAGATTTCTTCGTGATTGGCGATGTTCTGGTTCGCGAGTGCAACAAGGCGCAGAAAGCGCACGACATCGATATAGGCTTCCGCCGCATCAAGCGCGGTCAATTCTGCGCGCTCGCGAACACGGAATGCTGCAGCATTCACACGTGCCGATTGTCTCCAGATCTCGTGGATCGATGCGAATCCATCGAACAGGATTTGCCGCACGACGATCGATGCCTGCCGGCCGTTGAGCCATTCACCGTTGCCGACTGGTGGCGGCTTGATGTCCTGGGTGAATTTTTCCGGGCCGAAACTTGATTCCAGCCGCACCTGGGGCAAATAGGCGCCTTGCGCCTGGTAAAGCCTGGTCTCCGTCGCGCGCCGATCGGCGGCAATCTCGCCGACGCCGGGATTTGTGAGGACGGCCTGTGCAATCGCGTCGTTGATCAGGAATGCTCTCGGCCGCGACGTCGCAAACCGGTTGTATCGTGGCCCCGTGCCGGTGATATCGCCCGCCCTGGTGTCGTCCCGCCGAAACCGTTCACGAGGGGGGTGGGCACTGTCCGTGAGCAACGCGTTGCCGTGGGAGGCACCGCCGTGAATGGTGTTGTCGCCGCCAGCGGATTCGGCCAGTGGAGTGAGAGACAAAGGCAATCCAATGGACGGCAGGTCGTCTGCACAGGCTATGCTCGGTAACGCTGCAAACGACAATGTTACGAGCAAAATCGCTTTCATTTGTTTTCACCGTGTCGAGTGGCGAATCAGCTGTACTGAGTTGTCCACAGACTTTTTTGTCGTGCGTCCTTTATTCGGGGGATGCGCGCGCGTTTGTGGTTGCTGAATCTTTTCGGTACCGCGCGCACGACTGCCGTACGCAAACGGTTCAGGGCGGCGGCGACAGAAAAGTGTCTCGCCAGCCACGCTGTCCTGCCTTGAAATTCGGCATAGTCGGGATGACCTGTGTAGGGTTCATCCGCACGGTTGAGGTGACCGTTGGCGGGTGCTAGGTCAGGTCCCTGAGGCTGGAGCCGCCCGAAATATAGTCATGAAAGCCCGCGTCACCGTTACCCTGAAGTCCGGAATTCTCGACCCGCAGGGCAAGGCGATCGAAGGGGCTCTGCGCTCGCTGGGGTTTGTCGGCATCTCCAGCGTCCGTCAGGGCAAGGTGTTCGATATCGAACTCGAAGGAGCCGACCGCGCGAAGGCGGAGGCGTTGCTCAAACAGGCCGCCGACAAGCTGCTCGCGAATACGGTAATCGAAAACTATCGTGTCGAGGTTATTGGATGACTTCAATCCGTCACCTTGAGGTGCGAGCCGACAGGTCCGCGCGAAGCGGGGACCGACGACGGGTTCCGCGAGCATCGAAGGAGAACGGCCACAGTTTGTCGGTTTTCGAGGGCTCGCTGCGAGGGCCAGCTCAGGATAATCCACTCACAAGCGGCAAAGGTTTTATCGCATGAAAGCCGCCGTTCTGGTCTTTCCTGGCATCAATCGCGAGCGTGACATGGCGCGCACGCTCCGCCTGATCTCCGGGCGCGAGCCAACTATGGTTTGGCATGCGGACAGCGAAATCCCCGCCGGCACCGATCTGGTCGTGCTTCCCGGTGGCTTTTCCTACGGCGACTACCTGCGCTGTGGCGCGATCGCAGCGCGCAGTCCGATCATGGGTGCCGTGCGAGCCTACGCCGCCAGGGGCGGCCTGGTCCTTGGCGTCTGCAACGGCTTCCAGATCCTGTGCGAAGCCGGGCTGCTGCCGGGCGTGCTGATGCGCAACGAAAATCTGCGCTTCATCTGCCGTGACGTCTACCTGCGCGTCGAGCGCTCCGACACGCCGTTCACGCGCGGCTACAACGCGGGTCAGGTGATCCGTGTGCCTGTTGCGCATGGCGAGGGGAACTATATCGCCGATGGAGAAACCATCGCGCGCCTTGAAGGCGAGGGGCGGGTTTTGTTCCGCTATTCGTCGCCCGACGGCATCATCGATCCGAACTGGAACCATAACGGTGCAATCAATGCGATTGCCGGCATCCTGAACGAGCGTGGTAACGTGCTTGGAATGATGCCGCATCCTGAAAATCACGTCGAAGCCGCGATCGGTCCGACCGACGGGCGCGGGTTATTTGCGGGGCTGGTCGAGACCCTGGAGCACGCTGCGTAACCGTGATCCCGAACGACGTCCGCATCACGCCCGAACTGGTCGCAAAGCACGGCCTCAAGCCCGACGAATATGATCGCATCCTGAAGCTGATCGGGCGTGAGCCCTCGCTCACCGAGCTTGGCATTTTCTCGGCCATGTGGAACGAGCACTGCTCGTACAAATCCTCCAAGGTCCATTTGCGCGCATTGCCGACCGGGGGGGCTTGGGTCATCCAGGGTCCAGGCGAGAACGCCGGCGTTATCGACATCGGCGATGGCCTTGCCTGCGTATTCAAGATGGAAAGCCACAATCACCCAAGTTACATCGAGCCGTACCAGGGAGCGGCGACGGGCGTCGGCGGAATTCTGCGCGACGTATTCACGATGGGCGCACGGCCGATCGCCTGCCTCAACGCGCTGTCGTTCGGCTCGCCGTCGCACCCAAAAACGCGGCATCTCGTTGCCGGCGTGGTGGCCGGGATCGGCGGCTACGGCAATTCCTTTGGTGTTCCCACGGTCGGTGGCTCGGTTCGTTTTCATCCGCGCTACGACGGCAACTGCCTCGTCAACGCCATGGCGGTCGGTATCGCGCGCAAGGATCAGATTTTCTATGCCGCCGCTTCCGGCGTCGGCATGCCGATCGTTTATCTCGGCTCGAAAACCGGGCGCGATGGAATTCACGGCGCCACCATGGCTTCGGCCGAGTTCAGTGAGGATTCGGAAGAGAAGCGGCCGACCGTGCAGGTCGGCGATCCGTTCTCAGAAAAGCTCCTGCTCGAGGCCTGCCTCGAGATCATGCAGAAGGGATGCGTCATTGCCATTCAGGACATGGGCGCCGCCGGCCTGACCTGCTCGGCGGTGGAGATGGGCGCGAAGGGAAACCTCGGCGTCACGCTCGATCTCGACAAGGTACCGTGCCGCGAAGAGGGTATGAGCGCGTACGAGATGATGCTCTCGGAGAGCCAGGAGCGCATGCTCATGGTGCTCAAGCCGGACAAGGAAAAGGAAGCCGAGGCAATCTTCCGCAAATGGGGGCTGGATTTTGCGGTTGTCGGCGAAACGACGCCGTCGCAACGGTTTGTCGTCCGCCACGGCGGCGAGGTCATGGCCGATCTGCCGATCAAGGAACTCGGCGACCAGGCGCCGGAATACAGGCGGCCCTTCGTCACCGCGGAAAAGCCGGCCGAAGTCGAAGCCGAGGACGTGCCGGCGCCGGTCGGCACGATCGAAGCGCTCGAAAGGCTCCTAGCCAGCCCGGATCTCTGCTCCAAGCGCTGGGTGTGGGAGCAGTACGACCACGTCATTCTCGGCAACACGGTGCAACGGCCAGGCGGCGATGCCGCGGTCGTGCGCATCGAGGACGGACCGAAGGGGCTTGCGCT
>Ga0070741_10014795_pt1 | contig 13407 bp, 13 predicted proteins | sample Coa_R1_4_FD_66440 | JGI IMG/M metagenome (GOLD analysis project Ga0070741, IMG submission 66440) | Surface soil microbial communities from Centralia Pennsylvania, which are recovering from an underground coalmine fire - Coalmine... | ecosystem: Environmental > Terrestrial > Soil > Unclassified ... | reverse complement strand
GCTTCTTCCATGAGGTGCGTGGTAACAATAATGGAGACGCTTTCCCGCTTGCGGAGTTCGTCAAGGTAGAGCCAGAGATCGCGGCGCGCACCGGGATCAAGGCCCGTAGTGGGCTCGTCCAGAAGCAGGACGCTCGGATTGTGCATCAATCCCTTCGCTAGTTCCACGCGGCGCTGCATTCCGCCAGAAAATGTTTCCACGCGATCTTTCGCGCGATCCGCCAGGGCCACGCGCTCCAGCATCTCCTGAATGCGCGCCTTTAGGGCCGCTCCACGCAAGCCATAAAGATGGCCCTGATGCCACAGGTTTTCAGCCGCTGTCAGCTTAATGTCTGTGCTCTGCGCCTGAAAGACTACGCCAATGTGTCGGCGAACCTGGTCAGGCTGCTTTGCTGCGTCAAAGCCGCTAATTACAGCACGGCCGCCGGTTGGCAGCATCAGCGTGGAGAGAATCCTGAACAACGTGGTCTTGCCGCTGCCATTTGGACCCAGCAACCCGAAGATCTCACCTGCGCGCACGTCAAAAGAAACGCCTTTGAGCGCTGCTTGATCGCCATAACTGTGGCGAATCTCTTCAACTCGGATCACAGCAGAAGCTTGCTGGCGGGAGTCTAACGTTGATCGGGTTTCCAGGGCCGTTGCCATACTACGGGTGCACCACATTCACCATCATTAAAGCAAACAGAAAAGGTAGATAGAGCACGCTGGCCTGCAACAACTGCCGCGCAAACTTTCGCGATTCAGGCGAGGTAGTCGGCAGCTTGGTTCTGGCCAGGCGGAGCACAAACCACAGGAAAGCCAGTCCCATAACCAGCGCTCCTACCGCATAAATTTTGCCGGTCATGCCCAGCAATGCAGGCACCAGGCTTACTGAAACCAGAGTGGAGCAATAGGCAAGCATCTGCCGGATTACGCTATGACCGGCCTTATCCACCACAGGCAGCATCTTGATTCCTGCAGCTTCATAATCATCGCGGTACATCCAGGCGATGGCCTGAAAGTGTGGAAATTGCCAGAAGAAAACAATCAGGAAAAGAAATACGCCTTCTACTTCCATTTTGCCGCGAATGGCTGTCCATCCCAATAGCGGCGGCATGGCGCCAGGAAAAGCGCCAACAAATGTTGAGATAGGCGAGATTCTCTTCAGTGGTGTATAAAGCGCCAGGTAAATTACCGCAGTAGCGAATGCCAGAACGCCAGTGAGCACGTTAGTGGTAAGGGCAAGGAATACTGAACCTGCCACTGTCGCCAGAATTCCAGCTGTTAGTCCGGTAGCCAGACTCATACGCCCGGCAGGCAACGGACGGTTGCGCGTTCGGCGCATCAGCGCATCAATCTTGTGCTCCAGGACTTCATTTAAGGCCGCCGATCCTGCGCAGGTCATGCCGATACCTACCAGCGCGTACAGCAGAGTCCAGTTCAGCGAAGAGACGCCGGTCTTTGCTGCGCCCATGTAAAAACCGGTCCACGCAGTGACCACAATCAAAGCAGTAACGCGGACTTTAAAGAGCTGCAGGTAGTCGCCCAGAAGCGACTGCTTTTTCAGCACCACTGGAGGCGCTGGCGCTTCAGCCTTGCGTTCTACGATTTGCTGTGCAGTGCTGCTCATGCCGTAGCCACCTCACGCCCACGGTCGAAGGGAATTACCGTGGCGGCATCCCCGGTATGGCGATAAGTCTGAATCGTGAGCACAGCCGTCAGCAGCAGGATCAGCGCGCCCACGGCCAGATGCGTTACGGTCACCGCAACCAATGACATGGTTGGTTGCGCCTCATTCACACCTTGTATCACACGCACCACGTAGGCGTTCACGCCCAGCAGCAATTGGACGATGAGCAGCAGAAGAAGCGACAAAGCCGGACGTTTCAACTGCGGAATGGTTGAGTGTTTCGTCAGAGTTCGCAGGCTCACATAGAGAATTAATACGCTCACCAGCAGGGCATTGATGATGTGAGGATAAAGAAAAGTGTGGATGATCCTGCTTATGGGCCAGTGATTAGAGCCGTTTGGCCCCCACTTGGTCCATACATGCCGGAATGCAGCTCCCAGAATGAGCTGCACATACAGAAAGCCAATCAGCATCCAGCAATGGCGCAGCAAGGGCCGGGCTTCTTTGCGCGAGATTTTTTCCTGCTGCTCTTCCATCCAACTGCGGCTGGTAAATACTGCAATCGCACCCAAAGCCACAAACATAGTCTGCCCAAAAGTACCGTGCAGCGCGGACATCCATGGCGGCAGCAGAAGAATTACCCCGATTCCGCCAATCACTCCCTGAACGATTACCCCAAGCACCGCTCCAATGGTCAGCAGCCGCATCCAGCGGCGTTTATCCACCTTCCAGGTCCAAACCGCGCAAAAGATGGTCAGGAGCCCAATGGTCTCCGCAATCATGCGGTGCCCATGCTCAAACTTTACGCCGCCAATCATTTTGGGGATCTTGAACAGATGGCCGAAACTGGTCGGCCAGTCAGGAACCGCCAGCCCGGCATTATTGCTGGTAACCAGGCCGCCGGCGACGATCAACAGAAACGCCAATACGGCAACAAAAACGGTGAAACGGTGAAGAGCGGCGTTATACGTAGAAGAAATCAGAACAGCTCCATGGGGAAACCATCTATTTTAGCACTTGGTTGATTCAGCAACCGCGATCTTCTTTCTGTAATTTCGAGCGAAGCGAGAGATCTATCTCGCCACGATTCTGTGTGCACCCCAATTTTGTGCGATGTTGCCGGGTCTATCTGATGATCCGATGCCTGGATTAAGGCAATATGGGTCCCTGGCTCCGCCCACCTACCGCGCACAAAACGTAAAGCGCAACGCCGGGGCTCGCTCGGGATGTTAGAAAAAAGCTATTGTGCCGCAAATGTAAACCGCGCGTCCGTATCCATTTTCGGGCTCACCTTCACATGCATTGTCTGTTCGCCAAACTTCTCATGCACAGCAGCCAGTGTGTAATCACCCGGAGGCAAGTTCTTGATTGTGAAACTGCCATCGGCGGCGCTCACGGCAAAATACGGGTGCGACATTACATTGATGTAAGCTCGCATCCAGGGGTGCTGGTTGCACTGAATGGGAATCATCATCTCCGGAGTAGCAAAGGTTTTGAAGATTGGCTTGTCTGTGGGCGACTGCGACTCGTTCCATGCCGGGTTGTGCTGCGGCATGTCATGGATGTTGTGGTTTGCTGTGTCAGTGTTGAGGACCTTGAACTGTTGCCCAGCCATAATGCCCATCATGTGCGGGTTGTAACGGCAGCCCTTCTGGTCGAGCACCACGGGATCACTGGGAACAGCGAACGTGCCCTGCGGCAGGCCTTGTTTCACATAGACAAAAACGTTGGCCAGCTTGCCGCTGCTTACTACAACCGCGTCTGACGGCTGAGGCGATGATGGACAGCCGGGGTCCTGCGTCATATCCAGCGGCTTCAGCTTGGGTGGCACGCCTTTGAAGCTCACTACGCCGCTGATGCTTCCAGCGGTGGATGGATCGATATTGATGGTTGCAGCTTTGGGCACCGCAGAAGACTGCTCAGAAGCAGGTTGCGATTTGCAGCCCGCAATCAGGATAAGCGCCGCGGCAACGCAAATCAGGACACAAACCTTACCACCGATGAACACAGACGACACAGATTTACACTGCTTTGAAAGTTGGACGTTCTGGAATGCTTTGGAATTCCTTGTAGTTTTAGCGGTCTTCTGATCCGTGCCTATCAGTGTCATCAGTGTTATCCGTGGGTTGTTTATTTTTTTAGCTGCTCAATTGCCGGTAGCCACAGCCACGTTTTGCATGTTTGCGATTACCGTGTCAGCAAATTCTGTGGTGCTGGCCGTACCTCCTACATCGCGCGTAAGGTGCAGCTTTTCTTTGTAGGTCTTTTCCAGTGCGGCGTGCACTTTGTCTGCTGCTGCGGTCTCGCCGATATGGCGCAGCATGAGCACAGCCGATTGCAACAGAGCCGTAGGATTAGCCAAGTCTTTTCCAGCTATGTCCGGCGCCGAACCATGCACCGCCTCAAAGATTGCACAGCCCTTGCCGATGTTTGCTCCCGGCACCAGTCCCAACCCGCCGACGAACGCCGCGCATAGATCAGAGATGATGTCGCCGTAAAGATTTTCCATTACCAGCACATCGTATTGATAAGGATTCATCACCAACTGCATGCATGTGTTGTCGATAATGTGCTCGGCGTAGGGAATCTCCGGATATTCCTTGGCCACTTCACGGCAGCAGCGCAGGAAGAGCCCGTCACTCATCTTCATGATGTTGGCTTTGTGAATAGCGTGAATGCGCTTGCGGTTTTCGCGCCGCGCATACTCAAAGGCAAATCGGGCAATGCGCGTGGAAGCTTTCTCCGTGATGATCTTCAGCGACTCCACCACGCCCGGTATGACTTCATGCTCTATGCCGGAGTATTGGCCCTCAGTGTTTTCACGCACAATGGCCAGGTCAACGCTGGGATATCGCGTGGGCAGGGAAGGCAAGTTCCGGATAGGCCGGAAGTTGGCGTAAAGCTCAAACTTTTTGCGCAGTGCAACGTTGATGCTGGAAAATCCGCCGCCGATGGGCGTGGTGACTGGCCCTTTTAGTCCAATTCCAGTTCGCTCAATCGACTGGATAAGTTCTTTGGGGATGTACTCGCCATATTTTGCAAACGCCTCTGCCCCTGCGGCAAAGGACTCCCATTCAATCTTTACGCCGGAAGCTTCCACAATCCGCGTTGCCGCCCGCGTTACCTCTGGCCCAATTCCGTCTCCCGGAATCAACGTTACTTTGTGTGTCATAGCTCCTGTTTACTTGGCGCTGGTTTTAGCTTTTGCCGGCTTTTGCTTGTCATCTTTGGGATTAAGCAGTTGCTCAAGCTCGGAGTGGAACTCGCCCACGTCTTTAAAGTCGCGATAGACGGAGGCAAACCGGATATACGCCACCTTGTCGATCTGCTTCAGGTTGTTCATGATCTGCTCGCCCAGTTCGCTTGCCGTGCGCTCGCGTTCAGGCGAATCAATCACATATTGCTCCACCTCATTGACGATCTGCTCCATTTTGCCCATGGAGATGGGCCGTTTTTCGCACGCCCGCAGCAATCCTGAAAGGACTTTCTGCCGTTCAAACTTCTCCCGCCGGCCGTCTTTCTTGACTACCATGTAGGGAATTTCGTCAATGCGCTCATACGTGGTGAAGCGCTTCTCGCACTTCATGCACTCGCGCCGCCGGCGAATAGATTCACCTTCTTTACTTTCACGCGAGTCCACAACTTTGTCATTTTCGAACCCGCAAAACGGACATTTCATCGTTTCTTAACCGGAACTTTCAATGGGGTTGTGTTTACTCGATTGTAACAGGCGGAGGGCACCTGGACATCCGAACATCGGGAAATCGGGAAAGCAAATCTAACCACAAATAACACTGATCTCACTGATTTGCATGGATCAAAAAACTGCAAGAGGTCGCCGAGAAGCTTCCGTATAAGCCGCCCAACCTTCCCCAATCAGTGTGAATCAGTTTTATCTGCGTCATCAGTGGTAAGGTTTTGTTCGCGATCTTGGGACTTCTAGCAACCTATCCGATGTTCTGCTCTTCCTTTTCCGCTTTCCGCTCTTCCTCCAGGCTTTCTTCTTCAATCCTGGTGAGCGATACATGTTCTGAATGCGCCAGCGCCAATCCTGCCGGGGAGACGGACATAAACGTCACCAGCCAGAGCATGATTCCGCAACTGGTGGCCAGTTCAGGCGAAAGATTGAAGACTCCACGGAGCATTCCGATCGTAGCCAGTTGTGATCCGCCGCCGACTACCGGCAATTGCAGCACACCACCCACAACGCTGGCCGCCGTAAGCAGGAAGACGCTGGAAAGCGTCATATTGGAGAGGCGATGGATGGCATAGGCATGGGTTACGGTCATGTAAGCAAAGCCAATGACAAGCCAGATAAATAGAGAAAGCCCGCTGAGCTGAAGGAACGAGGTCAAGTCTTTTACCGTGTTCAGGCCCTCGCCAAATGCGTGGACGCGCTTGCCCACAGCGTGGCCTAGTTTTGGCGAAATCGCCCCGAACATCTTGACAAAAACACGGGCCGCGGCAGAGGGATTTTTGCGCACCTTGAACGCCACCCACGCCGCAAATGCAACACCCACGAGCAGACCTACCGCAAAAAGTTCAAAAATCGTGAACGAAGTGTATGAGTGGCCCAAAAATGTCCGCGCAGGCCCATGAGCAAAGCCGGGAAGCTGCCGCAGCTCATCCCTTGACCACAGGATATTTACCGCCATGATCACCGCGAACGCGCCAGTGTCAAAGATTCTTTCAACTGTCCACACAGCAACTTGCGATGACATGCTCAAGCTCAGCTTGCGGGAGATTAGGTAAGGACGGATGAACTCTCCCGGCCTTCCCAGCAGAGCCAATCCGGCGAAACCAATCATGGTGGGCGCCACCAGATCAGCGCTTCTGGTTTCGCGAACGGGGCGCAGCAGGATCTTCCAGCGCACGGCGCGCAAAACGTAGTCAAAATAAACCAGCGCTACACCCCCGGCCAGATAGAGCTTATTGGTGTTGTGTGTGGCAGCCCAGAATCGATGCCAGTCAAACTTTTTCCATGTCCTTACCTGCAGATACACCAACGCGCTCAATACAAGCAGCACCAACGCGGTGATGAGAAATCGTTTTTTACTCATGGGTAAGAACCAGTGGGCGATTGCAAAAAAAGCGCTCTGCCGGCAGGACGCGACCTATTGTTCTATCACTTTAAGGTGCTTTGTGGCTATGCCGGATTGGCTGGCTTGGAGACCTGTGCTTCTTGTGGCTTGTTTTTCCTGGGTGGTTTGAAAGTTACGCTCTTTGCCGGTGTTATGGCAGCTTTGCCAGCCTTGACAGTGGAGGCTGCAGCAGCTTTCATCTGCGCCCGTTTCTTGGCATTGTAGTCACGAACTATTTTGGCGATATAAGCGCGGGTTTCACGGTAAGGAGGAACGCCGTTGTACTGCTTTACCCGATACGCGCCGGCATTATAGGCAGCTAGAGCTTTAATAGGATCATCATGGTACAGGTCCAGCAATGTGCTCAGGTATGCTGTGCCTGCTTCCACATTGGCTTTGGGATCAAACGAATCAGCTACACCAAGTTTTGCGGCCGTGCCGGGCATCAACTGCATCAGTCCCTGTGCGCCCTTTTTTGAAACCGCGTGAACCTTAAAATCGCTCTCAGCTTTAATCACACTATTTACAAAGTCAGGATCAAGCCGGTTCTTGCTGCTGGCTTCACGCACTACCGCGTCAAGATCAACGCTTGTAAGTTTGGCTGGGATTGTCTGGCTGGTGGCCAAGGCTGGTGCTGGATTCAAGGCGGCGGCCGCGACGGGTGCGGCAGCTGAATTCTGTACAGTGGCTGCCAAAGCAGCTGAATTTGGTGCAGCTACGGTCGGCGCGGCAGGTTGAGGCTGCAATGTTACTGGCTGAGGCTGCGGAGCCACCGGAGCTTCTTCAATTTCATAGGAAGCAATCTGATTGCTGGCAATATCCATGTAACCGGAACTGGTGTATAGCCGCGTGATGTTACCGTTCGTTTCCTTATGCTCAAAGCGAATGGAAAAGCCATTGCGCAATACGGCTACTTCTGCCCCAAAAGCAGCAAGCTGGGCCAAAACCAGCACAGCGCAGATCGTTATTGGCCGTAAAAATCGCATCCTTAGCACAAGACAATTATTTTCGCCCATTTAGCCTTTGAAAGCCAGTCCTAAAACCTCTTCCAGGGCCTGGGCCACGCCATTTTCAGAGTTGCTGCCGGTCACCTTCCAGCCGCTCTGTTTCAGTTCTTGAGATGCATTTCCCATGACCACAGGAAGTCCTGCAAATTCAAGCATTTCCCGATCATTGTAATTATCGCCGATGGCCATAATCTGGTTCCGGTCAATCCCCTGGTTTTCTGCCCAGCGGCGCAGCGCGTGACCTTTGGAACATCCCTGGGTCAGGATGTCCAGAATACAGAGGTCACGGTGGTCATATTGGGTCTTTAGAATGGTCATTTCGTCCAGAAAACTGGCTTGCAGGAGCGTGCGCTCGATTTCCGCCATTTTCGCCAGGCGTCCGCAATACATTGCCTGCAGCGGGTCTTCTGTGAGCGCGTCTTCCAGCGGCGAGACAAACTTTATGTAAGGCCGATTGATCTCCAGCCAGCGAGAGATCGTATGGTTCAGCTCATCGGCGCTTTCCAGCACCAGAGAGTTGTTGCCGGGCACGTTAACAGGGCGGTCAAAGGTGAGCACGGCATGGGAGCGATACGCATTCATGTGGCGGATCAGCCTGCGCGCAGTTTCTGAGGGAAGATATTCCTTAAAGAGAGTTTCTCCTCCGCTCGACCGAACCAGTGCGCCGTTGGAACTGATCAGCAATAGCGGCACGCCAATCTCGTGCGCGATGGGCGCGGCGTAGTCATGGCGGCGTCCCGTGGCCAAAATGATCTGCACGCCAGCCTGGTGCGCTGCCCGCAACGCATCAAGGTTGCGCGCGGATACCTGAAAGCTCGGATCGGTCAGCGTGCCGTCAATATCGACGGCCAGGGCGCGAATGGTTTGATTGTTCACTTTGGCTTCTATCATACCGCCCATTGCCACAGTTGCTATAAGGCGTGATGTGAAGCTAAATTCCGTGAAACATCCGATGCGCGCGCGAGATTTTTCCAAGCCTGCAAGCAGAGCAGCTTGATTCCTGTGTGCTAAAGGCAGCCCGGCGTCAACTCCCGTAATCATAAATTGGAAGAGAAAACGGGGAGGACTTAAACATGCAAACAGCGCACGAACTCTTTTTACACGAACTCGCGGACATGCTTGATGCCGAGCGGAAGCTGGTGGACGCTCTGGGAGAGCAGGCCGAAGAAGTCTCAAATCCGCAGTTGCAAAAAGCTTTTGCCTCACACCAGGCGCAAACTGAAAAACAGGTGCAGCGTTTGGAGCAGATCTTTGAGCAATTGGGTGAGCAACCGCAAGAGACAGAATGCAAGGGCCTCAAGGGATTGTTGGAAGAGCTGGAAACTTTTAAGAGTGAAGAAGAGCCTGCAGAGGACATTCTGGACGTCTTCAGCATTGGCGCAGCTTCCAAAGTGGAGAGCTATGAGATCAATGCCTATGAGTCTCTGATCAATCTGGCCAGCGACATGGGGCACAATAAGGCGGTGAAGCTGCTGCAGCAAAACCTGAAAGAAGAGCAGCAGACGCTTAAGAAGATGCAAGGCTTTTCCAAGAAGATCAAACCCGAACAGTCAGGAATGGAAGAAGAGGAGGAAGAGAGCAGCCAGCAAAGGAGCCAGTCGCGGAAAAAGACCCGCAGAGCTGCGTAAAGCAAGTCGTGTTAAATAAGTTTCATCTCGGCTATAAGCCCACAGATAGTTAGCTCGAAGCACAAGCAGACGCGTACGTGATATGAGTTAAAGGAATGCTTGATCTTGCGTCTTTCTTGAGCGATCCACGAATCATCGCCCGTTGTTCCGGTTTACCGGTTCACGGGCGATGCGTTGTTTACTGGATGCAACGTTCGCAGCGGGCATTGGATAATCCTGCGCTGGAAGTTGCAGTGAAGGCTGCAAACCAGCTTGGCAAGCCTTGCGTGGTGTTTTTCGCTCCCGTTCCGTTCTACCCTCATGCCAACCTGCGGCACTATCATTTTCTAAACCAGGCAATACCGGACATTGCTGCTGGCTTGAAGGAGCGTGGCATCGGTTTTGTATTGCGGCGATATCCAGAGCACCATCTGCTTAAATTTTGCCAGGAAGTTGATGCGGCGCTGGTGGTGGGAGACGAAAATCCCATGCGCGAACCGGAACACTGGCGGCAAATTGTCGCCGGGAAAATTCGTGTGCCTTTCTGGACCGTGGATGCAGACGTGATTGTTCCTTCTAAATTACTTATGAAGGAACAGTACGGTGCTTATACGGCGCGGCCAGTGATTCGCCGCCTGCTGTCTGAGTTTTTAAAGCCGCTGGGAAATACCCAAGCTAAATTTCAATGGAAAGCTCCAAGCGGCTTGGAATCGCTACCGCCTGATGCAGACATTACTTCTGGCTGGGAACTTGACCGCTCTGTTCCGCCAGTAGAGGCGGCAATTGGGGGGACAAGGGAAGCTTTAAAGAAGTTAAAGTATTTCGTTAAGTCTGGCCTGGCGCATTACGTGATTGATCGGAACAAGCCTGAGCTGGATGCAACCAGCCATCTTTCGGCTTACCTGCACTTTGGCCATATCGGGCCGCATACAGTGGCGCTGGCGATCGAGAAAGCCCAGGCGCCCAAAGCTGCCAAAGAGGCTTTTCTGGAGCAATTGATTGTGAGGCGGGAGCTGGCGGTGAATTTCGTTCGTTTCAATCCTGACTATGACAATTTTGAATCTGCGGCGGCCTGGGCGCATAAAAGCCTTGCGGAGCACGCCGCTGATCTGCGAAAGATCTACAGCGAACACCAGCTTGAGAATGCGCAAACGCATGATCCACTGTGGAACGCCGCCCAACGGCAGATGGTGGTGACCGGCTTCATGCATAACTACATGCGCATGTACTGGGCAAAGAAAATTCTGGAATGGAGCAAGACGCCGGCGCGCGCTTACCAGACTGCCGTGTACCTGAATGACAAATACGAACTGGATGGCCGAGACCCCAACGGCTATGCCGGAATTGCCTGGGCGATTGTGGGCAAGCATGACCGGCCGTGGTTTGAGCGGCCCGTATTCGGCAAGATTCGCTACATGTCGTTCAACAGCACGTCAAAGAAGTTTGACAGCAAGAAGTATATTCAGGAGATGGAGAACTTGAACAGGCAAAACAACAGCAAGAGTTAGTCTGCCTTTGCGTTCCCAGAGAATTTCTCTACGACACGAATCTCACCACGAATTTTGCGGTTGAATTCTTCTAGTTCATCCGCTGGAATTCAGTATTCCATGTGTTCTTTGCCGCCGACTTTTTTGATTTCAAAATGGGCCAGATATTCCTCATCCACATCGAACTCGGTTACATAGCCAACGTAGCCTGAGCGTTCGTCCTGAGTGTTCCAGTCGTGCGCGATCTGCTCCGCGTACTCACGCGTCAGAACAGGGTAGAAGATAGGCTGCTCCGGCAGCCGCGGCGGGAAGAACTTGTAGCCGGACGTGGCAATCAGATCCAATTCTGATTGCCCCACAGGACGGTATAAGGTGATTGTTGACATTTCCCGAATCGGTACAGATTGCTCTATTCCGCTCAAGCCAGCTCTGGCGCGGTTCGCCGTAGCTAGGTCGCGTTTGAGTGGAAACATTTGCGCAGTTCATAATAGCTGCTAAAATTAAGAGTTACCCAACCAGCTGAATCAGCTTAATCATCATGGAGAATTAAACGGTTATGGCATATGTGATTGCAGAGCCTTGCATCGGGACCAAAGACGCAGCCTGTGTGGATGCATGCCCGGTGGACTGCATACATCCCAAGAAGGACGAGCCGCAGTTTGAAGGCGCTGAAATGTTGTTCATTGATCCGGTAGAGTGCATTGATTGCGGCGCCTGCGTGCCGGTGTGCCCGGTTTCGGCGATCTTTGCCCTGGATGATCTTCCGGAAAAATGGAAAGCCTACGCGGAAAAGAATGCCAAGTATTTTGGCCGCTGACGGCCATACAGAGTGTTTGAACGCGCAGCCGGAATGGCTGCGCGTTTTTGTTTGAGAAATGAGGGGCGAGGCCGGCTTGCGCGCCGAGCCCCTGTACCAGGAGCCGAAATGTGCTCAGCGCGGAAAACAACGCTGAGCGGTTTGGAACGGAGCGACAGAAAACAAAGATGCCCAAGCAATCTGAAGCCCTGATTCTGCGCACCTACCCGTTTCACGAAGCGGACCTGCTGGTCACGTTCTTTACGCGCGCGGAAGGTAAGGTGCGGGGTGTCGCCAAGGCAGCCAAGAAGTCCAAGCGGCGGTTTGGCGGGGCGCTAGAGCCGCTTACCTATGTAACCGCGCACTGGGAGGAAAAAGAAAAACAGGAACTGGTGCGACTGGATTCCTGCGACATTATTTCTTCGCCGCTGACCACAGAGATGACCTACCCGCGCGTGGTCGCCTTGAGCTACGTTGCAGAAGTGATTGACCAGCTTCTACCTGATCGCGAACCCAGCGATGACATTTTCCGGCTGACTCTTGCTGTAGTTCGGAATCTCCAGGCTGCTTCCATCTGGATGCCGCTCACCTACTTTGATCTCTGGATTGTCCGGCTCATCGGCTTGCTGCCTGACCTGAATGCCTGCGTGATGTGCGGCACGGTGCTGAATGGCAGCCGGGCATATTTTCATCCGCTGGCCGATGGCCTGCTCTGCGCCGATGACAAACGCCTGGCCAGCACGGAAATTTCATCCGACTCACGTACGCTGGCGGCGGAGATGTTTCGTGCTTCGCTCGATCGGCTGAAAGGTGATCCGTGGCCGCGAGCGCGAGGCGCCGATCTTCGCCGCTTTCTGGCCCAGCGCATCGAGCGGCATATTGAGAAGAAGCTGGTGACGGCGGCGATGCTGGAGAGGATATAGTCTTTTTCTGATTTGTTCTGAAAGAACGTCTCAGAAATCCGGGAGAAGCTCTTTCTGCAATCTCGAACGAAGCTTTTTTCTAAAAGCTCGAAGCGAAGCGAGGAACCCATATCATCTTTGAAAAACTCTCGCAGCAGAAATGAGTATGAACGTGGACCTCATAATCTTCGTTGCCATATGGTTCCCTCGCTGCGCTCGGGACTTCGGAGAGAGCTTCGGCCGGGATTTCAGAAAGAGGGACTTCGGAAAAATCTGTTAAATTAATACATTCATCATCCATGCCCACCGCTCCCACATATCAGGAGATCATTCTCAACCTGCAGAGGTTTTGGGCAGAGCGCGGATGCGTGCTGCAGCAGCCGTATGATATTGAGGTTGGCGCGGGGACCATGTCGCCAGAGACGTTTTTGCGCGCGCTGGGGCCGAAGCCCTACAAAGTCGCGTATGTGCAGCCTTCGCGGCGACCGGCGGATGGGCGATATGGCGATAATCCAAATCGTCTCTATAAGCACATGCAGATGCAGGTAATCCTTAAACCTCCACCTGAGGATGTGCAGGAGCTGTATCTGAAGTCGCTGGAAGCGCTGGGGATTGACCTGCGCAAGCACGACATCAAGTTTGAAGAAGACAACTGGGAGTCGCCTACGTTAGGCGCGTGGGGCGTGGGCTGGCAAGTGATGCTCGATGGATTGGAGATCACGCAGTTTACTTATTTTCAGCAGTGCGGCGGGATTGATCTTGATCCAATTTCTGCCGAACTGACATATGGGCTGGAGCGCATTGCGGCGTTTCTGCAGGACGTGGACAGCATTTATGACATTGTGTGGGCGCGGGATCCAAAAAGCGGAAGGGAAGTGACATACCGCGAAGTGCGCTATCAGGATGAGCTGCAGATGTC
>Ga0070741_10014794_pt1 | contig 13407 bp, 13 predicted proteins | sample Coa_R1_4_FD_66440 | JGI IMG/M metagenome (GOLD analysis project Ga0070741, IMG submission 66440) | Surface soil microbial communities from Centralia Pennsylvania, which are recovering from an underground coalmine fire - Coalmine... | ecosystem: Environmental > Terrestrial > Soil > Unclassified ... | reverse complement strand
ACGGAGCGGAGGTGAATGCCCGCACCGATGAGGGGAAGACAGCTTACGATTTTGCGGTCGAGCGAAAGCAGGAGAAGGCGGCGGAGTGGCTGAAGACGAGGGCTGCGGCGCATTCTGCATAAATCGATGATCGGCCTAAGCGCGCCGCGGATACCGGAGCAAGCGCGCAGGTAGCGTGATCACCGTCCAAAGCAGGTCCAGCACGCCCTCGACGGCAATTCCCACGATGCGAAACGGCAGTAGCAGCAGCCAGACGAGGGGATACAGCAACAGCGCGAGCAGAGCCACTGGCCAGCAGAGCACGAACAAAATGCACCAGAGCACGAAGGTGAGCATCGGACCGTCCTCGATTTTCTGTTAAGCAAGAGCTGCTACTCAGTTATACGAGTCAACCGAAGGGGAAGTTCCCTCCGCCAAGCCAGCGATCCCATGCTGTTGCTGCACGATTCCATCGAAAAAAAACTCCGCCGCGGGTATCTGACAACATGTGCCCATCTTTTCGCCATCGTAGCGCGTGAGGCATTGAAAAAATATGAAACGCGCTACTTTGATCGTCCTGGCTGCCGCTTTGTGCGTGATGGTGGAAGCGGGGTGTGGAGGGAAGAAGGTTCAAATGAACCCGGCGACCTCCGTGCCCGCAGCCCAAGGTCATGCCGACATCAGCCATGACAACAACGGCAATACGATTGTGGATTTAAAGGTGCACCATCTGGCCAGGCCTGAGAACCTGAGCCCGCCAGGAAGCGTTTACGTGGTGTGGTTTCAACCGAACGGCCAGCCGGCACAGAACCAAGGGCAACTGCGAGTGGACGGCAATCTGAACGGGGAGTTCAAGACGACCACGCCGCTGAAGAACTTCGACATCGTTGTTACGTCAGAGCCAGGGCCGACGGTGACAGCACCCTCGGGCGCCGAGATCATGAGGCAACACGTGAGCGGGTAGCTGGAGCAGATTATCGCCCGTTCAGCGGAGTGTGCGGTTGAGGAAGGCCAAGGCCCGATGCGCGGCGTCCATCATGGTGGCAGCGTCGAATTGGTGCCCTGCGCCGGGATAGATTTTGATTTCATGCGGGGCACCGCGTGCCTCGAGCAAGTTTTGCAAGTGGTAGGCCTCCGATACCGGTACCGTTGTATCGGCTTCGCCATGCAGGATTAGAACCGGCGGAATATGGTGCAGGTCATTGCAGAGTTCCTGCGGGAGCCCGCCAAAGAAATCTACAACTGCCTTGACGCGATTATCCCGGGTTGCCGCCGCCAAGGCGAGGTAAGCACCGAGCGAGAAGCCCAGGATTGCAATCCGTGCCGCGTCGACCTGAGGCTGGGTTGAAATGAAGGTGAGCGCATCGCCGATTGTCCTCATCCAGGTTGCGAAATGAAGACGGATGGTGGGATCGTCTGCCCAGGTGGTGCCGGTCCGATCGAAATAGTGGAGCACGTACACGGCAAATCCCATGCCGGCGAGCATCCGAGCGGGGTCGGCGGTGCTGTGATGTCCACCACCGGAGCCGTGTAGCGCGAGCACGGCAGGATGTTTGCCGCCGTCCACGGGAACGAAACAGTCCACCGTGATACGGCAGCCTTCCGATTGGAAATAATCGATTCTGCTATCGACGGGATTAAACACTGCGATATGGATGCACGGGAATACGAGCGAGACCCAATCGCGAGTGGGCAGACTCAGTGTGCGGCGAGATCATGATTTAGCCAACCGCCGCCACGTCCGCAAGACGCCTGATCGCATCTTCGAAAGGCGCTTTGAGCACACCGCGCTCGGTGATGATGGCGGCCACGTACTTCGCTGGGGTCACATCGAACGCCGGATTCTCAACCTTGACGCCCTCGGGAGTGATGGCTTTTCCGGCAAAGTGCGTGATCTCGCGGGACGAGCGCTGCTCGATGGGAATTTTGCTGCCATCGGGTGTGTCAACGTCAATGGTCGAGAATGGGGCAGCCACGTAGAACGGGATGCCGTGTTCTTTGGCGAGCACGGCAACGGAGTAGGTGCCGATCTTGTTGGCAACGTCGCCATTGGCGGCAATGCGGTCGGCGCCGACTACGACCGCGCCGATTTTTCCTTGCTTCATGATCGATCCCGCCATGTTGTCGGAGATGACGGTGGTGGGAATGCCATCCTTCATCAGTTCCCAGGCGGTGAGGCGGGAGCCCTGCAAGAAGGGGCGGGTCTCGTCGGCGAACACCTGAATTTTCTTGCCTGATTCGACGGCGGCGCGGATGACGCCCAGAGCCGTGCCGTAACCGCAGGTGGCGAGCGCACCCGCGTTGCAGTGGGTCAGGACACCACCACTCGCGGGAAGCAGAGCGGCGCCGTGACGGCCCATGGCTTCGTTGGCAGCGATGTCTTCGACGTACATTCGTTGTGCTTCCTGAATCAGGCCCTGCCTGATTTGGGCGACGGGCAACTCGCTGAGGGAAGCGAATTTTTCCTGCATGCGGCGGATCGCCCAGAACAGGTTGACCGCGGTGGGACGCGTGCTCGCGATTTCTTCGCAAATTTCATCCATGCGGCGGCGGAGTTCGGAGACGTGATCGCCTTCGGCGTCGCGCATGCCCAGGGCGACACCCATTCCGGCGGCAACGCCAATCGCGGGAGCACCGCGCACGGTCATATTGCGGATGGCCTCGGCCACCTCTTCATAGGTGGCGCAGGTGACGTAAGTTTCTTCCGTGGGCAGCTTCCGCTGATCAATGAAGCGGACGCCGTCATCGGTCCATTCAAGGGTCTTAATCATTTTGTGAGTAGTCAGGACTCAGTAGTCAGGAGTCAGCCTTAGGCCTGGGTTGCGAGTACCAGATAACAAATGTTGCTGCCTACTGCCTACTGCCTACTGACTACTGAGTCCTTCATTTTCAAATGTTCCTGGCGCACGTCGTTGGCGGTGAAGATGGAAATAAACCTGGCGGGAGCGGCGGCGCGTTCAACATCTCTTCTGCCACCTGCTTCTTCGCGTTCCACCAGGCACATCACGCCGACGACTTCAAATCCGAACTGGCGCGCGGCTTCGATCGCCTGAATGGTGGAGGCGCCGGTGGTGCAGACGTCATCCACGATGACCACGCGCGCGCCTTTTTTCTGGAAGCCTTCGATGCGCTGTCCTGTGCCGTGCTGTTTTTCCGCTTTGCGGACGAGGAAACCGTTCATAGTTCCACTCACGACCGCGACCGCCACCACGATGGGATCGGCGCCCATCGTGAGCCCTCCGATTGCATCGGCCCGCCAGCCCTGCGAATGGATCTCTTCGAAAAAGACTTCGCCGGTCAGACGCGCGCCGACGGCATCCAGCGTGGTGGTGCGGCAGTCCACGTAATAATCGCTGGACGCTCCGGAGGAGAGGGTGAAATTGCCCAGCCGAAACGACTTGGCGGCGAGCAGGCTCAGCAATCCGATACGCGCAGATGACATCAGAATTACGATACCACGAGAATTGCGCTACTGACTGAGGCGCTCCATATGGCGGAAGCCACCGGTGCCGATGAAGAGCAGCAAAGAAAGAGTGCCATTGTAAGCCATGTGAGCGAGCCAACTGGCCGCGACCGATTTGTGCACGGCGCGGGTGATGGTGAGCACCAGACCGACAATAAAAATGATGAGCAGCGCCGACCAGGAGCGGCCCAGTTGGCTGGAATGGATGAGCGCGAAGGTCGCTGCGGTAAGAATTACGGCGGCAAAGACACCAAGCCTGCGCACCAGCACGGGATACAAAAAGCCGCGGAAGAAAAGCTCTTCCATCAAGGGGGCGACCACCACACCAAAAATCATCATGGCGTAAGCGTCGGCGGCGCTGCGGAACATCTGGTCGATGGGCAGAGATTTTGGAATGGGCAGGTGCGACGAAATGATGGGAACGAGAATGGCGAGTCCCACGCCGATTCCGGCGAATCCGATCCAGGCGCGTCCCGGCCAATTCCAGCGCACTGCCGGCCAGAATGGTTGCCGGTGAATGCGCGTGACCACGATGTACATGAACGCGAATACGAGCGCGTAGGAGAGAAGTTGGGCGGGGATGACGATCAGGGCGTCGCGGGTCAAATCGCCGAGAGATTTCCAGTGGCTGGTTACCTTGGAAGCCACGGCAACGGCAAGACCGCCAAACAGGGAGAGAGTTGCGAGCGCGATCACCGCGATGCGCAGCACATCCCAGCCGTTCCACACAGGATTCTCTTCAGCAGTTCGCTCCAGGGTGGTCGAAACCGGAGAGGTCGGGTGCTCCGGTTCCACTGGATTCGGGAAATCGGGAGGCGGATTGTACGTCGAAGACAAAGGACGGGCGCCGTGAGCCTCTCTACGAATTTACACGAAGACGGTGAAAAGATGGGCTGCTTGCTTCCCTATCGAACGATGATCTGCCCGCCATCACAGCTGTAAACGGTGCGGCGGAAGACCTTGCCGCCGGACTGATGACCAACCTCGTGGCAGTGATGGCTTCCGGCATAGCGGCTCCAGCTCAACTTGTTCATGCGCGTGATGATCAGGGAAAAAACAATTGTGGCGATGACCAGCGCCCAGCCAATTTGTAGGATTCTCTTCATCGCAACTAAGCCGAGGCGGGGGCGGGTTCGGTGTTTGTTTTGGGGCGGCCGTTAGAAAAATAATGCGCGAGGGCCTGGCCGGTATAGGATTTGCGATGGCGCGCGACCTGTTCGGGAGTGCCCTGAGCCACGATGCGTCCGCCCTCTTCGCCGCCCTCGGGGCCGAGATCAATAATCCAATCGGCGTTGCGAATCACGTCGAGGTTGTGCTCGATGATGATGACGGTATTTCCGAGATCGGTGAGGCGGTGCAGAACATCCAGCAGTTTGTTTACGTCGTCGAAGTGCAGACCCGTGGTCGGTTCGTCGAGTAGGTAGAGAGTCTTGCCGGTCTGGCGTTTGCTGAGTTCGCGCGCTAATTTAATGCGCTGTGCTTCGCCGCCGGAAAGCGTGACGGCGGATTGGCCCAAGTGAATGTAGCCGAGGCCGACGTCCACCAGCGTCTGCAGTTTCTGCCGGACCAGGGGGATGTTTTCGAGGATCTGCAAGGCATCGGAAACCGGAGTCTCGAGCAGGTCTGCGATGGAGTAGCCCTTGTACTTCACGGCCAGAGTCTCGTGGTTGTAACGCTTACCGCCGCACACTTCGCAGATGACGTAGACGTCGGGCAGAAAATTCATCTCGATGCGGCGCTGACCCTCACCCTGGCAAACTTCGCAGCGTCCGCCGGGAACGTTGAAGGAAAACCGCCCCGCCTTATATCCGCGCTCGCGGGATTCCGGCAGCATCGCATAAAGATCGCGGATCTGCGTAAACACGCCCGTATAGGTCGCCGGATTGGAGCGCGGGGTGCGGCCGATGGGCGACTGGTCAATGCGAATCACCTTGTCGATGTTTTCCGTACCCGAGATTGTCTTATGCGCGCCGGGTTCCTCTCGCGACTTGTAGAGTTTTTGCGCCAAGGCGCGGTAGAGGATGTCGTTCACCAGGGTCGATTTTCCCGAGCCGGAAACGCCCGTGACCACGGTGATCACGCCGAGGGGAAAAGCGGCGTCGAGATTCTTGAGATTATTTTCCCGCGCGCCCAACACGGTGACTACGGCGCCGTTGGGCTGGCGGCGCTCGGGGCGCATGGCGATCTGCATTTCGCCGGAAATGTATTTTCCGGTGAGCGAGCCGGGCGCATGCATGATCTGATCAGGCGTGCCGTGTGCTACCAGGCTGCCGCCGTGACGGCCGGCGCCGGGGCCGAGATCAATGACGTAATTGGCGCGGCGGATGGTGTCTTCATCGTGCTCGACGACGAGCACCGTGTTGCCCAGGTCGCGTAAGGATTCGAGCGCGGCCAGCAGTCGGGCATTGTCGCGGTGGTGCAAGCCGATGGAAGGCTCGTCGAGGACGTAGAGCACGCCGCGAAGCTTGGAGCCGATTTGCGTGGCGAGGCGAATGCGCTGACCTTCGCCGCCGGATAGTGTTGCGGCGGATCGGTTCAGTGAAATGTAGGACAGACCTACGCCATTCAGAAATTCCAGGCGCTGATGGATTTCATGGACGATCCGGCCGGCGATAATTTCCTCGCGCCCGCTTAAACGGATCTGCGCCGCGGCTTTCAAGGCGCGGGACACGGGAAGGGCGGTGAAGTCGGCAATGGACATGCCGTTCACTTTGACGGCGAGACTCTCCGGGCGCAGGCGCTTGCCGTTGCACGCGGTACATTTTGTCGCCGACATGTAATTCAACAACCACTCGCGGTAACTGTCCGAGGTTGATTCCTCGAGCGCTTGCTTGAGATAAGCAAGAATTCCGCGAAATCCAGTGCGGGTGCGGTCCTTGTCTTCCGGACCATACAGGAGCAGGTTCTGCGCTTTCTGCGGCAGTTGTTCAACGGGCGTGCCCAAATTGATTCCGTATGCCTGGGCGACAATTTGCAGCATGTGGACGAGGTTCGCGGAAGCTGAGCCGGGGCCCAATCCGCCATCGAGGAGCGGCTTCGACCAGTCCACGATGACCTTGGCCGGATCAAAATCGTAGCGGCTGCCCAGCCCGTGACAGACGGGGCATGCGCCGTAGGCGCTATTAAAGGAAAACGAACGGGGCTCGAGCACGGGCACGCTGATCCCGCAATCGGGACAGGCCAGCTTTGAGGAATACAGCTGTTCCTCGCCCGCCACGACGGCGATCTGCACCAGTCCATTCGCCAGTTTCATGGCCAGCGCGACCGAAAGCTCAAGACGGTGTTCGATGCCCGGCTTCACCAGCAGCCGGTCAATTACAACTTCAATGGTGTGATTCTTGCGCTTGTCGAGACTGATCTCGTCTTCCAGGTTGACCAGTTCGCCGTCGACGCGGGCGCGGGTGAAGCCGTGCTGCGCCAGCTTTTCCATTTCCTTTTTGAACTCGCCTTTGCGGCCGCGCACGATGGGCGCGAGGACCATGACGCGATCTTCCGGCGTGAGTTGCATGACGCGCTGCACGATCTGTTCGGCCGACTGGCGGGCGATTTCGCGTCCGCATTTTGGACAATGCGGGACTCCAATCGAGGAATAGAGCAGCCGCAAGTAGTCGTAGATCTCGGTGATGGTTCCCACGGTGGAGCGGGGGCTACGGCTAGTGGTTTTTTGCTCGATCGAAATGGATGGGCTCAAACCATCAATGGAGTCAACATCCGGCCGCTCCATCTGATCGAGAAACTGGCGGGCGTAGGCGGACAGTGTCTCCACGTAGCGGCGCTGCCCTTCGGCATAAATCGTGTCAAAGGCGAGGGAAGACTTGCCCGAACCGCTCAGGCCGGTGATGACGGTGAGGGTATTGCGAGGGATTTCGACATCGATGTTCTTCAGGTTATGTTGGCGCGCCCCGCGCACCGTGATCTTGGTAATCGGCATTGTCCCGCTAGCGTGGTACTTCCGTAATTTGGTCGGTTCCCCTAGTTGGGTGGAAAGTGGGATGTGACAGCTCTACTCACGTATCTTATTTGTAAACAGCGGGAAGCGTCAACGCGAGTAGAGTGGGGATGCGCCGGATCGGCGCAAATCCCTGTGCCAGAACACTGTTGCGACATGTTGCAGGCGGCCGTCGAGGACGAAGCCGTGGTGCATGGTCCGCGGCAGCAGGTACAGGGTCGCATCCTGAATGAAGTGGATTCGGATTATGCGGTGCGCTCCCCGGAGGACCGCCCGAATCTCTACTTCCTGAACTTTTGTCCGTTCTGCGGCCGGGCGATCTCACGCACGGTGTGGAACGCAGAAAAAAAGAAGTAGGTTGAGGGAAGGTTGCCTCAACGGGTAATTGCGAAGTGAACATCCGGGCTTAGGGCCAAGGGCATCAGATGGGGAAGGTGGGCCGAACTTGAGCGCATTTCTGATATCAATCACAGTTTTTCTGACGATTTTCCTGGCAATGATCATTGGGGTTGCAGCTGCCTACGGTACCGTAACCGCGATCCTGTTCGCATTCGGGCATCACTCACAACGGGAATCCATACCTGCCACCCTAGCCCATGTGGAGTCCCGCGCCAGCGGCGACTAATTGAGCAGTTGGGAGCTAGGAGTTAGTAGTTAGCGACGGAATCCAGCAAACAGGATCAGCATTCCTTCCGGCTGTCCACACCAGATTTCCAACTTCAGCACGGACCACATTGGCAACTGAGAATTAGTCAGGCGGGTGTTGGTCCTGCTGCTGTTGCTGCTGCTGTTGTTGCTGTTGCTGTTGCATGCGTTGCAGTTCGAGCAGCAACTGTTCCGGCGTCTTGACCTGCGGCTGGTTGGGATTATTAGGAGCAACGACGTTGCCCTCCGCCTCGGGTTGTTGCTGGTACTGCTGGGGGAATTGCCCTCCGGGTTGGTTTGGCTGCTCTTGTCCTTCGGAGGCCTGGGGTTGCTCCTCTTCTTGTTGAGGCTGTGGAGGCGGTGGTTCATCCTCTTCCGGATTGACGTTCGCCTCACCCACCGCGTCCATCTGAGTATTCGGCGGTACCATGCCGCCGGGCTGCACAGGGACGCGCCCCATGGAAGGATTCATGGGCTGGTTTGGAGCGGGGTTGGAGGAAGCCTCGGTGTCGGCTCCTATCTTCGAAGTCAGAATGATGCGATCGATGCCGGTGGAATTGGTGTCGGATCCTACCATCACGTAATTGAACCTGGATCCGTTGAGCAGGGTGGCAAGGACCTCGCGAGCCGGTCCGGGCCCCATGCGGCCAACCACACGCTCGTTGCCGCCTGCGGGCGGGAACTCGATATTCGCGCCGGTTTTCTGGCGCACTGCATTCAAGACCGCCGACATAGTTGAATTGGGGGCAACGATAGTCAGCAGTCCGTTTTGAAAAGCGACTTGCGGGGGCACGGCCGGCAGTTGCTCCGGAGTGGGCGGAGGCGGAGGCGGTAACTGCACCTCAGGCTTCGGCGCCTTTTTCTTTCGTACGGGATGCGCCTTGGTGGTGGCTGCAGTCCCGAACGAGGTGAGGAGCAACAGGACAAAAATCGTGAGGATGGCGGTGCGCGAAGTAGAAGATGGCATTTGAACGGCTCGAGGTTCCTTCTGCCTTGATGTAAGAATGCAGCCGGGGCAGATTATTGCTGGGTTTTTTCGAATTGTAGCACCTCACGGTTTTTGCCGTTTCGTCCCGATGAGCCTGGCCTCAAGTGCTTTTTTGCGATAAGTCCTTGCATCTGAATAGCAGGATTTGGCATCGTAGAATCTGTAAGATACCCCGATGAAGCCTCACGTCTGGCCGGTGGCACTCATGCTGAAAACTAATCATCCAGCAACACTGCTCTCGATGAGTCGTGGCAAGCAACTCTCGTCCGTTCTGCTCGTTGGTCTTGTCCTGATGCTGTTCAGTAGCGCATTGCCGGCGGAGACGTGTATGACCGCCGAAGAGATGGATGCATCGTCGCGCACCGCGCTCGAAAGTACGGGCAAGCGATTCTATGACATGGTGACGCAGGGGGACACGGCATCGCTAAGGCAGAATTCAATTCCAGCGGTGGCCTCCGATTTCGGGGGCATCGAGGCCGCAGTCAACGAAAACAAGGCGACGTTGGCGTCGGGCAAGGCTACGGGCCGTCCGCCTTATCTTCTGCAAGCGGGTGGGACTCAGCCGCTGGCGAGGGCGGAGTTCTATTGCGGGATTTTCAATTCTCCCGACCGGGTGGGATTCGTGATCCCGAACTTGCCGCCTGGAAACTACGCGGTCGTGATTGAAGACGTCACCACTGACAAAGGCCCCTACACGGTTTCGTTCGTGCTGCAGCAGCAGGGCACGGATTGGAAGCTGGGCGGATTTTATGTGAAGTCAGGCCAGGTGGGCGGCCACGATGGGAACTGGTTCATCAACAAGGCGCAAGAATTCAAGAACAAAGGCCAGCGCCATAATGCGTACTTCTATTACTGGGAAGCGCGTGAGTTGATGGCTCCGGTTCCATTCATGGGAACGTCACAGCTCGACAAACTTTATGACGCATCGCAACAGGTGGCGCCAGCCGACCTTCCCGGCAATGGTCCGGTGGATCTTGTCGGAGCCAACGGGAAAACTTACAAGGTCACGCAGATGTTCCCCACCAACGTGGGCAGCGACCTCGACCTGGTGGTGAAGTATCAGAGCAACAATGCTTCCGACACGGTGCAAGCTTTCAGCGACAACATGGCGGTCATGAAAGGCCTGGTGGCGAAGTATCCGGAATACCGCGACGGTTTTGCCGCGATTGTGGCGCGGGCGGTGGACGGCTCCGGGCACGACTACGGTTCGCTGCTGGCCATGAAAGATATCAAGTAAACAGCGGCCGTCCACTTCCTTCGAAGTGAAGATCAGGCCGCCATTGGGTTCGCCCGGCCGGAGAGGATCGCCTCGACCTTGTCCACCAGAGTTTTGGGATCATCGGAAACGACCGGATGATTTTGTTCCCCCGCGGGAGCGCCATTCGGGGTCATGAGCAACACCGGCTGCCGGGTCTTTCCCTTGCCGATCTCATCGCAGAGCTGCAGCGCACCCTCAGCGTTGGCGGCAGTACTCACGATGATCAGATCGTAGCCTCCACGTTTACAGCGGCTGCGAGCCTCCTCGAGTTTGAGCGCGGGAAAAACCGCGAAGCCGCGCTGCTTGAGCGCGTTGACCCGTTCTTTGCGGCGGGAAGGTTCGCTGTCGATGATCAGAATGCGCTTGGCCCTGGTCTGACTTGGCGCTTGGGGAGAAGGCGAGTTGGAGCTTCCCGAGTTCTGAGATGGTTCGTTTGAAGAGGGAGAGCCCGTTCCTGCTACTTTCATCGTCGGCAATTTCGTATCCATGCAGTCTTCCTAGAAATAGAGATGACCAGAGGCATTAGGAGAGAAGCTGCAACATGAGAGCAGGTTGCCAGCTCGCCTGTTAATCAGTCCCCTTATGAATGTTGTTTACAAGGTGCGCCATAACGAAGTGGAGGCGTGTCGCTCGTCAGCCTGCTGCTCGTGATCGAGGTAAGGTTCCGATTTCTCCTGAGGGTGCTCGCGTTGCACGTTGGCCCTGAGAAGGGCATCTGCCAGGGCGAGGTAACGGTCAATGAAACCTTCGACCTCCAGGGACTTTTCGGAGACGGCAGCTTACGACGGCGGCCCGGGTTTGGATGCTCTTCCTTGGCCACTACGCACACACCTCCACCCTCTTCTGTGTGTGTCAGCAGTGATGACCAGATGATAGGTAATGGTTGCTTCTGAAAATATGCAGCGAGAGATTCAGGCGGGAACAGGTCAGAGCTGACAGGCTAAGACAGCTACTTCACGACGCCTTGTTGGGCGACGCCGATATTATCGCGCGTGCTGTTCTTCACTACGTACATCATCTCGTCGGCCTGGCGGATGATGTCGTGGACACTGCGAGCGTCGTCGGGGTAAGAGGCGAGCCCCATGCTGGCCCGGATATTGAGATTCAGGGCTTCTTCTTTGCAAAAGCGGCTGCCACGGAAAAAATCACGGATGCGGAATGCAACCGTCATCGATTGATCTTTTGAGGTCTGGGGAAGCACCACGACGAACTCGTCGCCGCCGTAGCGGAAGGCGTAATCAATCAAGCGCAGCTGCGACTTGATGCCGTAGCCGATTTCCGCCAGCAGCTTGCTTCCAATCAAGTGGCCGTGAGTGTCGTTGACTTGCTTGAAGTGATCGAGGTCGATAAACAGAACGGTGAATTCGTAGTTGTAGCGTGCGGAGCGGTAAACCTCGGTCTCGAGAACTTTGTACAGGTGGCGGGCGTTATAAAGGCCGGTGCAATCGTCGGTGATGGTGAGTTCCTGAATTTTTTCAACGGAGCGGGCGTTTTCGATGGCGATGGCGGCGTAATCGCAAAGGGCCTGAAGGAAGAACAGCTCGTTTTCGTGGACGCCGTCCATGTTGACGTTGACGAGCTGGATCACGCCGAGGACGCGGTGCTTGGAGCGGAGGGGAACGCAGATCAGGGAATGCGTTTCCCATTTCGTCATGTCGTCAATGCGCTTGGCGAAGCGCGGATCGGTATAAACGTCGGGCACGACCAGGGCTTCGCCATGGCGCGCCACCCAGCCGGCTATGCCTTCGCCCATCTTCAGCCGCACGTCTTTCAGGGTTTCGGCGGCGTCACCAACGGCAATGGCAAAGTAGAGCTCATCGTGCTCCTCATCCACCATTAATAGCGACCAGGTGTCGGGGCGGAAGTACTCCGCCATTTTGTCCATGATGGTCTGAAGGATGGAGTCGAGGTCCAGGGAAGACGTGAGCGCCTTAGCCACGTCGTGGAAGATATTCAGTTCCTGGGCTTGCCGTTTCCGCTCGGCGCCAGTGGTCGCCATGGATTTCCTGTAAGTGGGCAGCGGTGAGGGGATTATAGGTCTGGTTTACTGGAGGAGCAACAAAGCTCGCCCGAATAGTAAACCTTAGTAACTAGGCAGACAGTGTCAAAACAGGCCGATCTTTGAATGAGCGCACCGGGTGTAGCCGCCAGGAGGGCCCTTTGTGTGGGTACTGGAGAGCGGGTACGCGCACAAGCTGTGTTAAATCCAGTCTGAATTCCCGTATCATAAGAGTGTTCCGGAAATCATAGGTGTCGTAGCGGCGGGGTCCACGTGGTGGGGATTCCGATGCAACATAACTCCGCGCGCGGAGGAGAGCAATCGTGGGTGCGTTCGGCGAGCGCATGCAGAAAGAGCGGCAGCTGAGAGGAGTCACGCTGGAAGAAATTTCCATCGTGACCAAGATCGGCACGCGGTCGCTCAAAGCGCTTGAAGAGGAAGAGTTCGACAAGCTGCCGGGCGGAATTTTCAACAAGGGATTTGTCCGCGCCTACGCGCGCTACCTGGGTATCGATCCGGACGAGGCAGTTTCCGATTATCTGGCCGCCCTCGAGCAGCGCAATCGTCCGATTGGGGTTGACGCTGCAGGCACGGGAGTCCAGCCAGCCCACGAGACTGTCCCCGACTTTTATTACGCGGAGGAACCGCAGCCGTCACACCGGGGCGTTCCGATCGCAGCCATAATCGTAGTCGCAGTGGTGGTCATCGGTGGCTGGTGGCTCTGGTCGAACCGCAGTAGTCTGTTGCCGCTGTTGTCGCAGATGGTCGCACAGCAACCGCGAGACTCCGTTGGTAAAAATGTTGGGCCATCTGCTGCGAACGCAGCGGCTACGCCGTCGAGCCAGCCGCAGCCGACTTCTTCTTCACCGTCCTCCGCCGCCTCTCACGAAAATCCTTCGGCTATTGGCCGGGCGCCGGTGCTGGCGGAGGTTTCGCCGTCACTTTTATCTCCCGCAGCCAAAGCGGCCGAGGAACGGGCAGCAGCCGCCGCGAAGGTTCCAGCAGAAAAAACTGAAACGATCAGTAGCGCGGTAACGACGGTTCCCCCGGGGACCGGATTTACCGTTCACCTGCGGGCGGTACAGGATTCATGGGTGACGGTAACGGCAGACGGAAAACCGATCTC
>Ga0070741_10014793_pt1 | contig 13408 bp, 11 predicted proteins | sample Coa_R1_4_FD_66440 | JGI IMG/M metagenome (GOLD analysis project Ga0070741, IMG submission 66440) | Surface soil microbial communities from Centralia Pennsylvania, which are recovering from an underground coalmine fire - Coalmine... | ecosystem: Environmental > Terrestrial > Soil > Unclassified ... | reverse complement strand
TTCGCGTGGAACCCGACGAATCAAAACGTGGAAGTCACCTGGGATTCCACGCAACCCAACAGCTATTTTTATAAACCGCTCGGAACAATCCTTGCGCGGGACGACGCGTTCAGTGTTTCGTTTGATTTGCAATTGCATGACGCAGTTGCCTTCAACGGCGGAATGGAACTCGCCGTGGGTTTGCTGAAATTTTCCGACGCGACGAACGTGAATTTCTCGCGCGGCGGCGGCAATTCGCCGAATCTTTTTGAACTCGATTATTTTCCCGACACCGGCTTCGGCGATTCGATTGATGCCACGCTCAAAGACCCGCAATCGGGCTTCAACGGATTTTATTTTGCCTATGACGACCAGATGCTCCAACCGGGCGTGACTTATCAAGTCGTTTTGAATCATGCCGCGAACACCAGCATCATCACCGGAACGCTGCTCAACAACGGCATCGTTTTTACTTCGCTGACAAACGTGTTTGACGGCGCGCCAACGAATTTTTTCCTCGATACCCTATCCATCAGCAGTTTCACCGGCGACGGTTTTGGCGACGACATTCTCGCGCACGGCACGGTGAAAAATTTCGTCGTCAGCTTCCCTGCGCCGCCCGTGCCGCTCGTTGCCGCCGGATTCACCAACGGCGTCTGGCAGGCGAAAGTTAACACCCGCACCAATTGGACTTACACACTGCAAAGCTCCACCGATTTGCAAAATTGGACGGACATTTCTTCCGCCGCCGGCAATGGAACGAACCTATTTTTGCAGGACACAAATCCATCGGCGGCGAATGCCTTTTATCGCGTGAAAGCCGACCGGCCATGACGCTCAATCAAAATTTATGCCCGCTCTGCGGCGGCGCGAACGAATGTCAGCTTTGTTCGCCCGCCGCTTACAAAGGCAAGTGCTGGTGCACGCAAATCGAAATTCCGGACGCATTGCTTGCGCGCGTGCCGGATGATTTACGGAACAAATCCTGCATTTGCCAAAATTGCACGGCAGAATTTCATCGCGCAAAAAATTCGTCCGCACGGCAAAAGATTTTGCCCGGCGATTTTTATTTTGACGGCGGCATGATGGTTTTCACTGGCGCATATCATTTACGACGCGGTTATTGTTGCGGCAGCGGTTGCCGACATTGTCCGTATCCGAAAAAATTATTGTCCACGCTCGCATGAATCGCACGCCACAACGCATCGTTTGCCTTTCCGCCGAAGCTGCCGACTGGTTCCAGCGCATCGGCGCGTGGGAGCGTGTGGTTGGCGTCACGGCATTTTTTTTGCCGCCGCCAGCCACACCGCCCAAACCGCGCGTCAGCGGATTCAGTTCCGCGAATCTCGAACAAATCGAAAAACTAAATCCCAATTTAATCATCACTTTTTCGGATGTGCAGGCGAAACTCGCCGCGCAATTGATGCAACGCGGATATCCCGTGCTCGCAACAAATCAACGCACGCTTGCAGAAACTGAAATGACGCTGGCCATGCTCGCGCGCATCGTGGATTGCGAACGCGCCGGAGAAAAATTGCTGGCTGAATTTCGCGAGCGGCTTCTGCCGGTGAAAAATGTGGCGCGTCATCCGCGAATTTATTTTGAAGAATGGAACGACCCGCTGATTTCTGGCATTTGTTGGGTGAGCGAGTTGATGGAACGCGCCGGCGGTGAGGATATTTTTTCCGAATTACGAAAAAAACGTGCCGCGATGAATCGCGTCGTTACGCCGGAACAAATTCTCGAAGCAAATCCCGAAATTATTTTCGCGTCGTGGTGCGGCAAGCCGATGAATGTCGGCGAAATCGCCACGCGTTCGGGCTGGAATCATTTGTCCGCCGTTCAGGAAAATCGAATTTACGAAATTTCTGGCGAAGACATCCTTCAACCCGGCTTTCGTTTGATTTACGGTTACGAGAAAATCAAACATCATTTGCAAATCGCCTCATGCGCCGCGCTTTCACATTAATCGAATTGCTGGTGGTCATCGCCATCATCGCCATTTTGGCGGCGATGCTCTTGCCCGTTTTGGCCAAAGGCAAATTCTCCGCGCAACGCGCCGCGTGCGAGAGTAATTTGCGCCAGCTTGGCCTTGCGACGGAAATTTATCTTGGTGATAACGCCGGAATTTTTTTCCGCCGCTGCGACGCGCCGAGCGCCGCCGGCCAGCAATGGTGGTTCGGCTGGCTGCAAGGCACGTCCGTGCCCGAAGGCCAGCGCGCCTTTGATTTGTCCAGCGGCGTGTTGTTTCGCTACTTGAACGGCAGCGACGTGCGGCTGTGTCCGTCGCCGTTCTGGAATTCGCCGCAATTCAAACTCAAAGGCACAAACGTCATTTTTAGTTACGGATGCAATTCATTTCTTTTCGCCGGCCCGACGCAGCCGCCAATAAATGCCAATAAAATTTCTCATCCGTCGGACATTGCGCTCTACTCCGACGCCGCGCAGGTGAATATTTTTCAAGCGCCCGCCTCGCCAACGCATCCGATGTTCGAAGAATTTTATTACGAAGATTTGGAAACGAATTACGCCAATCCGAACAACACGCCAAACTGCCAATTCCGTCATTCGCAAAAAGCAAACGTGACTTTCGCCGACGGCCATGTGGCGATGGAAAAATCTGTCGCCGGTTCGTTCGACAAACGGTTGCCGAGTCAATTCATCGGCCAATTGCGCCCGGAGATTCTTTTAATTCAATAGCCGCGAAAGAACATAGAATTCGCAAAAGGCTTTTTTCTTTCCTGCTCTTTGCGTTCTTTTGCGGCAATTATTTTTTCTGCGTCTTCGCGCCTTTGCGTGAGAACAATTTCCAAATCAAAACAAACGCCGTTGCGAATTCCTGCGGCTTTTCCGAAATCCATTTCGTCACAAATTCCGGCGCAAACCAATCGCCTGTTTCAATTTCATCCGGATGCAGTTGAAACGGCCCGTCATTTTCGCAACGATAAACCCAAACAAATTCCGCGTCCGTTTCTTCGCACGCATCAATTTTGAACAATTTTTGCGGCGGTGATTTCACGACGAGTCCGATTTCCTCGCGCAATTCGCGCACGGCCGTTTCATCGTAAGTTTCGCCGGAATCCACGTGGCCGGAGCAGGACGAATCCCAAACGCCCGGCTGCCGGTCTTTGAGCATCGAACGCTTCTGCAAAAAGATTTCACCGCGCGAATTAAAAACCAGCACGTGCACCGCACGATGCAATAATCCTTGCGCATGAACCACGCTGCGCGGCTTGGCATCAATCACCTCGTCGCGCTCATTGACGACATCGAAAATGTCTTCAGGCATAAATTTCAGCTTTTTTGAAAAGCAACATTATACAATCCAGTAGTTGCACTTGGTTGAACTAAAACTTTGGATAAATTATTCACTTGAATAATTCCTTTTCGCACAAGTTCAATAAATGGATATGGCTTTTCGAGAACTCGGTAAGGACTTGGATTAACGTCAAGAGTAAGTCCCATCAAAGGCCAAAGCGTTGCAGCATACGAACTATGTTCTTCTTTCTCATTATGAGCAGGCAGGCTGGAACAAATAATTCCGCAAAGACGACCGCTGTCTGTAAAAATTGGTCCTCCGCTCATACCGCCATCAAATCGCGCATTTACTCTAAAACATGGAAACGTCAATCGAACTGAATCTCTGCGTTCAAAATGAATTTCTCGAATTTCTCCAACTGTTGTCGTGCCATCGGTGTTGACTTCGATATGTTTTACTCCTTTTTCATCTAGTCTGATGCGGCCAGTTGAACTGTGATGGCCAAAACCGACAATACGACTTCCAACTGCGGGTGGCATTAAATCAATGCCTACTAATGGAGAATTTTTTTCTGCACCAGCAGTATCGTTATACGGCATTGTATGAAAAACAGCTAAATCTGAATGTGGTGAAAGCCAAAAACGATCCATTTGCCAAATGGAATATTCTGGACCGGGATTTATGTGAGTTGCCCAAACTGTAAATTTCGCTTCGCCACCGTCGTGTCCAAAACGGTCTAAATAATCTGTCATTACATGACGCGCGGTAAGATAAAGATTTTTTGCAATTCTAACACAAGAACCAGATACAAAAATTTCATCGTTCGACCCAAATGCTGCAAGCCTAGCAGTTACCTTTTCAATTGGAGAAAATGGCGATTCACTTTTGAACAAAGGCGTTTTTGAAAAATTAGATTGTTCGTGAATCGGAATTACATTCATTTTCAGTCAGAATTCTTGCCAAATCCACGAATTGTTCCAGACTTAATTTCTCCGCGCGCTCCTGCGGCGAGATTTTTAATTCCGCAAACGCATTCTGCAATTTTTCCAATTGCCAATTCGCTTTCAACAGTTTCAGCATCATCTTGCGCCGCTGCGAGAACGCGCGCTTGACGATTCTCACAAAATTCGCGCGCAAATTTTCCGGCAACAGCGGCTGCGCGCGCCGGTCCAAAATCACACACGCCGAATCCACGTCCGGCGACGGGAAAAAGCATTCCGGCGGAATTTTGAAAAACGTGCGCGGCGCAAAATCCAATTGCACGAGCAGCGTCAGGATGCCGTAATCGTCGTCGTCGGCCTGCGCCATCAATCGTTTTGCGACTTCACATTGCAGCGTGACGACGATTTTTTTTGGCGCGCGCGCGCCACACGCCAGTTCCACTAAAATCGGCGAGGCGACGGAATACGGCAAATTGGCGACGAGTTTCCAATCGCTCCAGTCGCGTTTTTCGTTTTGTAGAAATTTCAGCGCGTCGGCGTGGAGCAATTCAAATTTCCCCTCACCCGTCCTGCCGGACACCCTCTCCCCATCGGATGGGGAGAGGGGCGCGAATCTTTCCCGCAAAATTTCGAGGAGACGTAAATCTTTTTCAATCGCCAGAACTTCACCAGATTTTTGCAGAAGCAGTTCCGTAAGCGGTCCAAGTCCCGGCCCGATTTCCAAAACTTTGTCGGCTTTCGATAATTCAGCTGCCTCAACAATCCGCCGCAATTGATTTTGATCGTGCAGAAAATTCTGGCCGAGGGATTTGGTGAGTTGAATGTCTCGCGCGATCAAAACCTCGCGTATTTCCGACAGCTTCACTTCAAAACCTCCACGAGCGTCTTTACAGTCTTTGCCAATTGCGCCTTGGTGATGGTCAGCGGCGGCGAGAAGCTGATGACATTTCCATGTTCGCCTTCGGGCAACAAAATATATCCGCGCGCCAACATTTTTTTGATGATGTCAAAAGTTTCAGTTGTGGCAGGCGAGCCATCGTGCCGCTGCAATTCAATTCCAGCGAGCAAGCCGAGTCCGCGCGCGGCGATTTGAAATTTGTCATGCGGAATTTTTTGCAATTCACCGAGCAGAAATTTTCCAAGTTCGGCGGAAGATTGCGGTAATTTTAATTTTTCGATTTCAGTAATTTGCGCCAACGCCATTGCGCAGCCGACGGGATGGCCAAGAAACGTGCTGGTATGAATCGCTTCACCGCGCGACGCGGGCCAAGCAGCATCCATTAAGTCGGCGCGACCGACGCATGCGGACAGCGGAAATCCGCCGGTCAGCGCTTTGCCGAGACAAATCAAATCGGGCGTGACACCAAAATGTTCGCAGGCGAACCATTTTCCGGTGCGGCCAAAGCCGGTGTAAATTTCATCGAGAATTAGTAGCGCGCCGTTGTCGTCGCACAATTTTCGGAGCATCGGCAAAAATTCCGGCGGCGGAATGTTAATGCCGCCGCGCGTTTGCACCGGTTCGACCAGAACGGCGCCAACCCAGCCACGACGGAAGAAATTACGGATTTGAAATTCAGTCGTGGCGAGGTCGGAAGACTTTTTTGGGAAAGAGACAAAGTTGCCGAACTCGCGGAGTTGCGATTGAAAGGCGCTGCGGAAAAAATCGCGGTGCGTGACGTTGAGCGCGCCGTAGCCGAGTCCGTGATACGCGCCCGAAAATGCAACGACGCCATGTTTGCCGGTCGCGAGAATAGCGGTCTTGAGTGCGGCTTCGACGGCTTCGAAACCGGAATTGCAAAAAATAGTTTTCCCGGATTTTTTATTCCAGCGCTCGAAAGTAATCTCACTTAATTTTTGCGCCAGTTCAGCTTTGCGCGCGTGCGGATGCACATCGCCCATGGCGTGCAACAGTTTGGCCATTTGCTGTTGTCCCGCTTTAACGACGCGCGGATTGGCGTGTCCAGCCGCAGCAACGCCGAAAGCCGCAGTCAAATCTAAATACTTTTTCCCATCGGCGTCCCAGACAAAAACATCTTTCGCGCGCTCCCAAATAATTGGCCATGAGCCGTCGCTTTCAGAAAATAAGATGTTTCGCGATTCAAAATCGCGAAGTTGTTGCAAAATTTTTTGTGTTTTGCTCATTTCAAACGCCGCGCTGTTCCGGCGGCCAGATGATTTTGTGCTGCTGGATTTGAAAACGCACGGGCAAAGCGTCGGCGATGATTTTTTCGGCGAGCTCTTGCCGGGAAATTGGTTTTTGATTTGCTGGAACTTTTTTCAGCGATTTATGTTGCTGTTCCGGCGCCAGCGGATGAACCCACGAAAACAGCAGCGGACAAATTTTTGCCAAATTGAATTTCGCGATTTGTTCTTTCGCCCATTCGTAATCTTCCAACGCGCCGATGACAAATTTGATTTCGTCGGTGGATTTCAAAAATGGAACGTTTTCAAAACGATTTTTCTCAACTTCACCGCTCGAAGGACATTTCAAATCCATGATGCGGCGAACGCGCGGGTCAATTTGCGAAATATCATGCGCGCCGCTGGTTTCGATTAAAACCGTGAAACCGGCGTCGCAAAGCGATTTCATCAGCGGCAGGGAATTTTTTTGGAGCAACGGTTCGCCGCCCGTTAGTTCCACTAACGGGAGTTTTAAATTTTGAGTTGTGAATTTTGAGTTGGAAAATGGCGCGGCCAGTTTTTTTACCTCGACCAGAACATTTTCGAGTATCCATTTTTTCCCTTCGGTGAAGGCGTAGGCAGTGTCGCAATACGAGCAGCGCAAATCGCAGGCGGTGAGCCGGATGAAAATGCATGGCAAGCCGGCGAAGGTGCTTTCGCCTTGCAGGCTCAAATAAATTTCGTTGACGACGAGCGTTTCGGACACGGGCATAGTTTAGCGCGGCAAATCCAATTGTCAGCGTTGCTTTTGTGCGCTTGGACTTTTGATGGAATTGAAATTATCTTATAGCGGAAGTTTTCCCATGAAGTGCTTGCTGAAAACTATTTTGATTTCGGTCGTTGTCGGGGTGGCCACGGCACGAGCGTCGAGCCTTGATAATCTCGATACTATCGGCGTGACACTCTTGCGCGCGACAACGACGAATTTAAATGGCGCAGGTGTGCGCGTCGGGCAGGCAGAAGGGGATGATGCCGGCACGCCGCCGGGCGTCAACACCTGGGAAGTGCGTCCCAACTCCATCGGACAACCGACAAATTTATTTACATGGATTAAAGGCAGTTCGCCATATTTGCTTCCGCCGGGCACGGCGAATACTTACACCAATTCACTCGGGCTCGAATCAGGCCACGCGGAATTTGTCGCGGACAATTTTTACGGCATCACCAACGGCGTCGCCACCAACGTCGCGCACGTGGACAATTACGAAGCGAACACATTCATTGAATACTACGTCGGATTTTCCGGCGTCGCGCACGCAATTCCTGAACGCGTCGTCAATCAAAGTTTTACGTTTGGCGTTTACGACACGAATGTTGACCAAACGTTTGACAATTACGCGGCGCAAAACAATGTGCTGTTTATTTCCGGCGCCGGCTTTGACGGTCAGCCAGTCTATTCACCGGCAACTTGCTACAATGGCATCGGCGTTGGTTCAACGGCATTTAATTCTCCGCCCGGACCGACTTCCGACGGACGCAGCAAGCCGGACATTATCGCGAGCGAAGCAGCCGAGACGAGTTACACTGCGCCGCAAGTTGCCGGCGCAGCGGCGATTTTATTGCAGGCGGGGACTCGCGGCGACGGCGGTAGCGACACGAATTCCGCCACCGACATTCGCACGGTCAAAGCGTTGTTGCTCAATGGCGCCGTCAAGCCATCGAATTGGACGAATTCGCCATCGCAACCGCTGCATTTCCGTTACGGCGCGGGGATGCTGAACATTTTCAATTCCTACAAACAACTTAGCGGCGGCAAGCGAACGAATTTTGTTTTCGCCACCGTTTTCACCAATGCAGCTCATCCGCCAATTGTTGTGACAAATTCCATTTCCACTTTAAGCGCATGGAATTTTACCAACATTACCAGCGGCGCGACAAACGACGGCGTGAACCATTATTTTTTCAACGTCACCAATTCATCAAGCAGCGCGGCGTTCACCGCGGCAATTACTTTGGTTTGGAACCGTCAGCAAAATCAAAGCGCCATTAATAACCTGAATTTATTTTTATACAATTGCGCCAACAGTAATCTTGTCATTTGCAGCACGAGTCTCGTGGACAACGTCGAACACATTTTCATCACGCAAGTTCCGTCGGGCCGATACGATTTGCAGGTTTGGAAAGCCGGCGGCGGTGGAATAATCAGCGCCTCGGAAACTTACGCGCTTGCGTGGAATTTTTCTTCGGAAACGTTGAGCGCGACAAAATCGGGAACCAATTTGAATTTAACCTGGCCCGCTTATCCGGCGGGATTTGCCGTGGCGGCGGCGGCGAATCTAACATCGCCAAATTGGCAGACCAATAATTTGCCGGTGCCGGTTTTAACCAACGGCCAAAATTTGATTTCCGTTCCAATGACCAATGCTGTTCAATTTTTTCGGCTGCAAACGCCAAACTTTTAGGCAATGCCGAGCGCAAAATGTTTTTCGACGCGGCCGATTTTGTAACTGTTCGCGATTGCCTTCGTGACAAATTTTTTCGCAATCTGAACCGCCGCCGGCAAACTTTTTCCTTTCGCCAGTTCCGCACAAATCGCAGCCGAATAAACGCAGCCGGTTCCGTGAGTGCGAACGCCTTTCACGAACGGCGCGGACAAAAGCAATTCAGTTTTGCCGTCAAAAAAAATATCCACAGCTTCTGAAACGCCGCGCAAATGGCCGCCTTTGACCAGCGCGGCGCAACCGAATTGCAAATGAATTTTTTTTGCGGCGGCGCGCATTTCTTCAATCGAAGAAATTTTTTGGCCGCTCAAAATTTCCGCTTCAGATAAATTCGGCGTAACCAGCATTGCCAGCGGCAACAATTTTTCTTTCAAAATTTTCAGCGCCTGCGGTTCCAGCAATTTTCTGCCGCTGGTGGAAACCAAAACCGGGTCAACGACCAAAGAAAATTTTTGGTGGGGCGAAAGTCTCTCGAGCCCTGACTTTTTGTTTTTTATTTTGGGCTCGACGGAGGCTCGCCCCACTGACGAGAAAAATTCCGCGACGACCAAAACATTCTCCGCCGAATAAAGCATTCCGGTTTTTACGGCGCGCGGATTGAGTTCTTCAAAAACCGCTTCGATTTGTTGCCGCAACATTTTTGGCGAACACGGTTCAATTGCCAAAACGCGGGTTGGGTTTTGCGCGGTCAAACAGGCAATCGCGCTCGTGCCATGAACGCCGAGCGCGGCGAATGTTTTCAAATCGGCCTGAATGCCCGCGCCGCCGCCGCTGTCCGAGCCGGCGATGGTCAATGCAACGGGCAATTGTTCGAGTTTGGTCATTTGAAAGCAGAAAAAATAACGCAAAGACACAGCGAAGCAAAGCCGCGAAGATTTTTAATTTTAATCCGCGAAATCTGCGGTTAGATTTGCCGCGTGGACAAAAACAAAATCGCGGAAATTCTGGTCGAGATTGGAATTTTGCTGGAGCTGAAAGGCGAAAATCCATTCAAGACGCGCGCTTATTCGAATGCCGCGCGCATTTTGGAAAATTTGGACGAGCCGCTGGAAAAAATCATCAAAGAAGAACGGCTCGGCGAAATCAAAGGCATCGGCGAAGCGCTGGAACAAAAAATCACGGAATTATTTGAGACAGGAAAATTAAAATACTTTCAAGATTTAAAAGCGTCGGTTCCGCCGGGTTTGGTTGAAATGCTGGAAATTCCCGGCGTCGGGCCGAAAAAAATCAAGACGTTGCACGATAAATTGGGAATTCAAAACATCGAGCAATTGGAAGCGGCGTGCAAATCTGGAAAAGTCGCGGAACTCGACGGCTTCGGCGAAAAAACGGCGACGAATATTTGCGAAGGCATCGAGCGTCGCCGCACTTACGCGAGCAAACATTTGTTGAGCGAAGCGTTGCGCGCGGCGGAACCGGTTTTGGATTGTTTGCGCGAACACGATGCGGTGATTCGTTGCAGCAGCGCGGGCAGTTTGCGCCGCAACAAGGAAATCATCGGCGACATTGATTTGCTGGCGTCGTCGAAAAAACCCGACGCCGTGATTGAATTTTTTGTTTCGCAGCCGAGCGTCATCAAAATCACGGCGAAAGGCCCGACGAAGGCGAGCGTGATTTTGGAAGGCGGCATCCAATGCGATTTGCGCGTGGTGAGCGACGCGGAATTTCCCTTCGCGCTGGCGTATTTCACCGGCAGCAAAGAGCACAACATTGTGATGCGGCAGCGGGCGATTGCGCGCGGCTTGCGGCTCAACGAATACGGTTTGTTCAAATCGAAGGAGGAAACGCGCGACCCGAAATTGCTCGTGCCTTGCAAAACCGAGGAAGAAATTTTTCAGAAATTGGATTTGCCTTACATCGAGCCGGAATTGCGCGAGGACTTGGGCGAATTTGCGGCGGCGGAAAAAAATCATCTGCCGAAGCTCATCGAATGGACGCAATTGCGCGGCTCGCTGCACAATCATTCGACGTGGAGCGACGGGCACAATCGCCTCGAAGAAATTGCGGAGCACATGGATAATTTGGGGTTGGCGTATTGGGCAATTACCGACCATTCGAAAGCTTCGTTCCAGGCAAACGGTTTGGATGAAAAGCGATTGCGCGAACAACTTTTCGAAATCAAAAAAATCAACGAGAAGTTTGCGAAGCAAGGCAGCGAATTTCGACTGCTGACGGGAATTGAAGTGGACATCGTGAAAAACGGTTTGGATTTGCCGGACGAAATTTTGTCGGAATTGGACGTTGTCATCGCGAGTTTGCACGTTCCGAGCAGCGACGAAAAAGAAAACACAAAGCGGCTGATTCGCGCGGCAGAAAATAAATACGTTCACATTATTGCGCACATGACTGGACGATTGTTGCTCGAACGCGAGCCGTATCCGGTTGACGTGCGCGCGGTGATTGACGCTTGCGCAAAAACCGGAACGTGGCTGGAACTCAATTGTAATCCGTATCGTTTTGATTTGGATTGGCGTCATTGGCCGTATGCAAAATCGAAAGGCGTCAAATGCGTCATCAATCCCGACGCACACCGAAATGAGAACGCCGGATTTTTGCGACTTGGCGCGGGCATTGCGCGCAAGGGCTGGCTGGAACAATTGGATGTCATTAACACTCTTAATTTGAAGTCCTTAACGAAGGAATTATCGAAGAAGCGGCGGAAATCGTAACATAAATTTGTTTTGACCAAAAGTTTGCACTTTTGTTATTTTGAGAAACGTCCATCGGTTGAGGCATTTATTTTTGAATGCGAAGAGGGCTGATGAAGTCTATTAGTAAATCCGGTATGAAAAAAATCTTTGCGTCTCTCGGGCTGGCAGCTGCCGGAACGGCCAGCCTTCATGCTTCATTGTTGGATTTAAATTCTGATTCAAAAAACTGGACGATTAGCGGGACATTGCGCGGATTTTACGACGATAATTATTTGACGGCTTCAAAAAAGGAAGGCAGCACGGGCTTTGAATTCAATCCGACTTTCAGTTTACATCTGCCGTTGCAACAGACGGAGTTGGGAATTCGATATACTTACGGTTTGTATTACTACGAAAAGCGGGAAGAAAAGCATCAAAACCCGATTGACCAGACGCATCAATTTGATTTGTGGATTGACCATGCATTTAATTCGCGCTGGGATTTGCGGCTTTCCGACACGGCGAGCGTAACGCAAGACCCCTCGCTGACAACGGGACCGACTTTGTCGGCAGCAGCGACAGCGCAGCGTGTTTCAGGAAACAATTTGCAGAACACCGCGAATTTAAATTTGCACACGATTTGGACGCCGGAATTTTCTACCGCATTGAGTTACGTAAATACCTATGTGCGTTACGACAATCGTGGTGCGGCGGTGACCAACACTGTTCCGCCGGTTGTCACTGCCAGTTTTGCCGGTTTGCTGGACCGCGTGGAACAAAATTTTGGGCTGGAAGGCGATTGGCAATTTACGCGCAAAACGACTGGCTCGGTCGGTTACCAATTCAATTTGGTCAATTTTACGGGAAATGAAGTCACGGAATTTGTTATTACCGATACCAATACTCTCGCCGGACATTTTACCCACAGCAGCGACCGCGACAATTATTCGCATATCGGTTATGTAGGACTGCAACATTCATTTTTAGAAAATCTACAGGGCAGTGTTCAAGCCGGCGTGCAATACACAACTTATTACAATGACCCGACAGCCGGCAATTCATTGGGGCCGTATGGAAATGCGAATTTGGTTTATACTTATGCTCCGGGAAGTTATGCGCAAATCGGTTTCAGCCAATCACGGAATGCCACCGACCAACTTGGGCAGGACAGCAAAGGCCGCATCACTCAAGACGAAGAAAGTTCCGTGGTTTTTGTGTCCATCAATCATCCGTTGACACCGCGCATGATGGCTACGCTGGCGGGACATTATCAATTTTCAGTTTATAACGGTGGAGAAAATAACAACGGTTCGTCCCAAATGTATAATTTAAGCGCGAACGTGGCTTATAATTTTAACCGTCATTTTTCTTCCGAAGTCGGCTATAATTTCGATTGCTACACGTCGCCTGCGGGTGGAAATTACACGCGCAATCGCGTTTATTTGGGCTTCACGGCGTCTTACTGAAAACCGTCCTTGAAACGCGGGGATTTGTAAGCCACAATAATTGAACGGTTGAGCGGGAGCAGGGTCATAACTACCCTGACTCCCATTTTTTCAATATGGAAACAGTAAAAAACTCGATGCCGCCGGTGCAGGAAAGCGCTTTGCATTTCCTCGATTACTGGCGCATCATCCGCATCCGCAAAACGGTCATTATTTCCGTCTTTTTGCTTATTTCCATCACGGCCACGATTGTTACGCTGGTTTTTTTGCCGCAATCCTATTCAAGCACGGCAACAATTGAAATTAATCCCGACAGCGGCGTCATTCCGATGAACACCATGCCGGCTTCCGCAGGTTCGGGTTACGACCCGATTTTTATCCAAACGGAATTCCAAAAAATGCAGTCGGAAGTGGTTCTGGACCGTGTCATCCGCGCACTGGATCTCAACAACAAATGGGGACAAAAATACGGCGGCGGCGTTCCTTTCAAAACCGAAGACACCGTCCAGTGGCTCAAAAACAAAATGGGATT
>Ga0070741_10014792_pt1 | contig 13409 bp, 11 predicted proteins | sample Coa_R1_4_FD_66440 | JGI IMG/M metagenome (GOLD analysis project Ga0070741, IMG submission 66440) | Surface soil microbial communities from Centralia Pennsylvania, which are recovering from an underground coalmine fire - Coalmine... | ecosystem: Environmental > Terrestrial > Soil > Unclassified ... | reverse complement strand
CGAGCCCGCCGGCACGGAAGCGGCCGCGATCCTCGACCAGGGTCTCGTGGGCGGAGACGAGCGGGTTGAAGACGACCGGCCGCCCGCGCGCGGCCCGCCTGGCGGCCGGCAGGTCGAGGTGGCCGGGATAGCCGACGACGAGGGCGTCGAAGGTCTCCCGCGGTCGAGACATCAGCCGCAGCTCGGCAAGGGCGAGGCGGGCGGCCGCGCCCGCGCCCGCCCGCCAGTGGTGCTCCCGGCTCTCCCACACTCCGACGTGCCGCTCGACGACCTCGACCCCGGCCCGGCGCAGGCTCGAGATCACCTGGGCGTTGCGGGGATAGCTGCGCTCGTACGTCCCGAAGTACAGGACCTTCAGGAGAGGATCTCCTCGACGACCGCCCCGGCCCGCTCCTGGTCGGTTGCCCGCTCCTCGTGGTGGCTCGTGATCAGCTCGGTGATCAGCCCGAGCGAGAACACCTGCAGACCGACGACGACGAGCAGGACGCCGAGGATCAGCAGCGGCCGCTGCCCGATCGCGTGGCCCATCACCTTGACGACCGTGAGGTAGATCAGCACGCCGATCCCGGCCGTCGACAGGGCCAGCCCCAGGCCGCCGAAGAGGTGGAGCGGCCGGTGGCGGTAGCGGCCGATGAACGAGACCGTCAGCAGGTCGAGGAAGCTGCGCAGGTAGCGCTCGAGCCCGTACCGCGACCGTCCGTGCTCGCGCGGCCGATGGTTCACCGGCAGCTCCGCCACCCGGAAACCGCGCTGGTGTGCGAGCACCGGAATGAAGCGGTGTAGCTCGCCGTACAGGCGCAGGCCGCGGACGACCTCGCCGCGGTAGGCCTTCAGCCCGCAGTTCATGTCGTGCAGGCGGACGCCCGACAGCCAGCCCGCGACCCGGTTGAAGAGACGCGACAGCAGGCGGCGGCGCAGGGGGTCGCGCCGCCGGGTCTTCCAGCCCGAGACGAGATCGAACCCCTCGTCCAGCTTGACGAGCAGGCGCGGGATCTCGGCGGGATCGTCCTGGAGGTCGCCGTCGATCGTGACGATGACGTCGCCGCGCGCGTGCGCGAAGCCGGCGGCGAGCGCGGCCGCCTTGCCGAAGTTGCGCCGCAGGCGGACGACGACGACGTTCGCGCGTTCGGCGTGCAGCCGGGTCAGCGCGGCGAACGAGCCGTCGGTCGAGCCGTCGTCGACGAAGATCACCTCCCACGGAGCCTCGAGCGGCTGCAGCGCCGCGTCGATCTCGTCGAGGAGGAGCGCGACGCTCCGTTCCTCGTCGTGGACGGGGACGACGACGGAGATCACGGCGCGAGCCTACCCGGGCGAGGTCGTCGGGGGAACTGCCGTGGTCGTCGACTGCGGCGCCGGCTCGACCGCAGTCGCCCCGGTCGTCTCGGTCGTGAAGGTCTCGGTGGTGGGCGGCGCCGGCGGCGGCGGCGCTTCCGTCGTGGCCGGGACCGTCGGTGGCGGCAGCACGGTCGCGGGCGGCACGGAAGCCGGAGGAGCGATGGTCGGCACGACCGTGGAGGAAGCCGGCTGCGTCTCGAGCGGCGCGCTCGTGAGCGGTCGCGTCGTGCTCGCCGGCGACGTCGACACCGGGAGCGTTGCCTCCGTCGTCGAGGTCGGCGGCGGCGGCACGGTTGCGGGCGCCCCGGCTGCTGTCGAGGCAGGCGCCGTGGTGGGCGCTGTGGCAGTCGCGCGGGTCGCCGGCGTCGAAGAGGAGGTCCGATCACCCGTTCCGTGGCCGAAGGTGACCGCGACGGCGAGGGCCACCCCGGCGGCGGCGAGCACCGCCGCCGTGAGGACGACGGCTGCCGGCCTGGTCCGCCGCGCGGGCGGGAGCACCGCCGTGACTGCGGTCGCCGCGGCCGGGCGAACGGCCTCGGCCAGCTCCACGAGCAGCGCGTTGCCGTCGCGGGGACGATCCCGCGGGCTCTTCGCGAGCGCCGCGGTCGCCACGCTCTCGAGCCGGGGCGGAACATCCGGACGAAGCGCGGCGACTGCGGGCACGGGCAGCTCCCGGTGCATGGCCGCCAGCGAGATCGCGTCGCCGGCCTCGAACGGCAACCTCCCGGTCAGCATCCTGAAGAGGATCACCCCGAACGCGTAGACGTCGCTCGCGGCGGTCGCCGGCTCTCCGGCGGCCTGCTCCGGGGAGATGTACGCGGCGGTCCCGAGCACCGTCCCGGCGGCGGTCAGGCCGGGCTCCTCGCCGAGCCTCGCGATTCCGAAGTCGGCGATCTTCGCCCGCCCGGCCGCGTCGAAGAGGATGTTCGCCGGCTTCAGGTCGCGGTGGACGAGGCCGCGGCCGTGGGCGTGCGCCAGTCCGGCGGCGATCTCCCTGGCGATCCGGGCCGTCTCCTCGTCGGGAAGGTGCCCACCGCCGGCGAGTCGGTCCTCGAGCGATCCGCCGGGCAGGTACTCGAGCACGATGAACGGCCGCCCGTCGATCTCGCCGTACGAGTACAGCGTGCAGATGTTGGGGTGCGCGAGCGCCGCTGCGGCCTGGGCTTCGCGCCGGAAGCGGCCCGGATCGGCTTGCGGCGCGAGCACCTTGAGGGCGACCTCCCGGTCGAGGTCGAGGTCGAGCGCCGCCCAGACCTCCGCCGTTCCGCCGGCCCCGAGCCGCCGCTCGAGTCGATACCGGCCGGCGATGACCTGCTCCGCCACGGGGGTAGCGTATGTCGCCGGTGACCGATCTCCTCTCCCTCGACCAGGCGCAGGCCCTCGTGCTGGAGCGCGCCCGCCCGCTGGCGCCCGAGGCCGTGCCGCTCGCAGCCGCCGCCGGCCGGATCCTGGCCGAGCCGGCGCTCGCCGCGGTCGACCTGCCGCCGTTTCGCAGCTCCGCGATGGACGGGTACGCGCTGCGCTCGGCCGACACGCCGGGGGAGCTGCCCGTGGCGTTTCGGATCGCGGCCGGCGCGCCCTCGACGCGCGCGCTCGAGGCCGGCGAGGCGATGGCGATCGCGACCGGCGGCGTCGTTCCGGACGGAGCAGACGCGGTCGTCCCGCACGAGCGTGTTGTCGAAAAGGACAACGTCCTCAGCGTGCCGCATCGGGTCGAGCCGGGCGCGAACGTGCGTGACCCGGGCCGCGACGTTCGGGTCGGCGACACCGTCGTGGCTGCCGGCGCGCGCCTGTCACCCCAGCAGATCGGCGCGCTCGCAGCTGCGGGCGTGCCCGAGGTGACGTGCGCGCGGCGCCCCCGCGTGGCCGTGCTGACGACGGGGTCCGAGCTCCGCCCGCCCGGCGCTTCCCTCGAGCCCGGCCAGATCTACGAGGCGAACGGCGTGATGGTCGCCGCGCAGCTCGAGACGGTCGGCGGAATCGTGACCCGGCTCGATGCCGTCGCCGACGACGAGAGCGCGCACCGGGCGGCACTCGAAGCCGGACTGGAGCACGACGTCCTCGTCACCTCCGGCGGCGTCTCGGTCGGGCCCCACGACCTCGTCCGCCGCGTCGAGGCCGAGCTCGGCGTCGAAGAGGTCTTCTGGCGCGTCGCCGTCCGGCCGGGCAAGCCGGTCGCGTTCGGCGTGCGCGGGTCGACGCTCGTCTTCGGCCTGCCGGGGAACTCCGTGTCCTCGCTCGTCTCGTGCGAGCTGTTCGTCAAGCCAGCGCTCCTCGCCCTCCAGGGAGCGGCGACCCCCGGGCCGCTCTTCCTCACCGGGCGGCTGGCGCGGGCCGTCGAGCGCAACCCGGGGCGGGACGACCTCGTCCGCGCCAGGGCCGTGGTCGACGACGACGGCGTCGCGCTGCATCCGCTCTCCGGCCAGGAGTCGCACATGATCGTGCGCGCGGCGGAAGCGAACGCGCTGCTTCACGTCCCGCGCGGCGAGGGCGAGGTCGGCGCCGGCGCGAACGTCCGCTACGTGCCGATCTAGCCGTTCAGGCCTCGAGCGCTTTGGGCTGCTCGCCGGAGCGGCGTCTCCGGGCGCGGACGCCGAGCACGACCGCGCGAACGGCGTTGCGAATCGGGCCCCGTGGCGGCCGCTCGCCGACATTGGGATACGGCGCGTAGCGGCCGGCCGCGATCGCCGTGACCTGCGCCGCTCCGGCGAGCCATGCGAGCACGAGCACGACGCTGATCAGCGGCACGTAGCCGACCGCGACCAGCTCCGCGAGGTACCACGGCGCGTCGAAGCCGAGCCCGAAACGGATCATGAACGAGCCGAGGAGGACGAACGGCCCGACGAGGCCGGCTACGACGAGACCGAGCCGCGCGCCGAGGCCGCGATCCCGGGCATGCGGAAGCCAGAGCCACACGTGCAGCGAGGGCAGGACGAAGAGGAGCGCGAACGCGTTGGTGGCGACGACGAGGAGCGCGACCAGACCCAGCGCGAGCATCGCCGCCGTGTGGCCTGCGAGCTCCTCCTCGGCGGTCGACGGGCGGCGCGGCGCGAGCCGCGCGCGCGACACCAGCCAGCCCGGGAGAGCGAGCAGCAGCAGCAGGATGAGCGCCAGCGCGGGCCAGTTCCCCGCCGGGCCCGTCTCGGGGGCGATCGGGCGCGATGCTCCCGTCGGCCAGGCGCCGACGAGGCGCAGGAACAGGAACATCAGGCCGACCCAGAGCCAGAAGCCGAGCCTGCTCCGATAGGCCCGGAACGCCGGCGCGACCGGGATGTGGCGGCGCCGGCAGCGGGCGAAGAGGTCGACGGCCGAGAAGGCGAACGGGAGCAGCATCGAGACGAGCGCGAACTGAATCGCCCACCCGCGCACGAGGCGCTGCCCGAGGTAGACGTAGCTCCGCGTCCCGCGCGCGAGCTCCAGCCCGGCGTCCAGCGAGCCGACGACGCCCTGGGCGGCACGACCGATCTGGGTCAGACGCGTGCGGTCGAGCCGCTCCGGCGTGTCGCCGAAGGAAGGCGGTGGGCGGTCACCCGCGGTGGTGAGGGTGACGGCCGGGATCCCGCGCCCGACGAGCGGTGCCTGCTCGTACAGGCTGAAGGGGAAGCCGAGGTCGGTGAGCTGTCCGAGCGCGCTCGTCCGGCCCGGCCCCCCGCCGGTCTGCTCCGTGAGCCGCGCGGCGGCGGTCTCCACGAGCGCAGCTGCCGGCGATCGCGCCTCGTCGCCCGCGATCTCCAGGCGGGGCCGGCCGTGGCCGCCGATCGAGTCGAGGTTGACGACCGCGACGACGTGTTCCCGATAGGCGGAGCGCGCGGCGAACCGGGCGGCGCCCAGCCCGCCGAAGGCGCCTCCGTCCGTCGAGAGGAAGAGCAGCGTGTGCTGGGGGGCCGACTGGAGAGTCGATCCGGTCGGCGGCGCGTAGATCCGTGCCAGCTCGAGCAATGCGGCCGTTCCCGAGGCGTTGTCGTTCGCGCCGGCGCCGAGGCCGAGGTCGTCCCGGTGGGCCATGACGACGATCGTGTCCGTGGAGCGCCCCTTGACCACGAAGCCCAGGTTCCGCAGCAGGACGCGGCCGGTTCCGGGAATCCTCGCCTCGAACGCTTCCGTGAACGAGTCGACGTGCACGTCGTCGCCCGGCCGGAAGCCGAACGACTGCATCTTCTCCGTCACCCAGTCGGCCGCTCCGGCCGCGCCGGACGTGCCCGGGGCGCGGTTCGGGTGCAGCCGAGAGAGCTCCTGGGCAAGCGCGAGCGCGGAGTCTCCGTCGAAGGTCGGGGGCAGCGTCGGCGCCGGAAGGGCCGACGGATGCTGGACGCTGAAGGCCGCGACGAGGAGCGGCAGGCCGACCAGAAGCCACGTTCCCCGGTACAGCCGGCCGTTGACGGGACGTTCCGGGGTGCCGCGCCGCGGCCTGCGTCTGGGTGGCGCTACGCTCGCGATGGCGCGGGCTATAGTACGCGCGCCCTCCGTCGTTCCAATGCCGGATTCAGCGACAATCCTGCTCGTCGACGACGAGGAATCGGTCCAGAAGCTCCTGACCTACCCGCTCGAACGCGACGGCTACCGGGTCGTCCAGGCGCGCGACGGCGAGGAGGCCCTGACGCGGTTCGAGTCGGAGGAGATCGACCTCGTCGTGCTGGACGTGATGCTCCCGAAGCTCGACGGGCTGGAGGTCTGCAAGCGTCTTCGGGCGCGCAGCTCGGTGCCGATCGTGATGCTGACGGCTCGCGACGACGAGCTGGACAAGGTGCTCGGGCTCGAGCTCGGCGCCGACGACTACATCACCAAGCCCTTCTCGATCCGCGAGTTCAGGAGCCGCGTGCGCGCCCTGCTCCGACGCGCGCTGGCGCCTCGCTTCGAGCCGCGGGAGGCCGAGGCGATCGAGCTCGACGGCCTTCGAATCGATCCGGCGCGCCGCACGGTCGAGGTCGAGGGGCGCGAGGTTCCGCTCACCTACGTCGAGTTCGAGCTGCTGCGGACGCTTGCGCAGCGACCCGGGCACGTCCTTTCCAGGCAGGCGCTGCTGGAGGCGGTCTGGGGCAGCTCGGACTACCGCGAGCCGCGGACGATCGACGTGCACGTGCGCCACCTGCGCGAGAAGCTCGAGCCCGACCCGCGCGAGCCGCGGTACATCCTGACGGTTCGGGGGGTCGGCTACCGCTTCCGCGACCGATGAGCCGGCTCAGCGGGGTCGGCGCGCGTCTCGGGCTGGCGCTGTTCGCCGTGCTCGCGGCGGCCCTCGGGCTCGTCTACGCGATCGTGGTTCCCTCGCTGCAGAGCCGTCTGGTCGACTCCCGCGTCTCCCAGGTGACCCGTGCCGCCGCCGGAATCGCGCGACACCTGCCGAGGGATCAGTTCCGCTGGCAGGATTTCGTCGAGAGCGCGGCCACGAGCGCGAACGCCCGGGTCGTGCTCTTCAACGTCATCGGCCCTCCGCCTGCCCTGCAGCTGGTCGACGACTCGCGCGGGTTCAGATCCTCGGACGTCGTCAACGATCCGATCGCGCTGCGGGCGGCAGAGAAGCGCAGGCCGGTCAACGGGACCGCGCACCACGGCGGGGAACGGTTCGCCGAGGCGGCCTCGCCCGTGGCCGGAAACCAGTCGGTCGTGCTCGTCCAGTCGCCGCTGCACGACGCCTTGACCACCGTCCGGCTCACCCGCGACCGGCTTCTCCTCGCCGGCGTACTCGCGCTCGTCGGGGCGCTCGCGATCGGCTATCTCGGCGCGTGGCTCTTCGCCCAGCGTCTGCGACGGCTGGAGGTCGCGGCAGACCGGATCGCCGCGGGGCGGTTCGACGAGCCGATCCGGGATGCGAGCAAGGACGAGGTCGGCCAGCTGGCGCGGACGTTCGACAGGATGCGCGAGCGGCTGGCGACGCTCGACCACGCGCGGCGGGAGTTCGTCGCGAACGCGTCGCACGAGCTGCGCACGCCCCTGTTCTCGCTGGGCGGCTTCCTCGAGCTGATGGCCGACGAGGAGCTCGACGACGAGACGCGACTCGAGTTCCTGGCGACGATGCGCGAGCAGGTCGAGCGGCTCGCCAAGCTCGCCACCGATCTGCTCGATCTGTCGCGGGTCGACGCGGGCGAGCTGCGCGTGGCGCGTGAGCCGGTCGATCTCGGTGCGGCGGCGGCGGCGGTCGTCGAGGAGTTTGGCGCAGTCGCCCGGGCGGGCGAGCGGTCGCTGGAGCTGGTGGTGGGAGACGGGCCGCGCGTTCTGGCCGACGAGCAGCGCGTCCTGCAGATCGGGCGCGCGCTGGTCGAGAACGCGCTCGTCCATACGCCGCCCGGCACGCACGTTCGCGTACGGGTCGCGGACGGGGCGCTGACGGTCGAGGACGACGGGCCGGGAATCCCGGCCGACCAGGCCGACCGGGTGTTCGAGCGCTTCTACCGGGCGGAGGGCAGGGTGGCTTCGGGCAGCGGCCTCGGGCTGGCGATCGCCCGCGAGCTCGCCCGGGCGATGGGCGGCACGCTCGAGCTGAGCCCTGGCCGCAAGGGGGCGGCATTCAGGCTCGAGCTGCCCGCCGAGCACCAGCCGAGCCCGGTGGAAGCCGCGCTCTCCTGAGCGCGTTTTCACGTGAAGTGGCGTCCCGGCCGGGGGCGAGGGAGCGATGGTCCCGTCCATTGACGCCTCTGTTGTCACCAATGACAACAAGCACGCTAGCCGGCGATCAGTACAGTGACGATCGTGGGCTCGCGTTTTCTCGTCATGGTCGCGGCCGTCGCCGCCGCCCTCGGCGCCGCGGGGGTCCTGCTCGTCGCCTGGGGGGCGGGTTGGCTCGACGCCGGCCAGAAGGCCGTGGTCGTCCAGGAGACGGCTCCGGCGGTCGCTACCTCGACGCCTGCGCGACCCCAGCTGGGCGGGACGTTCGATCCCGCCCGCGTGTACGCGGAGCGTGCGTCCGGCGTGGTGACGATCTACTCGGTCTTCGGATCGGGCGGCGGCGGGGCGAGCGCCGCGCAGGGCTCGGGCTTCGTCGTCTCCGGCGACGGCGTCATCCTCACCAATTCGCACGTGATCACGACGGCGGGCGACGGAGGCGGCGACGCGCGGCCCGCAGACACGGTCTACGTCGAGTTCCGCGACCGCGACCGCGTCGCGGCCAAGGTGGTCGGCTGGGACGTGTTCGACGACGTCGGCGTGCTGCGGGTGGATCCCGGGGATCACGCGCTCGCGCCGCTTCCGCTGGGAGACTCGGACCGGGTGGTGGTCGGCGAGCCCGTCGCGGCGATCGGCAGCCCGTTCGGCAACGAGAACTCCCTCACGGTCGGTGTCGTCTCGGCGACGCAACGCTCGATCGAGTCCCTCACCTCCCGGTACAACCTGCCGGACGCGATCCAGGTCGATGCGCCGATCAACCACGGCAACTCGGGCGGGCCGCTCTTCAACGCGCACGGGCAGGTGATCGGGATCAACGCGCAGATCCGCAGCGACTCGGGCTCCAACGAGGGTGTCGGGTTCGCCGTGCCGATCAACGCGGCCAAGCGCTCGATGGAGCAGCTGCTCTCGAGCGGCAAGGTGGCTTACGCCTACGTCGGCATCACCACGGAAGACCTGACGCCCGGAATCGCACACGAGTTCCACTATCCGGTTCAGTACGGCGCCGTGGTCACCTCGGTGCAGGCGGGCAGCCCGGGAGCTCGCGCCGGGCTCCGCGGCGGGAACGAGGACCGCGACTACAACGGTCAGACGTTCACGCTCGGCGGGGACGTGATCGTGGCGATCGACGGGCGGCCGGTGCGGAGCGCGACCGACGTGCTCCGCGTCGTCGCCGAGCGGCTCCGCCCGGGCCAGCGATCCACCTTCACGATCTACCGCGACGGCGAGAGGCGCAGCGTCGAGGTGGAGCTCTCCGAGCGCCCGCAGAACCCGAACGCGAGTTAACGATCGCTCTCGGCCGGAAATCACACCTTCGGCGGTTCCGTACGCCCTTGGAATTCGGTAGAAAGGAGCAGGCTTCCGGCCGCCCGCGATGACCACTCCAGCTGCCTCGATTCGGTCGACTGAGCCGAGCAACACCGGCGGCGCGCGATGCGTACGGCTTCGGATCCCGGCTCGCGCCGAGTACATCACGCTGGGGCGGCTCGCGCTCACCGGTCTCTCGCGCCTGCAGGTGCTCTCCGACGAGACGCTCGCCGATCTGAAGCTGGCACTGACCGAGGCCTGCTCGAACTCGGTCAGGCACGCCTACCGCGACGGTCGCGACGGCGTGGTCGAGATCGTGTACGACCTGAGCCCCGATCGGCTCGTGATCGAGGTCTCGGACGACGGGCCGGGCTTCGACTACGTCGAGACCGAGGGCGAGGAGCAAGCGCTGGCCGAGGGCGGCCTGGGCCTCGCGATCATCCGGTCGCTCGCCGACGAGTTCGAGCTCGACGGGCGAAGCGCGACCGGCGGCTCTCGCCTGCGGTTCGTCAAGAACCTCCGCTGAGGGCCTTCGGCTGACGCTCAATCTCGTCAACGTCGGGCGGAAGTCCCTGAGCGACTACGCCACGATCGCCAGTCGCGGGCTGATGGACGAGATCCGCAGTCTCGCCGAGCCCCTCGCGGGCAAGCGCGTGGCTCACCTGTCGGCGACGGCATTCGGCGGCGGCGTGGCCGAGATCAACTACTCGCTCGTCCCGCTGATGGCCGACGTGGGGCTCGACGTCGAGTGGCGGATCATCCACGGTCGAGACGAGTTCTTCCAGGTGACGAAGACGATCCACAACGCCCTCCAGGGGAACCCGCGCGGCCTGACCGAAGCGGACAAGGCGACCTTCCGGAAGTACAACCGGGCGAACGCGCGCGACTTCGCCGACGACTACGACCTCGTGATCGTCCACGACCCCCAGCCGGTGGCGATGATCGAGCACGCGGGCTCGAGCCGGGCGCGCTGGATCTGGCGATGCCACATCGATCTCTCGTCGCCGAACGCCGGCGTCCTGGACGTCCTCCTGCCGTCGATCGCGCGGTACGACGCGGCGGTCTTCCACAGGCGCGAGTACGTCCCGCTCGGGGCGGAGCTGCCCCGGTGCGTGATCTGGCCGCCCGCCATCGACCCGTTGATGCCGAAGAACATGGCGCTCTCCGCCGAGGACGCGGCGTACATCGTCGACCAGTTCGGAATCGACGTCGACCGGCCCCTCCTCACCCAGGTCTCGCGCTTCGACCCGTGGAAGGACCCGCTCGGGGTGATCGACGCGTATCGACTGGTCAAGGAGCAGGTACCCGAGGTGCAGCTCGCGCTCGTCGGCTCGATGGCCCACGACGACCCCGAGGGATGGGACTTCTACAACCAGACGGTTGCGTACGCCGGAGGCGATCCGGACGTCTTCGTCCTGTCGAACCTGAACAACGTCGGCGCGATCGAAGTCAATGCCTTTCAGGTCCACTCGCGCGCGGTGCTTCAGAAGTCGATCAAGGAGGGGTTCGGGCTGACCGTGACGGAATCGCTGTGGAAGGCACGGCCGACCGTCGCCGGCAGGGTGGGCGGCATCGTCGCCCAGATCGTCGACGGCGAGACCGGGTGGCTCGTCGACACCTCGACGCAGGCAGCCGAGGCGTGCACGGCGATTCTCCGCGACCCCGACGAGGCGCGTGCGCGGGCGTTGCGCGGCAAGGAGTTCGTGCGCCGTCACTTCCTCACCCCGCGCCTGCTGCGCGACTGGCTCGCCCTGTTCAACTTCCTGCTGGGCGACGAGGCCGCCGGCTCGCGGCTCGAGATGATCGCCTCGGCTCCCGTTTCGTGAAGGCGAGGCCAGGCTAGGCTGCCGCCGTGCGCGGCCCCCGGCGGAAGCTGATCGTCGTCTCGAACCGGGGTCCCGTCTCGTACGATCGCGACGAGAGCGGCGAGCCGGTGACGCGGCGCGGCGGCGGTGGGCTGGTCACCGCCCTGCGGCCCCTCGTGTCGCTGCACGAGGTCACCTGGATCGCCAGCGCGATGACGGAGGAGGATCGACGAGTCGCCGCCGAGCGGGCCGGCGTGTTCGAGGAGACCGGCAGGCACGGCGAGTCGTACAGGCTGCGTCTCGTCGCGCACGATCCCGCCGACTTCGATCGCTTCTACAACGTCTTCGCAAATCCGATTCTCTGGTTCCTGCAGCATCGCCTCTGGGACCTCGCCCGCACGCCCAGCCACGGCCCTGCGCTGCACGAGGCCTGGGCGAGCTATCGCGCCGTCAACGAGGCCTTCGCGGAGGCGGTCGTCGAGGAGCTCGACGGCGACCCGGAGACCGCCGTGTGGTTTCACGACTACCATCTCTATCTCGCTCCTCGGGCCGTTCGGGCGGCTCGGCCGGACGCAGTCCTCTCGCACTTCGTCCACATCCCGTGGCCGGATGTGGACAGCTGGAGCGTTCTGCCACGGCCCATGCGCGAGGCCATCCACCAGGGCCTGCTCGCGAACGACGTCGTCGGATTCCACACACGCCGGTGGCGCGACGCCTTTCTCGGCTCGGCAGCAGAGGTGGTGGGCGCTGTTGTCAGAGCGGGCGACGGCGTCGTCGAGCACGACGGCCGCCGGACGCTCGTCACGGCCCACCCGATCTCCGTGGACATCGGGGAGTTCGACGAGCTCGCGTCCACCCCGGCCGTGCTCGCCAACGACCGCGAGCTCGCGGCTGACAGGCCGGAGGGCCTGATCCTGCGCGTCGACCGCACGGATCCGTCGAAGAACATCGTCCGAGGCTTCCGCGCGTTCGAGCTCTTCCTCGAGCGCCACCCGGAGCGGCGAGGGTCCGTGTCGATGCTCGCGCTTCTCGATCCATCCCGGCAGGACATCCCGGAGTACGGCGTCTACCTCGAGGAGATCGAGCGCACCGTGGCGGACGTGAACGAGCGCTTCGGGTCGAGCAGCTGGCAGCCGATCCGGCTCGAGATCCGCGACGACTTCCCGCGCTCGGTGGCCGCCTACAAGCAGTACGACGTCCTGCTGGTGAACGCAGTCTTCGACGGGCTGAACCTCGTCGCCAAGGAGGCGCCCTTGCTCAACGAGCGCGACGGCGTGCTCGTCCTCTCGGAGAACACGGGCGTCTTCGAGGAGCTGGGGCAGTGGTCGCTTCCCGTCAACCCCTTCGATCTCGTCGGCCAGGCCGACGCCATTCACGCCGCGCTCGAGCTCGGCGCTACGGAGCGCCGAGCCCGCGCCGAGGCGATTCGCGCGTATCTGCGGGAGCACGACGTCGAGGGCTGGCTGGCGGCCCAGCTCCGCGACCTCGACCGTGTCTCGTCGCCTGCCGCCGGCTGAGCGCCGGCTTCCTTGCGGACGGCTCGCCGGCGGTCGATCGGGCACACTGCGTCCGTGCCCGAGCTCTCGCATGTCGACGAGGCAGGCGACGTCCGCATGGTCGACGTCGGCGGAAAGCCGCTGTCGCGGCGGCGGGCCGTCGCCGCGGCAACCGTGCGGATGGCGGCTGCGACCGCCGAGCAACTGCGAGCGCTGCCCAAGGGCGACGCGCTCGCCACCGCCCGGCTGGCCGGGATCATGGCCGCGAAGCGGACGGCGGACCTGATCCCGCTCTGTCACCCGCTGCCGCTCACGCACGTCGAGGTGACGGCCGCGGTGGTCGACGACACCGTGGAGATCCGCGCGGCGGTGGAGACCACGGCCCGGACGGGAGTCGAGATGGAGGCGCTCGTTGCCGCCGGCGTAGCTGCGCTGACCGTCTACGACATGGCGAAGGCGATCGACAAAGGGATGACCGTCGAGGCCGTCAGGCTGCTCGAGAAGACGAAGGAGCCGGTGTGAACGCCGCGGTCCTGACCGTGTCGGACGGGGTGGCCGCGGGGACGCGCGAGGACCGCAGCGGCGACCTGCTGGCGGAGCTCCTCGAGAGCGAGGGCTTCGACCTCGTCCGCCGCGTCGTGCCGGACGAACGCGATGCGATCGCAGACGCGATCGTCGAGCTCGCCGGCGAGGCAGAGCTCGTGCTCACGACCGGCGGCACCGGGCTGGGCCCGCGGGACGTGACGCCGGAAGCGACGATGGCCGTTCTCGATCGGGCGGCCCCGGGGATCGCGGAGGCGATTCGTGCGGACTCGATCACGAAGACGCCGCACGGGCTGCTCTCGCGCGGAATCGCCGGCGTCCGCGA
>Ga0070741_10014791_pt1 | contig 13409 bp, 7 predicted proteins | sample Coa_R1_4_FD_66440 | JGI IMG/M metagenome (GOLD analysis project Ga0070741, IMG submission 66440) | Surface soil microbial communities from Centralia Pennsylvania, which are recovering from an underground coalmine fire - Coalmine... | ecosystem: Environmental > Terrestrial > Soil > Unclassified ... | reverse complement strand
GGGAGAACTTTACATTGGAGGAGTGGGGGTGGCGCGAGGGTATCTGAATCGTGCGGGATTGACAGCGGAGAGATTTGTGCCGAACCCGAATGGAGAAGGAGAGCGGCTGTATCGGACGGGAGATCGTGTGCGTTGGCGGGAGGATGGAGAACTGGAGTTTTTGGGGCGTCTCGACCAGCAGGTGAAGATCCGCGGCTATCGAGTGGAACCTGGGGAAATCGAGCATGTAGTGAGGCAGGCGGAGGGCGTGGAGGAATGCAAGGTAATAGTGCGGGAGGATGGGGAAGAGGGAAAGCGGCTGGTGGCGTATGTGGTGATGGGGGAGAGAGGAGAAGGAGGGGAATGGAAGAGAGGGGAGTTGCGGGGATATGTGAAGGAGCGGTTGCCAGGGTATATGGTGCCGAGCGTGTTCGTGCGGCTGGAGAAGCTGCCCTTGACGTTGAATGGGAAGGTGGACTGGAGGAAGCTGCCGAAGCCGGAGGAGGTGGAGGCAGAGGTGGGAGAGGGAGAAGGAGGAGAAGGAGGAGCGAGCGGGCCGGTGGAAGAGATGCTGGAGGGGATTTGGAGGGGAGTGCTTGGGGTGAAGCGGGTGAGGGTACAAGACAATTTTTTCGAGTTGGGCGGGCATTCGCTGCTGGCGATGCAGGTAATTTCGCGGATTCGGGAAGTGTTTGGCGTGCAACTCCCGGTGCGAAGCCTGTTTCAGGCTCCTACTATTGCCGATTTCTCCGCAATAGTTGTAAAGTATGAGCCGAAAGCCGGACAGATACAAAGAATTGCAGAGATTTACCAAGAGATGGATCGGAACGCTGCGCTATCTGAATAGTTACCAGCGTGCTGGACATCAAAGCTCAAACATCCGGTCAATAATCAGGCTGGCAACCGCATCTCGCGGTTATCTTGTCCCAGAGGGAAATCTGGGCCTGATATTGCCACTGCGCTCCTGTCTCAAGAATTGGACGCAGACATAACGCTCTGGCATTCGACTTTCACGGTATGGTCGATGGCTCTGTCGCCGGTGGGGCGTCACCGCCCGTAGCGGTCTCTACCTTCAGTCCTGGTTTGAGAATGCGTCTTCGTGTTGCAGTGAGAAAAAGAACTGCTTGCCCGTTTTGACTATTGGGCTTCTTCCAACTTTCAACACATCGATTTATCACAATCTGGTTTCTGAGACAGGGAGAAACAGCGCATATGAAACGTTCGTTTTCCGAACTTCAAGCCGAAGAGCGGCAAGCGGTGCTCCGCCTTCTTAAGCAGGAAGGCATAGATATGTCCTTGCCTTCAAATATTCCTCGACGGAAAGCAGGCATTCCTCTCTCCTCCTTTGCGCAGAATAGATTATGGTTCCTCAATAAACTCGAAACTGATCCTGCTGTGTACAATCTCGCTACGGCATTTCAGCTTAGCGGACATCTACAGGTTGCAGCGCTGGAACAAGCGATCAGCGAGATCGTGCGGCGCCATGAGTCTCTGCGCACGAGCTTCCTGGAAAGCAACGAAGGATGTGTTCAGATAATTCACTCACCATCGGCTTTTCCAATTGCTGTCATCGATCTCTGTGAATATCCAGAAATGCAGAAGCTGAAAACGATCAAGAAGCTCGTCTCCGAACAAGTTAGTACTGGTTTTGATCTTCAATATGTTCCATTAATGCGTGTTTTGCTGTTGAGGACAAGATCTGAAGAACATCTTCTGGTGGTGACGATCCACCACATCATCAGCGATGGATGGTCATTAGGAATATTTAACAGGGAATTGGCTGCCCTCTATGAAGCATTTACTAAAGGGCAAAAATCTCCGCTGGCAGACCTGTCAATTCATTATGCCGACTATGCGATGTGGCAGCGGGAATGGTTGCAGGGAAAGATATTGGCGGAACAACTGGATTATTGGAAAAAGCAGTTGGCGGGAGCGCTAGGGACCATAGATCTGGTTATACGGCGGCCTCAAGTGACCGACCCAAGTTATAAGGGAGCACAATATAATTTCAATATCTCCCGCGAACTGATACCACCTCTTCAGTCTTTGTGCCGGCGAGAAGGCGTGTCTTTATTCATGGCATTGCTGACAGTGTTTAAAGCTCTGCTTTATCGCTACAGCGGACAAACAGACATCGCAATCGGCACTCCCGTGGCAGGTCGAACCCGTACTGAAACAGAACAAATTATAGGGTTGTTCGTCAACACATTGGTGCTGCGAACCCAGTTGTCCGCAAGCATAAGTTTCGGGGAACTGTTGGCCAGGGTTCGCGAAACTGCACTGGACGCTTATCAAAACGAAGACTTGCCCTTCGATAAGCTGGTGGAGGCATTGAAACCAGCCCGACACGCACGCCGTCTGCCCTTCTTTCAGATCTGGTTTGCACTGCAGAACCGCAGAGAAGCAAAGTTGGAGTTACCAGGCTTGAAGCTCCAGGAAGAACGCATAATCCCGGACACGGAAAAATTTGAGTTAGCGCTCACATTCAGAGAAAAGGGAATACAGTTGCAGGGCGTTCTTAGCTACCGGATAGATTTGTTTGGTAGCGACGACATTCGCAGAATGTCCAGCCACTTCGAGTGTTTGTTAAGGGCCGGCATTAATCGCCCCCAGGTCCCGGTTGCACAGCTTGAATTACTGACTCCGGCTGAAAAGCAGCAGATACTGGTAGCGTGGAGATCAACAGTTCAGAGAGCGCTGCAATCCAAGCCTGTGCACCTCTGGGTTGAGGAGCAGGCAGAGCGGATACCTGATGCCATCGCATTGGTTGATGAAGAATGTTCGTTGACTTACCAGCAGTTGAATCGGCGAGCGAATCAGGTTGCTCATTACCTGAGATCACTCGGAGTCGGACCTGAAGTAAAAGTTGCTCTGCTGCTGCGCCGGAGTACGGAATTGATTGTAGCGCTTCTTGCCGCCCTTAAAGCCGGGGGCTGCTACCTGCCACTGGACAGCCGCTATCCGCAGGCACGGCTGAATTTCATGTTGCAGGACAGTGACGCCGCAGTACTGATAGCAGAAAATGATCTGCCCCATGGATTGGAGATTAGGCGGGCAAAAACTGTTTGTCTGACACGTGATCAGCCACTTATAGATAGTCAAATGTCGACGAACCTGCATGTGGAAATTAATCCAGAGAACCTCGCCTACGTAATTTATACATCCGGATCGACAGGCCAACCGAAGGGCGTACTCATCAGCCATGGAAACTTGTCCCATTATCTTTCCTGGGCATGCCAGGAATATCACTGTAGAGAAAAGCTAGATGCGATAGTTCACTCTTCCATCGGCTTTGATCTGACAGCGACAGCGCTGTTTTCGCCATGGCTTGTTGGGCGGAAGGTACTGCTCGCACGGGAAGGGGCGGGAGTTGAGGGTTTATGTGACGCGCTTGCTCGAGTTTCTAGTCCGGTGCTGATCAAAGTGACCCCAAGCCATCTTCAGATGATCAATGCCCAACTTCCCCCAAGTCTTGCTCCAACTGTCAAGGTGATGGTGGTCGGGGGAGAATCGTTGGCGCAGACCTTATTGGATTATTGGCATAAGCACTCGCCTGCAATAGTCGTGGTAAATGAATACGGTCCCACCGAAACAACCGTGGGTTGCTGCACCCACGTCGCAGGCAGTGGATCAAGAGACGAGACAGTCCCGATCGGAAAGGCTATTGACAATACTCAGCTGTATGTTCTCGATAAAGAAATGCAGCCGGTGCCGGCCGGTTTTCCTGGAGAGCTATTCATCGGGGGGGATGGCGTGGCGCGCGGATATCAGGGACAAAGCGCAATCACTGCGGAAAGATTTCTGCCGGACAGTTTTACCGGCTGTCCGGGGGCGCGCCTTTACTGGACCGGAGACTTGGTGAAATGGCTTGCGAATGGCGATCTTGTGTTTCTTGGCCGAATTGATGATCAGGTAAAAATCAGCGGATATCGAATTGAACTTGCTGAAATCGAGGCCGTACTGCGCAGCCACACAGGAATAGATCAGGCTGCGGTCCTCATGCACGAGGACAGCAGCGGGAAACGGATTGTTGCATATGTGACAGCTAAAAAGCCAGACATCGTCAATTCATCACAGTTGAAAACCTTTATCTCCGGCCAATTGCCTGAATACATGGTGCCGTCCGCCTTTGTGATTATGGATGCACTGCCTTATACCACGCATGGAAAAGTGGATCGCAAAGCACTGCAGCAGTATAGCCTGGGCACGTCCATATCTTGTCCTGTCAATGTCGTCCATGCATATCCTCGCGACAAAATAGTGCTTAGTTTACAGGGCGTGTGGGAAGAGATCCTGGGCATCAACAGCGTAGGTACCGGCGAAAATTTTTTCGATATTGGAGGATATTCGCTTAAGGCATTGGTGCTCGCATCGCGGATCGGCGAGATATTCGACATCCGCATTCCGGTGCGAACCGTTTTTGAATATCCCACCATAGCAGATATGGCTGCATTTCTTCGCCAGAATGCAAGCGTCGAAACGGTGTCGTCTGTAGTGCCGATTCAGCCAAAGGGAACGGCACGTCCACTATTCTGTGTTCACCCAGGTGACGGGCTGACAAACTGTTTTATTCCTCTGGCACAGTGCCTGGGAAGCGACCAGCCGCTGTTCGCTTTTCAGGCATATGGTATTGAAGAAAACGAGCTTCCCCTGCGTAGCGTCGAAGAGATCGCTGCTGCCTACATCAAGGACATGCAACGAATTCAACCCACAGGACCTTTTCAGCTTGCTGGCATGTGCCTGGGTGCAACTATAGCTTATGAAATTGCTCAGCAATTGGTAGCTTCGGGAGAGCCGGTCTCTTTTCTAGCGATACTCGACGAGTTCCCCAATTTGTATCCGGTTAGTTCACTGATCAGCGACAGTGAGCTGGAAACAACCGAAAAGGACCTCCTGGCTCTCTGGCTTGAGTATAAATTCAGGCCCAAAGTGAGGATATCAGGGGTAGAACGTCCGAAAGAGTACACGCTCAGCATTGACGCCCAACTGGACACATTTCTGGCAGCTCTCAAAACATCGGGTGAGGTTCCCCAGGAGATAACCCGTGAGCAATACCGAAGACGGTTGCAAGTTGAAGCGATGAATGTCGCGGCTCGCAAGCGCTACCGGTTCCAACCCTTTCCCGGACGGATTACGGTATTCAGAAGTGATTTTGTTCTCAGCTTTGGGGAAAGCATCGGCTGGAAAAAGTTGGCCCAGGGCGGTCTTGAGATAGTTGCTGTGCCGCTGGAGCACAACAAGTTTTTCATAAATGAACATAGTGCGAGCGTCCTGGCAGAGATCCTTAAACCTCGGTTGTACCGCGAGCGGGCATCCGAAGGGAAAATGCAGGAAGCCGAAGAGCTGTCTATGGCAACCAGACCACAGAACGCGGAACGGTAATAGGAAAGTTCGGAGATCAAGGACCGCGTAATCCCTCGGCAATATGAAGCAGAAATCACCGAATTAGGAGGCATGAATGGACATGCGGAGAATCGGCGTTATTGGAGCAGGAGTGATGGGTGTTGGCGTCGCACAGTGCGCCGCGTCTATCTCCGATATGGTCACGGTCACCCTGATCGACAACAACTCTGAGCAATTGGCAAAAGCGAGGGGCCAGATACGCCACAATGTCCGTTTTCAACATCTCCTCGATCCAGGCTCTCGGCGTCAGGAACCCAGCATCGTTTTGAATCGCATTGCTTTTACCACTGATTATGGCGAGCTGTGCGATACGGATTTCATCATCGAGAATGTTGTGGAACAGTGGAACGTCAAAGAACAGGTTTACCGCAAGCTTGACGCTATTTGTCCTGCACATTGCATTTTTGCCGCGAACACTTCTGCCTGTTCCATTACAAGACTGGGGTCGGCAACCCAGCGTCCTGAAAAAGTTATAGGAATGCACTTCATGAACCCCGTTCCGCTTAAACCGACTGTCGAAGTCATACGTGGTCATCACACCTCAGACGGCACTCTGAATGCTGCGAATAGATTGATCCGTGCGATGGGTAAAGACAGCATCGTGGTCAGGGATATGCCCGGCTTTGTATCCAATCGAGTCTTAATGGTAACCATCAATGAAGCGATTTTTTTAGTGCAAGACCAGGTGGCGACAGTGGAAGATATTGATCGATTATTCAAGAGTTGTTTTGGACACAAAATGGGCCCGCTGGAAACCGCTGACCTGATCGGTCTGGACACGATTTTGTATTCCCTTGACATGCTTTACGAGAGTTATAACGACACTAAATATCGACCTTGCCCCTTATTGAAAAACATGGTCTGGGCGGGTTTGCATGGAAAGAAGAGCAACCAAGGTTTTTACGATTACCACACAGCGCTACCGGTTCCGCAGACCCTCGTGCTGCGAAGTCCGGGGTCTGGAAACAATGGCAATTAAAACATCAAGATATGGGAGAGCGAATGGACAGTTTGAAACAAGAGATAAAAACCTTTCTCGTACGTTTTCTGCGGAATGACGGCTTCCACGACAACGATGATATTTTTGCCGCCGGGTTTATCAACTCGCTGCTTCTTGTACAGCTGATAAAGTTCATTGAAGACAGGTTTTCGATTGCGATTGAGGATGAAGACCTCGAATTTGAGAACTTTCGTACGCTCAACCAAATCAGCGGGTTGATTGCTCGAAAACGCGCTGGTAAAGATGGCAGTAACAAAGCCGAACAGTCTTGCGCTGGTATCGAAAATGGAAGTTGAATTCTCGACGGCACAGAGGGAAGCCCGGCATCATTTTCGGTCGTTTGTGCAGGAAGAAATCACTCCACATGCAGGAGAGTGGGACAGATCTGCGCAGATTCCGTCTAAAATCATCGCCGAGCTCAAGTCGCGCGGTTACCTTGGCGCTCCTGTCACCAAAGAACTTGGAGGCAAAGGATGGGATGCGATCACATATGGGGTGTTGACTGAGGAAATAGGTCGTGCGTGTTCTTCCGTTCGATCGCTGCTTACGGTCCACGACATGGTAGCGCTTGCGATCATGAGCTGGGGAAACGACTTCCTCAGGAATGAATTTGCGCGCCCCATGGCGAGTGGCAGACTCATTGGAGGCCTGGCGCTTTCAGAGCCGAATGCCGGCAGCGATAGCTCAAGCATTGAAACCAAAGCGGAGTGTACAGGCAAAAATTACGTTCTGAACGGGAAGAAGTGCTGGATTACATTTGGGCAGATCGCGGATGTATTCCTGGTAGCCGCCCGGTGTGATCGAGGCATATCAACTTTTGTGGTTCCGGCAGCCAGCGAAGGACTGAGCCGTGAAAAGGTCGAGGTGGTCGGTACGCGTGCGTCGCTGATTGCGGACCTCAGTTTTTCAGATTGTGTGGTGCCGGCAGAATTTCTTCTGGGGAAGGCCGGCTTTGGTGGCATACAAGCGATTGCCACGGCTTTGGATCATGGCCGCTATAGCGTTGCCTGGGGCTGCGTGGGAATCACACAAGCCTGTCTGGATTCTTGCCTCGAATATACCCATAAAAGAAAACAATTTGGCGTTCCCATCTGCCAGCACCAGCTTGTGCAGCGCAAGTTGACAGAGATGATCACGAATGCCAGGGCTGCTCGGCTGTTGTGCTGTCGCGCGGGATACCTTCGCGATAAGAGAGATCCGCAAGCGATGTCTGAGACATTGGTAGCGAAGTATTTTGCCTCGCGAGCAGCAACCCAGGCTGCTAACAGCGCTGTTCAGCTGCATGGCGCTAATGGCCTTAGCGAAAAGTATCCGGTAGCCAGGTTTCTCCGCGATGCGAAGGTGATGGAGATTATTGAAGGCAGTACGGAAATACAGCAAATAGCAATTGCAACGTGTTCCCATGAGGAGTTCTGAAACATGTCAAGTGCCATAGCTAATAATGCGGTTCGCAGAAACCAGCCGTCCAGGGAGAAGAAGATCAAACTGCTGGTGTGGGACCTGGATGAGACGCTATGGCATGGAACCCTGGCGGAGAACGAGACCGTCAGGCTGCGGGAATCCGTTCCTGAAATCCTGCGGACACTGGATAGTCGTGGCATTCTGCAGTCGATTGCGAGCAAGAATGAGCATGAAATCGCAATGGACAGGCTTCGCCATTTTGGCTTGGACGAATTGTTTATTCATCCGGCAATCAACTGGAGTTCGAAGTCTACGAACATTGTGGAGATTGCTCGGCAATTAAACATCGGACTTGATACAGTCGCATTCATCGACGATCAAGACTTCGAGCGTGAAGAAATGAGGTTTACCAACCCCGAGATTTTAATCCTGGACGTGGAGGAACCGGACACTCTTACCTCACGCAATGAATTCATGCCGCGATTCATTACAGATGAAAGCGCACAAAGACGAAAAATGTATATGGCGGAGACCCAACGGAAAGGCGCCGAGGCACAGTTTATCGGGCCCAAGGAAGAATTTTTAGCAACTCTGCAAATGGCATTAACAATCGCTCCAGCCACCGAGGCAGATCTACGCAGAGCGGAAGAGCTGACGCTGCGGACGAACCAGCTGAATTCGACCGGCCGCACCTATTCTTATGATGATCTTGTCAAAGCACGAGAGTCAGAGCGCTACTTGCTGCTTATGGCAAGCCTCGAAGACAAGTGGGGACCCTATGGAAAGATTGGTATGGCGCTCATTGAAAAAGCGCCTGAACAGTGGTCAATTAAGCTGATTCTAATGTCATGCCGCGTGATTTCGCGTGGAGTCGGCACGATATTCATTAACCATATTATTGGGCTCGTCCGAACCGCTGGCGTGCGCTTGTTTGCTGAATTTATCTCTACCGGCCAAAACCGCATGATGTTGATGACCTACCGGATGGCTGGGTTTCGCGAGGTCGGGCAGCACGATGGAGTTACGGTTCTCCAGCATGTTGGGGAGCATGTTGCCGGAGTTCCAGAATATATTCAAATGCGGATTAATGGTTGACGCTCTACTGGATCTCCATCCGGCTGCGTTGCAGGGCCTTGCACGGCTCGCTGGCGCAAGGTCGGCGGAGAGGCTTTAACACGACCTGCAGTACGCCCGGTGCGAGTAAAGTCATGCCATTAACAACTCCCCGCAGGATACCACTTATAAAAAATGGGCGGAAGATCGAGAACTGATCCCAAAGGGCTGACCTACCACTCATGCGGCAAATGGAGGGTCAATGAGAAACATCTGTAGAATCCTTGTGGTTTTAGCATTTTTATCGTTTTTCCAGAGCGCTTCATGCGCGACTGTCCACAATGCTGAGGTCCTGTGGGACGAATGGGGGGTACCTCACATTTTCAGCCATGACGATCCAAGTGCTTTCCGCGCTTTTGGCTGGGCGCAAATGCACAATCACGCAGCGATATTGCTCCATCTCTACGCTTTAGCGCGCGGGCGTGGCGCTGAATACTTCGGCCCCGGCGACCTGGACTCGGACCGGATGGTCAGGACGATGGGGACTCCACTATTGGCCCGCCAGTGGTATGCACAACAATCAAAGGCATTTCAGGAAGACCTTGATGCATTTGCTGCGGGAATCAATTTGTATGGACAGGATCACGCAAAAGAGCTGGACGATGCGGCAAGAAAGGTCCTGCCTGTGTATGGAACCGATGTTCTTGCACATGTTGCCCGGGTTCTGTGGTTGTTTCAAGGTGGCACGAGCGGGTGCACCGGCGCAATGGCGAGCGCCAGCTACGGATCGAATGGATGGGCAATCACTGCGTCCCATTCAGCCAGTGGGCATGCTTTGCTGCTGGCTAATCCTCATCTGCCATGGGAAAGGGAGATGTTGTTCTTTGAAGCTCACATTACGACATCTACTTATGAAGCATACGGAGCAACGCTCGTTGGTTTTCCGGTTCCGGCGATTGCCTTCAACAACAATCTCGGCTGGACCCACACGGTGAATCTCATCGATACTTGCGATCTTTACATCCTCACGCAGGATGGGGATGGATATCGTTTTGATGGAAAGACGTTAAATTTTGAAGTTAGCTCCGAAACGATCAAAATTCGTCAAGCTGATGGAACATTGAAAGACCAGCAGTTAACGATCCGCCGCGCGGTGCAAGGGCCGGTAATAAGTCATCAAGGAAAGCTCGTCGCTGTTCGGGATGCGGGGCTGCAAAGCGCTTCATTTGCCGGCGTGCTTGAGCAATGGTGGCAAATGGGACGTGCACACAACCTGGCTGAGTTTCAGACTGCTCTTCGCCGAATGCAGCTACCGATGTTCAATACAATCTACGCTGATCGAAGCGGTAACGCATTTTTTGCTTATTCCGGTCTTGTTCCTAAGCGCAATGACGGAGATTTTAAGTATTGGTCTCTTCCGGTGCCTGGCGATACTTCCCACACTTTGTGGACTGGCGTTCTGGATTATGACTCCTTGCCGAATATGCTGGATCCTCAGGTGGGGTGGGTACAGAATTCTAACAGCGCTCCTTGGTATGTGACGCAACCTATGCTCGATCCAGCTAGGTTCCCCTCATTTCTTGCGCCTTCCATGAATGATCCTGGCGGTTGGCCAAATTTTCGCGAGCAGCGTGGCCTGCGCATGCTTAGCTCTTCACAGAAAATGACCTATGACGACCTTATCGCAGACAAGTACTCTACAAGGAGTGAGCTTGCAGACCGAATCGTTGGCGATTTGATTTCCGCAGCAATGATGTCAGGAGATGACCTGACCAAGCGGGCGGCCAAGGTGCTGCAAGACTGGGACCACAACTTTGACGCGACAAGCAAGGGAGCGGTCTTGTTTATGTCATGGGCGCACAGATCCTTTCCCCACAATACAGCTGCACCTCTCGAGTCATTTGATCCCCATCGGTGGTTGGATACTCCGAGAGGCCTAAAAGATCCGGCAGGGGCCGTACAGGACCTCAAATCCGCCGCAGAATTTGTGGAATCTCGCTATGGCCGGCTCGATGTGCCGTGGGGAGATGTCTTCCGCCTGCATTACGGTAAATCGGATTTTCCAGCCAATGGAGGACCGAGCGCCCTGGGAATTTTTAGCGTCCTTGAATACGCCCCTGATACAGACGGGCGCTTCCGCGCTGCGGGAGGCGATAGTTTCATCTTTGCGGTAGAGTTCTCCAATCCAATAAGAGCCAGTGTGCTTCTTGCCTACGGAAACTCCAGCGATCCACACTCATCTCATTTTGCCGATCAACTGGAACTGGAGTCGCAAAAGAAACTTCGCAGAGCGCTGCTGACTCGCCGTGATATCGAAGCAGACACCAAGGAGCGGGAAATAGTGAGAGCTGGCGCAGTAGAGCAGAAGTAAGTAGATTTGGATCGCCTTCAGAATAAGGATACTTCCAGTTCGGCGTTGTATGAGTGTTCTTTCCGCAGTTTTCCCATCCGGGCTATCCAATGAGCGCGCTAGGCACGTCATAAGGGCGCAATCGGGCTCTGGCACAAGTCAGGATTCGGCAAGATGTCTATTGAGACGGCCTATACCTGTGTGATGGACGATGTGGACGTTGCATGATGTAGCGTTGCGGCATAGATAAACAGGCTGCGCAAGAAATCAACCCATTGCAAAAACGCAGCTCGTTTCAGATGAGACAAACTAACCTCAGATTATGATGCGCTGTCACAAAAGCGAATAAGCTTGCTGCGGTATCGGGGATCCTTCCTGTCGCTTTGCTGCTCTGTATGGGCGCCAAATCGCTACATTTTGTCACAAGCTGTACGCCATGCCTTTTGAAATCTTATGTGTGAAATAAGTTCTATTATCTTGCCTTCTATAAAAACGTCCAGACATTAAGAGCCTTTATTCGAGTGTGAATGACATCAAGCAGAATCATTTCTTAAAATCCACAATGACAATCAGGGAGGTGTGCCAATGTCTACAACACAAGTTGCGGTTCAGGAAGCTATAAACGTCAAACAGCAAATAGCAATCGAAAAGATTGACCATGTTCACTTGCAAGTGGGTAATGCATTTCAGGCCATGCATTACCTACGTAGTTCATTTGGCTTTGTCCCGATCGCCTATCGCGGTCTGGAAACCGGTAGTCGTGACGAGCTTTCCTATGTGCTCAAGCAGGGCAGTGCTTTACTTGTAGTTACCAGTTCCTTGAACCCGGCAACTTTGATCGCTCATCATGTCCGTGTTCATGGTGATGGAGTTAAAGACATCGCTTTTGATGTAAAAGACGCCAGCCATACTTTTCATCTCGCATTGCTGCGGGGCGCGGCTCCCGTTGCGGAACCGGTGACCAAAGAGGATGAACACGGGCAGGTGACCACAGCTTCCGTGGAGTCCTTTGGGCACATGGTCCATACCTTTGTTCAACGCAACAATTACACCGCCGCTTTCCTGCCGGGTTATCAATCGTTCCATATTGATGGGTGCGGGTTACCACCGCTGTTGACTGAACTGGACCACCTCGCCCTGACAGTCCCAGCAGGACAACTCAACGACCAGGGCGCTTTCTATACAGATGTCTTGGACTTCGCGGTTACACATGTCGAGAACATCGTGACCCCAAAAAGCGCAATGAAGAGCAAGGTTGTGCAAAACAATACGGCGACAGTTCGATTTCCGATGATGGAACCCGAACCGGGGCGGCGCACTTCACAAATTGAGGAATATCTAAGTTACAACAAGGGACCTGGGGTGCAGCACCTTGCTTTTTCCTGTGATGACATTGTGGAAAGCGTTACCCAGTTGCAAAAACGCGGCGTGGCTTTTCTTAAGACACCTGGTAGCTACTATGACATGCTGGCGGGGAGAGTAGGAAATCTAAACCACAGTGTAGAAGCACTCCGCGCTTTGAGTATTCTGGCCGATCGAGATGAATGGGGTTACTTGTTGCAGATTTTTACAAAGCCTATCACTGGAAGACCCACGTTGTTTATTGAATTGATTGAACGGGAAGGCGCCAGGGGTTTTGGAAGCGGCAACATACGTGCTCTCTTCGACGCGGTCGAAAGAGAGCAAGCACTGAGAGGCAATTTGTGATCAGTGACAAAGGATTTGTCGATCTTGTAGATAACAGCCGCCCAGCACGAAATCGGCAAGAGCATTACGGCATAGACCTGAAAGAGTGCTTTGCTGACGCCCGGCTCGACGTCATGAATTTTCTTAATGAGATCGTGATGAAATTTCCAGAAGCGATTTCTTTTGCGCCAGGCCGCCCAATGGAAGCCCACTTCCAGGTAGCAGAGAGTGTTAACAATGTCGCTGAGTTCGTAGCGGCAACGGCAGCCAAAACCGGAATGACAAAAGAGCAATCCTGGAATTCACTGGGGCAATATAGCCGTACGAACGGCATCATCAATGATCTCATCTCGCAACAGCTTGAGCGCGATGAAGGTATTTTTGTTTCGCAGGATGCAATTATGGTTACAGTGGGAGCGCAGGAGGCGATCGCCGTGGTCCTGACCGGCCTCTTTGATGCCAGTCAAGACGTTCTACTGGCGGGCAACCCCACTTACATTGGAATAACCGGCCTGGCAAGAATCCTGGGCATTCACG
>Ga0070741_10014790_pt1 | contig 13410 bp, 7 predicted proteins | sample Coa_R1_4_FD_66440 | JGI IMG/M metagenome (GOLD analysis project Ga0070741, IMG submission 66440) | Surface soil microbial communities from Centralia Pennsylvania, which are recovering from an underground coalmine fire - Coalmine... | ecosystem: Environmental > Terrestrial > Soil > Unclassified ... | reverse complement strand
CTACGGGCGACCGGATCGGCAGCCTGTCGGTAGCGGTTGGCTAACTCGTCGGTGCTCAAATGATCTTTGAGTTTTATCTGTCGTGGCATACAATGAGTATACCACCGGAGTTGATATAAGACTCGTAGTGTGCGCCTTTTGTCTGCGTGGGCTGGCATAGAACGCGGCCCAAATCTCACAGCAGCCTACTTGACGGCAGACCTATTTCCTGTTACGATGGAGAGCCTCGCCAGGCAGTTCAACGCCCGTCTGGAAGACCTGCGACCAAGCGTCCTTCGGACGCGAAAAACAGACTTGTGAGGAAGTCTCTTGTTGGCATGCCGCAGAACCGAAGTCAGGCGCGGCGGCGATGCGCCAGCCAGCCCAGGCCGGGAAGGGAGCCGATAAGCGCCATCAGAAGCGCGTTCGGAGCGGGAACCGGAGTGAATTCCGAGCGGGCGTTGTCCAGATAAGAGACCAGCGCGCTCGACGTTCCGGGAAAGTCCAGGCTGACGTTGCGCAACGCGAATCCGACCTCATGCGTGCCTTGCGTGATCGAGACTGTCGCCGAGACCGTCCCGCGCTGCGTGCCAGTGAAGTTCAGGAAGCCGGTCGCGGAAGTCGTTTGTAACTGACCGTCCACCAGCACATAGAAGTTAGCGGTAGCGACCGTATTCACGTCCGGCGAGACCAGCGTCGCCGCCACATCCGCCGTCAGGATAAGCGTGCCGGCATTCGCGAAGGTCAGCGACTGGGTCAGGTTCAGAAAGTTGTTGTTGATACCGGCTCCGGTCGTCAGGCTGGCGGCGGGACTCGAGACGCCGCTGACGACATCGAAAGGCAGCACGGCGGCGACGCCGAGTGTCTGGCCCGGCGGCCCGGTGACCTCCGTTGTCCAGCCCGTGAAATCCCCGGTCTCGAAGCCGGGATTGGTAAAGCTTTGCGCTTGCGCCCTGGACAGCGAAAGGCTCAGGGTCAGAAGGATACTGCCGCGCAAGATACCGCGAACGATAGAGTGGCGAACCATATAAGGGCGCTCCTTACAAGAGAAAAGCGGCGTACTTCTGAAAAGACGGATGACCTGTGCAGACTGCCTGCTGTTAAAAGTGCGGGACTGCATAAGATGTGCCAACGCGCCGCCTGAAGTTCGGAAATCGCGAAAAAGGTCTGCTGTCGGCGGGCGAGCGGAGTGTCTCTGTCAGGGCGCACGGCCCTCCTGGAGAGCGCCCTGCCGCTCGGTTGCGCAGAGCGCAGGTCAGATTTCCTTAAATTTTTTTAAGGTCTCTTTAACCAGTCTTTAAGGTTCGCGCCGTATACTCACGCTATCCAGTCCTTTTCCGTTGGTCTATTCGCAAGCGCACCCGTGCGTTCTCAGGAAGTCCCCGCAGGGCGGCTTCCCTTTTCTCATGCCTGGCGCGATCCGTAGGTTCTGCCCGGAAACCCGCTCGTTCGATTCACGTCAGGCTCCTATAGGGAGCAGGCATCATGTCCGTACCATCTTCTGCCGCCGAGCAGACTCAGCAGCGGCCTCATCGCTTTCATCTCGTCTTAGCTATTCTCGTTCCGATGCTGTTCATTGACGCGGCCTATCTGTTTATCGCCAATCGCGCCTCCGGCCCGCCCCGCATCGCACTCTCCGCGTTTACCTATGAAGCCACGCTCCTGCTGCACCTGCTGCTCGGTCTCCTCGCTCTCGTCCTCGTCCTCGGGCGGTTCGGCGCTATCGTGCGGGCGATCCGCGAGAAGCGCGGCGCGATGGCTCTCATCGGCGCGCTGACCGCGTTCTCGTTGGTCGTCTGCCTCCTTTCCGGGCTGGCATTCCTGGGAATCGGTTTCCAGCTTCTGCCGCTCGGCGTGCGCTACCCCCTGCGCCTCGTCCATGACCTCAGCACGGCAGGACTGCTGGTCTTCGGGTTCCTGAATCTGCTCCTGCGCGCCCGCGCGGCCACCGCCGACCTTGCAGCGCGGGCGCATCTGCGGCAGACGTTCCTGATGGGCGCGGTCTTCGGGCTGCCGCTGGCCGGGCTGTTCGCCTACACGCTCTATGCGCCCAACAACACCGACCGCATCATCGCTAATCCCGAACTGCCGCCCCTGACCGCAGAGCAGGAGGGCGACGGCCCGACCGGCAAGTTCTTCCCGGCCTCCGCGCAGTCTGTCGGCGGCCAGTTTTTCCCCTCCGAGTACTTCATGGATTCCAAATCCTGCGGCGTCCAGGGCTGCCACCCGGACATCTACGCGCAGTGGGAAGCCTCGGCCCATCATCGCGCCTCGTTCAACAACCAGTGGTACCGCAAATCCATCGAGTATATGCAGGAGGTCATCGGAACAAAGCCCTCGAAGTGGTGCGGCGGCTGCCACGATATGGCCGTGCTGCTGACGGAAGACCCGCACAACCCCGGTCGCTCGCGCTTCGACAAGCCCATCAAGGATCAGGTCTGGCCGCCGGAGAAGTACCCGGAGTCGCACGCGGGCATCGGCTGCGCCGTCTGCCACTCCATCGTCCACGTCAAAAGCACAATGGGGCAGAGCGACTACCTGGCCGACTATCCCCCGATGCACAAGTACCTGACGACGAACAACCCGTTCGCCAAGAGCCTGCACAACTTCCTGACGCGCCTGGCGCCGGAACCGCACAAGAAGACCTTCCTGCGCCCGTTCCACACGGATCAGACCGCCAAATTCTGCTCCTCCTGCCATAAGGTGCATCTGGATAAGCCGGTCAATAACTATCGCTGGTTCCGGGGCTTCAACGATTATGATGCCTGGCAGCAGAGCGGCGTCTCCGGTTTCGGCGCGGCTTCGTTCTACTATCCCTCGGACGAGAAGACGGGACAGCCCGCCTTCAAGAAGTGCGCGGACTGCCACATGCCGGAAGTCCCCTCGAAGGATGCAGGCAACTTCAAAGGCGGCTTTGTGCATTCGCATCGCTTCCCCGCCGCCAACACCGCGCTGCCTTTCGCCTACCACGACCAGCAGCAGCTAGAGATCGTGCAGAAGTTCCTGCAAGACAAGGCGCTCTCCATTGACATCTTCGGCATTCGCCGGGAAAAAACGGGCGTGGGGCGTGAGACGGCAGGCGTTAAGAGAGCTGGTGATTCCCAACGCCCGACACCCGACACCCCGCGCGCCGCAAGTCTGAACGGCGACCAGACCGGCAGCGCGCCGATGGCAGCGGCCAATGCGCCCATTGTCGAGGATACCCTGGTCGCGCCGCTGAACCGGGGCGGGCCGGGAACCGCGCTGCGGCGCGGCGAAAGCCCGCTCATCGAGGTCGTCGTCCGCACGCTCAAACTCGGCCACGCCTTCCCCGGCGGCACGTTCGATGCCTTCGATGTCTGGGTAGAACTGGAAGCCAAAGATGACAAGGGCCGCACCTTCTACCATAGCGGCAAACTCTCCTGGCCGGATGGCCCGGTCGAGAAGGCCGCGCACCGCTACCGCGCGCTGCTGGTGGACGGACACAGCAACCCCATCAACAAACGCAACGCCTGGTCGGCCCGCTCGGTGGTCTATGCCAAAGCCATTCCGCCCGGCGCGGCGGACGCCGTGCATTTCCGCGTCAAAGTCCCGAAGGACTGCGGCGACCACGTGACCCTGACGGCGAAGCTGAACTACCGCAAATTTACCTGGTGGAACACGGTGTTCGCCTATGCGGGACGCACAGACGGCGGCGGCAAAGACGGCTATCTGTCCCCGGCGGGCGATAAAAACGCCGGAACGCAGGGCCGCGCCGATGTCGCTATCGGTTACGGCAAGACTTCCGGTATCGTCACGCACGGCTGGGACGACCGCCCGATGCAGTTCAGCGCCGACTTCTCGCAGGTGTCCGGCAATCTGAAGGAGATCCCCAAACTGCCGATAACCGTAATCGCGCAGGACACCATCACCCTGCCGGTCGTCAACGCCAACGCGAAACCGGACACGCCTGCCACGCCTGGTGACGAGAAAAAGGATAGAATTCGCTGGAACGACTACGGCATCGGCCTGCTGCTTCAGGGCGATTTCAAAGGGGCGACGCGCGCCTTCACGCAGGTGACGAAACTCTCCCCGAAATGGCCGGAGGGCTATGTCAATATCGGGCGCGTGCGTCAGGCCGAGCGGGACACGGTCGCGGCGGAAGCGGCCTTCAAAAAGGCCCTCGCGCTCTACGACGCCAAGCCCACGCCGATGACGCCCTACCAGAAGGCCCGCACGCAGAACTTCTACGCGCAGGCGCTCTGGGATCAGGGCCGCTACGATGAGGCGCTCAACCTGCTCACGCAGGTCATGGAGGTATTCCCGGAAGACCGCAACGTGCGCAACCTGGCCGGAACCATTCTGTTCCGCCTGGGCCGCTACGATGAGGCGATCACGCATCTCAAGCATACGCTGACCATTGACCCGGAGGACATCGTCGCGCACTATAACCTGATGAAGTGCTACCGGGCCAAAGGCGATACGAAGATGGCGGACATTCACGATGCGCTCTACAAACGCTTCAAGGCCGACGAGACGACGACGAATCTGACCGGGCCGTATAAGCGCCAGAACCCGGAGGACAACAACCTGGCGCAGCCGATCCACGAGCAGCCCGATGCCGTCTGCGAGCCGAAACCGGAGTGGCTCAAGCGGCTGGAACAGAATATCGCCCGGCGCAAGAAACAGGAGCGCGAGGCTATTATTCTGCGGAAGAACAAGCCCGCAAAGATCGCCAGCGCCAAATAGTGAACCACCCGCTGCGCTAGAGGCACGGAGACACGGAGGAAAGACACACAGAGAAAAACGAAGGAGAAGAGGAGCCTGCTTCGTATTCCTTCGTGTCCTTCTTGGATGCTTTCTCGTTTGCTTTTCTCGGTTTTGGTTTTTCCCCTGTGTCTCTGTGCCTCTAGCGCAGCGGGTGGTTCGCAATGGCTTTTAGGAGACTTTCAGACCATTATGCAGAGAAGATTCTTGACGATAGCCGCAGCAGCCCTGTTGGGCGCGTGCCTGGCCGGGTGCAAAAATAAGGATGGGGAGAAGGCCATTCCTGTGACGCCTGCGGCGGCGGTTCCGGCGAGCTTCACGTTCGCGGAGACGACGCGGGAGGCGGGCATTGACTTTCGCCACGTCAGCGGCGCGTTCGGAAAGAAATGGCTGCCGGAGACGATGGGCAGCGGCCTCGCCTGGATAGATTATGACGGCGACGGCTATCAAGATGTCTATTTCGTCAACAGCCGGGAGTGGACGGACGCCGAGCGCGCCTCTGCCAAGCAGCCGCCGAACCCGAAGAAGGGGCCGCCCGTCACCGGCAAGCTGTACCACAATAACGGGAACGGCACGTTTACCGACGTGACGGAACAGGCGGGGCTGGCCGTGCCGATGTACGGCATGGGTGTGTGCGTGGGAGATTATGATAACGATGGGCGGCCCGATCTCTATGTCACGGCGCTGGATAGAAACTATCTGTTCCACAACAATGGCAACGGCACGTTTACGGAGCGGGCGGCGCAGGCCGGGCTGAAGGATGGCGGCTGGAGTACGAGCGCAGCGTGGGTGGACTATGATGAGGACGGCAAGCTTGACCTGGTCGTGTGCCACTATGTCAAATGGACGCCCGCGACCGACATTCCCTGCCCGCGCAACGGACACAACACCTACTGCACGCCCCAGCAGTACACTGGCGAGCCACTGAGCCTCTACCACAACAACGGCAATGGAACCTTTACCGAGGTCTCCGCCAGAGCCGGGCTGCGCAAGAGCGGCGACGGGCGTCCGCTTCAGGGCAAGTCGCTGGGCGTCGCCATCTGCGACTACGACAGCGACGGCAAGCCCGACATCGCCATCGCCAACGACACCGAGCCGAACTATCTGTTCCACAATGAGGGGAACGGCACGTTCAAGGAGGTCGGCGTCGAGAAGGGCATGGCCTATGGGGACACCGGCGCGGCGCGCGGCGCGATGGGTATAGACGCGGTGGACTACGACCGCTCCGGCAGCGAAAGCCTGGTCATCGGCAACTTCTCCAACCAGATGCTGGCCCTCTACCACAACGAGAACAGGGGCAGCATCTTCCGCGATGTCGCCCCGCAGACCGGCATCGGGCAGCCGAGCCTGCTCTCTCTGTCGTTCGGCTGCTTCTTCGTAGACCTGGACAACGATGGCTGGCCCGACATCTTCGTTGCCAACGGCCATGTAGACGACGACATTCAGGAGATACAGCAGCAGGTCGAGTACGCCGAACACCCGCTCGTCTTCCGCAACCTGGGCAACGGCAAGTTCCAGGACATCCGGGAGCAGTTAGGGGAGGCGATGCAGCAGAAGTGGGTGGCGCGCGGCCTGGCTTATGCCGATTATGACCTGGACGGCAATGTGGACATAGCGATGTCCACCAACAACGGCCCGGCGCATCTGTTCCATAATAGCGGCAACAAGAACCACGCGCTGCGCCTGGAACTGGAAGGCACGAAGAGCAACAAGAGCGCCATCGGAGCGCGCATCACCGCCAAAATCGGCGGTGCGACGCAGAGCTATCACGTGCGCAGTGGCTCCTCCTACTGCTCACAGAGCGAACTGCCGGTCACGGTCGGGTTGGGGCAGGCGTCGCAGGCCGACTCGATTGTGATTGACTGGCCCTCCGGCGAGAAGACGGAGTTGAACTCGGTGGCTGCCGGGCAGATCTATCAGATCGTGGAGGGCAAGGGCATCGCCGGGCAGCGTCCATTTGGGCAGCCTGCGGTCAAGCACACGGCCCGCGCCAACTGAGAGAGGACGCGGGCTTACGCTGAACGTGAAACCGGCCTGGGGAATTTGGATTCCCCAGGCCGGTTTCCGCTTTGGGAGCAGACGGATCGGCACGCAGCCTATTTGCGGCGGCGTGCCAGGAACAGACCGCCGCTCATCGTCATGCCGACGAGAAGCGCGACGCTGCCTGGTTCAGGAACCGAGGTGCCGACGACGTTGTCGTTCAGGTCCTTGACGGCCACGAAGACGTTGTTCGGCAGCACCGCCTGGTCGAACGCAAAGTTGAAGCTGTGCGTTCCACCGCCGCCCGTGAGCGTCAGCCCGTTGAAGATGTCGTCCGCCAACGAGTCGGAAACCACACTATTGCTCGGGTTGCTGATGTCGAAGATACTGTCCGCGCCGATGTCAATCGGATCGGGGGAGGTATTGGTCAGCAAGCCGGTGTAGTTGATGTTATCCGACGTGCTGATGCCGATCGTAACGGGAAGCGCGTTGGCGCTGACGGCTCCGAGCAGCATCAAGCCAGCAGTGGCAAGCGCATACTTGAGGTTCATGCTATGAAATCCTTTCGTTGTACTCTAAGTTGGACACCAGTAGCAAAGGCGCAGCTTTTTGACAACGGAAAAACAAGCGGCTTGAAAGAGACTAGATCGAGCAGTCTTGCAGCGTGATCACGCGGTTGGCTGTACCCGAACCCACTCCATTGCTGTAGCTCGCGGAGATGAGGTCCTTGGTGGCTGGGGCCGCAGGGGCGGTATAGTTGCCGCTGCCGTCAACGGAACCCAGTTTTGCCTTCCAGGTGACGCCGCTGGTCGCGATGGACTCGGTGCCGTCACTGTACTTGACTTTGAGTTGGAGTTGCGTCGTGCCACCGTTGCAGACCGGGAAGACGCCGATGATGTCCGCATAGAGCGGCTTGGGGTACGACGTACCCGGCGAGCCGGCGAGGACGAGGCCGGGACCGGCCACCGCGAGGACCGCGATGAGAGCCAGCACCATGCGTCCCAGAGAGGTTGTGTTTGCTTTACGCAATTTTCAAACGCTCCTTTCAGAGTTTTGTCCCTCACGGGCGGTGTTACCGCTTCTCCGTCGCCAAGGTGCCACCCAATGGAGCGACCGAAGCGACAACCACCTCCCTGCGGAACGGGAGTGCGCCTGCCCGGTGCCTGACACATCCTGAGCAGGTCGTCTATCCAAAAGGAATGTTTAGCAAATTCTGTGCCAAAACCTCGCAAATTTCTGTGCCGGATTAAATTTTTGTTGAAAAAGTTCGGGGAGGTCGGCCCTCCCCCCACCCCTCTCCCACGCTGCGGGGGAGGGAAGGACTATAGCGCAGTCTCCTTCCTCGCTTTCAATACGTACCCGCTTTGAAAGTGAGGGAGACGCCGCCGCGGGAGACGCTCCCCCTTCTCCCACAGCGTGGGAGAAGGGGGCCGGGGGGATGAGGGCCGTTTCAGGCGATGCGTTCGCGCACGTAGGCGAGGACTTCGGGAACGGCGATGCGCACCTGCTGCATGGTGTCGCGGTCGCGCACGGTCACGGTCTGATCTTCCAGGGACTGGAAATCTACGGTGACGCAGAAGGGCGTGCCGATCTCATCCTGGCGGCGGTAGAGTTTGCCGATGCCCGCCGAGTCGTCGTAGACGGCGCGCATTTCGCCACTCGATTGGAGCGTTCTCTTGATGGACTTCGCCAGGGCGACGATCTCGTCGGCGTTCTTTTTGAGCGGCAGGACGGCGACCTTGATGGGAGAGAGCGCGGGCTTGAGGCGCAGCACAACGCGCGTCTCGCCGTTCTCCAGCGTCTCTTCGTCGTAGGCTTCGGTCAGCGCGGCCAGCACGCCGCGATCCACGCCCGCCGCCGGTTCGATGACGAAGGGCAGGATGTGCCGATTGTTGGGCTGGTCGAAGTAGGTCAGCCGCTCGGTCGCATGTTCGTTCTTCATCACCTTCGCGGTAATCTGGAGTTTGTCCTGGTCACGGGTGTGGGAGCCGAGATCGAAGTCCTGCCGGTTGGCGATGCCTTCCAGTTCCTCCCAGCCGATGGGGAACTTGTAGAAGATGTCTACCGTGCGCTTGGAGTAGTGCGCGCGATCCGCCTCCGGCACTTCGTAGAGCTTCAGGTTCTCCCGTTTCAGCCCGACCTCCTCGACCCACCAGTTCAGGTGATCCTCGACCCACTTCTCGTGCATCGCTTCGGCGTCTTCCGGGTAGACGAAGTATTCGATCTCCATCTGCTCCAGTTCGCGCACGCGGAAAATGAAGTTCCGGGGCGTGATCTCGTTGCGGAAGGACTTGCCGATCTGCGCGATGCCGAAGGGCAGCTTGCGGTTCGTGGCGTCCAGGACGTTCTTGAAGTTGACGAACATGCCCTGCGCGGTTTCGGGGCGCAGATAGGCGAACGAATCGGGGTCGGCGATGGGGCCGATCTGCGTTTTGAACATCATGTTGAAGGCACGGGGTTCGGTCAGTTCGCCCTCGCACTCGCCGGGATGCTTCTTGGGATGCTTGAGGCAGGCCGACTCGCCCAGCTTGTCGGCGCGGAAGCGACCTTTGCAGGTCTTGCAGTCCACGAGAGGGTCTACGAACGTCTCTTCATGGCCGGAGTATTTCCAGACGTAGCGGTTCATCAGGATGGCCGTGTCTATGCCTTCCATGTCGTCGCGCTCGTAGACGTTGTGCTTCCACCAGAGGCGCTTGAGGTTGTTCTTGAGTTCGACGCCGAGCGGGCCGTAGTCGAAGGTTCCCTGCAATCCGCCGTAGATTTCACTGCCGGGAAAGATGAAGCCGCGCCGCTTGCAGAGCGACACCAGTTGTTCCATGTTTTGAGCGGCCATAAGTGCAGTCAGGTTCCTTTGCTCCACGAGATAGTCTATTTTACCCCATCTGCGGGCGCGGCATTTGCACGGCCCCTCCCTCGCAAGAACAGGGGAGGGCTAGGGGGGAGAGCCAGAGGCTACGCTGCCGATGTCGGTGGGAGCGGAACGGATGCGGTTCTCCCGGTCGGGGATAGGCGGCAGGAGATTGAAGATGAGGTTGAGGGACTGCGAACGGAAGCGATAGGCGATGCCAATCTGCATACAGTCCAGATTGCGCAGGATAGCGAACTCCGAGTCGTAGGCGCGAGAGCGTTCCAGGTCGTACTTGGTGACGAAGCCGAACGCCCAGGGGCCGCCGACCTGATAGCGCAGCCGCAGTTCGTGGCGCGCGTCGCGCCGGTCGGAGAAGAAGGGCGTGCTGCCGACATCAGAGAGATAGCGGTAGCCGATGCCGAAGAGTGAGGTGCGCGTGGGGACGAAGTTGAGTTCGGCTTCGGTCGAGAGGAGATTGTAGGTGTCGCCCTGCGTGTAGACGTTGAACCAGTCGGTCGCGCCGAGCCGCAGGGAGAGCCGCCTGCCAAGAGTGATCGGCTGGCTGGCGAGATCGGCGCGCAGGGCGAAGCGCCCGGTGTTCAGGTTGGTCGGCTCCTCGCGCATCACGCCCAGCGAAGCGGCCACGTCCAGCAGGAACGGCGCGTTGGGAACGCGCTGTGTCGCCGCCTCCACGCTGCCGACAGGACGTGTCGGTTCCTCGGTCGGCGCGCTGCCGGGCGGGGCGGGGCGGCTGTGGCCGAGGATATTCGTGAAGCGCACGCCGACCTCCGGGAATCGCGAGACGAGCAGATCGCTGCGGCGGCGGTTGTAGACGAACTGCCGGGATTGCAGCACGGCGTAGAAGGACGCGCGCGGCTCCGCTTCGATGTCATAGCGGTTGGCGGCGTATTCGCGATAGGTCGGCGGGTTGAGCTGCTCCAGGTAGCCGCGCAGGGGATCGGTCAGCAGGGGGAGCAGGCCGCCGGGCGGCGCATCGCTGTCCGGAGGATGGTTCAGGTCGGACTGATAGGCGAAGAGGCCGCTCGGCGTGCGCTTGAAGTTGAGGCGGACATCGAAATCGAGCGTCTGGCGCGGCTGGGCGATCAGACTGTCCTGCAAGCGCAGGGTGATGCCCTCGCTCTTGCTGTAGCCTGGCGTGGGAAGAGGCGCCTGCGAGGTGCGCCGGAGGTTGCGGCGGTAGGAGGGCAGGGTGATCAGCTTCGAGCCGCCCGCGTAGAAGGTGATGCCGCGCGCGGAGACGTAGCGGTTCGGGGAGACGGCCAGCCGTTTTGCGCGTATCTGGTAGTCGGGCCGTCCCTTGATGCAGGTGGTGAAGACGCCGTCCAGAACGACATAGGAGCCGTCCGCCTCCGTCTCGATACGCTTGCCGCGCATACGAAAGTAGGCGGTCTCGGCGAGGGCGTTGGTGAAGTATCCGGCGCGGCTGTTGAAGTTGTACTTGATCTCGTCTCCGGTGATGACGCCCTCGGCGCGTTCCAGCCGCACGCCGCCCCGCGCCTCGACCTGTCCCAGTTCGGCATCGGCCACGACATCCTTCGCGGTCAGCGTCGTGCCTCTGTCCTTCGGATCGTTGGGATCGTAGTAGACGATCTGCACGCTGCCCTGCGACCGGAAGGTATGCCCGCCCGGCGACCATTGCAGCCGCTGGAACTTCTGCACGACGATGCGGCCCGGCAGTCTCGGCGGCGCGGCGGCGTCTTTGCTCGTGCGCGGCAGCGGGGCGACGGCAGCCGCTACTTTCGGCGGGGCAGTGAGCGCGGGATCGTCCAGAGGCAGCGTGAGGATGCTGTCCTCATCCAGCAGGTAGGCCGCGCTTGCGCTGTCGTTCGGCGCGGCCTCCTCGTCAGCGCGCACGGCAGGCAACAGTCCTATGCTCAGGCCCGTTGTCAGGGCGGCGAGGAAGGCCCGACGGCGATATGGTTCACGAATGAAGGGCAAACGGTTCACCTTTTGGACCTAACCCCCTGTCCCCCTTCCCTAAAACGTTCGTTCCTCACTGGGAAGGGGGAGTCTCGAATTGGAGGCTTTTCCGTCCCCTTGCGCACTGGTGCAGCTGGGAAGAGAGGGAGCGGCCTGTTAGTTTGGCTCCCCCTTCCCAGCGCAGCGTTTTAGGGAAGGGGGACAGGGGGTTAGGTCACGCAAAATCACGGTCCCGGTCACGGGAGAGGCGGGCGCGACGGGCGGCGCGGGCTTCCGGCGTATCGTCGAACTCCTGCGCGCCTTCCTCGCCTAACATAGCCTTTTGGAATTCCTTGTCGTCATACTGGCGCGTGCGGACGACGACCGGCATCGGCACGGCATGGCCGAAGATGAGCGCCTGCTGCCGTGTGTCCAGACTTGCCAACACACTGCGCAGGCTGTTCGCGCCGCTCACGCCGGTCAGCACGGCGTCCATGTCCTTCTCATCGTCGAGGAGGCAGCAGATCTTCGTGCCGACCTGCGACAGCACCTCGTCATCTATGCCGCTGGGCCGCTGATCTACAATGAGCAGCGTCACGTTGTACTTACGCATCTCGCGGGCGATCGTGCCGAAAATCGTCTGCCCGGCCAGGTGCGGCGACAGGAACTTGTGCGCCTCTTCGATGGTGATGACAAGCGGGCGCGGTTTCGGGGCATCGTCGCCCATCGCCTTCTCGGTCATCTGCACGTAGCTATGATGCAGGCGGCGGGTCAGAATGTTGGCGACGAGCATATACTGCACGGGCCGGTCGTGCTGCCCGAACTCCAGGACGACGTGCCGCCCGCTCTGCAAGGTGTCGAGGATATGCCGCACGGCGTCGTCGCCGTCGGGCGTCTCCGGCAGCAGGAACTCTTTGCAGTCTTCGGTCAGCACGCGCAGCTTGCGCTGCAAGGCCGAGAGCGCGCCCTGATGGGCATTGTTCTCCCCGACGAACTCCTTGATGTCTTCGACATCCATCTCCAGGAACTGTTTCAGCCAGCTTTTCTCACCGAATCGCTGCACCAGCAGGTAGCAGGTCTCCACCGCCGTCGCGTTCAGGTTCAGTTCGCGCTGCAGGAGCAGGATATCGTCCACCGTGACCTGGCTGTAGGGAATCCGCACCTCGAAATCGGCCTGCACCTGCCGCCTGCGCGACGACTGCGGATCGAGCGTGAAGATCTGGACTTTGCCGCGAAAGTACTGTTTCAGGCCGCGCACCGATTTGCGCCCCGACTCCTCGGTGGTTCCCTGCCAGCCGTACTCGCTGTGCATGTCGAAGATGAGGTTGACGGCCTTCTCCGCCTTGATGACTCCGCAGAGGCAGAGGCGCGTGAGGAAGGTTTTGCCCGTGCCGGACTTGCCGAAGATGGCGTTGGAGCGTTCCACCCAGCGGTCGAGGTTGAGGCAGACGGGAGTATCCATATCGAGCGGCAGGCCGACATGGAAGAACTGCGGGCCGCGCCGCTCGTCGCCGAAGACGCGGCCCACGTCCTCACGGCTGGCTTCGTAGACGGGACTGAAGTGGGCGGGGATGGTCTTGACAGGTTGAAGGCTGTCTGCGTCGTCGGGGTCGGCGTCGTTGGGAACCATGAGCATGGGGCGCAGCTTGACCGTGCCGAAGGTGCTGGTTCCGGCGAGGACGGCGCGGCTGAGGGTCTCTTCGGGGCGCGGCGGGTTTAAGAGGACATGAGGATGCGTGGCGCTCAACTGCACGTCGCTGAGCATGGCGAAGAACTGGTTGCGCTCGCCCTGCACAACGAGAAACTTGCCGGTGCGCAGGTCTTCGACGCTCTTGGTCTCGGCCAGGCGCATCTCCAGCCCATCGGCCAGCGACCCGCGCACGATGACGCCGAGTTCGTCGCGCGCAATCTCTGCCTCTTTTTGCGGCTTCTGGTGTCCGTTCCTCAAACCGCTCTCC
>Ga0070741_10014789_pt1 | contig 13410 bp, 9 predicted proteins | sample Coa_R1_4_FD_66440 | JGI IMG/M metagenome (GOLD analysis project Ga0070741, IMG submission 66440) | Surface soil microbial communities from Centralia Pennsylvania, which are recovering from an underground coalmine fire - Coalmine... | ecosystem: Environmental > Terrestrial > Soil > Unclassified ... | reverse complement strand
CGCATCCGTACCCTCCGCTTCGTTTAAGGGAGGCCGAGCGCCAAGCGAACCGCCTACTCAGCCAGGGGATCACGCGCATCCGTACCCTCCGCTTCGTTTAAGGGAGGCCGAGCGCCAAGCGAACCGCCTACTCAGCCAGGGGATCACGCGCATCCGTACCCTCCGCTTCGTTTAAGGAGGGTAGCATCAAGCACCGCTCACGCTTAGGAATCGCGTGGCGTGTCCTCCGACCGTGCTCCCATGACCACCCGTGCCACGGTTTCCAGGAAGAGCGAAAGCGAAACCGGCTTGCTCAAGATCGCATCCGCGGCCGGGCAGTCGAGCGCCCCGGCCGGCTCGCTCACCCCTGCCAGCAGGATCACCGGCAAGCCGGGGCGGCGCTGCTTGGCCGCCTCCGCCAGCCGGTCACCCCGCATCGATGGCATGGCCAGGTCGGTCACCAGGAGATCGAATCCAGGCGCTTCAGCCTCCTTCGTCTCCACTTCCAATATCGCCAGCGCCTCCTGCGCGCTGCTCACGCCGATGACCTCGTGGCCGGCTGTCTGGAGGTAGCTCTGCATGACCTGCCGTGCGCTCGGCTCGTCGTCTACCACCAGAACACGAAGCGGCCGCGCGAGCGGCGGCGCCGCGGGGGCCTCGACGCCGGCCTGCCCCTGAGAAGCCACCGGCAGCAGGAGGGTGATGGTCGTGCCGGCGCTGGGAGCGCTCTCGATGCGGAGGTGGCCACCATGGCGCCGCACGATCCCATGCACCATCGAAAGCCCCAGGCCGCTGCCCCGCTCGCCCTTGGTGGTGAAGAATGGCTCGAGGCACCGGCGCTGCACCTCGGGAGACATCCCTGTCCCGGTATCGCTGACCGCCAGGGCCACCCACTGCTGGTCCCGGCTCTTCTTGGAAGCGACGTCCGCCCCCTCCTGCTCCATCTCCGCGGCCGCGCCGGCCACCGGCGCACCGGCCGGGCGGCAGGAGATAGTGATGGTGCCTCCCTGGGGAAGCGCGTCGATCGCGTTGAAGATCAGGTTCAGCAGCACCTCACGCAGCTGTGCCTCATCGCCGGCCACCGGAGGGAGATCGTCGACCTCGGTCCGCACCACGATGGTGCGCCCTTCCGCCTGCGCCTGCCCCTTCCACCGGGGCTGCGCCAGCGCAATCGCCTGGTCAATTACGTGTGACAGGCGCACCGGCCCAAACGCCTCATGCTGGTCACGGTTGCGATAGAACTCGCGCAGACGGGCGACGATGGTGCAGGCATCCTGCGCGCCGGTGTAGATCAAGGTGAGATACTCGAGCGCCTTCTCCTTCTCCAGGAGATACTCCGGGTGAGTGAGCAGCAGCTCGGTGAACCCGATCACCGGCGCCAGCGCATTGTTGAAGTCGTGGGCAATGCCGCTGGCCATCTCGCCGAGTGCGCGCAGGCGCTCCTGCTGGATCAGCTGCGTCTGGGCCGCCTCCAGCCGGACGAGTGCCTCGCGCAGCTGCTGATTGATCTGCTCCATTGCTCGCTGCGCCTGCTTGCGCTCGGAGATGTCGCGGATAATCGCCGCCGCGCCCATCACCACGCCGGCGCTATCCCAGATGGGCGAAAGGCTGATGGAGACGGCGATGGCCTGCCCATCGGGACGCTCACCGGCCTGTCCATCGTGGCCGGGCAGCTCGGTCTCCAGGGTCTCCCCGGAGCCGCCGCGCGCAATCTCCTGGAGGATGGCTGCCAGCTGGCCGGCGCGCCCGGGCGGGACAAGGATCGAGGCCAGCTGCCCAATCGCCTCGGCAGCGGAGCGGCCATACAGCCGCTCGGCTGCCGCATTCCAGCTGGAGATACGCCCGTCGAGAGTCATGCTGGCGATCCCATCGTTCGAGCACTGGACGATCGCTGCCAGCTGCGTTCGCGCATCCTCCGCTTCTTTCTGTCTCGTCACGTCACGATAGTTGACCACCACCGCTCCTACCACAGGGTGGGCCAGCAGGTTGGTCGCGGTCGCCTCGATCCAGCGCCACGAGTGCTCCTTGTGGCGGCAGCGGAAGGCGCCGGAGCCACGGTACGTTGCGCCATCCTGCTGGAGCAGCCGCGCCCAGAAGCGCTCTACTCGCGGCAGGTCGCCGGGGTGAATGAGCTGCAGCGCAGGCTGGTGGAGCAGCTCCTCCGGCGTGTATCCCAGGATGTCCTGGTTCGCCGGACTGGCGTACAGGAACACTCCCGCAGGATCCAGGAGCGCAACCCCATCGGCGCTGTGCTCGATCAAGGCGCGGAACCGCTCATCGGCCGCTCGCGCGGCCGCCGCCGCGTGCTCGCGCTCGCTGGCCAGGCGCGCGTTGCGCAGCGCGATGGCGGCCAGATCGAGCAGCGGCGCCAGATCGTCGCGCGGCGCCGCCTGGCCCGGCCGGCTCGACACCGCCACCAGCACTCCTTCCAGCCGTCCGGCAAGCACGAGCGGATAGCTCTGCCGCCCGGCCCGCCGGAGCGCCGCCTCGTCCATCGGCAGCTCGCCCACCTCCAGGCCATTGGCTGCCACCGGCCGGAGGTGAGAGCCAGTGCTCTGCAGAATCGCCGCGCCGGAGGCGCCCAGCGCCTGGCGCAGCGCTGCCAGCACCGCCGAAAGCGCCGCCGCGGGCTGCTCCGCCGCCGCAACGGCGCGCGCCACGCGGGCCACGAACTCGAACGATACCTCCTCCACGGCATCGGCCACGGCAGCCTCGATCATCCTGGAAAATGGCTACGCTAGGAGGCGGAGCGAGCGTGAGCCGCCAGCGGCGCGGCCGGTGGCACCGGCCACACCGCTTCCGAGGCCGGCGCCACCACCAGACCGGCGGGCCCGATGCGGAAGGGGCGCAGCGAGGGATCGTGCCCCGTGCTCCGCGTCTTCAGCACCTGCAGCGCACGATCCGTCTCGCCATGCGGTGGCCACAGATAGCGCATGAGAATGACGTTGTCAGACATATAGGAGATGTCGCCGCGCGTGATGGCGGAGAGGATCGGCACCGATTCCAGATCGTTCCAGGGAGTCTCGGAGAGGAAGAAGCTGGTCACCCCGGCGTTCCCCAGGTAGTGCATCAGCGTCCAGCAGGCGGCCCGGAAGCGCTCTCCCTCGATGGCCGCATCCTGCATATCGCCCAGCGCATCGATCACCAGGCGGCGCACTCCCTTCGCCTCCACCAGTGCTCGTACACGCCCCACCAGCTCGGCCAGGTCGAGCTCCAGCGGCGGCGCATAGAAGGTGGTGAGGAGCCCTGCCGCCAGCAGGCCATCTCCATCGATCCCCAGATGCCGTAGCCGCTGCCGCGTGTGCCGGGCAGCCTCCTGAAAGCTGACCAGCAGCGCCGGCTCTCCCCGCCGCGCGCCTTCTACCAGAAACTGCAGCCCCAGCGTCGTCTTTCCCACCCCCGGCGGACCAGCAATCACCGTGCTCGTGCCCCGGCGCACCCCGCCACGCAGCATCTCGTCCAGCGCCTCAATCCCTGCCGGCACCGGCTCATCGGTGAACGTCACCCGAGCTCCAATGTCGCCGATCAGGCGCGGAAAGACCACCAGGCCACTTGCGTCGATGCGAAACGAGTGCTCGCCGGGCAGCGGCGCGGCCCCACGGAGCTTGTGCACCCGAATCGCACGCTCATCGCGCACTCCGTGCGCCCGATTGGTCAGCTCAATGACCCCATCGGCAACGGCAAACTCGGGGAGCCGCCCAATCTCTTCGGAGACATACTCCCCAACCAGCAGCGCGGTAACCCCGCTGGAGGCCAGCACGCGGGCAAAATCGAAGAGCACGCCCCGAAAGGTGACGGCGCTCTCCGAAAGATCGTGGAGCGCCTTGAAGCTATCGACCACCACGAAGAAGACGCCTCGCTCCAGCACCAGATCCTCTACCAGCTGGGGCAGCGAGGCAATGCCGCGTCCGCGGATCACCTGGCCAATGTCCCGATAGTGGATCGCCTTGAGCAGCCGCTCGCGGTCGAAAAACGTGAACTGCTGAAGATAGCGAACCACCTTTTCCAGTGGCTCCGAGAGGGTGGTCAGATAAAGAGCCGGCGCCCCAGCCGTCGCGTTCGTGAACAGAAACTGTTCGGCCAGGATCGTCTTCCCCGTCCCAGGACGCCCGGCCACGATCACTGTGGACGCGGCAGGAATACCCCCGCCCAGCACCAGATCCAGTGTGGGGATCCCTGTGGAGTAGACCCGCATCGCCGCCGGATCAGCCCCGGCCGGGGTGGAGGAGCCCTCCATCGCCGCCGGATCAGCCCCGGCCGGGGTGGAGACGCCCCCTACTGGATCGGCTCCAGCGGGTATGGTGGCAAAAGCTGCGGGCGCCGGCCGAGCCGTCTCCTCCGCCACGGCCGTCTCCCCCAGTGCGTCGCTCTCAGTCATGGGTACATCCTTCACTCCGCTCAAGCGATCAAAGCGAGCAAACGGTATGAATTCCTAAATCCCACCGGCAAGGGGGGCCGCCGGCGCGCTTACAGCTGCGCCGGCAATGAGCCGGCATGCTCCTGGCTCCCACTCCTCTGAGTCGCCACCAGGCTGCGCACCACTGCCGCCAGCCGTGGCGGCGGCACCGGCTTGGCCAGGAAAAGGTCGGCTCCCGCTTCCCGTGCCCAGTCGGCGGCCTGCACCGCACTCAGCATCACGAACCACGGCCGAGCGCCGTCCCGGTGATGGGTTCGGAGCCGACGCAGGAGCGTCAGCCCATCGCTATCGGGCAGCAGCAGCGCCACCACCACCAGCGCCGGAGGCTCTCTGGCTACCAGCGCCTCGCACGTCACCGCGTCGTGGCACACCGCCGCCTCGAACCCCACCTTCCCGAGCACCCGTGCCACGAGGTGCGCGTGCACGACGTCGGGATCGCACACCACCGCGGAACGGCGCCGGTCCGGTGCCTCGCCGGGGAATCGCGCCTGCGCTGCCGGCGCCGCGCTCGACGTGGCAGCACTGATGGGAAAGCGGGAGATCATGGGCGGCGCGTCCTTTCGACTTGGACTAGAGGACAATCTCATGCTCCGTGAAAGCGAAGGTGGTGAAACCGCTGATCTGGCGGCTGCCCTTCGGCACCTGGGTAACGGCGTGCTAGCATCGGAGCGCAGCAGGAGCCGCCGGATGGCGCCGTCCGGTGCGAGCCAGCGCCATGGCCAGCGCTTCAGCGAATTGCGTCGCCCGCACCGGCTTGCTCAGCACCAGCACCGGGCACTCCGCCGTGCCATGCAACGGCGCCAGGTCGTCGGCAAACCCCGTCACCGCAATCAGCGGCAGCTCAGGCCGGCTGGTGCGGAGCCGACGAATGAGCTCGATCCCATCGCTGGCCTTCGGCATCCGCACGTCGCTCACCACCAGCGCCACGTCGCGCTCGCGCTCCAGAATGGCGAGGGCGGCATCCGGCCCATCCGCCTCCACCACGCGACAGCCGGCGTACTCGGCCTGCGTCCGGAGCAGCAGGCGCACGCTGGGATCATCATCCACCAGCAGCACCAGTGGTGCGGCGGCCGCGCAGACGAACGTGCCGAGCCCGCGCTGGCGAATGAGTAGCCCTTCTTCTTCCAGCGCGGCCAGTACCTGGCGCATTGTCAGCGTTGCCACGCCGAACTCCTGCGCCAGCAGGGGATAGGACGGCAGGCGCGTCCCGGCCTGATAGATGCCCGCCAGAATGCGCTGGCGCAAGGCGTCACACACCCGCTGCGCTTTGGGCCCAAGGCCATAGATCGACATCATGGGATGCTGGCTGGCTGCTCTGCACCGGTACCTCCTCACCCCTCCCTTCCACAATGAACAGGCGAATCACACGTCGCGGCTAGTTCGCTAGCGAACTAGCCGGCCTAATTATCGCCCTCTTTCCTCGCGGCCGGTCCGACCATAGCCCGATTGGGGGGCGATCCCCTGCTACCCCATCCTTCGTCCTTCAAGGCACGCCTCGCTCAGTGGTGCATCCGCCACGTTGTGCGCTCCGAATCGCTCTGGCAGGGAGGAGCATGGACTTACCGGATGCGCCACTTAGCCCACCGTATCCAGGTTCCGAACCTCGGCGGCGTGCGTCTGGATCCAGCGCTTGCGCGGCGCAACATCCGCCCCGAGGCACATATCGATGGTCTCGTCGGCAACGATCGCATCCTCGATCTCGACGCGGAAGAGCTTGCGCGTGGCCGGGTTGAGCGTCGTCTCCCAGAGCTGCTCGGCGGTCATCTCGCCCAGGCCCTTGTAGCGGGAGACCTCGGGCCGGCCGCGCGCACCGCTCTGGGCGATCTGCTGCAGGATGGCATCGCGCTCCTGCTCGTTATAGGCGTAGAAGAGCTGCTTGCCGTGGGCGATGCGGTAGAGCGGCGGCCGCGCAATATACAGGTGGCCTTCGGCAATCAGCGGCTCCATGTGTCGGAAGAAGAAGGTGAGCAGCAGCGTGCGAATGTGGCTCCCATCGATATCCGCGTCGGTCATGATCACCACGCGGTCATAGCGCAGCTTCTCCAGATTGAACGTATCGCCGATGCCGGTGCCCAGCGCGGTAATCAGCGCCCGAATCTCGACGCTGGAGAGCATCTTGTCCAGCCGGCTCTTCTCCACGTTGAGAATCTTCCCCCGCAGCGGCAGGATAGCCTGGAAGGCGCGGTCGCGCCCCTGCTTCGCCGTGCCGCCGGCCGAGTCGCCCTCCACGATGAAGATCTCGCACCGGCGCGGGTCGCGCTCGGAGCAGTCGGCCAGCTTGCCGGGCAGCGTCAGCCCTTCGAAGGCGCCCTTGCGGATCACCAGGTCGCGCGCCTTGCGCGCCGCCTCGCGCGCCCGCGCTGCCGTCAGGCACTTCTCGATGATGCGCCGCGCATCGGTGGGGTTCTCCTCCAGGTACTGGCCCAGGAAGTCGTTGACCACCGTCTCCACTGCCGAGCGCACCTCGGCGTTGCCGAGCTTGTGCTTCGTCTGGCCTTCGAACTGCGGCTCGGCGAGCTTCACGCTGACGATGGCCGTCAATCCCTCGCGCACGTCCTCGCCGGTAAGACTGGGATCGCTCTCCTTGAGCAGGCCGCTCTTGCGCGCGTAGTCGTTGAGCTGGCGCGTGATCGCCGAGCGGAAGCCGGTAAGGTGCGTGCCGCCATCGACCGTGTTGATCGTATTGGCGAACGAGAAGACCTTCTCGTCGAACGTCTCGTTATATTGCAGCGCCACCTCGACGGCCACGGTGGTGCCGTTGGCCCCCACCTCGCGCGAGATGTAGATCGGGTTGGGATGGATCACCCCGCGCCCCCGATTGAGATGGCGCACGAACGAGGCAATCCCACCCTCGAAGTAGTAGTTCACCTCCCGATCGTCCCGCTCGTCGAGGAATGTGAACTGCAGGCCGGCGGTGAGGTAGGCCATCTCGCGGAAGCGCTGCGCCAGCGTGGCGAACTCGTAGTCGATCGTCCCGAAGATCTCGTCGTCCGGCAGGAAGGTGGTGGTCGTGCCGTGGCCATCGGTCTCACCAATCACCTGGACGGGGCCGCGCGGCACCCCGCGCTCATATTCCTGGACGTGGATCTTGCCGTCCTTCTGCACCTCCACGCGCAGCCACCGGGAGAGCGCGTTCACTACCGAGGCACCGACGCCGTGCAGGCCGCCCGAGACCTTATAGCCGCCCCCGCCGAACTTGCCGCCGGCGTGCAGCTTGGTCATGATCAGCTCGAGCGCCGAGACGTTGTAGACCGGGTGCCGGTCCACCGGAATGCCGCGGCCGTTGTCGCTGACGGTGACGCTGCCGTCGCGGTGGATCACGATGCGAATGTGCGTGCACACCCCGGCCAGCGCCTCGTCGACGCTGTTGTCCACGATCTCGTAGACCAGGTGATGCAGGCCGCGCACGTCGGTGCTGCCGATGTACATGCCCGGGCGCCGGCGCACCGGCTCCAGCCCTTCCAGCACCTGGATGTTGAGTGCCGTGTACGTGCCGGCCGAGTCGGTGATGGCTGCCGGTGTGGTATCAGTCGTTGCCAATGTGCTCTGACCTCGCAATTTCTCCTGGAATTTTACCATATTAAAGAAAATACATTTTCACCACCAGGACTCGTGTATGATGGACCTCACGCGCAAGCTGCCGCGAGCGTTCTACAATCGTCCAACGTGCCAGGTGGCGATCGATCTGCTCGGCCGCCGGCTGGTGCGGGCAGGCCCCGATGGTCTTCGCGCCGGACGCATCGTGGAGACGGAGGCGTACGTTGGCCCGGACGACCGCGCCTCGCACGCCTCACGCGGGCGCACCGCGCGCACCAGCATCATGTTTGGGCCGCCGGGCTACGCCTATGTCTATTTCATCTATGGGCAGCACTATTGTTTGAACGCAGTAACCGAGCCAGAGGGCTTCCCGGCCGCCGTACTGATCCGCGCACTGGAGCCGGAGGCGAGCGTGCCCGGGCGCACGGATGGGCCCGGGCGGCTCTGCCGGGCGCTGGGGATCGACCGCAGCCTCAATGGCGCCGACCTCACCGGTGCATGGCTCTGGATCGAGGAGGGCGACCGGCCGTGCGAGGCACCGCTTCCCCCCGAGCAGCTGGCCACCGGCCGACGCATCGGCGTGGACTACGCCGGCGAGTGGGCCGCGCGGCCCTGGAGATTCTGTCTGCGCGGTAGCCGCTGGGTCTCTCTGCCTCGCCCGGCGGAGGTACCGGCACCTGCTTCGATGAATGCTCGATGAACGCCGATGGCTGAGGCGTGGCGGCGCGCGCTCTGGATGCTCGCCGCGGCGCAGCTCTTTGCCGCCGCGGCGTTCAGCCTGGTGCTGCCGTTTCTGCCGCTCTATGTGCAGACCCTGGGAGTGGCCGATGCCGGCCAGGCCGCGCTCTGGGCCGGCGCATCGTCGGCCCTCCTGACCCTGGCCGGCGCGGCGTGTGGCCCGCTGTGGAGCACGGTTGCCCGCCGGCAGAGCGCGCGTATGGCTGCCGAATACACGCTGCTCGGCAGCGCGCTGGTGGTGGGGGCAATGGGGCTAGCCCGCAACGCGTCGCAGCTCATGGGCCTGCGCCTCGTCCAGGGCAGCGTGGCCGGCGTCCAGACCTCGCTCGCCGTGCTGGCATCGGCCGTGGCGCCCCGGACGCAGCTGGGATGGAGCATCGCGCTGCTGCAGGCGGCGACCCTGGCCGGCGCGGCGCTGGGCCCGCCGGCCGGCGGACTGATCGCCAGCCGCTTCGGCTACCGCATCGCCTTCGCCGTGGCCGCCGCGCTCCTCTGCGCCGCCGGCCTTGCCACCGCTCTCACCGGCCGGCAGGCAATGGCCATCCGCCGGCCGGTGGCGCGCACCGGCATACGCTCCGCGCTGCGCGATCCCACGATCCTGGGGCCCCTGCGCCCGACGATTGCCACGCTGCTCCTGCTCCAGCTCGCCGCCACGGCCACGCTCCCCGTGCTGCCGCTCTACGTGAAGGAGCTGGGTGGCAACCCGGCAGCCACTACGGGCCTGCTGCTCGGGCTGGGCGGCCTAGCGGGAGCGATCAGTGCCCAGGCCACTGGCCCGCTGGGAGCCGCCATCGGCTATCGGCTGGCTGTGGCCGCCGCCGCGCTCGGCGCGGCGCTGCTCAGTGCGCCGCAGGCGCTGGCCACTACCCCGGGACAGCTTCTGGTGCTGCGCATTGGGCTAGGCCTATTCAGCGGAACGCTCATTCCCAGCATACAGGCGCTCCTTGGCCAGGTCACGCCGGCTGAGCGGCGCCGCGCGGCGCTTGACCTGGCCTCCGGCGCATCGCTCGCGGGGAGTATCGCCGGGCCGCTGGCCGGAGCCATCGTCGCCGCCGCCTTTGGCCTGCGGGCTGTCTTTCTCGCCACCACCGTGCTGCTGCTCCTAGCCGCAGCCCTCACTACCCGGGTGGCACCGAGGGCGCGTGGCGCGCCCCAGGCACTGCCTTCGTCCCTTCAGTCGCAGGGATAGGTGCTACCTATCCCAAGCTGCGGGTAGCGATGGGCGACCCGGAGATCTATTCGTCCACTCAGTCGCAGTGATAGGTAACGCCGATGGCGCCGGGGCCGACGTGCGTGCCGATCACCGGGCCGATCTCCGAGCGGATGAGCTCATCGACGGCAAAGCGCTGCTGGATCATGTCGGCCAGCTCATCGGCCACGGCGGCCGCGTCGGCATGAAGCACGGCCACGTGGCCAAAGGGCCGCCCGGCGGCCTCGGCTGCCATCAGCTCAAGCATGCGCTCGAGCGCGCGGGCACGTGTGCGCACGCGATCTTTCGGCGCCACCTCGCCCTCAGTAATGGTGAGGATCGGGCGGATCTGCAGCAGCCCGCCCAGGAGCGCCCGGGCACGGCCGATGCGCCCGCCCTTCTGGAGATATTCCAGCGTCTCCACGGCCACCAGGACACGCGTCTTGGGGGCCAGCTCTCGGGCGGCGGCCACAATCTGCTCTAGGGAATCGCCGCGCGCCGCCTGCTGCGCCGCGCGGATGGCCACAATGCCCTCCGCGGTGGCGATGGTGAGCGTATCCAGCACCTCGATGCGCAGGTGCGGCTGCTCCTGCTGTAGCTGCGCGGCTGCTGTCTCGGCCGAGCGCACCGTACCGCTGAGCTTCGAGGAAGCGTGCACCGAGAGAATCGCCCCCGCGTCGCGCGCCACCTCGCGGTAGACGTCCAGAAACTCGCCCGCCGAGGGCTGCGACGTCGTGGGCAGCGTCTGCGCGGCGCGCAGCCGGCGGTAGAACTCCTCATTGGTGAGGTCCACCGTCTCGGTGAAGTGCTCGCCGTCGATCGTCACGTGCAGCGGCACGACGCGAATGCGGTACTCCCGCGCCAGATCCGGCGGAATCCAGGCCAGGCTATCGGTCACCACGCGCACCGGCACCGCCTCCGTCTGCTCTCGCTCGCCCCCTTGGCTCATCTGCCAGACGTGCTCCTTTCTGTCGCTGGCCAGTGTACACTCGACTCGGTGGGGCGCCGCAGCGGCCGTGCTGATCGCACCACTGGCTAGGCGGCTATGGGCAAGCGGAAGAGGCAAGGCAAGCGACTGAGTAGTGGTATGAGCGTAGTAGAGCGATGACCAAGCTGCGGCCGGCGGACCCCGGCCACTTTTTCACCAAGGTGCTGGCCGACCAGCACTACCAGAAGGGGCGGGAATACGAGCAGCAGGGCGACTGGGAGCGCGCGCTGGCAAGCTATCGCCGCGCCTGCGCCTACGACCCGCACAGCGTGCTCTTCCTGCTGGCGCGCGGCCATGCCTGCCAGGCGCACGGGCTAGAAGCCGAAGCCGACGAGTGCTACCGCGCCGCGCTCCGCCTGCGTCCGAACGACCCGGTGGCGCTCTATAACCAGGCGCAGCTCTTCGCCGCCCGCGGCGCGCTGGAGGAGGCGAGGGCCAACCTGGCCAGGATCGCCGCCAGCGACCTGGAGGCACTGGGCGAGCGCGCGGCGCCGATCTTCTGCCGCCTGGGCGATATTGCGCTCCGGCAGGAAGACTACGCCACCGCCGAGGTGCACTTCCGGCGCGCGCTCGCCTGCGCGCCTGGCCACCAGTACGCCCAGGCCGCCTACGCCGGGCTGCCGCGCTTCGCCGAGTTCCGGCAGCCGTTTGCCCCTGATGGGCGCATCGCACCCAAGATTGCCGTCTACGCCTACGGCGGCGCGGTTCTCCTGGGATTACCGGGGGATGATGGGATCGACATCCCACCCTACCCCGGACTCGGCTTCGATTCGCTCGATGAGCTGGCGCAGGTGCTCGCCCGCTTCGTGGCCGTGGCGCGCGAATGGCGCTGGGTCTTCGATGCAGTGGTGGCGCTCGATGCCGAGAGCCGGCCGCTGGCGAACGCCCTGGCAGCGGCGCTCGGCGCGCACGCCGTCGCCGGACCGGAGCAGACGCCCTGGGGGGCGTGCGCGCTGGGAATCTCCGCCCGCGGCGCCGACGCCGTGGCATTCGTGGGCGAGGCAGCCACGCTTCGCGCGCGCGCCGGCCGCGCGCTCTGCTACGCCGTCGGGCTGCGCGAGCCAATCTGGGAGTATGGCGGCGCGGTGCAGGTCGCTAGCGCGCCGGTGCTCCTCGAGTATCCGTGGAGCAAGGGCGAAGCCTCGGCGCCTGAGCACGCCGAAGCCTACGGCGCCGAGCTCGCGGCTCGCCTCGTGCAGCGCGCCCAGGACGCGCCGTCCAGCGACCAGGCGGCGGCCCAAGCGGCCTGGTACGCCCAGCACCGACGCCTCAGCTTCGATCCACACACCCTGGAGCCGGCCGCACCATCCTCCCTGCCGTTCACGGCGGCGCCGGCAGAGCCTTGACGCGTAGCCCAAGATCACGTATTGCCCCCGGCCGAGGCTACCGGCGTAGCTTGCTCGCACGCCTCGACCTGACGCAAGACCCAGGAATCATGCACTGCTGCCGAGGGCACTCTACGGCCTTTATGTACGGCTTTTATACGGAAGCAGGCGAACATCACTCGCCCTGCTCGAGGGCATCGATCTCGTGGTGAAGCGTGCGCAGGGCAGGGTACAGCCGGCAGTAGACGCGCCGGAAGCGCGCCTCGTAGGCCGCCGCCGATGCGGCGGCCGGCTCGATGGTCGAGCGCTCCAGGTGCAGCGTGGCGAGTGCGTCTGGCACGTGGCGGTAGACGCCGGCGCCGAGCCCGCCCAGGATGGCGGCGCCAAGAGAAGTCGCCTCATCCACGCCGGCCACAACGATCGGCCGGTTCAGTACGCTGGCCTTGATGCGCATGAAGAGCGCGTTGCGCGTGCTGCCCCCGATGGCAATGAGCTGCCGCAGTGGCGCCACGCCCGGTGCGCGCTCGAGCGCTTGGAGCGAAAGGCGCGACTCGTATGCCAGCCCTTCCAGCACCGCCCGCATGAGCGCGCCCCGCGTCACGTCGGCACGCAGGCCGGCAAAGACGCCGCGCGCATGCGGATCGTGGTGCGGCGGGTTCGCTAGCCGCAGGTGCGGTACGAAGTAGAGCCCCAGGCTGCCGGGCGGCACCGCCGCCGCCTCGGCCATGAGCTGCGCCAGCCCGATCTCACGGCCGAGCACGTCGCGCAGCCACTCGATACACGCGCCCGAGGTATAGAGCCCACCGTGGACGTAGTAGCGCCCTGGCACGACGTGGACGCCCTGCGAGTAGCCTTGCCGGCCCAGGGCCAGATCAGGGAGTGGCTGCGCCAGTGGGACGAAGATTGCCTCGGCGGTGCCGAGCGAGTCGAGCGCCATGCCCGGATCGACGACGCCGGCCGCAAGCGCGCCGCAGTCGTGGTCGTGCCCGCCGGCAGCGACCACGCAGGTAGGGGGAAGGCCGGTTTCCGCCGCGGCCTCGGGCGTGATCGTGCCTAGCCGCGTGCCGCTCTCGACGAGCGGCGCCAGCAGCCGCTCGGGCACGCCGGCGGCCGCCAGCACCTCGCTCGACCAGCGCCGCGCGTGGAGGTCGAGCGCCAGCGTGCGCGAGGCGAGCGAGAGGTCGGTGGCCGGCACGCCGCTGAGGCGGTAGGCCACATAGTCGCCAAGGTTGAGCCA
>Ga0070741_10014788_pt1 | contig 13411 bp, 8 predicted proteins | sample Coa_R1_4_FD_66440 | JGI IMG/M metagenome (GOLD analysis project Ga0070741, IMG submission 66440) | Surface soil microbial communities from Centralia Pennsylvania, which are recovering from an underground coalmine fire - Coalmine... | ecosystem: Environmental > Terrestrial > Soil > Unclassified ... | reverse complement strand
TATAGAGCCGATTGAGCTGGTTTACCACGACGAAAGATCAATGCAACTGTTAAAAGCGGACCTTTATCAAATAGAATAACGTTTCGGCGCACTAGATCTAAAATGGTGAAAATTTGCTAACTATGGCATTAAACACTGTTTCTCCTATTTCGCCTCTCTAAAGCATTGACAATTCAGTTAGCTCAGCTTATACTTGTTGTAGTATGTGTTTATGTACTATGCTTTGACTCTTATCTGTTTGTTGCCCGTCGATTATCCTCTACGTAGCCTGGTCTGCGTCGTGTGCCCTGTTTGAATATACGGTTGAGTGTCTCGAAAGGATAGAGAAAATGCAACCCGAAGAGGCTTCCCTGAACAACTCGTGCGCTCACTACCCAGGCAAATCCCCCATTCTCTCGCTCCTGCATGCTGATGTACTCCCACCAGCCCCTTTTGATGCTCCTGTCCAGCCGGATGTTGCCGAGACAAAGATGGATGTGCAGTCTCTTATTGCGGAGGTGCGGCGTCTGCGTCGCTGCCTTGAGGAAAAAACAGAACAAGAAGTAGTGTATGAGCGCCGTATGAAGAGCCTCTCCAAAGAAGTGCAACAGTATCGTGAAGGCATATATTTTAAATTACTCCAACCTCTCTTCCTGGACCTGATCAACATGTATCACGATCTGGGGCGTTTGATTGATGATACAACAAAAAAAGGCATGAATAACACTGTACAACTCATGATAGAGAATATAGAATCTTTCCAGGAAACGATAGAGGAGACTCTGCACCATTATGGGATAGAGACATTTTGTGTCGAAGGGAACACATTTCTAGCGAGTAAGCAGCGTATTATACGTGTCATCAAAACTGCTGATCGTCGTCTAGATAAACAGATAGCTCATCGTGTGCGCAAGGGATTCAAGTATGAAGGGAAAGTGCTGAGTCCAGAGGTAGTAGTAGTCTATAAGGCCGAGCTGGAAGCATAACTATTCATCCTTTGCCAAAAAGTGCCACGACTTTTGAGGTTGTGGCATTTTTCACGTCTTCTTTAAGTGTAAGAGGAATGAAGATCTTAGGGCGAGAAAATCTTCAAACCTCAAACGTAGTGAGTTTTGATGGAGGTCGTATGGTGACACACCATGAACACATAGTCTTTGGGATTGATCTGGGAACAACTTATTCGTGTATTGCTTATGTCGACAAGACAGGACAGCCAATAATTATTCCTGATGAAGATAATCATCATACTGTTCCTTCGGTCGTACAATTTGAGGGGGATAAACGTGTTGTGGGACGTGACGCCAAAAGTAGTGCTGTGCTCAATCCGCGTGATGTAAAACCTTTGATTAAGCGTGATATGGGCCATCGCGTCTATCGCTTTCCCTGGAACGGTGAAAACTATCCCCCCGAAGAGATCTCCGCCTATATTTTACGCAAACTGGCAAACCAGGCACAGAAGCGATTAGGCTTTCCTGTGAAAAATGTCGTCATTACCTGCCCGGCTTATTTTGGCATTGCACAACGCGATGCGACAAGGATCGCAGGTGAACTGGCTGGTTTGAACGTACTCACTGTTATTAATGAGCCAAGTGCGGCGGCTATCGCTTACGGTATGCTTAACCAGGGGAATGATCAGGTCGTACTCGTCTTTGATCTAGGGGGTGGGACCTTTGATGTCACCGTGATTAAAATCTCTGAAGGAACAATTACGGTCATTGCTACAGGAGGGGATCACCACCTGGGAGGCTATGATTGGGACGCAGAGATCGTGAAGTATCTGGTCGAGCAGTGGAGAGAAGAGAAGCATAGCCTGGATGACCCTACCGAGTCTGAAGAAACGTTGCAAGATACGCTTAACAGAGTAGAAGAGGCAAAAATACGGTTGACCAGGTTAAACGAAACGAAAATTGCTTTCTATCATGAAGGGCTACGTCTCTCCGTCACGCTCACACGCAAAAAATTTGACGAATTAACCGAACATCTGCTACTGAGCGCAATGAATTATACAGAGATGACGATACGGGAAGCGAAAAAGCGTGGCATCGAGAAGATTGATCAGATCTTGCTGGTTGGTGGCGCAGCAAAGATGCCTCAGATTGCCGAACGCCTGGAGCAACTCTATCAGATCAAACCGCAACTGTATGAACCCGATGAGGCCGTTGCCAGGGGTGCAGCTATCTACGGACAGAAACTATACCTTGATGAAGAGATCGATAAAAAAATTCACCTTGAATCTCTGAGTGTAACGGGCGTTCCGTATGATGAAATTGATATTTCTAAGCTCCCAACAGCAAAATTGACCAGTATTTATCAACGCGTTGCCAATGATGCAAATATGCCCTGGCTAGTTGTGCAGCGCTGGCATAGGCTGCAACTTACTAATGTTGCCAGCCATAGCTTTGGCGTAGTTGTGATAGAAAAAGAGACGGGGCACCGGTACATCAATAACCTTGTGCTTGCCAATGATCGACTGCCAGCAACGAGGACAAAGACGTACCGGGCTGCCGATAATCCAGAGATCGAACTCAAAATTTATGAAAATGATAAACCTTTTGAGAGGGTCGAGGGTATAGAAGCTGGCAGGGAGATTGAATGTATCCGTCTGTCTTTGCCGCCGGGGGTACCCAACGACGCGCGTCTGGAGGTGACTTTTCATCTAAATGAACAAGGACTTTTGCATGTCACAGGCCGCGAACTTGTTAAAGGTAAGCAGGTTGAGGCGGAAATAAAAACGGAAGGTTCTCTTTCAAAGCAAGAAATTGAAGAGGCAAAAGCGAGAATGAGCCACCTGATAATCCTGTAGACTGATGGCTGGTGCTGTTACTGTTGCGTAGTGAATGGCTGCTGCCGAGGGATAAGGAGGAGCTATGAATTATTTCGAGTTACTGGGTATTGATCCCGACGCTCGATGGGATCAGAACAAGTTTGAGCAACTGCTCCAACAAAAGCAAAAGGACTGGAGTATCCTGAGCTATGGCGTCGGTCCCAGAACGCTACAAGCTCAACGGTATCTCGATTTGCTTCCTGATATACGAGCCATCATGAGTGATCCCAAGAGGCGGCATACCTATTTAGCAACTGTGCGCCAGGAACAGATCACGGAGCGTAAAGCACACCTCCAACGCGAAATTGGTTTGTATAACGCGCAAAAATCGGTCACACAGACTGAACTGGATAAATTCTTTGAAGCCTATGCGGATATTGCAACAAAAGAAGAGATTGGAGCCGAATTGCAGGTCGATATTCGCCCTCCAAATCCTGAAATAACTGAGGTGCTCCCACGCATAGCAACTTCCACACTCAATGACATTGATCATAAGCTCGCTATACTGGACAAGGCCAGTCTTTATGAGCTGCTCAATCTTCCTCAAACGGCAGACGGACAGCAATTGTGCGCTGCGGCCAGGAATTTGTATGAGGAGGCTGTACAAAACCTGGCAACAACGAAAAAGGAACTGGCAGGTCTTGCACAGACGATTTTTGCTTCTCCTGAAAAACGAAAGCAGTATGATGCGCGCTTGAGGCAAAATGTTCTTGATAAACTTTGTAAAGACCTGGATGTCCCGATGGGACGCAAACGCAACCCGGTGCTGCCTGATGCCTGGAAGCAAGACTTTCTCGAAAAAGCTCGTGCTGCGGGCTGTCCTCAAGGAGAGGCGTTTGATCGACTCTTGAAATATGCTATTCAAAAAGGGTGGAGGATTCAGCCTGATTCGATAGATATAGACGCCCAAAAAAGACGGAATAGTGAACAATTGCGCGACCGGATCAGGCGTAAATACTACTTTACCGCACAACAGGTGCTCATGGAGCTGAAGCCGGACATGCTCGATGAGCAGGAGCGACAATCCTATCAGGGAGAAATCGCTAAGGCTCTGAGAAGAGCGCAGCTAAAGTTCGCTCCAGCGAAGCCATCGGCAATTTTCTCTAGTCGAGAAGAGAGAATATTCCGTTGCCGTGAAGCGCTGTCTATTTGTGTCGATTATCAGGAGGCGCGCGAACTTCTGAGTCAACTATTGCCTGCTCCACGAAATTTCCAGGCCTACGTAGATGGACTGGTAGTTGTGCTTAGTTGGGAACCGCCCGCGCCAGACATGCAATGCAGGATTATCCGCAAGGATTTCTCAGCTCCTGTGTCGGAGACAGACGGGCAACTCCTGATGACGAGTGCCGAAGGCAGCTATGAAGATAGCAGTGTTGAGGTAGGTGTACCGGTCTATTACGCCGCATACACTGTCTGTGATGGTGTTGTTTCTTTCGCTGCAACCTCGCCTCGTGAGCCGCTCCTGGTCATGGCTGATGTGACAGACGTGCAGATCCAGGCACAGAATGGGCGCATCGAGTTAACATGGTGTGCTCCGAAAAATCTGCATAATCTTATCGTAAGGCGTAAAGAGGATGCAGCTCCCAGTTCAATTCATGAGGGGAAAGCAATAGCGCTCCAGGATATGGAACATGTAGTAGATGATCATGTGCAGAACAACGTCAACTATTATTACCAGATTTATAGTCAGTTTAGAAATCACAGAGGCGATATCAAAACAACACCTGGGATCACTGTTCCTGTCACCCTTGGCACCCAAGCCGATGTCATCAATGTACCGGTAGAAGAGGTAAGCAATCTTACCTATCAGCAATTGGGGGCCTCGCTGCACCTGCAATGGCAATGGCCGAAAGATTGCCAGGGGGTTAACGTTACTTATCATCATTGCTCACATTCGCGCGATAAGACGTTGATTACACGCAGGGTTACCCGCGAGGAATATGAATACTTCGGTTATTATGACATAGAGTGTATGATGGGCCAGGAATATACTATTGTCCTGATGACAGTTTTCGAGCAAGGAAATAAACAAATTGTATCTCCAGGGGTAGAAATAGTAATCTATGTAGAAGATTGGCCCATCGTTGAATATGAGATAAAGAAGAAAATCTATAACAGGCAGCGTTACCTCGTTTTACATACAAAGACACGAGTAAACGTTCCTCCCTTTCATCTTGTTTATCAGAAGCACAGATTACCGCTCACAAAAGATGATGGCGAGCTGGCCTACAGTTCGCCAGAGACCATTTTGCTCGATGGCGAGCTACACCTGTCCATAGGAGAGCGTACATATCCTCCTGATACTTTCGGTAAATTGTTTTTGGAGGATGAGAGTGCCGGGGGCAGAGTAAGATTTCGCCTGCTTAATCGAGAGAAATCGAGGCTAGGCTGATGGAAATTATCAATCGATTAACGCGCTACTTCATACCAATCACATGCCCTTTCTGTTTCGACAAATTCAACTACAAAGATTTGCTCTTCCGTTGTATCAATCCCAAGTGTCGGGGACGAGAACCCGACGATGTTTATGCAAAAGCATGGGGGTTTACGGCGGGAACACCTATGGGAAAAGTACAGCCGCCTAAGTCTCCACTATCACCTTTTAACAGAGCATATAAGGAGCGCTGTGATGAGTGTGATGAAGAAACGACGAAGCTGATTTGCCCCAAATGTCATCATGATTTGCTTGACGCTGGCCTGGTTAACCAGCGCAGTATCGCCATTATCGGTGGGAGTAATACCGGTAAAAGTCACTATATAGCTGTGCTCATCAAGCGACTGAAAACGGTGGTAGGACCAGATTTTCAATTTTCTGTGAGTGAATATGGTGATGAGACACGTACCCGCTACAAGAGAGAATTTGAGGAGCCGCTCTACAGGCAGGGAACGCTCATTCAAATTACACCTCCAGCTCAGAATGATCCACAAGTCAGAACACCACTGATTTTTCGTATCACCTTTCGTAAAGGATGGCGTAACCGTATGCTGAATCTGTTCTTCTTTGATACTGCCGGTGAAGACATGACTTCAGAGGATACGCTGGAGAGGTTTTATCGCTATATTACCAATGCTCATGGCATCATCTTCCTGCTTGATCCGCTGCAAATTGAGCATGTGCGTCGTCGGTTACCAGCATCTGTATATCCAAAGCAGGTGGACCCGCAAGCTGATCCTGAATATATCGTGGGACGTGTGTACCAATTATTTGAACAGCGCCAATCGATATCGAAGATCCGTGTTCCTATCGCGTTCACTCTCTCAAAAACTGATGCAATCTTGCCTTTAATTTCGCAAGATTCAATGTTGCGCTATCCGAGTGAACATAGTGGCAAGCTCAATGTGGCTGATATTGATGCGCTGAGTCAAGAGATCGAAAACTACCTGCGCGATTGGATCAATATAGGCTTCTGTCAGGATATTGAAAGTAAATTCAAATCGTATCGTTACTTTGGTGTCTCTTCATTAGGGAAAGCACCGGAAAATGGACGTATTCCCACGGTAAAACCATGTCGCGTTGAGGAGCCATTTTTGTGGATTATGTATAAACTGGGTTTTATTGACTAGGGAAAAGGATGAGCATTATGCCGATTCTGCAACATTACTATACATCTTTTGTAAATAGAGAAACAAATAGCGCAGGTTTTCAGGTGAAAGCAATGTCCTCTGGTATCTCGCCAGAGCTTCAGTCGACGATTGCTCGCCTTATTACCTATCGTATTCCATCTATCTCTTATGAGCAAGATCTCTCTACACATCCAGTTGCGCTGCGTTATCTCTATCGCCAGGGGCAAGAATGTATTCTTCTTTGTAGTCAGTCAAGTGGCAGCGATGAGAATGGGAGACCGGGAAATTTCTTTGCGCATACCCTGGTCATAGAGCCAGATAGCTTTACCAGCATTCCTCCCATCTTTTATTGGCGTAGCCCTTTTTGGCGCAAGAGCGATAATTCGTCTGGTTCGCTTCTTGAGCCGCTGCGCATTACTGAAATGGAGCCAGCGCTGGACATCGAGAAAGTTTGGACTTTTCTTGCCTCAACACAACGGCAGGAGCAGTTCTTTCGGCTGATGTGTGCCGTTGTGCATAGTAAGAAGATGCAACGGCGTATCGTGATTATTGACACTGCAGATAATGTCGCGCTATGGATTGCGGCGGTGAGCACAATGCTCCCCCCCAGTTACCGCCCCTTGCTCAGTTTTGCTACCTATCATCACGATCCTTATCAATCTCCTTTTCTTATCACCGGGACAATGAGTGATGCCTTCTTCCGCGCACTTCCTGAAGAGTATACAACCTACTTCATTTTAAATGCAGATCAAGACAAGGTAAGCGAGGTTGAATACTCGTCTTATGCTGAAGTGGTTACCAAACTGGCTCGCCAGGATCTCTATGAAAAACAACTGTTGCCTATCTTCTCAAAATATGCAAGTCGTTTTCCTCCATCCGATACGGTTGATGAACGCCTGGACGAAATGATTGCCTACGCGCGCATTTGTAGCTCGCCAGAAGACTATACCATGTTGACTTTGCAAGATGCACAGGCAATGAGGCATGCACTTGAAAAGCTTGAAGAGCTACAGCCCTCCTCCTTTACACAGAATGATCTGAGCGAACTGGCCTATCTGGCGCGTGTGCTTTTGGAAGCTTATAAAAGACAGCATGATCATCTGTTCATGGGTCTCTATTTGCAAGCCATGTTACTTCTGACTCAGCATAATGGGCAAGCTGCAGAGGAGAGTATCTTAGAACTACTCAAATTGTATACCGATTTGCTGCTTGCAGGTGCTGCAGAATTGGGCTATAGAACTCTCACTGTTGAGGACTTGCGCAGGCTCTATAAAGACGACCTCTTAGTGGATGGTATCAGTTCGCCTGAATACCTCAAATATCTGATGAAGTGCCTGAAGGCTGTGAACACTTATCAGTTGACCTGTATCTGGCAGCAGCTAGGGCCATATCTCATGCCTAGCCCTCACAGTCGCCCACTGCTGATCCTCAGTTTGCAGGTCTTTCTGGAGGCATGGGAAAGCAGAAGGGAGGATGGTGAAAGACTGTTTCGGGCAATGGAAGGGGCGATGACCTCTCAGGGTCAGGGAACGCATTGGCTAGAATGTGCCGTTGAAAGCAGTAAGAAGCTGCCGAAGCGAGCGCTGGAGCTTTTTTACTGTAAGCTTGCTTTCCCGCTCCAGCTTGATCAGCGCGTGGTTTATCGTACTATTATACAGCGTATGATACCTGATATCGTTATTTATGAACTGATCTATGATATAGATTGCAGCGCTCTGAACGAGAAATTGCCGAAGCTGGAAAATTGGGTAAGGCATAGCAAAAGTATGCGGCTTGAGCCTGCAAACCTAGTACAAGCATATGCCCTGCCAAAACTTGAGAAACAGTGTTCCCCTCAACAGTGGCAAGAACTGGTAGCAAATATACTGGTTAGCGACGAACTGGCTTTATTGCTTTCAGCAGATGTGAAGGCGAACTATCTTGAACGGATTTTTTCTGGAGTCTCTTTCAATACATTTTCTCACGAAATGATCGCTCTCTATAAAAAATATCAGAATGATCCAGGCTTACCGGAAGATGCCAGGGTTGTTGCTGCCATTTCACCGCAATTAGCAAGTGGTCAATTAAACACGGAACAAGGGGGCTTGCTGCACAAGTATCTAGCGAAACTTCCACCTGAGAAGTATCTTGTTGAGATAGATGTATGTATGAGAGATCTTTCCATGTTTAATATGAAAAAAGAAGCATTTATTTGCATAATATCTTCTCTATTCGTTAGTGAGCAGCGTGAGAACTTTTGGAAGGCGTACTGGCATCATCTCTCGGAAATGATCTTTTATTCGAATGAAATGGATCACGTGTTAACGATGTTAGCGTATTGGTTCACAATTCCCACCGAGCAGTATGGGCTTGATCTCTGGCAACATTACATTGTGCAGGATTTTTTTTTGAGGTTGCCGTTTTTCTTCAGAGAGGTGCGAATGCATAATCGCTACAACGAAATCGTTGGGATTCTCAATAAAAAAGTGATGCAATATCATTGGTATCCCTCGCTACGTCATCTGATCAATAGACAGAAAAGTAGCGTGTTCTCGTTTGTCTTCCCAAAGTTGGTACAAAGCTCAAAGAAAGTTGAGGCAGGACAGGGAGCGAAACAGCCGCTAGCTGGAGAGGTGACCAGACTGTTTGAGAATGTGGGTACTCGCCAGGAGCTCAATGAATATCATGTGAAAAGGATATCCGCGCTCTATGACGTGTACCAACGAGACCAATTCTGGGTATGTTACTGGCGCGAGTTGAGCAAAATGCTTACTCAGTACAAAGAGAATAAGGACACAGGTCATGCAGAGCGTGTGTTGAGGTTACTGGCCTTCTGGTTTGATGAGGCGACGCAAGGCCTGGGGCAGATATCCTATGTTGTGCCAGACTTCTTTCTTCAATTACCACATGTCCTTCTTGAAGTGAACAAAACGCAAGAGTTTCGGAAACTTTTTGCAGAAATGGATAAGAAAGTTTTACAACAACCTGAGCATTATATATGGTATCCGCTAGTCAGAAGAATTGTAAATCTGGGGTAGCCCGTTTAAGGTCCTCTACTCCTGATATACATAATGAATTACGCTTCTCTGTTTAATCGACAGAAAGGTAGGCTCGTATGAGCAAACAAGATGTGTTAGACGCTCTTGGCGTGCTAGGAATTATTCTTGGTATTGTTGTCATTGCTGCTGTTGTTGTATGCATCAACTGGTATCTATTGTTTCTATTCCTGGTTGTAGGGGGTATAGGTGGAGGATGGATTGCAGTGAAGCGTATTGTTCATGTAGCATATGAGGCTCACAAACATGTGAAATAAGAAATGGAGAAGCCTACCATATGAATGCTATGAAAGGATTTTTCCAGGCGCAACCTGCGCGTATGCTCTATCCATATCGTCGTGGGTGGCGGATTCTGGCCTATGGGAGTAGAGAGCTTTTGCTACATTGTCGGAATGATCTGGATAATAGATGGAACCAGACCGTGGCATTGATAGAAGAAGCCAAAACCCTCCACTGGTTTAAACGCTTCTGGCTCTATATCTGGATTATCTGTGAGCTGTTCTATAATGTTATGTTCTCTCTAGCATTAATGCTGTTCGAATTGCTCGTTGTAGGCGTTTTTGCTCTGGCCCTCGTGGTGATGGCTGCAATATGTGGTTGTATCATTATACTGTTCATGGCATATGCATCTATAAATGCAAAGATAAAAGCACAATTTTGTTGTTGTCCCAACTGTCACCGCTCTATGCCCATTCCTCTCCATCTTTGTCCTGTATGCAGGAGAGAACATACGCGGCTCATGCCGAATCATTATGGGATATTGAATCATTATTGTGGCTGCGATGCAAGATTGCCGACGCTCGATGCCTTAGGTCGTAAGGAACTCAGTCGTTATTGCCCTTATTGCAGAACTCCCCTGCATAGAGGTATTGGGAAAGGTTCTAACGTACATATACCTCTGGTGGGAGGGCCATCTGTCGGCAAAACAAATTACATGATCATGTCTATTCAAGAGTTAAGACAGGCCCTTAGAACTATCTATGATATCTCAGTATCTTTTCCTGATCCTACACATCAACGCATCTTCCAGCATGGCTTACACCTGCTGTCTCGTGGGCGTGTCCTCCCAATGACTTCTGATCAAGTACCGTCTGCATTCAATATGCTATTTAAGGCACCCGGATTCCTATTTCAGGAGAAACTATTGTACCTATATGATGCACAGGGAGAAGTGTTTGGCGATGAGGGCCGTTTAAGCCGTCAAGAATATTATAAATATACAAAAGGTATTATTTTTATGATAGATCCTTTCTCAATTCCTACATATTATGACGAGCATCGGAGAGAGATCGAAGCTGTCCGTACCTCGCTGCGTCCGGGCACGTTAAGTATCGAGCATACGTTCTATCGTCTGATGGAGAGGCTCGATTCTACCATAGGCATTCGTAATCGCTTTTCAATACCGATTGCGGTAGTTGTCAACAAGGTTGACGCGCTCAATCTGGAGGATGAGATAGGCGAGGTTGCTGCTCAAGCGTATATGCAACAGCATCCCTCGATCTCTCGTGATGAGGCAATGACTATCGTTGTACGAGAATTTCTGTTGAAGTACGGCCTTGGAAACATTGTACATGATTTGGAGGCACGCTTCACTTATAGAAGGTATTTTTCTTGTTCTACTCTTGGTCGTCTTCCTTCACCGACTGATACGAGCGCGTTTGTCCCTGTTCGTGTACTTGAGCCGCTGGTCTGGTTACTAACATCTGCCAGAGCTTTCAAGGGGAAACTGTAGTGGGCTGATTGCAAAACTCCAGGTTTTTATTCAGCCAGCCCTAAACGCTTTGCGAGCACTCGAGGACATGCAAAAACCACCAACTCCCTGCGTCGTGACCCGGAGAGGGGATTCTCACGTGCTCTTATTTTTGCACCACCAACCAATCAAGATCGCGTGGGAGTACTGCTGAGAGGACTTCCCCGCTTCCCTCCCGTACAGCTACATTATCGTTGAGGCGTATTCCGCCCTTGCCATCCAGGTAGACGGCGGGCTCCATATTGTGGACCATGCCGGTACGCAGGACAGTATGTGACGCTGGATGCAGAACAGGGGCGGCGCCATGATTGATGGCTTGAAAGCCGAAGCCATGCCCCAGACCATGTTTGAAAAACTGTCCTAGCCCGGCCTGCTGCATCACCTGGCGTGCTGCTCCATCTACTTCGCGAGCGCTTGCCCCATCACGGATCACCTGTAAGGCAGCATCTTGCGCAGCCATACAGGCCTGATGGGCCTTGCGCCACTCCTCGCTGATGGTGCCAGCAAAAAAGGTGCGTGTCAGTTCGGCCCAGTAGCCATTGATACCGATCTCCATTTGTACCATGACCGTGTCACCCGTCTGAATGGCTGCGTTGGCGGTCAGGTTAAAGGCACGGTAAGCCAATGCTGCGCGCGGACCGGCCATCACATGCACATGTGGTTGGACGTGGTGCGCACCTGGTATTGCGTAGCCGTGACGTAGTAAGGCCGCATACGTCGCGGCAGCAACCTCTGCCTCGGTTGCTCCGACAGAGATCGCTTCACGGGCCGCCTTGAACCCCTGATAGGCCACTGCCTCCGCACGCTTGATCGCCTCTCTGTCCTCTGTGGTTTTGATGGCTGCAAGCTCATCGAGCATGGGAGAGGCATCGCGCAGATAGCCACCAAGCAAGAGCGAATGGAGAAACCCGCGCGTCTTTGTCCCAGGAACGCCCACCTGGGTATATGCGGGAATAATGGGTGCGAATGATTCCTCGTAGCCAACAACGGCTCCTTCATTGAGCCCGGCCTCGCGCAGCACCTCGCTCAAGGGTTGGCGTGCTGCATCAAGCGTCGTGCCGATGTAATCCATCGTCTCTTCCGCGAACGTTTTCACTTCAACCGCAGCGCCTTTGGGGATAAGGTCTCGCTCGTCAACTGGCACGACCAGGCGGATCTCGATGTCTTGCGCCTGGTTGAGCGAGACGAGGCAGAAGGAATTGCCCAGAATTGGCTGGTAGCCAGTGAACATCACAATATGTTGCGGAGTTCGGCACACCAGGGCGTGAAATCCTTCGCGTGCGAACAAAGCTTTGATCTGCTTGATGCGTGTGCTCTCCATAGTTTTCCCTTCTTTCTGCGCAATGCGTTTCTTCTGAGAAGCCGTTAACGAATGCGTGGCACTCCTTTGCCGGAGGTTCCGGCTGGCGAGAGATGGTGGCGCACTGGAGGTCTGCTGACGTGAGTCTGCCGTCCCGCCAGGATATCGGCTCCGTTTGAGATGAGGTAGTCGGCAGTTCGTGCTGCTAATGCCTGAATGGTCAGTCCAGGATTGGCTGAGCCCTGCGTGGGCAGCAAACTCCCATCACAGACGAAGAGATTGGGGATATCGTGTGTGCGCCCGAAGCTATTCGTCACTGAAGTACGCGGATCGGTGCCCATGCGTGCGCCTCCGACAAGGTGTGCGTAGCGCGGTTCCTCGACCACCTCTTGCGCGCCAGCCGCGTACATGACTTCCTTCGTCTTCTTGACTCCAAATGCAGCGACCTTCTTATCGTTGTCGTGCAACTTGAAGGTGACCTTTGCCACGCGTAGTCCGTAATGGTCGGTTTCCTCAGCCAGCTCAACGCGGTTGTCTTCCCACGGTAAGATTTCTCCCAGCACGCCAAGTGCGGCCCAGTGGTTATAGTCCATCATTACACGGCGCATGCCCCAGCCCCATGCGCCTTTCGCCACCATCATTTGTTTGGCAAAAGCGATGGGCAGCGGCCCAACCGTCTGAATGGCAAACCCTCGCGCAAAGCCGCGCTTGGGGTCGGTCTCGTAGAACTCCTCGGTCAGGGCGTGGGCGGGCGGGGCTTTGTACATGCGAATGGGCTCCTCGAAGCGGCCCAGCACGACATTGCCGATCTGTACCATCAAGTATTTGCCGACGGTGCCGCTGGAGTTCGCTAATCCGTTCTCGAAATCAGGGCAGGCCGAGTTCAAGAGCAAACGTGGTGTCTCAATGGCATAGCCGCTGACGATGACCACCCTGGCCTTGAGTGTTTGCTCCTTGCC
>Ga0070741_10014787_pt1 | contig 13411 bp, 14 predicted proteins | sample Coa_R1_4_FD_66440 | JGI IMG/M metagenome (GOLD analysis project Ga0070741, IMG submission 66440) | Surface soil microbial communities from Centralia Pennsylvania, which are recovering from an underground coalmine fire - Coalmine... | ecosystem: Environmental > Terrestrial > Soil > Unclassified ... | reverse complement strand
AACGGCTAGAAACGGATGCCGAGGCCGACCTGCGCGGTATTCAGCGTGCTGCGGATGTCGCCGACCTTGTTGAAGGCGATGTATTGCCATTCGCCGCGCAGAAACAGGTTCGGCGTGATGGCGACATCCATGCCGAGGCCCCAGAGGAAGCCGTAACCGAGCTTGTGGCTCTGGCTGTCGGTCTGCGTCACCGGGCCGAAGGTGGACGGCGCGCCGCCCCCGGGCGGCGTCTGCACCACCGTCACCGTCGAGGTATTGGTGTAGTCGAAGCGCCCGGCGGCGCCGCCGAACACCGCATAGGGCAGAAACTGGCCGATGGCATAGCCGAGGCGGCCGCGGACCGTTCCATAGTCGATCAATTTGGTCGACGACGAAGCGGTGATGGTGACGCCGTCGACGGTGCCGTCGCTCAGCGTCACCGTGCGGCTGATCGAATCGGCCGCCGCCGTCTCGAGCTTTTGCGGCCGGTTGTAGGAGATGTCGGCGCCGAAAACGAGGTTGTCGTCGGTCTGGAAGTTGTAGCCGAGAAACACGCCGTAGGACTGGCTGGACGTCAGATCGTGCGGCAGCGTGGTCCAGCTCGACGGCGATTGCTCCGCCTCGAGCGTGCTGTTGCGCAGGATGAAGGCGACCTGCGAGCTGGTGCTGTTGCCGAAATCCGAATTCATGCTGGAATAGCCGAGCTGGGCGCCGAGCACGACGCCGTCCCAGCGCACCGCGCCGCCGCCGAGCGAGCCGCGCAGCCACGAATCGTCGAGCAGATCGGCGGCCGCAGCCGGCGGCGCGCAGCCGGCCGTGAGCAGCGCCAGAAGCCCAAGCCGCGCGAGCGCGCTATCGGAACGCCAGGTCATCGAAGCTCCAGCGCAGGCCGACGCGCACTTCGTGCGCCGCGATGTCCTTGAAGGTCATGGCGCCGAAACTGTCGGCGGCGGTGCGCACATCGCCGAAGTCGATGTAGCGGTAGCCGACATCGACCATGAGATTGGGTCCGATGGCGTAGCCGACGCCCGCCATCACCGCCCAGGTGAAATTCCACTGGCTGTGCGTGGTATCGCCGGTGAACGGCGGCGCCGGTCCCGAATAGTCAAAGGCCCTGAGATAGGAGGCGCCGGCGCCGGCGCCGATATAGGGCGTGGCGCCGTACCAGGTGCCGAGATCGAGATAGCCGTTGAACAGCACGCTGATCGCCGAGATCTTCGCGGTGGTGTCGTTCGGCGCCAGGATCGTGCCCTGATATTTCAGCGGCAGAATGGTGTCGACGGTGACGTCGGTACGCAGCCACTGCGTCTTGATGCCGGCGCCGAGACCGGCGCTCAGACCGTTGCCGAGGCTGTTGTCGGTGCTGCTGGCAAATCCCGGCGCCGACTGCGCGCCGGAGATGCGGCCCCAGGCGTAGCCGAGGTCGCCGCGCAGATACCAGCCAGTGTTGAAGTCGATGGGCGGCAGCAGGTGCGGTTCGGGCGGCGGGAGGCCGGGCATATCGGCCGCGATTGCGCCGGTCACCTGCGCACAGAGAACGCCGGCAAAGGCAACCATCGCGACTCTACTCATGACCCACTGTCCTTTTGCTGTCACCGGCGCCTAGAGGCCGCGTGCGCTACGCTTTGCTCGACATTGCCTGAGGAAGGTTAAGCGCCGCTTAACCATAAATTTTCACCATGCCGCTTAACCAAACATGCGCTCCGGCTAGCCCCTGCTCTGCAACGGCGGCGGCGGCACATAAGGCTGCGGCTGATAGACGTAGCGCGGCGCAACCGGCGCGGTTTCGCAGCAGGTCCAGCGCAGACCGAGCATGATGTCGTTGGAGTACAGCTTGTCGAATTTGAAGCTGTCGTGATTGCAGGTGACGCTGCAATCGACGGTGTCGGTGATCGAGCCGAAATTGAGATAGCGATAGGTCAGATCGATCTTGAAGTTCTTGCTGACGTTGTAGGCGACGCCGGCATAGAGCGCGTAAGCCAGGTGCCATTCGCTCGGGTTGCGGCCGAAGCCGAAGCCGCCGTTCGGGTTGACGTCGCTGAAATCGACCAGGCTGTTGTAGGCGCCGCCGACGCCGACGCCGACGAAGGGCGTCCAGCAATCCCAGGTGCCGAGGTCGACGAAGGCGTTAGCGAGGAAAATCCACGATTTCAGGTAGCCCTGGTATTCGTCGAGGCCGCCGGGCGGATAGGTGACGAAGGCATAGACGCGCGACTTGGCGCGGTATTCCGCCGTCGCCTCGAAGCGCAGCCAGTTGTTGAATTCGTAGCCGACGCCGCCGCCGACGAAATAGGTGTCGGAGATGTCGTTGTGCTGCAGCGTGGCGTTGGTGACGGTGGTGTAGTCGAGCTTGTAGTTGGCATTCATGCCGACGCCGACGAAGCCGCGCAGATACCAATTCTCGATGGCGGCGCAGCACTCCTGCGGCGGCGGTGGCGGCGGCACGTAAGGCGGCGGCTGCGGCTGATAGTCGGCGGCGCGCGCCGAGCCTGTCGCGAGCACGGCGAAAGTTGCCAGCGCGGAAAGCATGAAACGCGCACGAACCATGCGATCGTCCTTTCGCTCCGGCCGGCGCGAAGCACGGCGGATGAGGGACGATGGCAAAAAAGTCTTAAGTGGCTCTTAACCGTGTTTTTTAACCACGGTTTTTAACGAACGCGGCGCCTGCGGCGCGGCGGCACGCACGCCGGCGGCGGCGCCTTGCCGCGCGGCATTAAGGTACCGTTTACCAGTGGAGACGGTGGTGCGTTACCGCTGCTGGGTCTGGCGCAGCCAGTCGTAGCTGACCAGCCGTTCGGCGAGCGTAATCAGCGCGCGGCGCGCCGATTCGTCTTCGATCGCCAAAAACGCTTCGACCAGTCGCATCGCCTCCCGCGTGCGCGGATCGTCGGCAGCGCGGGCCGGAGAGAGCGTTGCCGGAATATCGTCGTGGGCGGGGCCGCGGTGCTTGACGGGAATGTTGACGACGTTGTCGGGCTTGTCCGGAGTCTTGTTCATTAGGAACCTGAGTTGGAGAATTTACGGCGCATTTATGTCGGCGGCAACCTGACGTTGAGAGTCCGCTGAAGCCCCTGAAAAGTCATTAAGAAAACCATCGCATTTTATTAGGCCGCGCCTCATAATTCCGCAATGGAGCTGCGCCACCTCAAGTACTTCGTCGCGGTCGCCGAGGAGCTGCATTTCGGCCGCGCCGCCGCGCGCCTCAACATCGCCGCGCCGACGCTCAGCCAGCAGATCGGCGCGCTGGAGAACATCCTCGGCGCCAAATTGTTTGCCCGCCGCACCAAGAGCGTCGTCGTCCTTACCCATGTCGGCCAGCGCTTCCTCGTCGAAGCGCAGGAGACGCTGAAGCAGGCGGCGCGCGCCGAGCTGGTCGGCCGCCGCGCCGGGCGCGGCGAAGTCGGTTCGATCGCGATCGGCTATCTGTTCTCCGCCGGCTGCAGCGGCCTCGTCGGCAGCACGCTGCGCAAATTCAGAAGCCTGCATCCCGACGTGTCGTTCCAGATGCGGCGCATCGTGACCTTCGCGCAATACAAGGCGCTCAACGACGGCTCGATCGACGTCGGCTTCGCTCACCCGCCGCACCAGCGCTACCCCTCGGGCCTGACCGGTTTCATCATCGATCGCCAGCCGTTCTGGCTGGTGATGCCGGAAGGCCACCGCCTCGCCGCGCGCAAGCAGATCACGCCGGCCATGCTCATTAACGAGGACTTCGTGGCGATGTCGCTGGAAATGGAAGCCGGCTTTTGGGGCAACATCGCCGCCATCACGCCGCCGGGCGCATCGCTGCGAATCGTCGATCGCGCGCCCGACGCCTTCGGCGTGATGACGATGATCAGCGCCGGACTCGGCGTCAGCGTACTGTCGGAACCGATCGCGAATGTCGGCATGAAAGGCGTCGTCGCCCGCAGGATCGACGGCGTGAAGAGCACCGCCGACACCGCCGTCGTGTACCGCCGCAACGAGAGCGCGCCGGTGGTGAAGAACCTGATCGATTTTCTGCGCGCCGAGGCGCGCGAGGCCGCTCACCCGGCGCGGCGGGCGAGTTGACGGCCGAACATGGCAAAGATCTCCTGCCAATCGCCCTCGACCGCGGCGTGATCGTAGACGTCGCGGTCGGGCAGCGCGTAGCCGTGATCGGCGGCGCGATGGAAGCGCGAGCGATAGCTGACCTGCGTGTGTGCGGCAAAGGCCTGTTCGAGCGCGGCCATCAGCTCCGGCGCGGCGAAGCGGTCGCGCTCGGCATAGCCGCAATAGACTTCGCCGCGCATCAGATGCGTCAGGCGGTGCGGCGAATCCTCGGCGTCGCTCACCAGCCAGGTGCCGTGCAAGCTCGCGGTGGCGCGGAAACGCTCGGGAAATTCCTGGCCGGCGATAAACGCCTTGCGGCCGCCGAGGCAGAACCCGACGGTGCCGGCGGGGCCGTCATCGACCGGCTGGCCGCGGCAGAAGTCGAGGATGGCGGCGACGTCGGTGCGCGTGGTGGCGCGGGTGAGGCGGCGGACATGCGCCCGCATTTCCTCCTGCAACGCCACCGGCAGGGTGTGGAACGACACCATCCGGCCCGACGGATCGCGTCTCTCGTAGCGGATCCTGCCTTCGCGGTAGAACAGGTTCGGCACCACGCAGTAGTAGCCGTGCCCGGCGATGCGCCGCGCGATGGCGAACAGCTCGTCGCGCAGGCCCCAGATATCCATGAACAAGACGACCAGCGGACAGCGCGCCGGGCCGCTTGGCCGCGCGGCATAGCCGTCCATGCGGCCATCGGGCGTGACGATATCGACCGCCCCGGCGATCAGGTCGGGCTGCTGCATCAATTGGCGCTGTCGAATTTCATGCCGCCGATGATCGGCGCCCAGATCTTGCGGTCGGCGATGACGCGGTTGCGCAGCCGCTCCGGCGGGCCGCCGAGCGGGCGCAGGCCGAGCTTGCCGAACTGCTCGCGCGTGTCCGCTTTGCGCAGGTAGGCGTCCATCGCCGCATTGAGCTTGCCGACGATGGCGGCAGGCAGCCCGGGCGGACCATAGATGGCGATCCAGGTCGCGCATTCGACGTCGAGGCCGCTTTCCTTGAGCGTCGGCACGTCGGGCAGCGAGGGCAGGCGCTCTTCGCCGGTCACCGCCAGCACCTTCACCGCGTCGGAGCCGGGGCCGTAGGCCGGCGTGCCGATCTCGACCTGGCCGCCGCGCAAATCGGCGATGATCTGCGCCGCGCCGCGATAGGCCACCAGATTGCCGTTGATGTGGGTCTTGGCGGCAAACAGGGCGCCGCAGAGGTGACCCATGGTGCCGGGGCCCGGATGGGCGATGGACAGCTGGTTGTTGTGCCGGCCGGCATAAGCCAGGAGCTCCTTGATCGAGCCGACGCCGAGCTGGGGACTGGCCAGGATCACATTGGGCGTGTCGCCGACCAGGATCAGCGGCGTGAAATCTTTGTCGGCGTCGAAGCCGACGTTCTTGTCCATCAGCGGCCGAAACACCATCGGTCCGATCGCCGTGACGAGCAGGGTGTAGCCGTCGGGCGCTGCCTTGGCGACGTAGCCGGCGCCGACCAGGCCGCCGCCGCCCTGCTTGGTTTCAACCACCACCGGATGACCGAACACGGCCGTCAGATCCTGGGCGATGGAGCGCGCGGCGAAATCCATCATGCCGCCGCCGGCGAAGGACAGCACCAGCACGACCGGCCGGCTCGGCCAGTCCTCGGCCGCCGCCGGACGCGCCATGAGCAGGGCGATGACGGCCATAAACAGCACTTTGACAGGGCTTACGCGCATAAGCGGGGCTCCGGCGTCACGGCTATCGGAAGTGGTATTCTCGTGCCGGTAGCTGCCGCGCGCAATACGCGTTTAGGGGGTCCAACGAATTATTACGGCGGACCCTCGGCGTGGCGGTTTGCGGAATTGCTCAGGCGGCGACTTCGGTCAGCGCCTCGACCACGTCGTCGACGACGGCCTCGACCAGCACCTTGTCGTCGCCTTCGCCCATGACGCGGATCACCGGCTCGGTGCCGGAGGGACGCACGATCAGCCGGCCGCCGAGGCCGAGCTTCTTTTCGGCGCTGGCGATGGCCGAGCGCACCGCCGCGCTCTCCATCGGCTTGCCGTTCTTGTAGCGCACGTTCTTGAGCACCTGCGGCAGCGGCTCGAAGCGGTGGCAGACTTCCGACACCGGCTTGCCGCTGCGCTTGACGGTGGCCAGCACCTGTAGCGCCGCGATGAAGCCGTCGCCGGTGGTGGTGTAGTCCGACATGATGATGTGGCCGGACTGCTCGCCGCCGAGATTGTAGCCGTGCTTGCGCATGTGCTCGAGCACATAGCGGTCGCCGACCGGGGTGCGCACCAGGCCGAGGCCGAGCCCCTTGAGGTGGCGCTCGAGGCCGAGGTTGGACATCACGGTGGCGACCACGCCGTTCTTCTGCAAGCGGCCGTCTTCCTTCCAGCTCGCGGCGATGACGGCGAGCAGCTGGTCGCCGTCGACGACGTGGCCGCGCTCGTCGACGATCATGACGCGGTCGGCGTCGCCGTCGAGCGCGATGCCGATGTCGGCGCGCATCTCGCGCACCTTGCGCTGAAGCGCGGTGAGATCGGTCGAGCCGCATTCCTTGTTGATGTTGAAGCCGTCGGGATCGACGCCGATGGCGATGACGTCGGCGCCCATTTCCCACAGCGCGCCGGGGGCCACGCGATAGGCCGCGCCGTTGGCGCAGTCGATGACGACGCGCAGGCCCTCGAGATTGATGGTCTTGGGCAGCGTCAGCTTGGCGAATTCGATGTAGCGGTCCTGCACGCCGTCGATGCGCTTGGCGCGGCCGAGATCGTTGCCGGCGGCGAGGCGGTCGGTGAGGTCGCTATCGAGCAGCGCCTCGATCTGTTTTTCGACCTCGTCGGAAAGCTTGAAGCCGTCCGGCCCGAACAGCTTGATGCCGTTGTCGTCGTAAGGGTTGTGCGAGGCCGAGATCATGACGCCGAGGTCGGCGCGCATCGAGCGCGACAGCATGCCGACGGCGGGCGTCGGGATCGGGCCGGTGAGCAGCACGTCCATGCCGACCGAGGTGAAGCCGGCGACCAGCGCGTTCTCGATCATGTAACCGGACAGGCGGGTGTCCTTGCCGATGAGGACGCGGTGGCGGTGCTCGCCGTTGCGGAACACCAGGCCGGCCGCCTGGCCGACCTTGAGCGCCAGCTCCGGGGTGATGACCTTGTTGGCCCGCCCGCGAATGCCGTCGGTCCCGAAATATCGGCGAGTCATGAATGCCCCTCGACGCCCTACTCCAGGCTTGCAGCCCCGCGATCGCTCGTTGTGTTGGCGGCCGGCGCAACGCCTTCGCCCGGCCCCTATAATACGGCCAACCGCTCGTATCTACTTCAAAATTTGTGAGTAATCATTACCAACCGGCGTTAATTGGTTATAAATTGCCGCCTTGCGCCGCCGATTGAGACGGAAAGCGGCCGTTTCGCGAGCCGGCCGCCCTGTGCTACCCGGATCGAACACGTTCTCAGAGTTATCCCATGACACCCATCGCCTGCATCGAGGATCTGCGGCTGCTTGCACGGCGCAAGGTCCCCAAGGCCTTTTTCGAATACGCCGAGAGTGGCTCCTATAACGAGGAGACGCTGCGCGCCAACCGCGCCGACCTGGAGACGATCAAGCTGCGCCAGCGCGTGCTGGTCGACGTGTCGCAGCGCAGCCTCGCCACCACCGTCGTCGGGCAAAAGCTCACCGCGCCCTTCGTGCTGTCGCCGATCGGGCTGCTCGGCATGCAGCACGGCGACGGCGAAATTCTCGCCGCCAGGGCCGCCAACGACGCCGGCATCCCGTTCACGCTGTCGACCATGTCGATCTGCTCGATCGAGCACGTGGCGCAGGCCACCGGCAAGCCGTTCTGGTTCCAGCTCTACGTCATCCGCGACCGCGGCTTTTCCAAGGACCTGCTCGAGCGCGCTCTGGCGGCCAACTGCAACGCGCTGGTGCTGACCGTCGACCTGCAGGTGCTCGGCCAGCGCCACCGCGACATCAGGAACGGCATGACGGTGCCGCCGGAATTCCGCTTCAGCAACATCGTCGACATCGCCACCAAGCCCGGCTGGCTGTGGAGCATCGCCAGGGGCCGCAGCAGGACCTTCGGCAACCTCGCCGGCCACGTGAAGGGCATGGACGACGTCACCTCGCTGGCGCAATGGACCAACCAGCAGTTCGATCCGGCGCTGAACTGGAAGGACATCGAGTGGATCAAGAAGATCTGGCCGGGCAAGCTGATCATCAAGGGCATCCTCGACGTCGAGGACGCCCGGACCGCGGTCAAGCTCGGCGCCGACGCCGTGGTGGTGTCGAACCACGGCGGCCGGCAGCTTGACGGCGCGCCGTCCTCGATCGCGGCGCTGCCGGCGATCGCCGACGCCATCGGCGCCGACACCGAGGTGCTGTTCGACGGCGGCATCCGCACCGGCTCCGACCTGATGCGGGCGCTGGCGCTCGGCGCCCGCGCCTGCCTGGTCGGCCGCGCCTATGTCTGGGGGCTCGGCGCCATGGGCCAGGCCGGCGTCGCCAAGGCGATCGACATTCTCAAGAACGAGCTCAGCGTCACCATGGCGCTGTGCGGCGTCAACAAGCTCGCCGACATCGGCCGGCATGTGCTGGCCGACGGCGGGCCGGCCAAGCCGAAGCCGGCGGCAAGGAAGAAGAAGAGCTAGCCGCGATGCTCGCTTTCACCCTCCCCCTTGTGGGGAGGGTCGGCGAACGAAGTGAGCCGGGGTGGGGGTCGTGGCCGCATTGCGGACCCCCACCCCGCTCGCTTCGCAAAAAGCTCAGCGTGCGACCCTCCCCACAAGGGGGAGGGTTAAAGAGCATCACCGCCAGCCCAAGCCCGGCGCGACGTGCTTGAGGATGGCCTCGATGACGTGGGCGTTGTAGTCGACGCCGAGCTGGTTCGGCACCGTCAGCAAAATCGTGTCGGCCTCGGCGATGGCCTCGTCCTGCTTGAGCTGGGCGACGAGCTTGTCCGGCTCGTCGGCATAGCTGCGGCCGAAGATGGCCCGCGAGTCGTCGCCGAGCAGGCCGATCTGGTCCTCGTCGTCGCCGCCGCGGCCGAAATACATGCGGTCGCGGTCGTCGATCAGCGCGAAGATCGAGCGCGACACCGACACCCGCGGCGTGCGCGTGTGGCCCGCCTCCTGCCACGCCGCCTTGTAGAGCCTGATCTGCTCGGCCTGCTGAACATGGAACGGCTTGCCGCTCTCGTCGATCTTGAGCGTCGAGGATTGCAGGTTCATGGCCAACTTGGCCGCCCATTGCGCCGTGGCATTGGTGCCGGCGCCCCACCAGATGCGCTCGCGCAAGCCTTGCGAGTGCGGCTCGAGCCGCAGCAGGCCGGGCGGATTGGGAAACATCGGCCGCGGGTTGGGCCGCGCGAAGCCTTCGCCCTTGAGCACTTCGAGAAAGACCTCGGCGTGGCGCCGCGCCATGTCGGCATCGCTCATGCCCTCGCCCGGCGCGTAGCCGAAGTGGCGCCAGCCGTCGATCACCTGCTCGGGCGAGCCGCGCGAGATGCCGAGCTGGAGCCGGCCGCCGGCGATCAGGTCGGCGGCGCCCGCGTCCTCGGCCATGTAGAGCGGGTTCTCGTAGCGCATGTCGATGACCGCGGTGCCGAGCTCGATGCGCTTGGTGCGCGCGCCGCAAGCCGCGAGCAGCGGGAACGGCGAGGAAAGCTGGCGGGCGAAGTGATGGACGCGGAAATAGGCGCCGTCGGCGCCCAACTCCTCGGCGGCGACCGCGAGCTCGATCGATTGCAGGAGCGCGTCGGAGGCGGTGCGCACCTGCGAATGCGGCGACGGCGTCCAGTGGCCGAAGGAGAGGAAGCCAATGTGTTTCATGGGCGTATTTGTTTGCGTAATGCCAAATGTCGCTTTGGCTGGAGACCTATTTAGGATTAAATCGACTCATGGGCTATGGGGTTTTCATTCATCGTTCAGACTCGATCTACGACGACAGTCCCGCCGAACGCTATCAGTTTCCCAGTCAGTATCTTGGTCGCGTTCAATCCTGCGTTGGCGATTGGATTGTGTACTATGAACCTCGCAAAGTAGCCGAAACGCGCGGCTATTTTGCGATAGCAAAAATCGAGCGGATCGTTCCCGATCCCACAACATCCGAGATGTACCTTGCTCTTATCGAGCCCGGTAGCTATCTCGATTTCGTAAATCCGGTTCCTTTCACCGACGCATCAGGCGCCGTTATTGAGCGGAGCGTATTGAACGAACAAGGACGAATTTCGGGCCGCGCCCAATCGGCTGTTCGTCCAATCTCTGCGAGTGATTTCAACCGAATTGTCACGCTAGGCCTAAATGAAAGCGCGCCGCTGCTCCCACGCACCGGCGAGGAAATACCAGGCTTTGGTGAACGGCAATCGCCATTCGAATTCGAGCAGAACCGTGACCGTGCGAGCTTTACTGTATCTAGAATTGTGCGCGATCGAATTTTTCGCCGGAACGTTTTGCGAGCCTATTCCGAGCGCTGCGCCATCAGCGGCTTGAGGCTTATAAATGGGTTGGGACGCGCCGAAGTCGCCGCAGCGCACATCCGGCCCGTTGAAAAGAATGGCCCTGATATCATTAACAACGGAATTGCATTTTCCGGCACCGTGCATTGGATGTTTGACCGGGGGCTGATTAGCCTTTCGGATGACTTGCAGATTTTGGTGTCAAGGCAAGCCAACGATCCCGATGGCATCAGGGCTCTTATCAACAAGGGCGGTTATGCACACCCTCCTCAGCGGCCATCCGACCGCCCGCATCCTCATTTTCTGCAATGGCATCGCGAGCACTGTTTTAAACAATAACACTTTAAGTAACTAGCTCGGCCGGACGAATCGCGAGACCGCAAAACGATTAACAGGCCGCCCCGGATTTCGCCGCGCATGACGCCGAATACGCTGCGCATGCGCCGCCGCGAGCGCAGGCTCACTCCGCCGCGGTTGCGGGTGGCAGCGCGATGGTCTCGACCTTCGACAGATCGAGCTTGCGCGAAGCATGATCGATATCGAAGCCAACGACCTCGCCTCGCGCATCGAGATCGACGTTGAGGCCGAGCGCAATTTCCCGTGTCTCGACGCCCGGGGTGTTTTTCAGCTCGATGTAGAGGCTGTCGGTCTCGGGGTAATAATGCAGCTTCATCGTTCGTTCTCGCGGAAATTGCGGTCAAAGAACGCGTTGTGCACGGTCTCGCCGTCGCCGAGCGTCACGACACGCAGATAGCGCGGTTCGCGCTCGCCCGCCAGCGCGATCTTGCCCCACCAGCGGATGCGGCCGTCGGGCTGGACGTCGCGCCGGATCGGCGCCGCCAGCACTTGCTGACACCAATCGCGCCGGAGATAGGGCCGCTTCCGGAGCACCTGCTCCTCGAAATAGCGCGTGGTCTTCAAGCCCCGCCCTCACCGCCGCAGCCACCTTACCACAGCCAAGGGGATGCGCGAACGGCCGCGCACGTCCTCGCCGCCCACCTTGTCAAACCCACCACCCCGTAATACGGCAAGGCCCATGAGCACCGAGGTCACGATCGGCAACGGCACGCGGCTTGCGCCGCACCCCTTGCGCGCCGCCGTGCTCGGCGAAGTCCACGCCCGCCCCTTCACGGCCGTCGAGACGCCGCGCCGCATCCTGCATTTCGCCTTCGCCACCGCCGGCGAAGCCGGCCGGCGCGACCACGCCGCCTTTGCCGATTTCTGCAAGCGCCGCGGCCTCGAGCCACTGAAGGACGCCGCCAAGCATCACACCGTCGTGCTCGGCGGCGCGAGCCTGCGCTGGGAGCAGCACTCCGAATTCACCACCTATACCTGGGAGATGGCGGCGCAGGGCGCCGGCCTGTTTCACCCCGCCGCGGCGACGCTCGCCGAGCCGATGGCCGGCCTGCCGCAGCCCGGCCCGCTGATGGTCGCGCTCGACCTGCACCTGATCGGGGAGAAGAAGAAAAGGATCGCGTTCGCGCCGCTGTTCGACCGCGCCAGCCTCGCGGTCGCGGAGAACGCCGAGGGCGACGCCCTGTTCGCCACCGACTTCCAGGCCGACGCCGGCGGCTTCGTGCGCATCGTCTGCATCGATCGCGGCCTCGGCCCCGAGCGCGCCGGCGCGCTGGTGCAACGGCTGATCGAATGCGAGACCTACCGCACGCTGGCGCTGCTCGGCCTGCCGGAGGCGCAGCGGCTCGCGCCCTCGATCAACCGCATCGAGGCGCGGCTCGCCGAGGTCACCGACGAGATGCGGCGCACCGAAAGGCTCGTCGACAACCACCGCCTGCTCGACGAACTGACCGAGCTTGCCGCCGAACTGGAAGCGGGCGCGGCGGCGAGCGCCTTCCGCTTCGGCGCCAGCCGCGCCTATAACGAGATCGTGCAGCTGCGCCTCGCCACCATCGGCGAGCGCAAGGTCGAGGGTTTCCCGACCTGGACGTCGTTTCTGGCGCGGCGCATGGCGCCTGCCATGCGCACCTGCGTCACCACCGAGGGACGGCAGAAGGATTTGTCGGAGACATTGGCGCGCGCCGCCAATCTTTTGCGCACCAGGGTCGACGTCGAGCTGGAGCGGCAGAACCGCGATCTCCTGAAATCGATGAACGAGCGCACGCGGCTGCAATTGCGCCTGCAGACCACGGTCGAGGGCCTGTCGGTCGCCGCCGTGAGCTATTACGTGGTCGGACTGTTCGGCTATCTGATCAAGGGCGTGCACGACGAGGGCGTGCCGGTCGATATTTCGCTCGCCACCGCGCTGTTCGTGCCGGTCGCGGTGCTGGCGATCTGGTTCCTGGTGCGGCGCATCCGGCGTCGGCACATTGCCGGCAAGGAGTAGGCCCGCTCTGCCGCAACGACGTGTCATGGCCCGGCATGACGGCTTTAGCTAGGCGCCAGCACCTGATGGAGCTGCGCCACCACCGCGGCGCCCTCGCCGATCGCGGCGCCGACGCGCTTGGTGGACGTGGCGCGCACATCGCCGATGGCAAAGACGCCCGGCATGCTGGTCTCCAGCGGCAGCGGCGCGCGCGCAACGCCGCCGTTCGCAAAGCCCGCGCCGGTGACGACGAAGCCCTTGGTATCCTCGGCGACGCAGCCGTCGAGCCATTCGGCGTTCGGATCGGCGCCGATAAACAGGAACAGATGGCGCAGCGCCACGCTTTTGGTGCCGCCGCTCTCGCGTTTGCGGAACGTTGCACCGGTGAGGCCCGAGGCGCGGTTGCCGTCTAGCGCCACCACCTCGGTGCCGGCATGCAGCGTGACATTGGGCAATGCTTCGATGCGGTCGATCAGGTAGCGCGACATGGTGGCCTCCAGCCCCTTGCCGCGCACGATCAGATGCAGGTGCTTGACCTTGGGCGCGAGGAACACCACCGCTTGCCCTGCGGAATTGCCGCCGCCGATCAGCGCCACCTCCTCGCCTTCGCACAGCTTG
>Ga0070741_10014786_pt1 | contig 13411 bp, 9 predicted proteins | sample Coa_R1_4_FD_66440 | JGI IMG/M metagenome (GOLD analysis project Ga0070741, IMG submission 66440) | Surface soil microbial communities from Centralia Pennsylvania, which are recovering from an underground coalmine fire - Coalmine... | ecosystem: Environmental > Terrestrial > Soil > Unclassified ... | reverse complement strand
TGTGCATGATGAAATCGGAAGAGGAATCGATGGCAGTCTTGTCGCCGGAATTCCAGGCATCCATATATTTCCTAGCAAGCGCCACGGAAGTATCGCTCGAGGCGGGGGAAGCGACCGCAGCTTGCGATGGATTGGCCGAAGTGGCAGGCGGTGTTGCTGGCGCAGCCTGGGCAGTGGCAGGGGCAACGGTTTGGTCCGGCGCCTGTGCCGCGGAAACGGCCCAGCAAAGGAATGTGAAAATCAGAATGGTAGCTACGTGCCGCAAACGAAGGTCCTCCTCAAAGCGGCTCAGAATACCGTATTGGAGATGTTCCCGCAAAGGCGGCGCTAAAGGGAGGCGTTACAGGTATGCGCCAACCCCGCGGAGGTGAGTATCATTACTTAGAGCGGGATGGTGCCGGGAGAGCTCTGGAAATTTATCGCATCACGATAGGAAGAACATGGACTACGTACGATTGGGCAACACTGGAATAAAGGTTTCGCGCATCTGCCTCGGATGCATGACTTACGGAGCGCCGGCGACGGGGGAACTGAAACCGGGGCGCCAAGCGTGGGCGCTCGACGAACAACAAAGCCGCCCGTTTCTGAAACAAGCGATCGATCTAGGCATCAACTTCTTCGATACAGCCAATGTTTACTCGAGTGGCGCGAGCGAAGAGGTGCTCGGCAATTTCATCAAAGACAATCTGAGTCGGGAATCCGTGGTGCTCGCAACGAAAGTTAACGGACCCATGCGAGATGAGCCCAACGGCTCGGGACTCTCGCGGAAGGAAATTCTCTTTGAAGCGGAGCAGAGTCTTCGCCGGCTGCGCACCGACTACATTGATCTTTACCAGATCCACCGGCTCGACCATGAAACTCCGATGGAAGAGATACTCGAGGCATTGCACGATCTGGTTAAAGCCGGAAAGGTGCGGTACATCGGTGCATCTTCCATGTACGCGTGGGAATTCGCGAAGATGCTTTATCTGGCCGATCTCTACCGCTGGACGCGCTTCGTTTCCATGCAAAACCATTACAACCTCATCTATCGCGAAGAAGAACGCGAGATGATGGGGTTATGCCGCGCAGAGGGCGTTGGAGTGATCCCGTGGAGTCCGCTTGCCCGCGGACGCCTTGCGCGCCCCTGGGCCAGCGAATCGACGAAACGTTCCGAGACCGACCAGTTCGGCAACACCATGTATTCGAAAACCCAGGATGCCGATAAGCAGGTGGTCGATTGCGTCTCGAGTTTATCTAAGCAGCGAGGAGTGCCGATGGCCCAGATTGCTCTCGCATGGCTCCTCGCGAAGCCGGGAGTCACGGCACCAATCGTAGGCGCGAGCAAGGCGAATCACCTGACAGACGCCGTCGCGGCGTTGAGCGTGCGACTTACTGCCGAGGAAATTAAAGCGCTGGAAGAGCCATACAGCCCGCATCCGGTGCTGGGATTCAGTTGACGCCACGAAATTATCGCTTCAACCCTGCCGTGAAGTTCGTCATCAGGGTGACCGGCTGGTTCACCTGCTGCGAGACCCGTTCCATGAGCAGACGCTTGCCATCGGGTGAGATGCAGTAAAACGGAATTGTCAGAACAGTCCACTGATTGACCAGCGCCTTCGGCGCGCCAAATTCCAGCGCGCCCCCCACTTCCTTGACGGGAATCGCGACGATGGACTGGTTGAGATCGAAATAGTAAATTTCTTTTCCGTCCGCACTCCAGTGCGGTACCTGTCCACCATTCGGAGAAACCTGCCACTTGCCTTGGCCGCTGCCGTAGGCAGAGACGTAGATTTCCAGCCGGCCTGACTCGGTTGAGGAATAGGCAAGCCAGTGACCGTTGGGGGAAAGGGTCGCATTATTGCCGTTGGCGATGATCTCGCGCGGCTTGCGATCTCCATCCAGCGGCAGAGCCCATATTCCGACCTCTTTCTGGGTGAGCACGCTGGGAGAGTAGAACAAGGTTTTACCATCGTGCGACCAATCGGTCGGCGTAATGATGATTCCCTTTGGCTCGGGAACCAGCAATTCTTCCGAGCCGGTCCCATCCGCAAGCTTGCGGTAAATCCCGCCAGCCGATACGCGCAACGAACTGTAAGCGATCCATTTTCCATCCGGAGACCAGACTGGAAAGGTGTTGCCGGTAGGGCCAAAGGTCAGGCGCGTGCGCACTCCCCGCGCCAGATCGAGCGACCAGATGTCATTCACGCCGGAATCCAACGTGAGAGCCACGCGATCAGCCTGGGGGGACAGGGTTGCGTTACTCAGATTCTGCAGGTTGTCGGCAGCGACGCTGATCTGCTTGCCGGTGCGATCGAGCCACACCAGTTCGACTCCGCCGGAACTGCCATTGGCATAGATGATCAAGCCGTTATCAGTTGCCGAAACGCTGGTGTGCCACGTTGAGACATCATTCAATACGCCAGCCGACACGGTCTGGGGCTCGCCGCTCAACTCGCCTTTCGCAGGATCGAACGGCTGGGCCATCAACTGGTCGCCACGATTGAACAGAAGATATCCGGCGGCATAAACTCCGTTGCTCTGCGAATGGAGAACCAGGCGGTTTTCGCGGCCATCGATCGAGGCGTAGAAGATGCCGTTGTTCGACAACTGCGATGGGTTGTGGTTCATGGCGAAGTATAGAAAGTGCTTGCCATCGGGAAGAAAAAACGGCCAGCGATGAGAGGAGTACTGCGAAGGGTCAAGCTTGGTGAGGGCGGTGACAGATCCTCCAGTCGCGCTGATCTGGGATAAGGCCGCGATTGGCGACGGTGAGAACACGATGACCCCTTTGGTACTCCACGCACCGCCGCGCCCGAGTTGACTGTCACACAGAGTCTGCGCGGTGGAAGCGCCGAGCTCGATGGTTCTCAATTTCCCGTTGGCGAAGAATCCAATGGAGCGACTGTCGGGCGACCAGAACGGAAAGATGGCGTCGCTGGTATCAGCCAGCGGGTGGGCATCGCCGGCATTCATGGCCCGCACCCACAGAGAAGTCTTGGCGTCGGCTCCAGTGGCAGTGAATGCGAGGAAGGCGCCGTCGGGCGAGAGCACCGGAGGTCCGGCAACATCGGAGGCAAGACGGAAGTGAGTCTCCGGCGGAGGATTGATGACAGCACGAATGCTGATGCCCACGGGAGCGGGATGGTGAAGAAGAAATCCCGCCAGCGCTCCAACGACAACGGCTGCAGCGATTCCCGCGATCCACCAGACACGGTGTCCCGCCGGCGATGGCTTTTCCGGAGGGAGAGGGCGCAAAGATGCGACCGAGCGCAGGTTGATCGCCACGTCGTGTGCCGACTGAAAGCGCTCGGCAGGATCTTTTGCCAGGCATCCGCGAACGATCAGATCGAGCATCTGCGGCGTGAGCGGCTGGGTACTCGTGATCGGATCGGGATCTTTCTCCAGAATGGCGGTGAAGACGCTCAACTGCGACTTTCCTTCGAAGGCGCGACGACCCGTCAGCATTTCGTAAAGCACACAGCCGAGGCTGAAGATGTCACTGCGTGCGTCGGCGTCGGCCCCCTGCAAAAGTTCAGGAGCCATGTATTGAAAAGTGCCAACGATCGAACCTTTTTGCGTGAGCGGCGAAGACGCAGACGTAAGCGTCGCGAGGTTCATCGTCGGCGTTGAGGGGGTAAAGTGGCTGACTGCCTGCGCTCCGATGGAAATCTTCGGCTTTGCCAATCCGAAGTCCATCAGCTTCGCGCCTGCCTTGGTCAGCATGATATTGGCGGGCTTCAGGTCGCGATGAATGATTCCTTGTTGGTGCGCTTTCTCCAGCGCTTCGGCGACCTCAGTGCCAAGTTTCAGAACCTGATCGAGCGGCAGCGGGCCCTTCGCGAGACGCTCCGATAGAGTCTGCCCCTCGAGAAGTTCCATGACCAGGAACTCCGTCCCGTCTTGCGAACCGATATCGTGGAGGGTGCAGATGTGCGGATGATTCAGGGAAGAGATGGCGCGAGCTTCGCGCTCAAGCCGTTGCTTCAATTCAGGATCGTTAGAAAGGTTCTCGGGGAGGACTTTGATGGCGACGTCACGGCCAAGGCGCGTGTCGCGGGCGCGATACACCTCGCCCATTCCGCCTGACCCGATCCGCGCTTGAATTTCGTATGGTCCCAGCTTGCTGCCGGAGGTGAGCCCCATGTGTGGCCGACATTATATCGTGGAGACGAACGCGAGCGGCCTTTTACCACAGAGGAACAGAGTTACGGAGAAAATCCTGGTTTCTCTTTGTGCCTCTGCGCCTGTGGGGTGAAGCTTTGTTCTGATTTGTTCTGATCTCTAGCTGACTGCCTTCTTCTCAAAAATCCGCAACCCCAGTATCAGCAGCAGAATGTCGAAGAAGGTCAACACGATCAGAATTGCGACGGTCGAGAGATGCGGGAATTGGGGCACCAGCGCGGCGCGCAGACCCTCGCTGGCATAGACCAGCGGATTGATCAGGACCGCTCGTTTGAGAATCGGGAAGGAACTCAACGCGCTCCAGGGATAGTAGGTACATCCGAAGAAGATCATGGGCGTGAGGATCATGCTGAACATGAGGCCGACGTGCTGCTGATTCATGGAGCAGCCGAGGGCGAGTCCGCCGCTCGCCGAAAAAAGGGCGACGAGCAAGAGCATGACCACGAATTCCAGGGGCGCATGAATGCGGATATCGACGCCGGGGCGAAGTACGAGCCACGCCATGGGAAGGACGACCAGGCCGGCGATGAGTGCCTGAATCATTCCAGCGACGACTTTTTCGATCGCAATCCAAGGAATCGAGATCGGGGCGAGCAAGCGGTCTTCAATTTCGCGAGTCCACTGGAACTCGGCGATAAGGGGCATGCAAACGGCCCAGACTCCGGTAAACACCATACTGATGGCGATGATGCCCGGAAGGAGCAGGCTCTTGTAGGCGACGGGCATGTATCCGCTGCCGACCATGACGCGCCCGAAGATGAAGACGAACAGGAGCGGCTGCAGGAAGGTCTGGAACATGATTTGAACAATGTTGCGCCGCGCGACGTGGGCGTCGCGGGCAAGCATCGCGGCAAAGGCTTTCCAGTTCAATCGCGCAAACTCCTTCCGGTGTGGTGGAGAAAAAGATTTTCGAGACTGGGCTCAGAGATGTGGACGTCGGACAAATCCGCGCCTACGGTTACGGCGATGGAAGCGACTTCGGGGATGAGTGATCCACCACGGTCGGCATAGATATCGGCTCCAGTGGAGTTGAGAGGACGAACCTCGCGGACTCCGGCGAGCGACTGCAGGCGCTGGATCAATTCTGGCGTCTGACGGGCAAAATGCAGGCGCAGTAAAAAGCCTCCAGGGATGGAGTTCTTCAGCTCGGTTGGAGTGCCTTGGGCGATGACACGACCGTGGTCCACGATAACGAGGCGCTGACAGAGGGCATCGGCCTCCTCCATGTTGTGGGTTGTAAGAACCACGGTTTTGCCAATCGTGTTGTACTCGCGAATGATCTCCCAGAGAAGGATGCGGGTCTGGGGATCAAGCCCGGCACTAGGTTCGTCAAGAAACAGCACTTGCGGATCGTGCATCATGGCACGCGCGATGGACATGCGTTGCATCATGCCGCCGGAGAATCCGCGAACGAGTTGCCCGGCGCGATCGGTGAGCTTGAATTTTTCGAGGAGCTCGTCGGCGCGACGGCCACCTTCTTTTGGAGGGATCCCGAAATAGGCGGCGTGGAACGTCAGGATCTCGCGTGCGGTCAAAGAGAAATCAAGATTGGGGCGTTGCGGGACGACGCCGATCAGCCGCTTCACTTTGGCCTGCTCCTGCCAGACTTCGTGGTCGCCGACGAAGGCTTGTCCACCGGATGCGCGCACGCGAGTTGTGATGATGCCGATTGTGGTCGACTTGCCTGCGCCATTGGGACCGAGAAGGCCGAAGATCTCTCCGGGCTTGACCTCGAGCGAAAGGCCGTCGAGAGCCTTGATCTCAGGCTTGGGCTGCTTCGATTTCTTTTCCATCGGGCGCGCAATGAGCCCCGTTGCCGCGAGCGGAGGCGCAGAGTGGTACACCTTGCGCAGATCTACTGTGCGAACACCAACTGCCATTGTGAGATCCCCAGGAAGAGTACGAGCGTGGTTCTGGAAGTATAACGCAGGGCCGCGGGGGAAAGTTACGGCGTTTGAGAGGATGTCGCGATCTCTGAGGAGTCTCTTGGCGTACTCCGCGGTAAGGTCTTAACCGCTAAGAACGCAGAGAAATTCCGCAGAGGACGCGGACAAAATTGAAACTAGTCGACGTGCTCGCCTTCTGCCATGAAACTCTGCTCGGATGGAGGCAGGCGGTCTCCGGGGCGGGCCCAGAAGACGTACAAGGTCGGCCAGAGGATCACGCTGACGAGAAGTTCGACAATCAATCCGCCCACGATGACGATGGCGAATGGGCGCTGGGAGTCGGAGCCGATATCGTGCGACATCGCGGCCGGGAGCAGGCCAAGTGTCGCGACCAGCATGGTCATCATGATGGGACGGAGGCGAAGGGCAGCGCCTTCTTTGGCCGCATCGCGCACGGGCATCCCGCGCGTCCGCAACTGGTTGATGTACTCCACCATAATGACGCCGATTTCGACTGAGACTCCGATGAGCGCGAGGAAGCCCAGGCCTGAAGAGACGCTGAAGTGTGTTCCTGTCATCAGGAGACTGAGAAATCCTCCGAGCGGAGAGAGCGCGACAACGGCGAGGATGAGGAACACCCATTTCCATGACTGGAACGCGGAATAAAGAATGAACGCCATGAGCAGCAGGGTGACAGGAACGATGATGGCGAGGCGGCGGTTGGCGCGCTTCTGGCTTTCGTATTCGCCGGTCCAGTCAAGGTGATAGCCCTCAGGCAGTTTGACCTTCTGTCCGACCTCGTCGATGGCCTGGCGAACGGTGCTGCCGAGATCGCGGCCGCGGACGCTGTACTTGATGGCGATATAGCGTTGATTGCCTTCGCGGTAGATGGTGGAAGCGCCGTCGTCGAGGGTGATCTTACTGAGTTGTCCGAGGGAGACGCGCTCACCGGAAGGCGCGACCAGGCGGATGTTCGCGATGTCGTCGACCGTGTGGCGATATTGGGGCTGGTATCGGACGGTCAGATCGAATCTCTGCTCGCCAATGAGAATCTGGCTGACGGCTTTTCCGCCGACCGCGGTCTCGACGGCATCCTGAACATCGGCAACGTTGATGCCGAAGCGATCGGCGGCGGCCCGGTCAACATTCACGTTGACGTTGGGCTGGCCGCGGACCTGAAATGTGCCAAGATCGGCGACGCCGGGAATTGTGCTCATGACGCCCTGAATCTGGTCGGCTTTTTCCTCGAGTGTTCTGAGATCGCGGCCGAAAAGCTTCACGGCAAGTTCACCTTTCACGCCGCTGACGGCTTCCTCGACGTTGTCCGAGATGGGCTGCGAGAAATTCCAGTCGACACCTGGAAATTGCTGCAGCTTCTTATCCATCTGTGCGATCAATTCGTCCTTGTTGCCATGCAGTTCAGAACGCCACTCCTCGCGCGGCAAAAGATCGACGAAGAACTCGGTATTGTAAAAGCCGCTGGCATCGCTGCCGTCATCGGGACGTCCGACCTGGCTGACGACCTGCTTCACTTCGGGAAATCCGGCGAGGACGAGACGCGCACGATTCGCCATGTCGATGCTGGCGGAAGGGCCAGTACTGGGCGCGAGCGTTCCACGCACCCAGATAGCGCCTTCATCGAGGTGAGGAAGAAACTCTGAGCCGATGATTCCGCTGAGTGCGAAGAAAAGAATGAGGCCGAATCCTGCCAAGCCCAGCGCGAGCGTGAACTTCATGTGATCGAAGCACCAGTCGAGCGAGCGGGCGTAACTGCGGTTGAGCCACTCGAGTACGGGGTTGCGCCATTCTTTCAACTCGCGGCTGAAGAAGTAATTGCAGAGAACCGGAGCAATGAACAGTGCGAAGACGAGCGCGCCAAGTAAGGCGAAGGCAACCGTCCATGCCATTGGCGCGAAGAGGCGGCCTTCAACGCGCTGCAAGGTGAAGATGGGCAGGTACGAAACGATGATGATGACGCGCGCGAAGAAAACAGGCCTTTGCACTTCATGGGCAGCGACCGCGACGATCTCGCGGAATGTCTTCTTGTGATCCCCGAACGACGTGTGGCGAAGAATGTTCTCGACCATCACAACCGAACCATCGACGACCATGCCGAAGTCCAGCGCCCCGAGTGACAACAGGTTTGCCGGAATATGCCGGAGGTCCAGCAGAATGGCGGCGAACAGCAGCGAGAAGGGGATGGTGAAGGCGACGATCAGCGCGCTGCGCACATTACCGAGAAACAGGAAGAGAACGAGCGTCACGAGCAGGACGCCATCGGTCAGGTTGCGCAGGACCGTGTGCGTGGTGTGGTGCATCAACTCGCTGCGGTCGAGATGGGGGACGAGCTTCACTCCCGCGGGGAGAAGGCCGGCTTTGCCGCCCACACCATTGAGCTGATCAATTTTCTGATGGAGGTCTTGCAGGGTGGTTTCGGCGACGGCGCCCTTGCGCAGCAGGACGATGCCTTCGACGACATCGTCTTCGTTAAGGATGGTTCCGTCTTTCTTGCGGATCGTCTTGCCGAGTTGTCCTAAGCGGACTTTAGGCGCCTGCACGACATTGCCCAGATCTCGAATGCGCACCGGCGTTCCGTTCTGTACCTTCACCACGGTTGCGCCGACATCGTCGGTGGTCTGCATCAGGCCGACGGCGCGGACGTTCAAGGCCTGCTGGCCGCGCTCGATGAATCCTCCGCCGGCATTGATGTTGTTGTTCGCGAGAGCCTGCTCGATTTGGGGAAGTGTCAAGCCATAGGAAACGAGCTTGTTGGGATCGAGTTGAACCTGATATTCCCGCGTCGGGCCGCCGAACGGATTAACGTCGACGATATTTGGCACGGATTTCAACTGGTTCACGACGAACCAGTCATTCAATGCCTTGAGTTCCATCACGTCATATTTCGGATTGCTGCTGGTCAACGTGTAGAACATGATTTGGCCGATAGGGCTGTAATCGGGGCCAATCCCGGCATTGACGCCGGGCGGCAAAGTCACGTTCTGGAGGCGGTCGAGAACTTCCTGGCGCGCGTTGAAAGTCGTAATGTCGTCGTCGTAGATGATGGTGATGACGGAAAGTCCCATCAACGAGACGGAGCGCAAGTGGGTGAGGTGAGCGACACCGTTCAATTCGACTTCGAGTGGAACCGTGATCTGCTGTTCGACTTCCTCGGCGGCGTGACCGGGCCACTGGGTGATGACCTGTGCGTAGGTATCGGCGACGTCAGGATAGGCTTCGATCGGCAGATTGTGGAACGAGATTACGCCCCAGGCGAAGAGCACGAGGGCGCCCCCAAGCACGAGGAGAGGATTCGCCAGCGCGAAGTCGATAGCCTTGCGGATCATTCGCTAGTCTCCCACCTTCTTCTCGGCGACATCGGTCGAAAACTCGAGAGCGTTGGTGACGAGATCGTCGCCTGGTTTTACGCCAGAGCGAATTTCCTGCATGCCATCGGGAGCAAGACCGTCGGCCTGAATGGCGATCCTGCGAAATTGATTGGCCCCGATCTTCTGGAAGACCCAGTCTTTGTCATGCAACCGCATGATGGCGGTTGCCGGAACGACGATGCGATTCGTCAGCTTGCGCGAGTGGAACGTGGCGACGGCAAACATGCCGGAGCGAAGGGTGCCATCCGAATTTTGCAGCACGATACGAACTTTGGCAGAACGCGTGTTGGGATCGAGAACGCGCGAGATATCGGCAATCTTTCCTTTGTAGACGCGGTCGGGGAAGGCACTGAGCCGAATATCAGCCGAGTCCCCGACATGAACCTCTCCGAGATCATTCTCGAAAACGTCGCAGACCACCCAGACTTCGGAAAGGTTTGCAATGGTGAAAAGGTTTGGAGTGTTGTCGAGGCTTTTGATCCCCTCGGCCCCGGCGACATTCTGCTCGACGATGGTGCCGGAGACCGGCGCCTTTAATTCGAGGAGCGGGCTGGGATGATTGGGGTCGGCGCCGAGGATGCGAATACGACGATCGGTGGTCTCAAGATCGACTTTCGCTTTGTCCTCGGAATCTTGGGCGACTTCCAGATCCTTGGCCGCGATGGCGCCGCGGTCGTAAAGCATCTGCGCGCGCTCCAGAGCGCGGCGGGAAAGTTGCTCGTCGGCCTTGGCTTTTTCGTAATCAGAGAATGCGCCTGCGAGATCGGGACTGGAAATGACCAGCAGGATCTGGCCCTTCTGCACCGTGTCGCCGAGTTTGACCTTGAGATCGACAACGCGCCCGGAACCCAGCGAGGTGACATGGATGGTCCGGTTCACATCGGGTGAAACCACCCCGTTGGCGCTGACAGTGGTTGGTAGAGGATGCAGTTCGGCTTTGGCCGTCTTGAATAGATCCGGCCGATCGGTTTCGAAGACATCGGGATCGAGAGTGACTGGAGGCTTGCTGGTGACGGCCGGAGTGTCTTTTGAACAAGCCAGACCGCAGGCCAACATGGCGAGAGACAAAATCAGTGCAACGCAGCGAGAAGGGGAGGCACTCAGCCCGTCCCCACGCAAAATTCGAATGTATTTCGTCATTGGATCACCTCGCGTCCGACGGCCTGATTCAGTTGGGCCGCAGCAGTGAGATACGCGCCTACCAGGTTCACGTAACTCAGTTGAACGGCGCGATATTCATTCTCGGCATTCAAGAAGTCGATGAGCGCCACGCCGCCGTGCTGATACGAGAACTGCACAGTGTCGCGAACATGAACGGCCTGGGCCAGATACTTTTCCTTGTACGGTTTCAGAAGCGCGATGTTAGAAGTGAGGGTCGCGTAAGCGCCATCCACATCGGCGAACACCTGGGTTTCGGTTCCCTGGCGCAGCTTTTCGCTGCGGTCGATATCAATCTTTGTGCGCAGCTTTTCGCCCTGATTATGGTCAAAGATGCGCAACGGGATGTTGACGCTGGCGCCGATTGTATTTAGAGCGTCGGGATTGTTGAACGATCCATTGTGAGTGAACCAGATGCCGATGGTGGGATCGACGGAGCCGTTCGCCTCGGCTAGCTGGTAATTCGTTTGTGCCTGCTGCACGGTAAGTGCGGCAGCTTTCAAATCGGGGCGAGCGTCAAGGGCGTCCTTGCGGTAGTCGTCGAGCGACAGAAGGCCGTCAGTGAAATCGAAGGTTCCTTCCACGTCGAAGCTATCCACCGGGCGGCGATCGTCGAGCAGGGCGAGAAGGTTAATCTTCGTCGTACGTAGGTTCACTTGCGCATTTTGCAGGTCGGACTCGTATTGCAGCCTCTGGAGTTCGAGGCGGTCGAGATCGATCTGGGCAATGTCTCCGGCCTCGAAACGGTCTCGGCTGATTTTGAGAATGCGGTCGTAATACGCCAGGTTGTCTTCCGAAACCTTCACGACAGCCTTCGCCTGAAGAATGCCGACAAAGGCGGAACGAAGGTTAAAGAGGAGGGCGCGTTCGGAATCGGTGGCCTGGGCCGCGCCGATGGCAGTCCCTTGCTTCGCCGCCTCGAAACGGAGATTGCGCTTGTTGCGGCGCTCGAAGAGGTAGCTCACGCCCGGCGATACGAAGGTTCCGGCAAATGGCGTCCAAACTCCACGGCTGGGGGCGATCTGGGTTCCATCGGCGGAAAGGGTGAAATCTGGATTGGGACGCAGATGGGCGGTGATTTCTTCCGCCTTGAGTTCGTCGATGTTGAGCTTATTGGCCATCAACGTTGTGTTGTTCAGGTGGAAATTCTCCTTCACCTGGTCCCACGACCACACCAAGGCTGGAGCGGGAGCGGCCTGAGGCGCGACTTGCGCGCTGAGAGGCAACAGCGCTGCCATGAAGAGAGTGCTCGCGATATGTAGATTCCATCGCATCCAAAGCTCCGTCCGTGCGGAATCCGCAGGAGTGCAATTCAGAGCGGGATATACTGCCGCCAAATGCGGCGGTTGCTATTGGTTTTCCCGCTTCAGGAGTTTCTAAAAAGGGCCCCGGACCACTGTTGTTGTCTTAGGACTGATCAGCAATCCGCACTAACTGACTGTTGATTGTGGAGGCGCGCGGCCGGCGCGAATTAAAGCGGGGGATGCTGGGGTGAAAAGAGGAATTGCTGCAAGTGAAAGCCAGCCGTGCTCAAAAGGGACTGGCGTATGAACCGAAAGCACCAGAGCAGGCTGGGTCTGGGAACCGGAAGCCGAGCTTTTTTCGCTGCCCGATTGCCCTATACTGCGTTTGCCGGTCGGGGACTCTTCCATCTCGGCGCGCATGACCCTGAGGTCGTCAGTAGCGGAAACGACCGGAAAGAGAATGACCAGGGCACAGGCTAGACAGAAGACACCCTGCAAGGCGCCGAAACGTCGTTGACCCGGCGAGCGGGTCGATTCGCGCCAGAGCCAGAAGGCCGGCACAGCCAGCAGCAGCCAGCCAAGATTTAGCAGGAGTTCCATTTTGCCTTAGCGTTGAAGGTGAAGGCCGTCAGGACGGCATTCGTTTCATTAGTTTTTCAGAATTGCACAATTTTCGCAACGTGACCTCCGTGTATCGGATCACAAAACGCAAGACCGGGATGCAGGATCATTCGTATTACGTGGCGACGTCGGCATATGGGAGAGTAGTAAGGCAGGACTTCTGATCTGGGATGACTTCGACAGCCAAACAATCCGGCCGCGGGTACGAAGTGTTGATCGCGCTTGCGGTTGTTTGTGTTGCCCTTTGCGCTAATGCGGTTGGGGGCGCGGTCCGTCAGCAGGCGCAGCCATCCGCTCCAGCTCAAAGCGATCAAGACAATGAAATTGTCATTGAGAGCGATTCGCGGCTTCCCGACACTTACCCGTTGGCGAACTATGAATACCGATTTCGTGCGCATGAAGGCGTTGCGCCATTGCGGTGGAGTGTTGAAAACGGTCCTGACAAAGGCCTTCTTCCGCCAGGTCTGAGGCTCGAGCAGGATGGGCTGTTCCATGGCCAGCCGCAACGGGCAGGAGAGTTCCGCTTTACGGTGGAGGTTCGCGACGGAGCGCAACAAGCGGTGCACAAAGCATTCGTGTTGCGCGTGCTGTCGGCGTTGAGCTTGAACTGGAAGAAAGAGGCGCATGTCAGCGGCAACCGGGTCGACGGAAGCGTGACCGTCTCAAACACTACTCAGGACGACATGGATCTGACGTTAATCGTGCTCGCGGTCCCGCCAAACGGGCGTGCGGTGGCGATCGGGTACCAGCATTTTCCGTTGAAGCGGGGAACGGTGGACATGGAGTTGCCATTTGGCGAGGTGCTGCCGCGAGGAAGCTACGTGGTGCACGTCGATGCAATCGCCGAGGTTGCGTCCAGGAATGTGATCCACCGGGAACGCTTGCAAACGCCAGGGCCGCTGCAGGTCGCGGTCGGACCGTGACTGGTGTTCGCGGTGAAAAAAGTCGAGCG
>Ga0070741_10014785_pt1 | contig 13411 bp, 14 predicted proteins | sample Coa_R1_4_FD_66440 | JGI IMG/M metagenome (GOLD analysis project Ga0070741, IMG submission 66440) | Surface soil microbial communities from Centralia Pennsylvania, which are recovering from an underground coalmine fire - Coalmine... | ecosystem: Environmental > Terrestrial > Soil > Unclassified ... | reverse complement strand
CCAGGAAGAGGAAATTGTCCCGATCTGCCGGATCGTGAACCCGTTTCGCAGTGCAATCGTCCTGTCCGCTTCGCCCCCGAAAACGTCCACACGCCGATGCAAATGACGCCGATTCCGTAATATACTGGCCGGACAACGTGACAGCGGCTGGGCGGCTCCGCTCATGAATGGCGACGACGATCTCCGGTGGAAGTACAAGCTCGAGCGGATCAGGAAGACGTCGCATCGGCTTGGCCTCCTGGTCGCGGCATTCATCGTCGTGGCGGGTCTTCTCCTGATGGCAGTGGATGCGGCCGGGCTGCGGTTCGCGGATCTCACGCTCCCCGACATTCCGATCCTCGCCCGCGGCATCGCCATCGGTCTCGGCGGCATCGTGCTGGTCGCGATTGCCGCCTACGGCATCGTGCGCGCGATCGGATGGTCGATCAGCCGCTCGATCTAGGAATTACGCCACCTCCAGCAGAATCTCCGTCAGCCGCTCCGGCGCGTCGATCATGATGTGATGCCCGCAGTCCACCTCGTAGGTGCGCCATGACGGGTCGGCCTTCGCACGCGCGTGAAATCTGTCGAATGACACGTTCGGATAACCCGCCGCGCGGATGTAGGTCTTCTTCGCGATGCGGTCGCGCGCGCCGGTGAGCCGGATCTTCTCGAGGAACGTGCCGATCGGCTGCGGGTTGGCGAGCGAATCCGCCCAGGCGCGGTCTTTCTCGTTCATGCGGAAGGCGGCGGCGTCGCGCACCGGCACCGTCGTCTCGCCGCGCGACTGCGCGCCGCGGATGATCTCCTGCACGGCCGGCTGCACGATGTCGACGAGAGCCTCGCCGTCACCGGGCACGAAGGCGTCGACAAAGACGATGGAGCGGATCCTGTCGCGGATCGCTTCGGCCACGCCGGAGATGACGAAGCCGCCGTAGGAATGGCCGGCCAGCACGATACCGTCGAGGCTTTCATATTTGACGACACCGAGCACGTCGGCGACATGCAGCGAGAGATCGACACCGGCGTGCAGCTGGTGCACGCGCTCGCCGAGTCCGGTGAGCGTCGGCGCGAACACGGCATGCCCGCGGGAGCGCAGCCGGTCGGCGACGCGGCGCCAGTGCCAGCCGCCGCCCCAGGCGCCGTGGACGAGAAGGAATGTTTTTGCGGTCACGTTTCCCGGTCTCCCGGCGGCAGGGTGTCATAAAGGTTCGGCCGATGTCATGGCTTCCGTCATTCCGGCACGGCCCGCACGGGTCCGCCCCGGCCGCGCGCGTGTCCTAGAATTTTTCGACCCAGGGCCGCACTTCCATTTCCCACGTCCACGCGCTGCGTGGCTGACACAGCACGTTGAAATAATTGGTGGCGATTGCGTCGGGGTCGAGCGTGGAGTCCGGGTTGTCTGAAGGGTCGGTCCGCCTTGAGCTGCGAATGCCGCCGTCAATGACGAAATGGGCGACATGGATGCCCTGCGGCGACAATTCGCGGGCCATGCTCTGTGCAAGGCCGCGCAAAGCGAACTTTCCCATCGCGAAGGCTGCAGACTGCGGATAGCCTTTCACGCTTGCCGATGCGCCGGTGAACAATATGGCGCCATGTTTGTTGGGAAGCATGCGGCGGGCCGCCTGTTGCGCGACCAGAAATCCGCCGAACGCGCTCACGGCGATCGCCTTCGAAACATCGTCGGGGTCGAGATCAACCAGCGCGCCGCGCGTGCGCCCACTGGCGTTGTAAACGACGATATCGGGTGCGCCGCAGTCGCGGTCGACCGCGGCAAATAATCCGGTCACATCATCCGGACTGGCCGCATTGCATGCGTAGGCGGATGCGCCCGTTTCCTTACAGAGCGAGGCAAGCTTGCCGGTTTGCCGGGCGGCCAGTGCGACGCGGATTCCCTTGCGGGAGAACAATCGCGCCAATGACGCGCTCAGGCCCTCGCCGGCGCCGACGATCAACGCGGTCTTGTATGTCCTGGCCTCCATGACATTCTCCATTGCTGCGAGCCTGGTTAGGGTGCGATCGATGCCTGGTGCGGGCCGGCCTCAGGCCACCCCGGGTGGAGGATACGGCCTGCGCGGGAATCAGCGCAGGGACATGGCGGCAAGACCATGGGCAAGAACGTGGCGAATGACGGCGGCGTCCTACGCGAGCCGGGCGGCGATATCCTCGTCAGCCATCGGGGCGCCCGTCCCCGCGACGGCTCATTGTATAAACAAACGTATGAAATGAGCGCCGAGGCTGGTCACCGCCGGGTCGGTGGCGGGAAAGCCCTGTGAATAACTGGGAAAACGTTGCGAACCCGTCCGGCAGGCGGATGGCGTGTGCCGATTCTCGGCATTGCCCGATTCGGGGCTCTATGATCGGTACAGCGATTCGAACCATGCGCTTCACGTCACAGTTCCTCGACGAATTGAAGGCCCGCCTTCCGGTGTCGGAGGTCGTCGGCCGGCGGGTGAAGCTCGTGCGCGCGGGGCGCGAGTTCAAGGGCCTGTCGCCGTTCAACAAGGAGAAGACGCCGTCCTTCTTCGTCAACGACCAGAAGCAGGCCTGGTTCGATTTCTCCTCCGGCAAGAACGGCAGCATCTTCGACTTCGTGATGGAATCGGAGGGCGTGAGCTTCCCGGAAGCGGTCGAGCGCCTGGCGCAGATGGCCGGCCTGCCGCTGCCGAAGGTTTCACGCGAGGACGAGGCGCGCGACGCGCGGCGCAGGACGCTGCACGACGTGATGGAGCTCGCCGCGAAATTTTTCCAGGACTCGCTTGCGTCGAGAAGCGGCGCGAAGGCGCGCGGCTATCTCGCCGACCGCGGGCTCGACGCCGCGACGCAGTTCAGGTTCCGTCTCGGCTACGCGCCTCCCGAACGCTTCGCGCTCAAGGAGCACCTCGGCTCGCACGGCGTGTCGGCCGAGGATATGGTCGAGGCGGGGCTGCTGATCTCCGGCGACGACATCCCGGTGCCCTTCGACCGTTTCCGCGACCGCGTGATGTTCCCGATCACCGACCTGCGCGGGCGCGTCATCGCCTTCGGCGGCCGCGCGCTCGAGAAGGATGCGCCGGCGAAATATCTCAACTCGCCGGAGACGCCGCTCTTCCACAAGGGCGCGACGCTCTACAACATCGCCGCCGCGCGGCAGGCGGCCCATGAGGGCGCGCCGCTGGTCGCGGTCGAGGGTTACATCGACGTCATCGCGATGGTCGGCGCCGGATTCCCGGCGACCGTCGCGCCGCTCGGCACCGCGCTCACCGAGGACCAGCTCGGCCTGCTGTGGAAGATGGCGGACGAGCCGATCCTCTGCTTCGACGGCGACAGCGCCGGCGTGCGCGCCGCCTACCGCGCCGTCGATCTGGCGCTGCCGCGGCTGAAACCCGGCCGGAGCCTGAAGTTCGCGCTGCTGCCGCAGGGGCAGGACCCGGACGATCTGGCGCGCTCGGGCGGACGCGAGGCCGTCGCCGACGTGATCGGCGCCGCGCGTCCGCTCGCGACGATGTTGTGGGCGCGCGAGACCGAGGGGCACAGTTTCGACACGCCGGAGCGGCGCGCGGCGCTGGAAGCGCGCATCGGCGAGGTGACGGCGGCGATCGCCGACGAGACGGTGCGGCGCTATTACCGGCAGGATTTCAATGCGCGCCTGGCGCAGCTTTTTGCGCCGGCGCAGCAGCAGCGCGGCGAAGCGCGTTCCGGCAACTGGCGCGCGGCACGCGCGGGTGGCGGCGGCTGGCACGGGCGGCGCGACGCCGACTGGCCGCGGCGCGAGGCGCCGCGCACCGGCGGCAAGGCGACGCCTTACGTTGTGGTGAGCCAGCAGCTCGCATCGAGCCCGGTGCATCGCGGCCACCGCACGGCGGTGCCGCGGCGCGAGGCGCTCATATTACAGGCAGCGCTCAATCACCCGTGGCTGCTGCACGACCACCTCGAGGAGCTGGCCACCCTCGAGTTCCGTCACGGCGACGCCGAGCGTCTGAAGGGCGCGCTCATCGATATCGCGGCCCATAATTCGGGTCATGCCGCGGCGCTCGATGCCGAAGCACTTGCCGCCGAGATCGCCGCCCGCGACCTTGCCGAGGTGATGGCGAGGATCACCGCCGCGATCACCACCCCCTCGGTCTGGGGCGCGCGGCCGGAGGCGGCGCCCGACGACGTCCTGGTGACATGGCAGCAGCTTGTCGCCTTGCATCGGCAGTGGCATTCACTAACTAAGGAGCTCAAGGACGCCGAGCAGGCGCTGGGCCAGGAAGCGAGCGAAGCCAACTATTTGCGGTTGCGTGACGTGAAGGCCCGCCTGTCGCGGGTCGAGGGCACCGAGGCGCTTATTGAAGGCTTCGGAGCCTCTTCCGGTCGGGGCGTTCGTAGCTTATGACGTGCCGCCGCCGGGAGCTTTTTGGCAAGGCCGGGCGGCACGAAGTTCCAGGACCGGCAGGGAATAAGGGTCGATTCCCGCGGTATTCTTTTAGGTTAATCGGAGCTTAGCGGGTTCCGAGGACACTGGTGACCTGATTCGGGGCTCCGCTTGACCGGCGTGGCCCTTTTTGGCCGTCGAACCGAGGGGCGACGCGCCAATGTGAACGGGCCAGGACGGTCGGGAGAGGCGGATGGCGAGCAAGACAAAGGCGACGCAGACAAAAGAAAAAGAAGAAGCCCCGGAAAAGGAAGAAGGCGCGCCCGATACGCCGCTGCCGCTGCTCGACCTATCCGATGCCGGCGTCAAGAAGATGATCAAGGCCGCCAAGAAGCGCGGCTACGTCACCATTGACCAGATCAATGAGGTGATGCCGTCGGGCGAGGTTTCCTCCGACCAGATCGAGGACATCTACGCGATGCTCAACGAGATGGGCATCAACGTCGTCGAGACCGAGGACGCCGATAACGACGCCGAGGACAAGGACGAGGCCGATGACGACGAGGAGGAGAGCGGTTCCGAGCTGGTCGAGACCAAGACGAAGGCGCTCGCCACGACCGAAAAGAAGGAGCCCTCCGAGCGCACCGACGATCCCGTGCGCATGTACCTGCGCGAGATGGGCTCGGTCGAGCTGCTCTCGCGCGAGGGCGAAATCGCGATTGCCAAGCGCATCGAGGCCGGCCGCGAGGCGATGATCGCCGGCCTGTGCGAAAGCCCGCTCACCTTCCAGGCCATCATCATCTGGCGCGACGAGCTCAACGAGGGAAAGGTCTTCCTGCGCGACATCATCGACCTCGAAGCGACCTACGCCGGCCCCGACGCGCAGAAGATGCAGACGCCGGTGATCGGCGCCGACGGCAAGCCGATCGTCGGCGCGGTCGGTGCGCCGGTGCCGGGCGCGCCGCACCTGCAGGTCGTGCAGACGCAGGCCGCGCCGCCGTCCGCGCCCGCCGCCGCGACGCCGTTCAAGGCGGCGCCCGCCGAGGGCGACGACGAGGAGGAGCCGAAGGATCCGGGCGAGGCCGCGGCCGAGAGCGACTACGACGAAGACGACATGGAGAATTCGCTGTCGCTCGCCGCGATCGAGGCCGAGCTCAAGCCGAAGGTGGTCGAGACCTTCGACACCATCGCGGATTCGTTCAAGCGCCTGCGCCGCCTGCAGGAGCAGGACATCGAGTTCCGCCTGAAGAACTCCTCGCTGTCGCCGGCGCAGGAGCGCAAGTACAAGAAGCTCAAGGAAGAGATCATCTCCGAGGTGAAGTCGCTGCGCCTCAACCAGGCGCGCATCGACTCGCTCGTCGAGCAGCTCTACGACATCAACAAGCGCCTCGTGTCGAACGAGGGCCGCCTGATGCGGCTTGCCGAGAGCTACGGCGTCGCGCGCGAGGACTTCCTCAAGCAGTACATGGGCGGCGAGCTTGACCCGCGCTGGCTCAACCGCGTCTCGAAGCTGTCCGCAAAGGGCTGGAAGAATTTCGTCGCCCGCGAGAAGGACCGCATCAAGGAGATCCGCTCGCAGGTGCACGATCTCGCCGCGCAGACCGGCGTGTCGATCGACGAGTTCCGCAAGATCGTGCACATGGTGCAGAAGGGCGAGCGCGAGGCGCGCCAGGCCAAGAAGGAGATGGTCGAGGCGAACCTGCGTCTCGTCATCTCCATCGCCAAGAAATACACCAACCGCGGCCTGCAGTTCCTCGACCTCATCCAGGAGGGCAACATCGGCCTGATGAAGGCGGTCGACAAGTTCGAGTACCGCCGCGGCTACAAGTTCTCGACCTACGCGACCTGGTGGATCCGCCAGGCGATCACCCGCTCGATCGCCGACCAGGCGCGCACCATCCGCATCCCGGTGCACATGATCGAGACCATCAACAAGATCGTGCGCACGTCGCGCCAGATGCTCAACGAGATCGGCCGCGAGCCGACCCCGGAGGAGCTTGCCGAGAAGCTCGGCATGCCGCTCGAGAAGGTGCGGAAAGTTCTGAAAATCGCCAAGGAGCCGCTGTCGCTCGAAACGCCCATCGGCGACGAGGAGGATTCGCATCTCGGCGATTTCATCGAGGACAAGAACGCGATCCTGCCGATCGACGCGGCGATCCAGTCGAACCTGCGCGAGACCACGACGCGCGTGCTGGCGTCACTGACGCCGCGCGAGGAGCGCGTGCTGCGCATGCGCTTCGGCATCGGCATGAACACCGACCACACGCTGGAGGAGGTCGGCCAGCAGTTCTCGGTCACCCGCGAGCGCATCCGGCAGATCGAGGCGAAGGCGCTGCGGAAGCTGAAGCATCCGAGCCGGTCGCGGAAACTCCGCTCGTTCCTCGACAACTGACCGAAAGAAAAACCCCGGCGAAAGCCGGGGTTTTTGCTTTTTGTCTGTCGTTGCGAAAGCGGGGCTCAGCGCGTATCCCACCCCCTTGCCTCGGCTCTCAGACGCGAGTGCAGTCCCCTGTTCCATGCCTTCTGGTTGTGGCATTTTCCATTGGGTGAAATATTGATTGGCTTCCGTGACGAATTGAGACTGTCAAATGCCCGTTCGTCTAATTGTCGCGGTAACGGATGGTGATTGGTTCGACCTGCTTCGCCAACAGCCGAATTTGACCGAAGTGAATTTCTGGTCTCCGTCGGATTCAAGTTTTCGCGCTCTCCAGCCGGGGGAGCTTTTTCTTTTCAAGTTGCACGCGCCAAACAACTACATTGTCGGCGGTGGCGTTTTTGCTCACGCGAATTCAATGCCTTGCTCGCTGGCCTGGGAAGCATTTGGGGAAGCGAACGGCGCTCGATCTCTTGCCGAGATGCGGGCGCGGATCGCCCGGTATCGAAGGGCCAGGCCGGATCCTCGCGAGGATTTCGTAATTGGATGCCGCGTTCTCACGCAGCCCTTTTTTCTTGATCGTGCGCAGTGGCTGCAGGTCCCGGGAAGCTTTTCTCTTACAACCGTGAAGTTCAAGGGATATTCGACGGCCGAGCAGGAAGGCTTGCGACTCTGGGAGGCGGTCCAAAGCGCACTTGCAAGGAGCGTTATCGAGCCGAAAGGTGAAGGCGCCAATGAGGCGGGCGACATACCGCAAGCAAAGTATGGAGAGCCCGTTCTTGTGCGGCCGCGCCTCGGGCAGGGTGCATTTCGTATTCTGGTGACGGACAACTATCGCCGCCGGTGTGCGATCTCGGGCGAGCGGACGCTTCCGGCGCTCGATGCCGCTCACATACGGCCGTTTGCCGAAGGCGGGACGCACGATGTTTCAAACGGCATATTGATGCGCCGAGACATCCACAGCTTGTTCGACCTGGGATACGTGACGATCTCTCCTGATATGAAATTCGAAGTCAGCAAGCGAATCCGTGAAGAATATGAGAATGGGCGCCAATATTACTCACTGCACGGGACCGACATTCAACTGCCTGACGACGTGAACAAGTGGCCCAATCGGACCGCGCTGGTTTGGCACAATGAAAATCGTTTTAAAGGCTGAATGTTCGAGCTATGCGCTCTTCTTGCGGTCGGGAATGTTTTTGACAATCTCTCTCGTCCGCGCAAGACAGGACTCTGCAGTGGGCTTCCATTCATCATTGATGTCGAGCTCGGCGAGTTCCTTCCGGCAGTAGTCTTCTGAAACGCCTGCCAGCCGCCTGAGGATGCCTTGTTTCAGGTGACTTGCGTGCTGAAGATTTTTGCGCAGCAGCTCGCCGTGGAACGAATCGACCACCGCGATGTCGAAAATATCGCGAACCTTCAATGAGCCCCCGCGGTAGACAAGTTTCTTCAATGCGATTTCAACCGGATGCTCGACCTCGATTTTGACGGCGGGGAAGCCGTTCTCTTCCGGAATTGTCCTGGACATTGAGGCCAGATCGGTAATGGGAGCCGCAACGATAAAGTCTATTTCACCCTCGGGATAAACCAGTCTGAGGTGATTGGCTGCCTCGTCATAAGCGTCACACGCCCAGACATCTTCACCACCCAGGCGCGGGGAGAGGATCGACAGATATTGCGCGTCTGTGATGAAGGCATCGATATCCTTGCTCAGGCGGTGGTCGGCATGAAGCATCAGTGCCGTGCCACCGCCGAGAACCCAGTCAGGGGTGTTTCTTCCCTTTTCGCGAAGGCGAGCCAGGCCGTCGGTGGTTCGACCGAGAAGACGGCGCCACTGGGACAAGGTCAGCCTCCAGAACCGGGTTTTGCTCTCCGGTCTTTCTCTTCATTGCCAGATAGGCTTTGGCGAGTTTAGCCCTGGAGATACCGTGCTGCGCCGCAAATTTAAACACCAATTCCGGCGTGACGTCGGTGAAGAACGTCGCAACGTGGACCAGCCATTGATCAAGCCTGAGCCTGAGGAGGCAAGCCCGCAAGGTCGCCGCATCGATGCTTCTTTTGTACGGGGCGTTGACGGTTGCCAGGACAAGCCTGTCCACGGCTGAAACGTCCCGCCCGGATGCGGGCCTGCCGTCTTCAGGCGCCTTTGCCAGCGCGCGGATGCTCGCCGCCACCGCCGGCGGATAAGTTGCGAGCTGGGCCGCAAGCCTGCTCCCCTGGATACGAACGTACTCGTCCAGCGACATCATCACGTACCGCGGCTTGTCGTGGTAGGTGAGAAAGACAGTCCCCATCAGGGCCGCTTTCTGAAGCTCGGCGGAATTCCGTTGCAGTTCCGAGGCCGGGAAGGTGCGCATCAGTTTTACTCCGTGAGTACAATATGTAAATTATGTATTTTTGTCAAGGGCGGTTCAGCCGTTGATTCTCAATAGGTTTCATGGGTCAGGCATGCGCTTCGGCATCGGCGTGGACACCGGCCACACGCTGGAGGACGCTGGCCGGCAGTTCTCGGTGACCCGCGAGCGCATCCGGCAAGATCGAGGCGAAGGCGCTGAGGAAGCTGAAGCATCCGAGCCGGTCAAGGAGGCTGCGTTCATTTCGACCCAACTGACCAAAGCCGTTAGACGAGAACTCAGGCACCGCCGCCGGATTGTCCGACTCGAGTTCCGCGAGCGCTGTGCAGATAGCGCCCTGCACACCTGTAGCTATCGATAAATTTGGCTTTCCTTCGCGGTTAACCACCTGTAAATGCCGGTCAGTGAAGGGTAGGTGCGCATGCGCGATTCTGATGTCAGGGCGGCGGTACTGGACCGACTTAATAATCAATATGCCGGTGATCATCAGACGCGCGTCGTGCAGGAGATGGGACTTTGGTCTGGCACGGTGCGAATTGATATCGCGATCATCAATGGTGAACTGATTGGCATCGAACTAAAGAGCGACCGCGACACGCTAGAGCGTCTACCGTTCCAAGCTGAAATCTATAGCCAAATTTTTGATAGGATGGAGTTGGTTGTCGGTGCTCGGCATGCCGAGAAAGCGACGGCCCATGTTCCCCATTGGTGGGATATAACGGTCGCGAGTAGGGAAGATGGACGGATTCGGTTGTCGCACGAGCGCAAGGGTGATCGAAATCCCGCACCAAACGCGCTGCTGCTTGCCCAACTCCTTTGGAAGGACGAAGCTCTTGCCGTATTAGACGCCGAAGGACTGGCTAATGGGTGGAGAAGCAAGCGTGCCAAGCTCATTCATCAACGCCTTGCATCTGAACTGCCGTTTGACGTACTTTCAAAATACGTAAGAGAAGGATTGAAACGGCGAAGCGACTGGCTACGGCAAAATTTGTCGCGTCAGCTCGATATGTCGGTTCACACCAATCTGCACCCAGCTTTCGAGATTCCCGCTCGTTTCAGTTCCAGCCGCAATGTCATTAATGCGGTTGTCGGCCCAGCAGTGGGCGAGCAGTCCTCGATTTCGGTAAGCGACGATGGCGCGCGCGTGGCCAAGGAGTTGCTGGTCCATATCGACGCCGCCGAAACCAGTAGTGCTGACGCCCCGACAAATAAGGAAGTCATGTTGCAGGGTATAACGTACATTGATCGGGAAACCCCACGCAATGCCTTGCGGCGGGGCATTTGGCGATACGGAAGTGTAGTCGCCGTATTGAAGCGTGTATGGCAGTCGGTTGGCTGCAAGCCGTCTCCAAAGGGCTAGCTCCACACGGCGCAGTAGGTGCAGCCCTTGAGTGTAGCCGGCGAAGTTACCGGGCATTGCGCTGCCGCTCATTGTTACAGAGCGCCACGCTCGGCCCTGATGTAGTTGCATGAATGCTTGATCGATTACATTTCCCAAGCCATCGACGATTGTCACGTTCTCGGCGAAGTCCACGATCAAGTCGGTTGCCGCGAGAGCAATTGGCCAGTTCGGAACCCATGAAGCGGCATCTGTAAATTCTTGCAAATCAACGCGCAGCGCGGCTCCGCGTCCGTCCGCTTGGTGAACTTGCAAAACGGCTGCTTGATATGCTGGCGGCGCATCGAGACGCGTTGCGGGGACAATTTGCGCGCCCTTTGCGCGTGCGCTCGTAGCGATATCAACAATCGGATTGTTGCCAATCGCATGTGGGACTGTTGACGCATCAATGAGGATCTGAGCGTTGCCCCAAGCGGTTATAAGCTCGTTGACGAAATTGTCAGCGGCTGTAATTGCTGGCCGCGAAATGGTCGACGCTTTGGCCCGAAACTGATCCGCCCCCACAACGATCAACGGCACGACGTTGGCCTTTCCCCCGACACTCAGGTTCGCCAATCCGACGCGTTCGCCGCGCTTCCACCGAAGAATCGGTATATATTTCAATGGCATTAAATATCTCCCGCGCTAAAATTTAGCGCGAACATATATTGCAGATTGTGTATCGCGACAACAAACTAATGGTTGTATTAGTGATAGAGCTTGCCCCTTAGGAGTCATCGAGTCCTCGCAGCAACTTCAGTCGTTCGGTAAGTGAGCGCAGCGGAGGTAATGTCACTAACCGTCGAAAAGGCAAGCGGTTGCCGGGGCCTATGCTTCGCCCTCGATTTCAGCGATTTTCTCGCTCTCTTGCGGCGTGTAACGCATATAGGTCGGCGAGTTCAAAGACGGTTATTGTTGTAACCAAAAACTGAGCGCACGCATAAAGCTGGAGCCACATCAAACAAAAAATGAGCACATGAGACGGTGTTGGCTCTGGTGAACTCGTTAATACCCATCTCTCCAAAAATAAGAATGGGACAAAAAGAAAAAACGCAAAAACATGAACCAAGCCATTCCAGATGAGAACAAAAAGAAAATCGCGAAAGGCGGTGCTGTTTTCTTTCTTGGCGCTCAAAAAAAGAATGAAGTGAGTGCTGGGGATAGCAATAGCAAGCGCAATTGCTGTCGCGGTAAATCCAAACACAACTGTATCGTAGGGAACAAAAAAGCCCGCAAGCGCGTATGGTTTAATTTCTAGACCCGAATAAAGAACCAGCCAGAATGCGACAATGCCGGATAGATAAGGATGCGTTGTAGCAACAATCCGAGTGATGTGTTTGCGTAAATGCCGTTTTCCAAAAATCCAAAGCGTGTCGATCATTATCTAGCCGAGGCCGCTCAAAAATCTCACCAGCTTCGTCCGCACATCTTCTGGTGACGCTACTCCAGCATCGTCTGTCTGAACTGTGTTTCTAGTATGAACTATGTGCTTGCGCGCGCGAATTGTTGTTTCCGCGGTCTCACCCTCACGAGTTCCCGTCACAGACGCGTCGTCCAGATATGGCTGCTCGTCTGAAACAATATCTTTTATTACTTTAACAACGCCTGCATTGCGGCTCAACGACTTCCCATCAATAGCCCGTACTCCAATTTCGCCCTTATCGCCTCCCGATTCCTCCATTAAGTCCGAAAGCGCAGTATAGTGGTCCGTCCAACCCACGTTTGGCTTGGTGACACGAATGTGAGCCATTCGAATTCTCTTGAATGAATTGATTTCGCTTATAAAGTTGTCCCCGATTATTGGGGTGAATTCGAAATTGAAATCTGAAAGTTCGGGATAGTTGGTTTTTAAAATGCCCTCGATAGCGACGCCGAGTAACCAGGCTTTAGGGCCACGCCTAACGTACTCTATTGCGGCGCGTCGCTTCGCGGGGGCGACGACAAAGTGAGCAGCTTCAGTGAGTACCTCAGCGTCACCAAGGATATTCTCTCGCGTCCGGCCAGTTTCTACATTGTAAACGAGAGCCGCAGAGTCGCCACCCTCCACGGCTCTTATGAAATAGCGTTGACCATCCGCTTCAACAATTGGGAATCCAACAACAACAACAACATCGGATATCTTTACCTGCCGTCTTTGGCGCGGGACCTCCGCCAATCTGCGAAATATATCGGCGTAGGCAGCCGGCGTATCTTGATGCATATGCATTGCATACGCCTCGAACTTCCGAGTTACTCTCTTAGCCATTATTATCTCCCCCACCAAATACAACCCTAGCAGGGGACTACTACTTTGTCGCGAGTGGATTCTTTCCGTTCTTAACGCGGCCCGTGCATTCACCTAAACACGTCCTTCAATTCCCTTTATCCACCTGCGACACCAGCACCGGCTAATCGCGCCATACATCGGGGAACGTCTTCTTCAAATTATCGACCTTCGGTGCGTCGTTGAAGGCGATGTAGGGCTGGTAGGCGTGCCGGATCGCATCGTCCTGGTGCCCGGCCTCGGCTGCGAAGAAAATCGCCTTCACCGTGCCGGTCTTCGTCCCGCGCGGACCAACGACATCCACTCGAACCTCACCTCACTCCGCACTGCGCCTTGTAAACCTCCGCCCGCGTTTCTTGCGGGCCGGCGCGGCGGATGCTCTTGATGCGGCTGCGCGACACGCCGGACTTCGCCGCGATCTCGGCGTCCTGCGCCTCGATGATCGCCTTGCCGCCCCACGCGCTGCGGCGCGGTTTGCCCAAAATTGGAAAAACCGCAACCGCGTACATCGCGTCTGGATTCCGGGTTCGCGGCCTTCGGCCGCGCCCCGGAATGACGGCGTAAGGTCTTCGGCGATGAGCCGCTGCTCCATCAGCCCGCTCACCTCGCCGCCGGCTCAACCACCAGGCTGACGATCCGCCGCACCAGCGGCAGCACCAATAGAAGCGTCGGGAAGGCGACCAGCCACGACAGGAACCAGGCAATCGGCCACGTGGTGAGAAACGCG
>Ga0070741_10014784_pt1 | contig 13413 bp, 12 predicted proteins | sample Coa_R1_4_FD_66440 | JGI IMG/M metagenome (GOLD analysis project Ga0070741, IMG submission 66440) | Surface soil microbial communities from Centralia Pennsylvania, which are recovering from an underground coalmine fire - Coalmine... | ecosystem: Environmental > Terrestrial > Soil > Unclassified ... | reverse complement strand
ACTTACGGAAGAAAAGATAAACGCCGACTACCAGCAACGTGGCATCGAGTGCAGATGGAATACGCGCCGCGGTGTCGCTTACTCCAATGACGGAATAGACAAGCATCGCTTGCCAGTAGTATAAGGGCGGCTTCTCCAGCCATGCGCGCCCGCCGAGAGTGGGCGTCACCCAATCATGGCGGTCGAGCATCTCGCGCGCGACCTGCGCATAGCGCGGCTCATCTGCTCCGATCAATCCGAATTGTCCGAGGCCGTAGAAAAACAGGAATGCGCAAAATCCGGCGAGCAGGAGAATGTCGGTGCGGGTGCGAGCAGTCATTATGGATTTCAGATTTTTGATTTCAGATTTCAGATTTCAGAGAAGCGAGACCTGCAGTTCCTCGGCTGCCAATTCGTAAGCGCGGGAAATCTGCAATCTAAAATCAGCAACCTGCAATCATTGTACGGACGGCCCGCACTTCAAATGGAGGATGACCTGGCGTACCGCGTCGGCCAGAGGTCCATCGAGCGAGCAGCCTCCGGCGCACTCATGGCCGCCTCCACCAAAGCTTTCCGCGACGCGCGCTACATCGACTTTCCCCTTGCTGCGCAGGCTGACGCGATAGCGGCCATCAGGCAACTCGCGGAAAAATGCCGCCACCTCGACGCCGCCGATGGAGAGCACGTAGTTCACCAGCCCTTCGCAATCTTCTTCGATTGCAGCGCAACGTTCCATCTGTTTCTGCGTCACCCAGAAATAGCCGATGTGACCTTCGACATTGAGATTCCGCAGCGCCTCCCCGAGCAGTCGGATCTTGGCAACGGAGTGCGCGAAATAGATACCGCGCGCGCAGTGCGCTGGATCAGCTCCCGCCAGAACCAGCTCGCGCGCCAGCGCGAACGTGCCCTCATTGGTCCCCTGAAACATGAAGGAACCGGTATCAGTCATCAGCGCTGTGTACAGGCAGGTGGCAATCTCGGGGGAAAACTTCACTCCCGCTTCACGAGCCAGACGAAAAACCATCTCGGCGGTCGCCACCGCATGAGGATCAATCCAGTTGACATGCGCGAACGGACGGCCGCTGACATGGTGATCGATGCTGATCAAGAAATGACGTTCCAAGCCTTCGAGCCGCGTGCGGTGGATGCTGTCACACTCGAGAATAATGGCGGCCTCGTAGCTGCCGGGGACGCGGTCAGCCTGCACGACCTGATCGGCAAATGGAAGCGAGCGGTAGATGCGCGGAACGCCGTCGTGCAGCACGACATCGGCGTGCTTGCCCATGGCGCGCAAAACCTGGCAGCAAGCCAGCGCGGAACCGACCGCGTCGCCGTCCGGGCGGGCGTGCGAGGTCAGCACGAAGCGCTCGTGTTGCCCGATTTGCCGAAGCACATCCTGCAGCATCTGGTTACTTCTCCGCCCCCGCATCCTTGGGGACCTTGCCTCGCTTCCGGGCGCGTTGCAGCAGTTGTTCCACACGAGCCTTGGCCTGCTCCGCGCGGTCGAGCCGGAAGTACAACTCGGGAGCGCGCCGTATCCGCAGCCGCTCCACCAGTTCATGGCGGATATACTCCCGCGCCGCTTCCAGTCCGGCGAGACTTTGATCCGCCTCTGAGTCATCTCCTTCGACGTTGACCCAGACGTCCGCCGAGCGGCCATCGTCGGCGACGTGCACCGCTGTCACGCTCACCAACCCGATGCGAGGGTCCGCCAGTTCCCCCTCGACCAGAGTTTCAATCTCCTCGCGCAGGGCTTCCCCAACCCGCCCGCGATGATATTTCAACCCGCGCTTCTCCACAGCCACTCCCTCGGGTAAAACGCATGAGAATATCAGATAATCTGATGCAAATGTTGAACCCCACGCAGCTATTCTCAGGCCAGGCCAGGCCGCGATGGTAAGTACGTAGGTAACAAGCGTTTAGGAATGTAAATAAATTCAACGGCCGGATTGCGCAGGCGGCAACACCTGCCGGCAGGCGTGGCAGGAGCAGGTTTCGATCAGAAGAATTCCACGAACGAGTCCGCGATTTCAGCGCCGTGGTTGTTGGCGATGCGGGTAGCGGCTCGCTCGACGTTCTGCATCAGTCCATCGAGGTAGTCGCGCGAGCGGGAGACGCTTACGACAGCGAGCGTGGCGCGATTCCACAGTTCGGCTCCATCCAGTTCTGAAACGGCCACGTTGAAATTAGTGCGCAGACGATCTTTCAAGCTGCGCACAACTTGCCGACGATCTTTGATGGACTGCGCAGCTTCGATATGGAGTTCGAGCGTGAGGAAAGCGATCGGCATGCTGTTGCCGGCCCGAGTTCCAAATCTCAGTTAGATCCCCACACCGCGACTGAGAATTGAGAACCCGGGAGCTCAGAACATTTTTACGCGATTACTTCGGCTGCGACACGTTGGGTGACAAAAGCTTCAATGACGTCGCGCGCCTTGATGTCGCCATAATTGGCAATGGAGATGCCGCATTCCATACCGTTGGTAACTTCCTTGGCGTCGTCTTTGAAGCGGCGCAGGGAGCCGACCTTGCCCTTGAATACTACAACGTTGTCGCGCAGCAGCCGTACTTCGGAGTCCCGCTTGATGGTTCCGTCGATGACGCGGCAACCGGCCACCGTTCCCACCTTGGGGATGCGGAAGGTTTCGAGCACTTCGGCACGGCCCTGGTAGATTTCCTTGATCGTGGGCTCGAGGAGTCCGCTCATCGCGCGCTTAATCTCGTCCTGCAGTTCGTAGATGATCGAGTGCAGACGGATATCGACTTCTTCCTGCTCGGCCAGTTCCTGCGCCTTGCGCTCCGGCCGAACGTTGAAGCCGATGATGATCGCATTGGAAGCGGAGGCCAGAAGCACATCCGTTTCAGTGATGGCCCCAACACCGGAGCGCAGCAGTTTGAGGCGGACCTTCTCGTTCGAGAGCTTGGAGAGCAGATCGCTGAGCACTTCCACCGAGCCCTGCACGTCGCCCTTGAGGATGATATTGAGTTCTTTCGTGCCGGCAATCTTGATCTGCTCCGCCAGGCCTTCGAGGGATACGCGCGAACTCTTGGCGAGCGCGGCCTCGCGCGCCTTCTGCTCGCGGTATTCGGAGATGCCGCGCGCCTTGTCGCGATCGGCGACCACCACGAACTGATCGCCAGCTTGCGGCAGGCCCTCCAGGCCGAGAATCTCAACCGGAGTGGAGGGAGGAGCAGAGTCCAGAGCGGCGCCGCGGTCATCGAACATGGCCCGCACTTTGCCGAAGACGTTGCCCACGACGAAGTTGTCGCCGGCGTTTAAGGTGCCATTCTGAACCAGGACGGTAGCCACCGGACCACGCCCGCGATCGAGCTTGGCCTCGAGCACGACGCCGGAAGCCGCGCGCTCGGGACTGGCCTTCAACTCCGCCAGGTCGGCAACCAGGCAAATCATTTCCATGAGCAGATTGAGATTGGTTTTCTTTTTCGCGGAAACGTCGACAAAGACCGTCTTGCCGCCCCAATCCTCAGGAACCAGCCCGCGGTCGCCTAACTGCTTCTTGACCCGGTCGGGCATGGCGTCGGGCTTGTCGATCTTGTTCACCGCGACAATGATGGGGACCTCGGCTGCATGCGCGTGATCGATAGCTTCAAGGGTTTGCGGCATCACGCCGTCGTCGGCCGCAACCACCAGGACGACGATATCCGTCGCCTTCGCGCCGCGAGAGCGCATGCGCGTAAACGCCTCGTGACCGGGAGTGTCCAGAAAGACGATCTCACGGCCAAAGGCGGGCGATTCTTTGTCCGTGATGCGCACCTTATAGGCGCCGATATGCTGCGTGATGCCGCCGGCTTCGCCTTCGGCCACGTTGGTGGCGCGAATGGAATCGAGCAGCGTCGTCTTGCCGTGATCCACGTGGCCCATGATGGTCACCACGGGCGGACGGGACACCACTTCCGCTGTGCCTTCTTCTCCACCGGCGCCGGCAGCCGCATCAATGTCTTTTGCCGCCTGCTCTTCGAAGGTGATCACATTCGTATCAGCCCCGAAGAAGCGAGCCATTTCGCTCGCCAGCTCAGCGTCCAACGTCTGATTAATTGTGGCGAACACGCCTCGCGCCAGAAGTCGAGAGATCAGGTCCTTGGCGCGAACATCCAGCTTCTCGGCCAGATCTTTTACGCTGATCCCTTCCGTGATCGTGATGTTGCGGGTAATCGGCAACGGCTCGTTCGACACCACCATGCGCGGCGGCGGAACGTAGCCCTTCATCGGTCCTTCCTTTACGCCGCGGGGTACGTAACGCTGGCCGGGCCTGCGCGAAGGCGCACCCGGACGGCTCCCCGGACGGACGGGGCCTGGGGGCGGTAGCCCCGGACCCACTCCAATGGGACGAGGTCCTGTCGGGGTCGAACGCGTGGGATGCATCGGACGGCGCTCACCGGGACGGAGCGGCGGACGCGGCGCGCCGACTCCCGCACCTTGCGGTCGGGGACGCTGAAAAATTGGCTGACCCGGAACCGGACGGCCCGGCGCGGGACGCATGATCCCGGCGGCACTCGCGGTCGCACTCGGGGCAGGAGGCCGTGGCGGAGGAGCTTTATAGACCGGACGCGGGCCGGTTTGCGGCACGATCATTCGCGGTGCGGGCGGCTGCGTGGAAGCAGCAGCGACCGGGGGCGCAGCTGGGCGCGCCGGTGCGGGCGGAGCGGGCGGTACGGAAGCAGCAGGCGCGGGCGGAGCCGGAGGCGCAACCACCGCCGAAGGAGGAGGCGGCGGGGGCACTGGGCGGGGCGGCGCCACTGGAGCCGCAGCGGCAGGCGGCGCAGGCTTCTCAACCGGAGGCGCAACCACCGCCGACCTTGCGGCAGGCGCCGGCGGGGCGGGCGTAACTGCGGGAACAGGAGGCGGAGCCGGCGCCGGCGTCGCGGTTCTAGCGGGCGCGGGCGGCGCAACCGTAGGTTTGGCGGCAACGGGCGGCGCTGCGGCGCGGGGCGGCGGGGCCGAAGCCGCTTCCTTCTTCTGCGTAATAGCCTTCAGCACGTCTCCGGGGCGGGAGATATGCGACAGATCGATCTTGGTCTTGATTTCTTCTTCGCCGCGCAGTGGACGCGCGGAACGCGCAGAGGACGATTGTGCTTCCGCCGAGCCGCGGATGTGGGCTCGGACTTTTTCTGCTTCGTGGTCCTCGATTGAACTGGAATGCGTCTTCTTCTCCGTCACTCCGACAAGCGGCAGCGCGTCGAGAATGGCCTTGCTCTTGACTTCCAGTTCTCTCGCGAGATCGTTGATTCGAACCTTACTCATCCGGCCTTTCTTTTCCCCGCGCTAGGTATTCATCGCAACCTCACGGAGTCAGCTTTGTGCACTCGCACACTGTCGAACCTGTCTGCGCGTGCCATGATTATTCAGTTGTTTCGGGAGCAGAACCTTGCGGCTCATGCTCTTGTTCTTCTGACGCAGTTTCAGCGCCCGCAGATTCACCGGGGGCTGCCGCGCCCTCTTCTCCCGCCGCTTCCACGGCGGCTTCTTCGGCTCCCGCTTCAATTTCCACCGGAGCTTCCTCGGCCGCAACCGCGCCTTCCTCAGAGCCACCCTCGAGGCTGGCGAAGTAATTATTCACCGCAAGGCTGATTTTTTCCACCGTCTTTGGCCCGATGCCTTCAATGGCCTCGAGTTGTTCGGGGGTCATATCGGCCAGGGCTTCGACCGTGGTAATGCCGGCGGCACTGAGCTTCTCAACCAGGCCTTCACCCAGCCCAGGCACGTTCTCCAGGGGAGTCGAGGCCTGGGGAGCCATGGCAGCCATCTGCTGCTCGACTTCCTGGCGCTTCTCTTCCTCGCTCTTGATATCGATCTTCCAGCCCAGCAATTTCGCCGCGAGACGGACGTTCTGTCCCTTCTTGCCGATCGCGAGCGAGAGTTGGCTGTCGTCGACCACAACTTCGAGATGCTTTTCCGCGCTATCGACCACGGTGACGCGGCTGACCTTGGCGGGCTGCAGCGCCTTTTCGGCGAACGTCACCGCATCTTCGTGGAACTCGATGATGTCGATCTTCTCTCCCCGCAACTCGCGGATGATCGACTGCACGCGCATTCCCTTCATGCCAACGCAGGCGCCCACCGCATCCACGTCCTTATCCTTGGACATGACGGCGATCTTGGTACGCTCGCCGGCTTCCCGCGCGATGGCGCGAATCACGACGGTGCCGTCGTAGATCTCGGGAACCTCGGTCTGGAACAGATGCTGCACCAGTTCGGGGGCCGCCCGCGACACGACCACTCCCGGGCCCTTGGAAGCGCGCTCGACGCGCGCAATCACGACGCGGACGCGCTCGCCGACGGCAAACGATTCCAGCCGCGATTGCTCCTTCCGCGACATGCGCGCCTCGGCCTTTCCGATATCGAAAATGACGTCCGGTCCTTCAACCCTCTTGACCGTGGCATTGACAATCTCGCCTACGCGCGAAATGTACTCGTTGTAGACCGTGTCGCGTTCGGCCTCGCGCACCTTCTGGAAGATCACCTGCTTGGCCAGCTGAGCGGCGATGCGTCCCAGGATGCCCTCGGTGGGTTTGGGGATCTGCAGCTCTCCGCCAACTTCGAGCGAGGGATCGACCTTGCGCGCGTCTTCGACCGTGATCTGCAGGTTGGGGTCTTCGACCTGCTCCGGCGTTTCGACGACGGTCTTCACGGCAAAAGCGCTGATCTTGCCCGTGTCCTTGTCGAGCTTGGCGCGGAGATTTTCCTGCGACTTGTAATACTTGCGCGTGGCCATGACAATGGCATCTTCCACCGCGCTGACCACAATCTGCGGATCAATGCCCTTCTCCCGGCTCAGTGCGTCGATCGTGTTGTAAAGCTCGCTAGCCATAAAAACAATTTGGTAATTTTGTAATTGAGTAATTGAGTAATTAAAAACCTTGCCGCCTTTCAATTACCCAATTACCAAATTCCCCAATTACTCAATTCTCTAGATTTCCGGCACTAAGTTCGCCTTCTCTACGTTGGCGAATTCAATTTCAATCTTCTGCCCGGCCGCGTCGCCCATCTTCTTGCGCGACTTGTGGCTGGCTACGCTTAAGTCCACCGTCAAACGGCCGTTCTCAAAACTCTCCAGGCGTCCTTCAAAGTGCCGGTTGTTGTTTACCGGCTGGCGCGTCGTCAGCTTCATACGGCTGCCGGTGAAGCGGGTGAAATCCGCCGCCTTCACCAGTTTCCGGTCCAGGCCCGGCGACGAAACCTCCAGGGTGTACGACCCCGGAACGGCGTCCTCTACGTCGAGGATGGTGCCAAATTCGCGGCTGAAGCGCGCGCAATCCTCGTGCGTCACGCCAGCCAGCGGATCAGTTCCGGCCGCAGGCTTATCCAGAAAAACCCGCAGCATGCGAACCTTGCCACTGCCCAGGAACTCGATATCCACAATTTCGAGCCCGCTGGAAGCCGCGACCCGGCCCGCAATTTCCCGCACACGTTCAACGTCAAGCGCCATGAATCCAATGACTTACTGGCGGATGGCAGTCACACCCGAAGGGCGTCCAACGAAAAAGTGGGCTTGCGCCCACTGGTGTGCTTCGCCAAAAGCCGGTACACAGCAGTTCTCAGTCTCTTAATATACGCCCGTCCGGGGGGAAAAGACAAACGGCGACAGGGCGGATTTCACGAAGCCGGAGGGTGGGGCCTAACCCTCCATCTTCGCCCGTACCGGAGAGCTGGACTCAGGCGTGCGACCGCCAAGACAATCCGCCATATTGAAGTTTGGGTGAGGCAAAGTGGGCCGCAGCTCACGCGTCGCCCAGCCGACGCGGTTATTCCCCCCTAATTCCCTCTTTGGCGTGTGATCACTTTCCTCTCCTTAGATCGTCCAAGTGTTGTATCCAGGAATGCCCCAATGGAGTTCACGATGAAAATACTCCGAACGTATATGCTGCGAGGTGGGACAATTCTCGCACTGACAGTTTATCTGTCAGCCGCGCCCCTATTCGCCGCACCCATGACCCAGGAGGACCGCGAACACCTCCTGGTGCACTTCGAAATGACGACGCAAATGGTGGCTGAGCTGGTGCATGGCTTATCACCGGCGCAGCTGGAGTATAAGGCCTCACCGGACCGCTGGAGCATCCGCGAAGTCGTTTCACATCTGGCCGTGGCCGAACCGGACTATTGGCGTGACATCCAGAAAGCCCTTAAAGCGGCGCCGGATATGAACGACAAGAAATCATCCGCCACCGATGCCGACATCCTTTGGTACGGCATTGATCGCGTGGTGCACACCAAGACTGGCGGTGGTCACGAAAAGGTCGACACTTACAAAGACCTGGGCCAGGCATTGGACAAGTATCAGGCACTGCGTGCGACTATGATCGAGTACATTAAGAGTACCAACGATGACATGCGGGCCCACAGCTTCGGAGATAAAGAGGTGATCGATTGCTGGCAGTGGATGCTGGAGATCTCCACGCACGCCGAGCGCCACATCCAACAGATTCGCGAAATCAAGAACGATCCGAACTTTCCGAGGAAATGAATCGCGTTCAGGACCTCGCAGCCCGCGACAAAACAAAGCCAAGAATAAAACGTCAGATTGACAAGAGGTGACGCAGCCTCGGTATTGCGCAGAATTCCACTCACCAGTTCCCCGTCCATTTGCCTCAATCCCCCTGCCCTCTCTAGAATGAAGGTTTACCCACGCTCCCGTGGATTCCCGAGAAATCTATGATTCATTTTCCTGTACCTGAGGCTCTCACTTTCGACGACGTCCTGCTTCTGCCCGCGCGCTCCGACGTTGTCCCGGCGACCGCCAGCACGCAGACGCAGCTTACGCGCGAGATCAGCCTGAACATTCCCATCGTGAGCGCCGCGATGGATACGGTCACCGAGTCGCACATGGCGATCGCGCTGGCGCAGCAGGGCGGGATTGGCATCATCCACCGCAACCTCACCATCGACCAGCAGGCCAATGAAGTGGACAAAGTGAAGCGCTCGGAAAGCGGCATGATCGTCGATCCCGTGACCATGCATGCCACCGATAAGGTCAGCGATGCGCTGGATGTGATGCGCAAATACAAGATTTCGGGGGTGCCGATCACCGATCACGGCAAGCTAGTCGGCATCCTCACCAACCGCGATTTGCGATTCGAAACCCGCTTCGACATTCCCATCGACAAGGTGATGACCAAAAACAATCTGATCACCGTTCCGGTGGGAACCACGCTGGAAGAGGCGGAGAAAATTCTCCACCAGCATCGCGTGGAGAAGCTTCTGGTAGTCGATGACAAGTACAACCTCAAGGGCCTGATCACGGTCAAAGATATCCAGAAGAAACTCAAATATCCCAATGCCGCGAAAGATTCTCACGGGCGGCTGCGTGTGGGAGCGGCCATCGGCGCCACGGGAGATTTCCTGGAACGGGCGCAGGAGTTAGCCGAAGCCAAAGTCGACGTACTGGCGATCGACAGCGCCCACGGCCATTCCAGCAAGGTGCTGGAGGCCGTAAAGCTGGTGAAGTCGAAGCTGCCGCACGTGCAGTTACTCGCGGGCAACGTCGCCACTTTCGACGGCGCGTGCGAACTGGCCCGCGCCGGAGCCGACGGGATCAAGGTTGGCATTGGCCCGGGATCCATCTGCACCACGCGGGTGGTGACCGGCGCTGGAGTTCCGCAGATTACTGCCATTGCCGAGGCGTACCGCGCCACAAAAGATTCCGGCGTTCCCATCATCGCCGATGGCGGCATCAAGTATTCCGGCGACGTCACCAAGGCCCTGGCGGCGGGCGCCAGTGCGGTCATGATTGGATCGCTTTTCGCCGGCACCGACGAGAGTCCCGGCGAGCTCATTCTGTACCAGGGCCGCTCGTTTAAGTCCTACCGCGGCATGGGCTCGCTCGGCGCGATGGCGCAAGGCTCGAGCGAGCGCTACTTCCAGAGCACCGACGGAGGCGATTCCAGCGCGTCGGTTTCGGCCTCCGACGGCGAGTCCAACCGCCTCGCCAAACTCGTTCCCGAGGGCATCGAAGGCCGGGTTCCCTACCGCGGATCCGTATCGATGATCATCTATCAAATGGTGGGCGGGCTGAAATCCGGGATGGGCTACTGCGGATGCGCCACCATTTCTGAACTGCTCCAGAAGACGCGGTTCATCCGCATCAGCGGCGCCGGCTTGCGCGAGAGCCATGTGCACGACGTCATGATCACCCGCGAGGCTCCGAACTATGCCATCGAATAAGATGAACCAACGTGCCCCATCCTTGCCGAGTTTCGTGCGGCAGGGTGGGGATTCTGACCTCCAACCAGCTTGAATACACATCAGCGCGAAATCCTCAAAGCCTGGATCGCCGCCATTCTGTGGCTGATCGTGATTGCCGTAGAATCCACAAGCTACCTCTCTGCCCATGAGACCAGCCGCATTCTCTATCCCGTTCTCCATTTCCTGTTCGGGATCAGCTACGCCCAGTTCGAACCGTGGCACCACCTGCTGAGAAAAACCGGCCACGTGATCGGCTACGGCTTGCTCAGTTTCTTCCTGTTCCGCGCCTGGCGGGAAAGCTTTCCCGTCGCGGGCAATCCAAGATGGCGCTTGCGCTGGGCGGATACGGCCGTCCTCGGCACTGCTATCGTCGCCAGTCTCGACGAGTGGCATCAGAGCTTTCTGCCTTCCCGCACGGGGCGCTGGCAGGATGTTGTGCTCGATACTTCAGCTGCCATCGCTGTACAGTTCCTGCTGTTCCTCTGGTTGCGGGACCGCGACTAGCCCTTGGACATGACGCTGAGGGATTGACAGTGCTGCACCTATGTGTTACATATTGTAACGCTACAATGACTAACACAAGGCAGCCCCGTCTAAAGAATCTGGGAGAGGTCGAACAGGCCGTCATGGATCACATCTGGAGCCGAGGCCAGGTCACCGCCGAAAGCTGCCGCGAAGCCCTCGCCTCCTCGCGTCCCATGAAAGATTCCACCATACGAACGGTCTTACGCCGCCTGGAGGAAAAGGGCTATGTCACGCATGAGATCGAAGGGCGGACTTTTGTATATCGAGCTTCCGCGGAACGGCAGAATGTCGCGATGCGCGCCGTGAAAGGCATTATCGACCGTTTTTGCGGCGGTTCGGCGGAAGAACTGGTGCTCGGCATGGTGGACAACGCCGTGCTCGACCGCAAGCAACTGGAGCGGCTGGCGCGAAGAATTGCCGAGAGCGAGGCCCGGGCAGCGGCCAGGCAAAATCGCAAGAATGTTCCGAAATAAGCACGAACGCTATGATGCCAATCCATGCCGGCGCTGAATCCGACATCGTTCTTATGCAGCTCGCAGGTGCTGCGATCCGCAGCATCGCGCTGGCCGCGATTGCCGCTATCCTGCTGCGCGTGCTTCGAGTGAAGGCCACGTCTACGCGCCTGTTCACCTGGACGGCGGTCCTGTATGGCACGTTAGCGACTCCGCTGCTGGGTTGGGTGTTGCCCCCCCTGCTGATTCCGATGCCGGAGGCGTTCTCTAGATCGGAGATCGTCACTCGGCCGAGTGCAATCCAGGCGGACGGTCCCTTGAGGGTCATCCTGCCTCCTGACACCCCGAGGCTTGAGGGCCCTGCAACAATTCCCCACTCACGCGGAGTAACGACGTCCGAGGGTCCACAGGCGGCTCTGCGATCGTGGATCTCTTGGAAAGTCGTGGCCACGGCGATCTATCTCGCCGTGGGCGTCGTCCTGCTGGCTCGCTTCATAATCGGACTGATTCTGGGTTACCGGCTAGTGAAAGCGTCGCAGGAAATCCGCGTTCTGCGGGTGATGTCGAAAATATCGGGTCTGGCCCGGCGGAGCGGTTCTTTCCTCCCTCCGGTACGCGAATCGGCGGCCATTTCAGTGCCCGTGACGGTGGGGCCGATGCGTTCCTGCATCCTGCTGCCTTCGAACTGGCCCAATTGGGATGACGAAAAACTGGATGCGGTGCTGGCGCACAAAATGTCTCACGTTTCGCGGCATGATGCCCTATCGCAGTGCGCGGCGTTATTGTATCGGGCCATTTTTTGGTTCAGCCCTCTTGCCTGGTGGCTGAACCGCTGCCTTCTGGATCTCGCTGAGGAGGCCAGCGATGAAGCTGCGCTATCCGGCGGAGTCGACCGTAACCATTACGCCCGCACACTTCTAGGCTTTTTTGAAACACTCCATGCGCGGCCGCACCGGGTGTGGTGGCAGGGTGTTTCGATGGCCAATGCAGGGCAAGCCGAAAAAAGGCTGGAGAACATTCTGTCCTGGAGAGGAAGCGCAACCATGCGTCTGAAAAATTCCGCGGTACTTATGATCGTCGCGTTAGCAGTTCCCGTTCTTTACATAGCCGCCGCGGCGCACCCGAGGCCAGCCTCGCCGTCCGCCAGCCTGTCGCAGCAACCGGCGCCGCCACCCGCGAGTTCTTCGTCTGCAACGCCTCCGGCAGAACCGGCCATTGCTCCAGCGACGGGCATGGCTGTTGCTCCTATCGCCGGGGTCCCCGGGCATGGTCCGAGGACCGGTGTTCCTGCTCCTGCTGCTCCCATCGCTGGAGTCCCGGGAATTCCCGCGATGCCGTCTCCCCCGGCTCCGGCGCAGACGGTTAAGTCAAGCAGACATAACCAGGGCTACCGGTACGACTTCGACGATGAGCAACGCTTTGTGATCGTAACCGGCAATGGCGAATCCCTGACCATGTCCGGAAGCTCTGAAGATGCGCACCATGTGGAAACACTTCGCAAACAGATCCCCGGAGATTTCATCTGGTTCCAACGGGACGAAAAGTCCTACATCATTCGCGACCAGGCGACGATCGAGCGCGCCCGCAAACTCTGGGCTCCTCAGGAGGAGCTGGGCAAGAAGCAAGAAGAACTCGGGCGGCAGCAGGAAGCTTTGGGCAAGCAGCAGGAAGAGCTCGGGGCAAGAATGGAGAAAATCCAGGTGCGGGTACCGGATATGACAGCGCAGCTGGACAAACTCCGCGCGGAATTCAAGGCGCTCGGCTCCGGCGCAACCCAGGAGCAGATTGGCAATCTGCAATCTGAAATCGGAGAGCTACAGAGCCGACTCGGCGAAGTTCAGTCGCACGCCGGCGAGCAGCAAGGAAAACTTGGGGAGGAGATGGGCGCCCTGGGAGAAAAGCAAGGAAAGCTTGGCGAACAGCAGGGAGAACTTGGACGCCAACAGGCCGAACTTGCAGAAAAGGCGGAGAAGCAGATGAAGGAGCTTCTCGATGAGGCGATGAAAAACGGGACCGCAAAACCGGAAACCGGTGAAACCGGCGGCTCTTCTTTGTAAGCACCACTTCCTGAGCTTGTCATCGGGTGGTTTGCTTGCGTCACTCTGACGGCAGGGATGGCGACGTCGATGCGTTTTCCCGGGACATGTATTTCGAAGCCAGTAGTATCGCCGCCGAAAGAACTGCTAACCCCGCAGAAAGATAAAACGGTACGGGCGCTCCATAGCGCTTCCATAATTCCCCGGTCATCAGGCTTGCG
>Ga0070741_10014783_pt1 | contig 13415 bp, 16 predicted proteins | sample Coa_R1_4_FD_66440 | JGI IMG/M metagenome (GOLD analysis project Ga0070741, IMG submission 66440) | Surface soil microbial communities from Centralia Pennsylvania, which are recovering from an underground coalmine fire - Coalmine... | ecosystem: Environmental > Terrestrial > Soil > Unclassified ... | reverse complement strand
GCGACATACCACGGCCCGACCCGGCTTTGGTATGTTTCATGGACAACGCGGACGTGGCTCAGTTGGTAGAGCACAACCTTGCCAAGGTTGGGGTCGCGGGTTCGAATCCCGTCGTCCGCTCCAGAGAAAGGGCAGGTCAGAGCGCATTTCGGCCCTCGGGGTGACCCGGGGGCCTCATCGCGCCGCCACTCCCTTTGCCACTCCACGGCCCTTGCCACTCCGGTCCGGCCGGCCGATACTCCCCGTGAAGGAAGATGCCCGGGCGCCGCTTGCAACGGCCCCGGGCGTGGCCAGCGCCTACCGAGGAGGCACCGACATGACCGACCGTACCCGGCCCCCGAGGGCAGCCTGATGGCCCGGGGCCACCTCCGGGAACGTTCGCCCGGCTCGTGGGAGCTCAAGGCCTACGCCGGCACCGACCCCGACACCGGCCGCAAGCGCTGGGTGTACCAGACCGTCAAGGCGACGTCGCGCCGGGCCGCCGAGAAGTCCCTCACCGAGCTCGTCCACCGCGTCGACCGCCAGCGGGCCGCCGGCCAACCCGCCCGACCCGGCCGCAAACGCACCGCACCGGCGCCGGTGACCGTCCGCCAGGCCCTCGACGCCTGGTTCGCCTGGGCCACCCACCTCGAGCCCAACGGGCGGGCCCGGGCCCGCGAATGGATCGACCGCTACGTCCTCCCCAAGCTCGGCGACGTCCCCCTGTGGCGGCTGCGGCCGGACCTCCTCGTCGAGCCCGGCGACCCCGGGTTCGACCCGGACCTCGTGTCGCTCAGCGCCTACTACGTCGAGCTCATGACCAGCGGCGGCCGCGACGGCCGGCCCCTGGCGGCACCCACGGTGCGCCGTGTCCACGCCATCCTGCGCAGCGGGTTCGACTACGCCGTCGCCCGCAACTGGGTCGCGGCCAACCCGGCCATCGGGGCCCGCATCCCGAAGGTGGCCAAGCGGCCGGCCACCACCCCGGAGGCGCACGCCCTGACGGCGTTCCTGGCGTTCCTCGAGCTCGAGAACCCGGCGCTCGTCGCGCTGCTCCACGTGATGGCCAGCGGCGCCCGACGGGTCGACCTGGCGCTGCGGTGGGAGGAGGTCGACCTCGACCGGGCCGAGCTCGTCCTCGGCAAGCGGGGCCTCATCACCGGCCTCGACGGCGACGGCCGCGAGGTGACCATCGTCAGCGACAGCGAGACGCACAAGCGGCGCCTGCGCCGGGTCGCGCTCGACAGCCGGGCCGTCGCCGCGCTCCGGGCCCACCGGGACGCCGCCGTCGCGCTGGCCGTCGACTGCGGCGAGTACCTCCGCGGCGACGCCTACGTGTTCTCACCCGACCCGGCCGGGCGGCGCCCGTACCGGCCCGACTGGGCGACCAAGACGTACGCCCGGCTCCGGGCCCGGGCCGCCGCCGCCGGCATCGCCGGCCTCGAACGGGTCCGCCTGTACGACGTTCGGCATTTCATGGCCACCCAGCTCCTCGCCGCCGGCTGCCCGGCCGCCGTGGTGGCCGAACGGATGGGGAGCTCGGAGCGGACCCTCGACCACCACTACCGCCACGCCGTGCCGGCCCGGGACCGGGCCGCCGCCGACATGATGGACGCCATCTGGCGGGACGCGCCGGAACTCGCCGAGCCAGCGCCGTAACGGCCTATGTGGCATTCAGTGCCTCCGCTAGCGGGGTCAGTCTCAGCGAGTCGATCGAGCCTCGGCGCTCCTCCTGTCAAGGTTCACTTCGCGGGATTTTTCGGCGAGGCGAACAGCCAACCCGGCAGCGGAGAACTCAACAGCGCTCGATAGGACTCGCCCACGCCCAACACGACCCGACGCGGCGAGAACCCCTTGCCGCACAACGGTCCGGCGAAACTGGGGGGTCAGTGGTGTAAGTAATTCCCGGGTCCGCCCAGCCCCGTGCGGGCCCGGGAGGTCAGCACCAGATGGGATACCCGACGCCGCAGCCCGCCAAGGCTGCCGCCGTGCTCCGCCGGATCAGCAACCGCGCCATCGCCGCCCACACCGGGCGTAACCCGGCATGGGTCGGGCGGATCCTCAACGGCTACGAGTCGCCGTCTCCTGAGTTCCGCAAGGCCGTCGCCGAGCTCCTCGGCCAGCCCGAACATGAGCTCTTCCGCCCGCCCGGCCCCGACGATCAGTGGGGCCAACGGCTGGACATGCTCCGCGCTGCCGGCTGACTGAGACGTGAAACAGACCCGGGGGAAAAACTCCAACCCCCGGGCCCGCCGTCGAAAACGTCCCACGATTCCTCGTCAGCCAACCCCCCTCGCCGGAGGCGGCCGTGAACGATCATAACGGAACCCTGCGACAACCACCGCTACGCGGGGCCGCCGCGGAGCTCGAGGCGCTCGACTGGCTCGCCGCCGCCCGGCGGCTCATCGACGTGCTCACCACCGGGCGCTGGGCGCCGGAGCCGGTCGCGTTCGACCTCATCAGCCTCTTCGTCGCCCGGGCCGCCGGCTGGTTCCGGGCGGCCGGCTGGACCGGCGACGCCGCCGATGACGAGCGGAGAGCGGCATGAGGCGCACCGCTTGACCACCGCCGGCCGCGTCCCGCACGACCCCGACGCCGAGCGCGACGTCATCGGCGCGCTGCTCCTCAGCCCGGCCTACCTCCCCGACGTCGCCACCATCCTCGACCCTGACGACTTCCACACCCCCGAGCTCCGCCGCGCCTACGTCGCCATCAACGACCTCCACCACCGCCACGAGCTCGTCAACCCGGCGACCGTGGCCACCGCCCTCGGCTCCGTCAACGGCACCCGCCAGAAGCTCCTCGAGCTCCAGACCGCCTGCCCGGCCGCCGCCGGCGCGCTCAACTACGCCGCCGCCGTCAAGGACGTCTCCCGCCGCCGCCGGCTCCGCCAGAGCGCCCAGCTCCTGGCCTCCGTCGCCGAGGCCGGCACCGCCGACGCCCTGGCCGACGCCGAGCGCCACCTCCGAGCCGTCCTCGACGACACCCGGGCCGCCCCGACGGCGCCGGCCGCCGAGCTCGAGGAGTTCATCGGCGGCGAGGACCGCGAGTACGACTGGGTGGTACCCGGCCTCCTCGAGCGGGGCGACCGGGTGATCGTCACCGGCCTCGAAGGGCACGGCAAGTCGACGCTCCTCAGACAGCTCGGCATGCAGGCCGCCAGCGGCATCCACCCCTTCACCCTCACCGCCGTCCAACCCGTCGACGTCCTCCTCGTCGACCTCGAGAACAGCGCCCGGCACCTCCGCCGGGAACTCCGCCGTCTCCGGCTCGCCGCGGGCGACGACTACGAAAAAGGCCGCCTCCGCATCGAGTGCCACCCCGAAGGGATAGACCTCACCGGCCTCGACGGCCGCGCCTGGCTCCGCTCGCACGTCGCCACCGACCGGCCGGCGCTGCTCATCGTCGGACCGCTCTACAAGGCGCTCGGCGGCGACCCCACCTCCGAGGAAGTGGCCCGCCCGGTGGCGTTCCACCTCGACGAGCTCCGCGCCGCCTACGGCATCACCGTCATCCTCGAGGCCCACGTGCCGTACGCCGCCGGCCGCGGCACCACCCGCCCGGAGCGTCCCTTCGGCGCGTCGCTGTGGTCACGCTGGCCCGAGTTCGGCCTCTTCCTGGCCGAGGACGGAGCTCTCCGCCACTGGCGCGGCGCCCGCGACGAGCGGGAGTGGCCAACGAAACTCAAGCGCGGCGGCGAATGGCCCTGGACCATCGAGGACAACCGGACCGCCGTCACCTTCGCCCAGCTCCTCGACGTCCAGCGGGGTGCCGGGCGGCGCCTGACCGAGCGGGAGCTCGGCGAGATGACCGGCGTCCCGAAGACGACCGTGCACCGGGCGATCAGCGCCAACCAAGCCCAATGGGCAGCCGTGCTCGAGGAGCTCGACCTGTGACACGACCCAACACCACCACTCTCCGCCCAACTCACCTCGTGGACCAAGAAGTGGACCAAGGGGTCTGGTCCAAATCCTGGTCCACTCCGAAACCCCTTGGGGGACAACGGTTTCGACCCCGCAAATCCTGGTCCACCCACCTCGGCCGTGGACCAGCCGAAAACCCTTGTCCCACAACGTGGTCCGCTGGTCCCCCCCTTCGGGGGGTGAGGCCCGGTGGAGGCAGGGGCCTCACCCCTGCGGGAAGGGGCGCCGCCGCCGATGACCGACAGGAGGAAATCATGACCGTCGCGCCCGAGCCCAAGCCCGTACCCGCCGCCTTCCTCCATGGACCGAAAGGACACCACTGATGGGAAGCGCGATCCTCCCCGACGACCTCCTGAGCCAGGTCTCGGACCTCGAGCGGCGCATCCGGATCCTCGAGGTCACCTCCCGCACCGGCCTCGGGCTACCCCAGGGCCCGCTCGTCGCGTCGCTCGCCACGGACTTCGATTTCGGGACCACCCAAACCGACGTCGCCGGCCTGGCGGTCACGATCACGGTTGGGGAACGGCGCCGGTTGCGGATCGCTTTCCACGCTCACGTGGTCAACATCGACTTCCTCCATGCCGGGGGGAACAACACGGCCCAGATCACGATCGCCGAGGGTGCAACCGAGCTGGCCCGGCGGACCCGTCCCCAGATCGCTGACTCCAGCGACTCGTTTGGGAGCAACCAGGTCGACATCGACGGCGAGGTCTTCGTCACTCCGACCGCCGGGACCCATACCTACAAGCTGACGGCGCGGATCACCCATGGCATGAGCCAGAACATGGCCATCACCGGACTGGACAGCGGGGACCCGGCCTACATCAGCGTCGAAGACGTCGGGATGGTGCCGACGTGACGGCGGCATTCCCCGGTGTGACGATCCTCCCGGGCCCGACCGGGACTCCTTCCCGGCCAGGCTCACCTGCGCCCACCCACCCCGGGTGGGCGTCAACGGCCACCCGCAGGCGGGGCCGAAGGTCGAGCTCGGGCCCGGGACACCTATCCCAGCGAAAGGACAGCCATGAACATGAGCCAATGGATGCGCCAGGCCTACAAGCCCGGCGGGAAGAAGACCCTCACCACCGGCACTGACCAGGCCGAACCACCGCCGCCCCCCGGCGCCGGCTCCGGTGAGGGCGGCGCCCGGGGCCGGGCCCGCCAGGCCGCCCCGACGATGGACGACTGGCTGCGCCGCCACGCCCGCGGCCGTCTCACGTGGACCGAGCAGGTCGACGCCTCCGAGTACGGCATCCAACGCGGCCACCCCGACCCCGACACCGGCAGCATCAACTGACCGTCACGACCACCGAGAGGACGAACGGATGACGACCGAGATCACCACCACCACCGACACCGAAACGGCCCGCAAGGCCGCCATCCGGGCCGCCTACCGCAACGCCGCCGGGCTGCGCCTCCCGACCGGCCCCACCGGCGACGACGAACTCGACGCCGCCATCGCCAACTACCGGCGCCTCGACGCCGAACACCGCCAGGCCCGCGCCGAGGTCCCCCGGCTCGAGGAGGCCCGCAAGCAGGCCGTCGAGCAGGACAAGCAGACCTGGGCCAACGCCCTCGTCGAGGACCCCGCCGGCAAGGACCCCGGCACCCGGGCCACCGACAAGGCCGACGCCGCGCTCACCGCGCAGCGCCGCAAGGTCGACGCCCTCACCGCCGCCATCGACAAGGCCCGAGGCGCCACCCTCGCCCTGGCCTACAGCCGGGCCGGCGCCGTCCGGGCCCGGGCCGAAGCCGAGGCCACCCGGGCCCTCACCGCCGCCGCCGCCGCCCTCGAAGCCCTGGCCGACGCGATCGACCGCCACACCACCGCCACCGCCCTCGCCCGCTGGGCCGACAGCCCCGACGGCAAGGGCTACAGCGAGCGGCCCATCCCGACGGCGCTCCTCCGCCCCAACGACACGCCGTACACCGCGGCCGAGCTCGTCGGCGCTATCCGAGGCGCCCTCCGCTGATGGGCCGAGGGGTGGGGGATACCCCCCGAGCGGCGGATCGCGGGCCAGGAAGGCCTGCAGCTCGCTGTGTCGACGCGTAGGAGAATTCCAGCCAAGGGAGGTCCACCATGCCGCCACTGCCGAAGCCTCGCCGGCACCGCCACGGGGCACCCACCATCCCGACGACGTTCCTGCCGGCGTCGGGACGTCGCGGGCCTGCCCCCCGGGTGCCAGCCGGCTTCGCGCTGGGTGATGCCGGGCGCCGCTGGTGGCGGTGGGCGTGGAAGCTGCCTCAGGCGTGCGGCTGGGGTGACGGGGTGCTCTACACGGTCGCTCGCCGGGCCCAGCTCGAGGAGTTGTGGGCTGAGACCCGGCTGACCGGCTGGGCGCGGGAGATGCGTGAGCTCGACGACCGGCTCGGCCTGACCCCGAGGGGCCGGGCGAATCTGCGGTGGGAGATCGTCGACGACCAGTTCGACCCGGGTCCGGGCCCGGAGGGCGAGCCGGCGTCGGTGGCGAAGGGCGATGAGATCACACGGCGCCGGACGGACCGGGAACGGCGCCTGGTCAGAGACCGCGGATCCGCTACGAACCACAACGAGGAGGTCACCGGCGATGGCTGAAGGTACCGAAGTCGGAACGGCGTACGTCAGCATCCTCCCTTCGGGGCAGGCCTTCGCCCAGCAGCTCGGCCAGCAGCTCAGCGGCGCCACCACCGCCGCGGGGGACAAGGTCGAGCAGTCGTTGGGCGGCGCGTTCAAGAAGGTGGCCGGGATCGCCGCCGGCGTGTTCGCCGGCACGAAGGTGATCGGGTTCCTGAAGGACTCGATGAGCGCCGCCGAAGAATCCAACAAGATCGCCGCCCAGACCGAGGCGGTCATCAAGTCGACCGGCGGCGCGGCGAACCTGACCGCGAAGCAGTTCTCGGACCTGGCCACCAGCATCTCTCGCAAGACCGGCATCGACGATGAGGCCATCCAGTCGGCCGAGAACTTGCTGGCGACGTTCACGAACATCCGCTCCGAGGCCGGCAAGAACAACGACATCTTCCAACAGGCCACAAAGATCGCCGTCGACATGGGCGCCGCCCTCGGCGGCGACGCCTCGAGCAACGCCATCCAGCTCGGCAAGGCCCTCAACGACCCCATCAAGGGGATCACGGCGCTGACCAGGGTGGGTGTGACGTTCACCGATCAGCAGCGCGAGCAGATCCAGGCGATGGTGGCCGCCGGGGACACCATGGGCGCCCAGCGGGTGATCCTGGGTGAGCTCAACCGGGAGTTCGGCGGCTCCGCGGAGGCGCAGGCCACTTCGGCCGACAAGATGCGCGTGGCGATGGGGAACTTGCAGGAGTCCGTCGGGAACCTGCTCATCCCGGTGATCGGGAAGCTCTCGGAGATGCTCACCCCGATCATCGACGCTTTCACCAATGCGCCGGGCCCGATCAAGGTCCTTGTCGGGGCTGTCGGCGCTTTCGCCGCCGCCGTGATCGCCGTCAACCTGGCATCGTCGGCCTGGGCGGCGGTCACCGAGGCCGTAGCGGCCGCTCAGGCCGTCCTCAACGCCGTCCTGGACGCCAACCCCATCGGCCTGGTCATCCTGGCCGCGGCCGGTCTCGCCGCCGGCCTCGTGGTCCTGTGGAAGAACTCGGAGACGTTCCGGGACATCGTCACCGGCGCCTTCAATGTCGTCTCCGGCGCCATCACCGGCCTGTGGAACTGGGTCAGCGCCAACTGGCCGCTGCTCCTCGGGATCCTCACCGGCCCGTTCGGCCTCGCCGTGCTGGCCATCACGAAGAACTGGGACACCATCACCGGCGCCGCCACCGCCGCCAAGGACTGGATCGTCGCCCGCTTCAACGACATCATCGGCTTCATCACCGGCCTCCCCGGCCGCATCGCCTCCGCCGCCTCCGGCATGTGGAACGGCATCCATGAGGCCTTCAAGGCCGCCGTCAACGGCATCCTCGAGTTCTGGAACAGCCTCGAGTTCAAGATCCCCGGCGTCGACGTCGGCCCCGTCCACCTCGGCGGCTTCACCCTCGGCGTCCCCGACATCCCCCTCATGCGCGACGCCGGAGGCCCCGTCGCGGCGATGCGGCCCTACCTCATCGGCCGAGGCCCCGAGCTGTTCATGCCCAGCGTCTCCGGCGGGATCATCAGCACCCCCGATCTCGCCAAGATCGCCGACATCATCGGCGGCGCCGGCAAGGGCGCGGCTCCGGTCGTCGGTGAGCTCAACATGTACGGGGCCAGCATCACCCCGGCCGACATCAGCGCCGAGCTCAGCTGGTGGTCGAGGACGTCGGGACGGTGAGCGGGAACATCGCCGTAGGCGCCTTCTGGCGGGGCTGAGCCGGGCGCCGTAGCCTTGTCGGCTGTTCTGCCCCGGGCGGGCGCTCGAACGCCCCCCGGGGACGGCCACCACCCCTTGGAGGTGACGGCGTGGCCGATGCTACGGGCCTGCGAACCGATCCCGACGACGACTTCGCCGGGTGGGCGTTCGTCAACATCGGCGAGGTTCGCCTCGCCGTCGAGCGTGCCGAACTGATGGCCGGGCGGGCCCGGGTCGTCAATCCGGAGCTGGCCGAGATCGCCGAACGGTCCGCGCTGTGGATGCGCCACGCTCTCGACTGCGCCGAGGAGCTGTGGCGAGAAGCGGCCCGGCGGGCAGACCGGCCGCTCCGGCCCGCCCGGTGACACCGACGTCGCCGGGTTGGCCGGCGGCGGGAGACGGAGGCCGGCCGCGGCCCCGCCTGCCACTCCCATTGCCACTCCACCGGCGCCCACTCTGCGTCGAAGTCCGGCGCCGACCACCAAATCGGCCTCACGTGACCAGGACAAACTCGGACATACCCGAGGCCACTCGACGGCGAGAACACGTTGCCAAGGTTGGGGTCGCGGGTTCGAATCCCGTCGTCCGCTCCAAGTAAAAGACCTGGTCAGCGGCCCTTTTTGCGGCCGCTGGTCCGCGTCTTGAGGGGTGTCACGGAGCCACCAGTCCGTCTGGAGTCCGTCGCAGTCTGAGCCGAGGCGGCCGCGAAGGTGTCGTCGAGGCTCTCAGCCAGGGCCTCCCGGGCGGCCGGGAAGAGGTGGCCGTACCGGTCGGACGTGACCCTGATCGTGGAGTGCCCGAGGTACTCCTTGACCTCCTCCATGTGCCGCCCGTTGGCGATAAGGAGGGCAGCACAGGTGTGCCTCAGGTCGTGGAACCGGAGGACGTCCGGGAGTCCGGCGCACCGCACCGCCGGCTTGAAGTGGCGGTCGTAGAAGTTCCGGTGCCGCAGGAGGGCGCCTTCGGTCGAGGTAAAGACGTGGCCGGTGTCGCTGGGGTAGGCGGCCAGGTGCTCGGCGAGCATCTCGACGAGGACGTCGGGATGGTGAGCGTTCGGCGCTTGCCGCTCTTGGGCGGCCCCATGACGTGCTGTCCGTTCCCCTCCCAGAGGGACGCGACGACATCGATCGTGCCCCTGAGGAGGTTGAGTCTCTCGATCCGGAGGGCGCCGATCTCGCCGGCCCTGAGCCCGGCATACGCCGCGGTGTAGATCAGAGCCCGAAACCGGGGCGTGATTGCTTCGGCTAGTGAGGTGACCTCATCGGCCGTCAAGAGGAGCCCCCGGCTGGTCCGACCGCTCGCTGGAGTTAGCAGATCACCGGCGCGGGCCCCGCCCTGGAGCCGGCATTATGTGGGTAATCGCTGTCAAGGGGACTCTCAGTGGTTCTCGGGGCCGAGGTCGTCGAGCAGCCGTTGGTAGAGCTGCTCCCGGCCGGTCTGTTGTTTGCGGTGGGCGTCTTTGAGTTGGCGTCGCAGGGTGGGGCGGAACTGGATGCTGGTGGTGAAGTAGGTGCAGGTCTCGCAGATGGTCTCGAAGGCGCAGTCGAGTTCGACGGGCCGGGTGCAGTAGCCGTTGCCGAGCATGCGGTGGTGTTCCCGCCGGAGGCGGGCCATGTTCGGCCCCTCGGCGTCGGCGGGCAGCGTGGTCTGGCCGTAGAGCGCCTCGACTTTTTCGGTGACGGCGAAGTATTCGTCGGCGACGGTCCGGTCGGCGATGCGGGCGTAGACCATGGTCATGTCCATGGATCGGTGCCCGAGGAGGGCGGCGATCGCTTCGAGGCTCATGCCGCGGTTGATGGCCTGGGTCGCGACGGTGTGGCGCAGTTGGTGCGGGTGGACGTGGGGCAGGCCGGCTTTCTTCGTGATCCGGTTGAGCATCCGGGTCACTGCGTGGCGATTCAGCGGCTGGCCGTTGTTGGTCAACAGGAAGCCGCTGGCGTGCGCGCCTGGGGTCTGGTCCCATTCGGCGAGCATCTCGACCAGTTGAGGGTGGAGCGGGATGTAGCGGTCGTTGTGAAGCTTGCCGACGGGGATCCGCAGCCAGTGGGTGTCACCGATGCGGACCACGGCGTCGGCCTCGAGTGAACAGAGCTCTCCGACCCGCATCCCGGTTCTGGCAAGGAGTTCGACGGCCAGGCGGGTGAGGAACCGCTGCTCCGATCGGGCGGCCCGCATGAGCTGGGCGAAGGTCGGGTCGTCGAGGAACTTCGGCAGGGCCTCGTCTCGCTTGGGGATATCGCCCGAGAAGATCGGGACCCGGGCGGGGGCGTCGGGCCAGTCCCACTCGATTATCCGCTCGAAGAACATGCGGACGGTCGAGAGGTTGGTCCGGACCGTGCTCGGTCTTGGTCGACTGCCCGGCTTTCGGCCTTCCCGAGCAGCGAGCCAGCGCTTGTAGTCCTCGATGTGGCCTCGACCGATGTCGGCTGCGCCGCTGACGTCAGGGTGGGATTCAGCCAGGAACCCGGCGAACCGCCCGAGGATGCTGGTCGCATGTTCGACACTGGACGGCCGAAGGGACACGGCGATCTGGTCCAGGTAGGCGTCGATCGTCTCGGCCAAGCCGGGGTTGGCGGCGGCAAGGTGGGCTCTCATCGCAGGCCGCCGAGGCTCTGGGCGTCGATGGCTTCCGACGCCCGGCGGTATTCGCCGGCCAGCCAGTCGTCGGCGAGGTGCAGGTAGAGCCGGGTCGTTTCGATCGACCGGTGCCCGGCTTGGGCCTGGACCGCTTCGAGGGCCATGCCTGCTTCCCGCAGCCGGGTCATGCAGGTGTGGCGCAGCTCATGGCAGGTGGCATGGGCCAGGCCCGCCCGGTCCCGGGCCGACTCGAGGATCTGGTCAAGGCCCGCCGGGCTGAGTGGTTGTCCTCGCCGCTTCCCTTTGAGCACAACGAAAACCCGGTCGGTGTCAGTGGCGGGGCGTTCGTTGTCGAGATAGGCCGCCACACTGGTGAAGAACCGGGGCGAGACCGGGATCTGGCGCTGATGGCCCCCTTTGCCCTCAACGATGAACACCCGCCGGGATCCGACCTGGAGGTCCTGGAGCCGCAAGGCGAGCACCTCGCAGCGACGCAGCCCACCCAGCACCATCGCCTCGACCATCGCCCGATCCCGATACGTCCGCAGGGCGGCCACCAGCCGATTGACGTCCTCCGGTTCGAGGATCCGCGGCAACAGCCGGGTCGGCCGGACCAGCGGCGCCGCCCGCTTGCCGTTGCGGCGAGCCCGTCGGGTGGCCAAGCCCCGCGGGACCGGGTTGGTCGTCACGCCGGCATCACCCCGGGCCAGCAGATACGCATAAAGCCCCGACAAGCTCGACAAGCGACGGGCCACCGTCCGAGCCGACAACCCCGACCCGCCGTCGCTCATCCGCACGACGTTCACCCCCGGCCGGGGAGCCCGCTGCGCGGCCACGAAAGCGATCACGTCCTTGGTCGCCACCAGCGCTGGCTCCTTGCCACACCAGCCGAAGAAGACCTTCAGATCGAACGCTGCCGCCAGCAGCGAGTTCGGCCGGGCCCGCCCCGCCAAGAAGTGCAGATACTCATCGACCAGCGGATGACCGACCCGGACCAACACCTCCCCAGCCGGACTCAACGCCTTCACCAGGCACGGGCTCCACATCGGCGGGCTCCTTCCCGAGGTGCCAACCACCGCACAGAGGGTGGCCGACAGCCTGTTCGCCGATTACCCGCATATCAAGCAGTTCCGGACGGGGTCCGCCAACCTGCGTTCCTGAGGAACAGGTGGTGTTCCCCAGGAACGCCGAAACGGGCGGCCGCCTCGTCCGTCGCCAACCTGCGCTCCTAAGGAACGACAGGTGTTCGTCAGGAACGCCGGAACGAGACAGCGCCGAGGTGCCGTGCTGGGACGGGTTGGCCGCGCTCAGTTTTTGAGGCCTCGACAAGATGGTTTCGTAGTACGATACTGGAGTGGAAATCCACGACTCTGCCCGCCGACACGGCGTGGCCGACGAGGACATCCGTCATGCGGTGGCCAATGCGATGGTGATCGAGGACCAGGACGACGACACGAAGCTCTATCTGGGCGCCGCGATCCCTGGCGCACTGCTTGAGGTCGTGACCATCATCCGGGAGGACGGCACCGAACTGGCGATCCACGCTATGCCCATGCGTCCGAAGTACCGCCGACTGCTGCCCGGAGAGTGACGATGCAAAATAAGGACTACGGGAAGACCAAGAGCGGCCGGCCGATCACCGACGAACTGATCGCCGAACTCGCCGGCGAGGCTGAGGCTGGCTACGACGTCGACGAGATGCTCCGCCGCCGCGGCGGCCGACCCCCAATGGGTAGCTCAGCGGCCTCCGTCGAATCTGTACGACTCGACCCCGAACTCAGCGAGGCACTCCGGCAGCAGGCCAAGAAGGAAGGTCGGACGAACTCCGACGTCATCCGGGAAGCTCTCCGGAAGTACCTCCGCCCCACCGGCTGAGCGGAACGTGCCGAGGCCGGACGGGTGTCTGGGTGCCGGTGCCGTTGGCCATGATGACCGAGTGGGCGCGTTCGACATGGCGGGGGCGATGGAGGGCCGGGCTTTATTCGCCGGGGCCGAAATTGAGCCCTCTCCAGACGGTCGACTGCTGGCGATGGACCGGGAGCTCGGCTGGGGAGCTGCCTTCAGGTTCTGGCTCTCGGAAGACGGCGACGTGGACTGCGACTGCGGATGGCGCAGCGGCGCGATGACGGCCGGTTGGACGACCTGGGGTCGGGGGGTGCCCGCTACGGAGGTTGGGATGTGCCCTGGCGGCCGCCGGACGGACGCTGGCCGGACGGCCTCATGCTGGTTCTGGCGACGACGGGTCAAACCGTCTTCGACGCGGCGGAGGACGAGTTCGACCTGATCGCCGTCTGTGGTTTCGTCGCCCCCTCTGTCGATGCGATCTTGTCCGTCCACGACGGACAAGAGAGGACGATTCCGGTGCTGTCCCATGTCGGAGCGTTCGTCGTGGTGGCCGTCGGCGCGGGGGCTGTCACTCTCACCCCTCTGAGCGCCGCCGGGGTGCCACTCGGGCAAGCCCGCCGTTTCGGATAGCGCCAAAGTGATGCCGTTATGCGTGCAAACGGACGTCCAAAGCGCGCTTGCGGGAGCTAGTGCCGTGTCAGGCAACGTTTGCGCGCTTCACAAGTTCACGAAGTGCCTGGTCGTGAGCGTTGCGGTTCCGCCAGTGGATGTAGCGGCGGATCATGCGTCCTTGTGCTCGGTGGGA
>Ga0070741_10014782_pt1 | contig 13415 bp, 10 predicted proteins | sample Coa_R1_4_FD_66440 | JGI IMG/M metagenome (GOLD analysis project Ga0070741, IMG submission 66440) | Surface soil microbial communities from Centralia Pennsylvania, which are recovering from an underground coalmine fire - Coalmine... | ecosystem: Environmental > Terrestrial > Soil > Unclassified ... | reverse complement strand
ACGCGACCAAGTTCACTCCGCACGGCGGTCACGTGCAGGTGGTGGTCCGCTCCGCCGGTCCGATGCTGGAGGTGGTGGTCCAGGACGACGGACCCGGCTTTCCCCCGGACAAGGCGGACCGGATCTTCGAGCGCTTCTACCAGGTCGACATGGGCGGGACCCGGCGCTACGGCGGCACCGGCATCGGCCTGGCGCTGGCGAAGGAGATCGTCGAGCTGCACGGCGGCCGGATCTGGGCGGAGTCGTCGGGCGGCGCGAAGTTCACCGTGGAGCTGCCGCGGGACCGCGAGCATTTCCGGGCCGACGTCCTCGACCGCCGCGGCGCCGCGCGCGACGTCCCGGAAGGAAATCGCGCCACGGACCGCGGACTGATGGACGTGGCGGTGCAGATGTCGGCGCGGGACGAGTACCGGCTGCTCGACATCGCCGAGGCGACCGAGCGGCGCGTCTCGCCCCGCGACAGCGACGAGGACCAGAAGTCGCACGTGGTGCTGGTGGTGGACGATACGCCGGACATCATCCGCCTGGTGCACAACTCGCTGCGCACGCACTTCAAGGTGATCTCGGCGGAAGACGGGCTCAAGGGCCTGGAGATGGCGATGCGCGAGCGGCCCTCGCTGATCATCGCGGATCTAATGATGCCCGGGATCGACGGCCTGGAGATGACCCGGCGCCTGCGGGCGGCGCCGGAGACGAAGCACATCCCCGTCCTCATGCTCACCGCCAAGGGTGACCTCGAGGACCGGGTGGCAGGGCTGGAGACCGGGGCCGCGGCGTACCTGGCCAAGCCCTTCTCGCCACGGGAGCTGCTGACCACCGCGCGCGCGCTGGTGCAGGCGCAGGAAGCCACGGCCGACGTCGTCCTCACCCAGCGGATGGACTCGCTGGAGATCGTCGCCGGCGGCCTCGCGCACGAGATCAACAATCCGCTGAACTACCTGAAGAACGCGCTCGCCCGGGTGCGGATGGACGCCGAGTCCCTCGCCGCCGGGAAGATCGAGAAAGAGGACCTGCCCAAGGTGGAGAAGCGGATGCGCGAGCTCTTCGACCTCGCCGAGGGCGGGATCAAGCGCATCGCCGGCACGGTGGACTTGATGAGCAGCTACAGCAAGGCAGGGTACTCGCGGCAGGTGCGCCCGTACGACGTCTTCTCGGCCATCCGCGAGGTGGTGTCGATGGTCCTTCCCGCCACCGGGCGGGCGGTCCAGGTGGACCTCGATCTGCCCGGCGAAGGCGTCGCGGAGTGCGTGCCGGAGGAGTTCAACCAGGTGCTCTCGAACCTGGTGCAGAACGCGATCGAGGCCTGCCCGGAGACTTCCGGAGTGGTGCGCATCCGGGGCTCGCACGAAGGCGAGAACCTGGTCCTGAGCGTGAAGGACAATGGACCCGGAGTCCGCGCCGAGGACGTGCAGCGGATCTTCACTCCGTTCTTCACCACCAAGGGGCCGGGCCGGGGCATGGGCATGGGTCTGACCATCACCTGGCGGGTCGTCCAGAGTCTGGGCGGGACGGTGGAAGTGAAGCCGGGCCTCGGCGCCGAGTTCGTGATCCGGATCCCTCGCAAGCAGACCCGCCTCCGCGCCGTCTCCTGACGGGGCCGGTCAGTTCTGCGGCTTCCCCGCGAGCAGCGAGACCTTGTTCCGCGCCGCGAGCACCTGCCGCTGCAGCACCTCCGCCTGCCGCGCGACGTCCTCCATGTCCTTCTCCTGCGCGGTGCGCAGGATGTCCCCCGCCTCGTCGGCGATCTGCTGCATCCGCGCCTGCACCTCGTCGATCGCCGCAGGACCGTTCTTCAGCGCCTCCTGCACGTCCCTCGCCATGGTCCCGAGCCCCGCCATGCGCTGCAGCACCTCGGAGAACTCCTTCCGCCGCCCGGCGATCTCCTCGGCCCGCTCCATCAGCGCCTTCGCATCCGACTCCTGCTTCGTGCGCGCCACGCCGACCGCCGCGACCAGCCGCTGCACGTGCCCATGGATGCGATCCTGGCTCTCCGCCGCCCGGGTCAGCGCCTCCGTCGCCCGCTCCAGGTTCTTCTCGGTGTTCAGCTTCTGCCGGGCCGCCTGCTCCGCGAGATCGTCGAACCGGCGCAGCTCCCGGTCGAGCGCGAGGGCGGCTTCGGACAGCTCGTTCGCGTCCACGGAGGGCATCACCCGCAGGAGTGCGTCGCGTTGGAGAGATACGTCGCGAGCCCCGGGCAATCCGCGGTGCGGAACTCGCCGGTGACCTGATCGCCGCTGTCGAATCCGATGGTGAAGGTGCCGGCGTAGGTCCCCGCGGATCCCGAAGTCAGCGTCACCGATCCGGAGGTCGCGACGGCGGACTGCGCGGGCACCTCGTTGCACGAGGCGTCGCTGACCGCGAAGGTGGCCACCGCCACGTGCGCCGGCGGCAGCCCTGCGCTCCGGGGATCGTAGATGGTGAACGTGCCGGTGCCCGCGGGAGGGGTGATCACGAACGCGTTGAAGTCGGCGAGGAGGATGATCAGCGCCTTCGCGCTCTTCGGGTCGCTGTTCGCGCTCACCTTCGCGCAGGTGCCGGCCGAGTCGGTCAGCACGATGGAGAGCACGTTGGCGTTGATCGAGGCGAGCGCGACCCTGGCGGTCGAGGAGATGGCGTCGGCAGGCTTCATCCCCTGTCCGTGGACGGTGCCGCTGAAGCTGTTTCCCCCCGAGCCGCCCCCGCTGCCGCATCCCAGCGCGGCGGCGGCGAGCACGCCCGCGATCCGTCTCATGAGCGCCATCACATACCCGCGGCGGCCCGGGCGCGCAAACCGGCCCGATCCAAAGCGAAGTCGATCACCTTCGCCTCGAGCGACTCGCCGCTCAGCGCATCGATCTCCACCAGCCCGGTCGGGCTGGTGACGTTCACCTCCGTCAGGTTCCCTCCGATCACGTCGATTCCCACCAGCCACAGCCCCAGCTCGTCCAGCGCGGGCGCGAGGCGCCGGCAGATCTCGCGATCTCGCGGAGTCAGGGGCGCTGGCGCCGCCTTGCCGCCGGAAGCGAAGTTCGCCCGCAGCTCGCCGCGCGCAGGGACCCGCAGGACGCCGCCGAGCGGCTCGCCTCCGAGCAGGATGATCCGCTTGTCGCCTTCCCGCACGGCCGGCAGATAGGCCTGCGCCATCACCGGGACCGTCCCGTTCCCGGTGGCGATCTCCAGCAACGTCGAGAGATTCGGATCGCCACGCCGGACGCGAAGCACACCCTGCCCGCCATAGCCGTCGAGCGGCTTGACCACCGCATCGCCACCCTGCGCGTCGATGAACTCGCGGACCCGCGCGATCTCCCGCGTCACCAGCGTGGGCGGCACCAGGTCGGGAAACCGGAGCGCGAACAGCTTCTCGTTCGCAGCCCGCAGCCCCGCCGGATGGTTGATCACCAGCGGGCCCGGGCCGAGCTCCACGAGCTGGGTGGCGCGAAGGAACTCCAGGTCGACGGGCGGGTCCTTCCGGAGGAAGAGCAGGTCGAGCTCGGCGAGCGGCGCCTCGAAATCGCCCGCGACGCGGAAGTGGCTCCCGGCCTTCCGCTGCACCTCGACGGTCCGCATCCGCGCATGCGTCCGGCCGTTCGCCACGTACAGCCACTCCTGCCGCAGCTCGCGGATCTCGATCCCGCGCCGCTGGCACTCGAGCATCAACGCGAAGGTGGAGTCGTGATCCACCCGCACGCCGTCGAGCGGGTCCATGAGGAAGCCGATGCGCATCGCCCCAAGTTGTGCCTTGGGTGCCGGAGCGGCATTCGTTGCCGGCCGATCGCCTGCCTGCCCGCCTACCGCTGGAGGGCGCGAAACGCCAGGAGCCACGCCCCGACGGGCGCGGCCGCGCTCGCCAGCGCCAGGACGGCCTGCGCGGCGCGCCCGCGGAGCGGCGGGAGCAGCGAAACGGCGGCGCCGAGGACAGCGCCGCTGGCAAATCCACACAGGTGCCCGGCGAGGTCGGCGTGCTTCGAGGTGCCGAGGAATGCGAGCAGGGCGAGCCCGCCGCCGAGCGGCACCCAGGCGCGGCGGCGCATCTGGGGCAAGGCGGCGAGCGCGCCCAGCGCTCCGAAGACGGCGGTGGAGGCGCCGATGGACACGAAATCGCGGCGGACGAGCGCGGCCGCCTCCAGTGTGCCGGCGACGCCGGCGGCGAGGAGCAGCGCGCTGGCGACGCCCGGGCCCAGGGAGCGCGCAAGCAGCGCGAGGAGCAGCCCGCCGAGGACGGCGTTCCCCACCGCATGGCCCGCGTCGGCGTGCAGGGTGAGCGCGGTCACTGCCCGCCACCACTCGCCGCGGAGGATCGCGCCGGCATCGGCGCTGCCCCGCTCGAACCAGACGGACGCCGCGGAAGCGGGCCCCGTCCACACGTGCAGGGCGAGCAGCGAGAGGAAGAAGACGAGCCCGCAAACGGCGGCGGATGACGACCAGGGGACCTCGGGGGCGCGCGCCGGAGCCGGCAACGGGTTCTCTCTCTCGAAGGCGGCGAGCGCCGCTTCCGCGCGCACGGCGTCGGCGTCCGCGACCACCAGCACCCAGCGCTCCTCGCCGGCGCTGCGCACCTCGTGCTCGACGCCCTCCTCGTCGAGCACGAGCGAGAGGTCCATCGCCCGACGGAAATCGCCCACCATGCGGATCAGCACGCGAGCAGCCTACACGCCGGATCCTGTGGTAGGAGAGCGCGTCCATGCCCACCCTCGATGCCACGCGAGCGCTGCAGTCCTCGGAGCGGATCTGGGAGCAGGAGATCCTCCCCGCTTTGCACGAGTACATCCGGATCCCGAACAAGTCGCCCGCCTACGAGCCGCGCTGGCAAGAGAACATGAACAAGGCGGTCGCGCTGATCGAGGCCTGGTGCCGCGCGCGGCCGGTGGCGGGCCTTTCGCTGGAGGTCGTCCGGCTCGGCGATCGCACGCCGGTGATCCTGATGGAGATCCCCGGGCAGGGCAGCGAGACGGTGCTGCTCTACGGGCACCTCGACAAGCAGCCGGAGATGACCGGCTGGCGGCCGGGACTCTCGCCCTGGCAGCCGGTCCGCGAGGGCGACAAGCTCTACGGCCGCGGCGGCGCGGACGACGGGTATTCCAGCTTCGCTTCCCTCTCCGCCCTGCAGATCCTCGCGGAACAGAAGCTGCCGCACGCGCGCTGCGTGGTGCTGATCGAAGCCTGCGAGGAGAGCGGGTCCACCGACCTGCCCGCGTACATCGAGCACCTGGCGGACCGGATCGGAAAGCCTTCGCTGGTGATCTGCCTCGATTCGGGGTGCGGGAACTACGACCAGCTCTGGACCACCACCTCGCTGCGCGGCCTGGTCGCCGGCACGCTTCGCGTGGAGGTCCTCACCGAGGGCGTGCACTCCGGAGACGCGAGCGGCATCGTGCCCTCCTCGTTCCGCATCCTCCGCCAGCTCCTCAGCCGGATCGACGACGAGCAGACCGGGCGGGTGAAGCTCGAGGCGCTGCACGTGCAGATCCCGAACGAGCGGCTGAAGCAGGCGCGCCTCACCGCCGAGGTGCTGGGCGACGAGGTCTGGAACAAATTCCCCTTCGTACAGGGCGCGCGTCCCTCGGTGATCGACAAGGTGGAGATGATCCTCAACCGCTCCTGGCGGCCGGCGCTCTCGATCACCGGCATCGACGGAATGCCGCCGCTGGGGAGCGCGGGCAACGTGCTGCGGCCCTACACCGCCTGCAAGATCTCGCTGCGGATCCCGCCGCGCGTCGACCCGGTGCTGGCGACGCGCGTGGTGAAGGAGACGCTGGAGAAGGATCCCCCCTACGGCGCGCGCGTCGTCTTCGAGGGCGACAAATCGTCGACGGGATGGGACGCTCCGCCGCTCGCGCAGTGGCTCTCGTCCGCCGTCGATCGCGCCTCGCGGAGCTTCTTCGGAAAGCCCCCGATGGCCTTCGGCGAAGGCGGCACCATCCCCTTCATGGGCATGCTGGGCGAGAAGTTCCCCGAGGCGCAGTTCCTCATCACCGGCGTGCTCGGCCCCGGATCGAACGCGCACGGCCCGAACGAGTTCCTCCACGTTCCCACCGGCGTTCGCCTGACGGCCTGCGTGGCGAGCGTGGTCGCCGATCACTTCGCGCGATGAAGCTGTTCATCGCGGTCCTGCTGCTCGGGCTGCCGGCGCTCTGCTTCTGGAGGCTGGCCGTCTCCTGGCGGAACGGACGGCGGGCGATCGCGGCGCTCTGGCTCGTCCTCGGCCTTTTGCTCACCCTGGGCAACCCTCTCGCAAACGCGTACCTGCTCGCGCCGCTGGACAGCTCGCTGCAGCGATCGCTCTTCTCGCGGGCGAGGAACGGCCACCTGCTGGGCGCAGGCGAGGGGCGCGTCCGCGAGGTGCTGGGCAAGCCGTGGAAGGAGAGGAACGTCGAGGGGCGCTTCTCCGTCTGGCTCTACGCGCCCTGCAAGATCTGCATGGCCTCGTACGGGGCGCCGTTCGCGGTCTACCTGCAGAACGGGACCGTCCAGGGGTTCCGGGCCGGCACCGGCGACCTCGAGCGCGTCGCCCGTCCGCCGCCTCAGTGACGGTTTCCGCCGCGCATCAGCCGCTGCACCGCCTCGAGCAGGCCGTCCTGCGTCAGCCGGTACATGGGAAAGACGCGCCGGATCACCTCCGCGGTTCCGTACCAGGCCGCCTGCGGCTCGGGGTTCAGCCACGCGGCGTGGGGGAAGTGCTGCGCGAGGTGCGCGAGCCAGGCGATCCCCGGCGCTCCCGAGTCGTCGCTGAAGCTCCAGCGTGAGCCGCTCGACTGCAGCTCCCAGGGGCTCATCAACGCGTCCCCCACCACGATCAGCCGCCAGGAGGGATCGCAGTCCTGGACCACCTGCAGCACGTCGGCGCCCCGGATCAGCGCCGCGGTCTCGTACACCCGCCCGTACACGCAGTTGTGGAAGTAGTAGGTGCGCAGCTCCTTGAAGTGCGTCGCCCGCTTCGCGGCGGAGAACAGCCGCTCGCAGACGTCGGCGTGCGGATCCATCGAGCCGCCCACATCGAGGAGCAGGAGCACGCGCAGGTTCGAGCGGCGCGGCGGGCGCAGCGCGATCTCCAGCTCGCCCGCGTTGCGCGCCGTCTTGTCGATCGTCGACTCGACGTCCAGCTCGGAGAGCACGCCTTCGCGCACGAACGCGCGCAGCCGCCGCAGCGCGACCTCGATGTGGCGGGTGTCGAGGGTGACATCCGACCGCAGATCGCGGAAGCGCCGATCGGCCGCCACCTCCAGGGCGCCCTTCCCGCCCGGCGCCTCCCCCACCTTGATCCCCGTCGGGTGGAACCCGCCCGAGCCGTGCGGGGAGGTCCCCGCGGTGCCCACCCAGCGGTTGCCGCGATCGTGGCGCTCGCGCTGCTCCGAGAGCCGCTGCCGAAGCCGTTCCCGCGCCTCCGCCAGGTCGAGCCGCTCGAGAAGCTGCCGTTCGAGCTCGGTCAGCTTGCGCCTGCCGGCGGGCTGCTCGAGCCAGGCGAGGATCTCGTCGGTGAGCGCCAGCGCCTCGTCGGGCACGCCGCGGAAGTGGTGCGCGAAGGCGCGATCGAAGGCGTCGAGATCCTGCTCCCGGTGGACGCAGAGGGCGCGGGCGACCTCGTAGAACCCGTCCAGCGTCCCCTTGTGCAGCCCGAGCGCGAGCGCCTCGGCGAGCGAGAGCGCCTCCTGCGCTCCCACCTTCACGCCGCGATCCCTCAGCTCGTAGAGGAAGGGGACGAACATCGATCAGGCCCTCGGGCGGCGCCCGCGCATCGAGGCCTCGGCGAAGGCGATCAGGTCCTGCTCCCGCTTGAGCAGCGCGCCGAGGAAGGGCATCCCGGCCTCCAGCTCGACGCTGGCGATCCCCGCCCGGCGCAGCACCGCGATCCAGTCGATCAGCTCGCTGGTCGAGGGCCGCTTGCGCAGCCCGTCCACCTCGCGCAGCGAGTAGAACGCCTGCAGCGCCTGGGCGAGCAGCTTCTCGTCGAGGTCGGGATGATGGACGCGCACGATCCGCGCCATCAGGTCCTTCTCGGGGAACTCGATGAAGTGGAAGACGCAGCGGCGGAGGAACGCGTCCGGCAACTCCTTCTCCGCGTTCGAGGTGATCACCACCGCCGGCCGCTCGCGCGCGACGATCTCGTCCCCGGTCTCCGAGACCACGAACCGCATCCGGTCCAGCTCGTGCAGCAGGTCGTTCGGGAACTCCAGGTCGGCCTTGTCGACCTCGTCGATGAGCAGCACCACCCGCTCGCGGGAGGCGAAGGCCTGCCCGAGGGGCCCGTACTTGATGTACCGGCGGATGTCCTTCACGTCGCCGTCGCCGAAGCGCGAATCGTACAGGCGCTGGACGGTGTCGTAGACGTAGAGGCCGTCCTGCGCGCGCGTGGTGGACTTCACCGGCCAGTGGATCAGGCGGACGCCGAGCGCCGAGGCGATCGCTTCCGCGAGCTGGGTCTTGCCCGTGCCCGGCTCGCCCCGGACCAGGAGCGGGCGCTCCAGCGCGAGCGCGCAGTTCACCGCGGACTCGAGAGCGGATGAGGTGAGATAGGTGTCGGTGCCGCGGAACCTGCGAAAGTCCATCGCGGCATTCTATCCTGCCGCTGCCCGCGGGGCAGCGTTCGAGCGCTCCGGCGCTCAGTCCGGCAGGGTGTAGCGCTTCTCGATCGCCTCGCGGATGCGCGCCCGGCTCCCCGGATCGCCGCGGCGCTCGAGTTGCTCCGCCTCCTCGGCGAGCGAGTCGTCCTTGATCACCGAGCGGAACCACTTCGAGTAGTCGCGCTGCCGCAGGTGATGCATCCAGGTCTCCTCGTCCACCCCTTCCGCCATCTGCAGGAAGATGGAGAGGTTCTGCGCGCGCAGCTTCAGCTTCCCGTCCTTGCCGCGGAAGACGAAGGCCTCGTCGCCGAGATCGCCGGCCGCGTACTTGCGGCGATGCCGCCGGTGCTGCGCCTTCCCGGGCACGAGACCGAGCGGCTCCGCCTGCCCGTTCGACCACGCGAGCACCTCATCGTCTTCGAGGACGACGCGCTGCACGCGCCCGAAAGACCGGAGGGTCTCCTCCGGCGCCTTTCCCACTGCGAGCACCATGTCCACCGCCTCCAGCACCGCCCGCGCGACGTGGTCGGGGTGGACGGTGATCAGGAGGACGCCGCCGAGCTCGCGCGGGAGCGTCAGCCGCGTCGGCTCCCAGGAGGCCGGGAAGAGATGATGGGCTTCGTCGATCACGATCCAGTGAGGCCGGCCCGTCCGCGTGCGCATTTCCTGGAGTCGCGGCAACAGCGTGGCGAAGAACGCGGGGCGGTCGCCGACAGGCACCGCGGTGAGGCTCACGCCGACGTGCACCGAGGGCTTCGCCAGCAGCTCGAGCACCTCTTCGACCTTGGGCGCGCGCTCGCCGGCTCCGATTTCCAGGAGGCCCTCGAAGCCTTCGTAGTCGCCCTCGGGATCGACGATGCAGCACTGGTAACCGGCGGTCATCAACCGCTCGATCACGCCGGTCGCGGCCGTGGTCTTCCCGCTGCCCGAAGGCCCGGCGATCATCAATCTCCGCCCCGCGGGGGCGATGTGGACCGCCGTGCCGTCGCGGCGCGTGCCGAGCAGGAGAGCATGCCGCGCCACGACGACCGACCTCAGGTCGTCCTCGACCAGCCGATCGATCAGCTCCTCCACCCCGTACCCCCGCGCGCCGCGGGTGACGAGATCGGCGCGCTCCTTCAGCGCCGGCAGCGCGTTCGCGACCGCGACGCCGCACTCGCTGGCCGCGAGCATCGCATGGTCGTTCTCGGCGTCCCCCACCGCCACGGTGTTGCGCAACGAGAGCGAGAGCCGCTCCAGGGCGGCGGCCAGGCCGGTCTGCTTGTTCACGCCGGACGGCAGCAGCATCACGGCGCCCTTGTTGAAGATCACCTGCCATTCCAGACCGAGCTCGCGCACCGCTTCCAGCGCGGCGACCTGGTACGGCTCGCGGGTGGCCACGATCACCCGGCCGACCCCCAGGGGCGTGGCGCCGATCCGGCGCAGCTTCTCCGCCAGCCCGGGTGGAGGCGGCTCGGCCAGCACCACTTCCTCGCGCGTCGCAGGGTCGTAGAGGAGCGCGCCGTTCTCGGCGACGACGAGATCGAAGAGATCGAGCCGGTCGAACACCGATCGCAGGTCGTGCAGCTCGCGGCCGGTGACCAGCAAGGCCCTGCGGCCGCTCTTCCTCAGCCGCTCCAGCGCCCAAACGGTGGCGGGACGCACCGTCCCCTGCTCGGCGAGCGTCCCGTCGTAATCCGTCGCGAGGGCGAGATAACGCACGCGGGACAATTTGCAGCAGCGCGTGTTGCGGCACAACATGGCGCCCTCCGGGAAGACCAGGGCCCGCACGGCCGTGCACCCGGACCGCACGGCCGGGCCGTTCCGCCGGGAGCGAATCCGCCGGGCGAACGCGGCATCTGATCTTCAGCCGGGGTCTTTCCGCGGGACTTCGGTAACCCGCAAAATTTTGAAATGGAATGCCCGTTTGACACGGGTTTTGCAGCCCTTACGTTCTTGCACGATGGAGGAGAAGACCTTGGAAATCAGACTGCCGGTATTCGTGCTCGAAGGCGCGGTGTTGCTCCCGGGCGCCGTCGCCCGCCTGGAGACCGGTGAGAACGGCGCCGCGCACGCGGCGCAGCTCGCGCGCTCCGGCGAGAAGCGCGTGGTGGTGGCCCTCAGCGCCGAGAGCGATCTCGGCGTGCATCCGATCGCGACCCTGGCCCGGATCGAGGGCGTCGGCAGCGACGGTGGCGTGATCGTCACCGGCCTCGGCCGGGCCCGGATCCTCTCGCTCGAAGAGGGCGAGCCGCTCCCGTTCGGGAAGATCGAGGAGATCGCTCCCGTCCCCGCGCAGGGAACGGAAGTGGAGGCGCTGGCGCTGGAGGCGCGCCGGCTTGCGCGCGACATCCTCGCGCTCGTTCCGTCGGTCCCGGCGCAGGTCGGCCGCGTTCTCGACGCGATCAAGGATCCAGGCGCGCTGGCGGACATGCTCGCGCACCACGTTCCCGCCGAGGCCGCCGACAAGCAGAAGGCGCTCGAGGCCCTCGATCCCGTCGAGAGGCTGAGGCTCGTCGTCGCCCTGCTCGTCCGCCGCCGCGAGGTGCTCAAGGCCGCGCACGACATCGAAGGCGCCGTCCAGGAGAAGGTGGGAAAGGCGGAGCGCGAGCACATCCTCCGCAAGAAGCTGGAAGCGATCCAGAACGAGCTGGGCGAAGGGCCCGACTCCGACGGAGACGACCTGACGAAGAAGATCGCCGCGCTGCAGTTGCCGGAAGAGGTGCGGACCCAGGTCGACAAGGAGCTCTCGCGGCTGAAGAAGCTGCCGGAGCAGTCGCCGGAGAGATCGGTCGCGCGCTCGTGGCTGCAGTGGATCGCCGACCTGCCCTGGGGCGTCTTCAGCGAGGACGACCTCGAGGTGGAGAACGCGCGCCGGGTGCTCGACGCCGATCACCACGGCCTTTCGAAGGTGAAGAAGCGGGTCCTGCAGTTCCTCGCGGTGCGGAAGCTCCGCGGCGATCTGAAGGGACCGATCCTCTGCCTGGTGGGCCCTCCGGGCGTCGGCAAGACGTCGCTCGGCCAGAGCATCGCCCGCGCGATGGGGCGCAAGTTCCTGCGCGTGTCCCTCGGCGGCGTGCGCGACGAGGCGGAGATCCGCGGGCACCGGCGCACCTATGTGGGCGCGCTCCCGGGCCGGATCGTCCAGGCGCTCAAGCGCGCCGGGACGGCAAACCCGGTGCTGATGCTCGACGAGATCGACAAGCTCGGCGCGGGCTTCCAGGGCGACCCCTCGGCGGCGCTGCTCGAGGTCCTCGATCCGGAGCAGAACAAGGCGTTCGCGGACCACTATCTGGAGGTGCCCTTCGACCTCTCGAAGGTGCTGTTCATCGCCACCGCCAACACGCTGGAGACGGTCCCCGCGCCGCTGCGGGACCGGATGGAGATCCTGGAGATCCCCAGCTACACCACCGCGGAGAAGGCGGCGATCGCGGTCGCGCACCTGTTGCCGAAGCAGCTCGAGGCGCACGGCCTTGCGGGATCGGGCGTGGAGATCACGCCCGCGGCGCTGGAGCGGATCATCGTCGGGCACACGCGGGAGGCCGGAGTGCGCTCGCTGGAGAAGCGCCTGGCGGACGTCTGCCGCGCCGTAGCCGTGGAGAAGGCCTCGGGGACGCTGATCGCGGGGCGGAAGATCGACGTCGCCGAGATCGAGGAGCTGCTCGGGCCTGACCGGTTCCAGCCGGAAGTGCGCGAGGACTCCGGTGTCCCCGGCGTCGCCGCGGGCCTGGCCTGGACGCCGGTGGGCGGCGAAGTGCTGTACGTCGAGGCGCTGCGCATGCCCGGCAAGGGCCAGCTCATCCTCTCCGGCCAGCTCGGAGACGTGATGAAGGAGTCCGCGCGCGCCGCGCTCAGCTACGTGCAGGCGAACGCCCTCCAGCTCGGGGTGGCCGAGAGGCCGCTGGAAGGCTGGGACGTGCACGTGCACGTTCCTGCCGGCGCCACGCCGAAGGATGGGCCGAGCGCGGGCGTGACGCTGTTCACCGCGCTGGTCTCCCTGCTCTCCGGCGTGCCCGTCCGGGCGGACACCGCGATGACCGGCGAGGCGACGCTGCGTGGCCGGGTGCTGCCGGTGGGCGGCATCAAGGAGAAGGTGCTGGCGGCGCACCGCCTCGGCCTCAAGCGGGTGGTGATCCCGGAGGCCTGCGCGGCGGAGCTGCGCGAGGTGCCCCAGCACGTCCGCGACGAGCTGGAGATCGTGCTGGTGAAGCGGATGGACGAGGTGCTCCACGCCGCTCTCGACCAGCCGGCGCAGAAGCTTCGCGTCGCGGCGTAGGCGCTGCACGCCGAAGCCGCGCCGATGCCGTCGTGCGTGATCCCGAGCAGGCGGGAACGCGCTCGAACAGAGGCCGCGTGCTGTCTCGTCAGTCGCCGGAGCCGGCCGTCATCGCGGCCTGGCTCCGGCGCGACGCGCCTTCGCCGAACCGCTCCCGGGCCTCGGCGAAGGCGGTCGCGTATCCGAACTCGTCGGAGATGCGGCCTTCCGCATACAGGTGCCCGAAGCGCGCGGCGTAATGCGCGAACGCCTTCCGGTTCTGGGCGACGAAGACGATGTCCCGGACGTCCATGGTGCGGAAAGCGAACGCCGCGAACGGCGCCCGCAGCACGTGGAACCGCGCGTTCCAGACCGCGGGCCGGGTGGACTCGGGGTGCAGCGCGGAGACCATCACGTCGGAGGTGATCAGCATCGTCTTCATCTCCGAGTGAAGCTCGTCGAGCATTCCGTAATGCTCCTTTTTCACTTTGGGCAATACCACCACCAGCGCGGTCAGCCCGGGATCGCGGCAGGCGCGCGCCCGCGTGGCGTAAGCGTCCGCATGGCGCAGGAGCGCCCGCCGCAGGCGCCACGGGCTGCTCCCGTCGACCGCTTCGTCGAACGCCACCCAGAGCGCATCGTCC
>Ga0070741_10014780_pt1 | contig 13416 bp, 10 predicted proteins | sample Coa_R1_4_FD_66440 | JGI IMG/M metagenome (GOLD analysis project Ga0070741, IMG submission 66440) | Surface soil microbial communities from Centralia Pennsylvania, which are recovering from an underground coalmine fire - Coalmine... | ecosystem: Environmental > Terrestrial > Soil > Unclassified ... | reverse complement strand
AGGAAGGCGAGGTTGCCACCGAGGTCGCGGTAGCGCTGGATCAGGTCGTAGATGTGGCCGGTGACGTACTCCTCGTGGCCGGAGAAGATGATCAGGTCGTAGAGGCCGGCGAGCTGGTCGCCGCTCTGAAAGCTCTCGAGGTCCTCGTCCGAGAGGTAGTCGGCCTTCTTCCCGGTGTGGACGAGGAACCGGAGGAAGCCGCGCTCCTGCGTACGGTAGTGCGGCGGCTTGCCGTCGCCCGCGAACGGGCGGCCGAGCAGCACGTTGCGCCGTCCCGGATCGGCGTACCACGAGTCGGGCCTGCCGTCGCCGTTCGCGTCGTAGAAGTTGTACGCCTGCCAGCTGTAGCTCGGCAGGATGATCGCGACCCGGCTGCGGCGCCCGTAGACGCCCGGGCGGAGCACGAACGGCGCGTACGTCACGCGCGTCGACGTGCTCAGCCGCGCGAAGTAGAGACCGCTGTCCCAGGCGCCCATTCGCACGAACAGCCGGTGCAGCTTCCCGCGGCCGACCAGGAGCGTCCGCTCCGGCCCCCACGGCCGCCCGACGGCGGACCAGCTCCGCTCCGCCCCCGCCCGCAGGATCTGCAGCTGGAAGCGTCCGCCGCGCCCGCGGACGAGCAGCTCGGCGAGCTGCCCCGGCACGTAGGAGGTGTGCGTGAAGCTCGCGGACAGGCTGGGCCGGATCGCGCTGCCGCGGGCCGCGACCGCCGCCGGCGCGAGGCACGACGACGCGAGCACGGACAGCGCCAGCGCGAGCGCCGCCGTCGCCGGGCGTGTGCGGTCCACGGAACGGAGCCTACGCGCGGCGCCCGACGGCTCCGGGGCCGTCGACGCTGCAGCTCGGCCCGAGCTCGTCGGCGAGCGCGATCTCGGCCACGAAGAGGCCGCCGCGCCGCGGCACGTTGAAGTGGTCGAGGTCGCGCATGTCGCCGTAGATCGGCGACGTCTGCGGCGTCCGCAGTCGCGCCTCGGCATACCCGTGCGCGGGCACGCAGACGCGGACGCGCGCGACCGTCGTGCTCGTGTTCCTCGCGACGCCGTCGGCACGCTCGACGCCCGAGGCGAGCCGGTACGGGCGCGAGGCGACGCCGTCCGGGAGCCAGAGCTGCAGCGTCAGGTAGCGGATCACCGCATGTCGCTGGGCCGGCGTCGAGAAGACGCGGATGCGCGCGGTCACGCCGGGCTGCGTCCAGCCGTCGTCGGTGAGGCCGTACGTGAGCCAGTCCGTGCGCCACGGCATCGTCGCCTTGATCAGGTTGACCGCGTGCTCTGATCCGAGGACCTCGCCGTCGATGCGGAAGCGCGACTCCTTCAGCGCCTCCGCCACGAGCGGTGACGGCGACGGGTGGACGGCGCCCGTCTCGTCGTCGAACGAGAGGTAGATCTTGGGGAACGTGCTACCGGTCGACTGGAACGCGCCGTTCGGCGCGTACGCCGCGCGCACGATCGACTTGTTCCAGAACTCCATGTCGCGCCAGAACGGGTAGCTCTGCCAGAAGTCGCCGGGGACGTACGGGTACGAGATCATCGTCACCTTCGCGTGCGTGCCGACCGTCTTGTCGACCCAGTCGAGCACGTCGCCGTAGTGGAGTGTCAGCGGCCGCCCCGACCAGCCGTCGACGCGGAAGAGGCGGACGAATCCGTATGCGGTCTCGGCCGGGAGCGCGACCAGGAGCAGCGCGACGAGCAGCGTCGTCAGGTGCGAGTGGCGCAGCAGGATCGTGCCGTAGGCGAAGAGGATCACGGCCGTGACGGCGACGATCGCAAGCGCCCAGTGCGCCGTGCTCACGGAGCCGCGGCAGACGCGCAGGATGAAGTCGTCGAGGTCGGAGACGGGCGTGTCGGAGTTGATGATCCGGTAGAGCCCGAACACGTCGACGGCGAACCCGGCGGCGACCAGGCCGGTCGGCAGCAGCAGGGAGAGACGCGGCCGGCGCGAGTCGATCAGCGCGCAGAGGAAGGCGAGCGTGACGACGGGGACGACGTAGAACAGGTAGCGGTCGTGCACGAAGCCGCCGGCGAAGCGCTGGTCGAAGATCGTCACCTGCAACGTGATCAGCCCGACGGCGAGCGCGCCGACGCACGCGAAGGCGTGGAACTCCTTGCTCGCCGACGGGCGCGCGAAGTTCGCGAGCAGCCAGGCGACGCCGACGACGTACGGCAGGATCCCGAGCCCGAGCGAGATCGTCGCCATGTGGATCAGGAACCATTTGCCGGTGCCGGCCGGCAGCAGGTTGCCGCTGATCGTGTCGCCGTAGACGCCGAGCACGCGATGCAGCCGACCGACTGCGATCAGGCAGAGCGCGACGAAGAGCAGCAGGCCGTAGATCGCCACGAGCAGCCGGTGCGCGCGAAACGCCGCGCGCAGGCCGGGTCGGACGCCGCGCGCGCGGCCGATCTCGTGCGCGAGAATCGCGAGCGGCAGGACGATCGCGAGGATCGCGAACTGCGTGCGCGCGAAGAACGCGAGCGCGATCCCGCCGAGCGCGAGCCCGTCCCGCCGCGGCGACGGCGCCGCGGTCGCCCGCTGCACCCCGAAGACGCCCCAGAGGAAGGCCGGGTACGCGGCGACCTCGGTGAGCAGGAACGACGAGTACATGATCCACGGAATCGTCACCGCGAGGAAAGCGGCGGCATACGCGGCCCACGCGCGGCCGGTGACGCGCCGCGCGAGCAGGAAGACGGGGATGCACGCGGACGACATGATCCACGCGTTCAGGAAGTGCGCCTGGATCAGGTCGCCCGGCACGAGCCCGTAGCGGAACACCGGCGCGATCAACAACGGGTAGAGCTGGTCGAAGCTCTGGATCACCGTGCCGCGGATCTGCGGCAGCGGCGAGAGCGTCTGCGCCGACGCGATCGCGCGCCGCTCGTAGAGCAGCTCGTTCGTCATCACGAACCAGTCGGCGACGCGGGTCGTGATCGCCGCGAGCACGATCGCCAACGCCGCCCACAGCCCCAGCACCGGCAGCTCACGGCGCGCCACCCAGGCGATCACCGCCTGGCCGGTCGGCGCGACGCGGCCGAGCGTCGTCACGGGTCCGGGACGAGCGGAGAGGCGCGGCACCGCGGGAAGTCTACGGGCGGCGTCGCGCGCCCTCCCGCGTCGGCCGACCGGCAGCACTAGCATCGGCGCGTGCTGCGACGGCCGAAGGCGGACCTGCTCGTGCTGGTCGCCTACGCCGCGCTCTCGGCCGCCTACTTCGGCTGGCGCCTGCTCCCCCACCCCGGCCGGCTCGTCGTCGGACAGTCCGGCGACTACGCGATCTTCGTCTGGTCGTTCGCCTGGTGGCCGCACGCGATCGGCACCTGGACGAACCCGTTCGTCCCCCACGTCGTCTACGCGCCGACCGGCATCAACCTCACCTGGACGGCGTCGAGTCCCGGCCTGGCGCTCCTCTTCTCGCCGGTGACGGTGCTGTTCGGACCGACGGTCGCGTACAACGCCGCCGCGCTGCTCCTCCCGGCGCTCGCCGCCTGGACGGCATACCTGCTCTGCGGCCGCCTGACCGGCTCGCTGTGGGCGTCGCTCGTCGGCGGCTACCTGTTCGGGTTCTCGAGCCCGATGCTCGGACAGCTCCTCGCCGGCCATCTGCACGTGACAGGCGTCTTCCTCGTGCCGCTCGTCGCGCTCGTCCTCGTGCGCCATGTCGACGGCGAGCTGGGCGCGCGCGGCCTCGTCTGGCGGCTCGCAACGCTGCTCGCCGCGCAGCTCTGGATCGCGACCGAGCTCGCCTTCGCGACGACGCTCATGCTCGTGCTGTCGCTGGCGCTCGCGTTCTGGCTCGTCCGCGAGGCGCGTCCGCGCCTACGCGGCGCCGTCCGGCCGCTCGTCGGCGCCTACGTGCTGGCGGGTGTGCTCGCGGCGCCGTTCCTCGGCTACGCGCTGATCGGCTTCCACGTCGGGCGGATCATCAACGTCCAGGGCGGGAGCGGCGGCGCCGACCTGGTCAACCTCGTCGTGCCGACGAAGACGACCGGGCTCGGCGGCTCGTCGCTGACGTCGATCTCGTCGCGCTTCGGCTCCACGACCGCGAGCCTCTACCTGGGCCTGCCGGTGCTGCTGATCGCGGCGCTGCTCGCGCGGCGCGCTCGCCGCTCGGCCGGCGTCCGCTTCCTGCTCGCCGCGCTCCTCGCCTCGACGGTGATCGCGCTCGGCCCGTTCCTCTACGTCGCCGGCCGGAAGGTGCTGCCGCTGCCGTGGGACCTCGCGACGCACGTACCGGTGCTCCACAACGCGCTGCCGTTCCATCTGGCGGCGTACGTCACGCTCGCGGCGGCGGTGATCGTCGCCGTCTGGACCGCGACCACCCCCGGGCGGGTCTACACCCGGCCGTACCTGCTGCCGGTCCTCGCCGTCGCGGCGCTCGTGCCGGCCGTGTGGCGCACCTCGTACCCGAGCTTCCGCCCCTCGCATCCGGCGCGGCTCGCGTTCTTCACGCACGGGCTCTACAAGTCGTGCATCCCGCGCGGCGCGACGGTCGCGATCTTCGGCCACTCGCTCCTGTGGCAGGCGGAGACGGACTTCTGGTACAGCGTCGCCGCCGGCGGCCTGGCGCCGGTGCCCGACACGGGCAAGCCGCTGACGAGCTTCGACGCCGAGCTCTTCACGCGCGAGGTGGGATCGAACTACGCGCGGCCGACGCTCGACCGCGTCCTCGGCTTCGCCGCCTACCACCACGCCGTCCGCATCCTCTCCGTGATCGCGAACGGCTACCCGAGCGCCGCGCAGATGCGCACCTTCGGCCCGACGGAGCGGGTCGACGGCCTGCTCGTCTGGCCGGCGTGCACCCGACCGCCGCTCGCGCCCGGCGCGCTCGCGAGGTACGCCGCGAGCTACCGGCACGAGCTGGCGACGCCGCGGCCGAACATCGGCTGGTGCAAGGGGGGCACGTACGGCACGCTCCGGACCGGCCTCTATCCGGCGGGTGCGTTCGCCGGCGCGACGAAGGCGATCTTCGTCGCCGGGCACGGGATCACGTGCAACCCGCCGCCGCCCGGCTACAGGCGGCACGGCTTCGCAGCGGCCGACCTCGGCGTGCCCGCCGACACCTATCCCTACTACGCGCCGGCGAACAGCTAGACGGCGCGCAGGATCGGCTTGCTCGGCGTCGTCCAGTTCGTTGCGAGCCCGTCGAGGAACGTCTCGACGACGTGCGGGTCGAACTGCGAGCCCGCACAGCGCGCGAGCTCGGCGACACCTGCCTCCTGCGTCATCATCGGCCGGTAGATGCGGTCGCTCAGCATCGCGTCGTAGGCGTCGGCGACGAGGAGGATGCGGGCGCCGAGCGGGATCTGCTCGCCGGAGAGGTTGGCCGGGTAGCCGTTGCCGTCCCAGCGCTCGTGGTGGTGCAGCACCCAGCTCGCGACCGGCTCGACACCGAGCGCCTCGAGCATCCCGTAGCCGATCTGCGGGTGGCGCTCGAGCAGCTCGCGCTCGCGCAGCGTCAGCGGGCCGCGCTTGCCGAGGATCTCCTCCGGGATCGCGACCTTGCCGAGGTCGTGCAGCCGCCCGGCAAGCCGGACGAGCTCGACCTGCTCCTGCGTCAGTCCGCAGCGGAGCGCGAGCGCCGCCGCCAGCTCGCCGACACGCTCCGAATGGCTGCCGACGTAGGCGTCGCGGGCGTCGACGACGTTCGCGAGCGCCGCCGCCGCGCGCAGCCGCGTGCTGCGGTCGGTGCCGGTCGCGAGCTGGTGCAGCTGCTGCGCGACCGGGCGGTCCGGGCGGTAGACCTGGGCCCGGTTCTTCCCTTCCGCCTTCGCCCAGTAGAGCGAGATGTCGGCGACTCGCACGAGCTCGCCACGCTCGGTGCCGTGCTGCGGGAAGCTCGCGACCCCGGCCGAGAAGCTGACGGTGCCGCCGTGCTCGGTCTCGTCCGCCGCGAGCATGCGGATCACGTTCGACGCGTGCTCGAGCGCGGCGACGTCGCTGTAGCCGGGCAGGACGAGGGCGAACTCGTCGCCGCCGAGCCGGAAGGCGTTGCCGGCTGTGCGCAGCCGGTCGGCGACCTGTGCGAGCACCTTGTCTCCGACCGGGTGGCCGTACTGGTCGTTGATCAGCTTGAAGTTGTCGAGGTCGAGCAGGCAGAGGCTGAGCGGCTCGCCCGACGTCGCGGCGTGGTCGAGGTAGAGCTGGAGCTGCTCGTGGAAGTGGCGGTGGTTGCCGAGCCCCGTCAGCGGGTCGGTGAGCGCGAGCCGCATCGCCCGCAGTGCGTCGTGCGTCGAGCGCTGGTGCAGCGCCACCGCGACGAGCGGCCCGGCGAGCGCGGCGGCGAGCACGGGCGACTGGTCCCAGAGTGCCTTCAGCGCGAGGCTGACGGAGGCCATGATCACCGACGACGCTGCCGTCCACGAGACCGCCGCGCGCAGGAGCGGCCAGAAGCGGTCGCGCGACCAGCGCGCCAGGATCGCCGCGACGAGCGGGATGTTGACGACGTAGAACGCCCCGGCGCCGCAGACGACCTCGAGCAGGAGCAGCGAGACGCGCTCGTGGCGGCTGAACGGCGCCGTCGCGCCGCCCGCGGCGGCGGCGGCGAGCGCGTACAGCGCGGTGTTGTAGAGGAAGCGGACGGCGGAGCGGCGCTCGGCGATCTCCATCGTCGCGCGGGTGAGCAGGCCGACGACGATCGCCGCCGCCCAGCCGTAGATCATCGCCGTGCCGAGGATGAAGGTCGCCGCGAGCGAGACCCGCCCGCGCGGGTAGTTCTCCACCGGGACGGGGAACGCCTCGGCGAAGATCGCCGCGAGCAGCAGGACGCCGATCCCGGCGAGGCTGCCGCCGGAAGGCCTGTCGCGGCTCAGGTTCCAGACCGCCGCGGCGAGCGCGGCGTAGCCCGCGAGCGTCACCGGCAAGAAGACCGGCGACAGCCGGAGTGTCAGTCTCGAGAAGAGCCGCTCGTCGGCGTCCGGTGCTGCTCGACCTGCCAGCAGCCACGCACGGAACCGCCGCATGAGAGAGCGGCGCGCCTTAGACGTGGAAGCCGGCGCAGAGGAAGAGCAAGCCGTTCGCCGTAGCGATCGCCGCCACCGAGATGACAATCAGCGCCAGTCGGATCTTCCAGTGCAACATCGTGTCCTCCGCAGTTTCCCTGTCGTGCCCCTAGCCGCGGGCACGCCCAACTGTAATTCGACCCCCTGCGGGGGTAATCCCCCTTCCTGGGGATTCGGCTCGGCCGGGAAAAGATCCCCCGATCGAGTGATTCTCAGGCACGTATCGCCAGGTTCCAGTAGTTCCCCAGCGGCTGCAGCCGCCACCCGGCGCGCCGAAAGGCGTCGGCGACGCCGGGAACGCCGCCGACGACGACGAACGGGAGCGCGGCCGCCGTCGCCGCAGCGACCGCGTGCCGCGGCAGCGGCGACAGGAACCGCACCTGGCGGCGCCGGCCGGCGCCGAACAGGAGGTACGACGGCTCGTCCGGCCCGAGCACGCCGCCGAGCGACGCACCGGCCGCGTCCTGGTCGAGCTCGGCGAGCGCCTCGCCTGCCGCCGGCATCCAGTTCAGGCGGACGGCGTCGGCGAGCGACAGCTGCCAGGGGTGGCCGTAGCGGCTGTCGAGCGGCTTGACGAGGTCGTGGACGAGCGCGACGCCGACGCTCGCGGCGGCGACGGCGAGGACGGCGGCGGCGACCTCGGCCCGGCGGAAGAGCGCCGCGAGGAGCGGCACCGTTAGCGCCGCCGGCACGATCACGAACCGCGTCAGGAAGTCGTAGTACTGCACCTCGCAGGCGAGGAGGACGATGAAGACCGGCAACGCGAGCGCGAGCGCGAGCCGGCGCGCGTCGGCGCGCCCGCGCGCGAACTGGACGACGCCGAAGACCGGCGCGGCGAGCAGGAGCAGCCCGAGCGGCCCGAAGCCTGCGAAGTCCTCGGACGGGAGCCGGTTGACGGTCCAGAAGAACGTCTCGGCGGTCGCGCCGGCCGGGTTCGCCGGCAGGTGAACGACCCGCGCGAGCCCGTGCAGCGCGCCCGCGGCGACGAGGACGAGCCCGGGCAGTGCGAGCACCGCTGCCGCGCCGAGCAAGCGCGGGCGCACGACGGCGGCGACGACGGCGGCGGCAGCGGCTGCGGCGACGAACCCCCACGTCGTGGCGTTCGAGATCGCCGGCAGGTCGATGACGCGATAGACGACCCGGACCGCCGTCGAGACGCTGCCGGGGAACGACGGCGACGCCGACAGGTCGAGCCGCCCCTCGCTGTGCCAGGTGAGGCGGCCGGTCTCGACGGCGTTGAGGACGAAGCTCCAGAGGCTGAAGACGGCGAACGCGAGGACGCCGGCGACGGCGAAGAGCGCGAGCGCGCGCCGCCCGCGCAGGGCCGCGAGGAGGAGCAGCACCGGCACGACGAGCGCCGTCGTCAGCTTGACGCCGACCGCGAGCGCGACCGCCGCCGCCGCGAGCGCGACTTCGCTCTCGCGCCGCCCGAGCAGGAAGGCGGCGGCGACGGCGGGCAGCGACGCCGCGACGAGGTCGTTCTGCGCGGTCGTCGCCTCGAGCGCGACGACGGCGAACGTGCCGAAGAGGACGGCGGCACAACTCGAGCCGCGTGCGTCGTGTCCGAGGCGGCGTGCGGCGACGTAGATCGCGAGCATCGCCGCAAGCTCGGCGAGGAACTGCGGCAGTGCGAAGAGCGCATCGGAGCCGCTGGCGACGAACAGGTAGAGCACCTGCTGCTCGGCGAGCGGCTGGAACTCGTTGATGCGGTTGGTCGGCGCGTTCGGCACCCAGTAGACGCCGTGGTGCTGCGCCCAGAACGCCGCGCGCGTCAGGTGGTAGGTGAGCGAGTCCCAGTTGTTCGGCGCCGCCGTCAGGACGAGCGCGAGCTCGTAGCCAAGCACGACAACCGCGAGAGCGGCGAATGCGAGCACGAGCGGGTCGCGGAAGGGCCGCAACCGAAGGGCGGGCAGACGCGGCCGGCCGCGGAGCCACCACGCGGCAGTGGCGGCGACGAGCAGCCCCGCCTCGGCGCCGCCGAGGCCCGCGCGGGTGACGGCGAGCAGCGGCGAGAGGCCGGCGGTGACGAGCGCGATCTCCGCGAAGGCGAAGACGTAGGCGGCGAGCAGCGAGGCGGCGAGGCCCGCGAGCCGCAGGCTCGCCGCTGCGAGCAGGCTCGTCGCCGCGACCCCGGCGATCAGAAGCGCAGCGACCACGGCCGGCCGCAGTCTCGCTGATTGCCCGGCCAGGCGACGGGGTAGAATCGCTCCATGCCCGCGACGGCCATGGTGGACGACCCCCTCAGTACCGGTGCCGAGCCTCCCTCGCATCCGGCGTCCGCGTTCGCGCGAGCTCGCGGCGGCCGGCGCTCGCCCGCGTCCGGAGCCCGCTGAGCTCGGCGCCGCCGGGCTCACCTGGATCCACCTCGACGCGCCCGACCAGTTCTCCGCCAGCGTGCTCGCCGGACGCTTCGGCTGGCATCCGCTCGACGTCGAGGACGTGCTCTCGAAGCGGCAGCGGCCGAAGGTCGACGACTACGCCGACGACGGCTACCTGTTCCTCGTCCTCCACTTCCCGGTCTACGACCGTGCGATCCAGCGGCTGAACGCGGCCGAGCTCGACGTCTTCATCGGCCCCGACTACCTCGTGACGCTGCCGAACGTCGAGCTCCTGCCCGTCACGCGCCTCTTCCGGCGTTGCGAGGACGACGCCGCGTTTCGCGAGCAGCTCTTCTCGAAGGGCTCCGGCCGCGTCCTGTACGAGATCCTCGACGACCTCTTCGACTACTGCTTCCCGATCCTGGACAAGATCGGGCACAAGCTCGACGCGCTCGAGGACGACGTCTTCGAAGGGCGGTCGGAAGAGGTCGTGCGCGACATCTCGAACGTCAAGCAGGAGATCATCAGCTACCGCAAGATCATCAAGCCGGAGCGGGCGACGCTGCGTGCGATCGAGCGCAGCCTGGAGCGCTTCCTCCCCGAGGAGCTCGAGCTCTACTTCGACGACATCGTCGACGCCGCCGAGCGGATCTGGGACATCCTCGACAACTACAAGGAGGTCGTCGAGGCGCTCGAGAGCACGAACGAGTCGGTGATCTCGCACCGGCAGAACGACGTGCTGCGGATCCTGACGGTGTTCTCGGTCGTGCTGCTGCCGTTGACGCTGATCACCGGCATCTTCGGGATGAACACGCGCTTCCCTGGATTCGAGTCGGCAGCGGCGTTCTGGGCCGTGATCGGGATCATGGTGGCCGTGCTCGCGGGCTTGCTCGCGTTCTTCCGCTACAAGCGCTTCCTCTGATGCCCAAGCCGCTCTGGGCGCCGTGGCGGCTCGAGTACATCGAGCACGCCGACGAGCAGCGCGGCTGCATCTTCTGCGAGCCCGAGGAGCAGCTCGTCGTGCACCGCGCGGCGCACTGTCTCGTCGTCCTCAATCGCTTCCCGTACGCGTCGGGGCACATGCTGATCGCGCCGCTGCGGCACGTCGGCGATCTCGGCGATCTCACGGACGACGAGGCGCTCGAGACGCACCGGCTCGCCTCGGCGGCGGTCGGCACGCTCTCGCAGGCCTACCGGGCCCAGGGCTACAACCTCGGCTGGAACCTCGGCCGGATCGCCGGCGCCGGAATCGCCGACCACGTCCACCTGCACGTCGTCCCGCGCTGGGCCGGCGACACGAACTTCATGCCCGTCCTCGCCGACGTCAAGGTCCTCCCCGAGGCCCTCGTCGAGACGGCGCGCCGGCTCCGCGAGGAGTGGCCGACCGGCTGACGCTCAGCCCCGCGGCCGGCACGCGCCGCCGAGGTCGTCCGCGAGCGCGATCTGCGCGAGGAAGACACCGCCCTGCCGGCTGCTCTCCGACTCGCTCAGCGTCGCGAGGTCGCCGGGGATCGTCGACGAGCCCGAGACGTCGAGGGCGACGTCGGTGAACCCGTGCGCGGGCACGCACACGCGCAGCCCGTTGACGAAGGCGGTCGCGCCGCCCGCGACGCCGCGCCGCACCTGCAGGTTCGAGCGGACCGTGAACGGCCGGCTCGCGACGCCGTCCGGCGCCCAGATCTGGAACGTGAGGTAGCGCAGGATCGGCTGCTTCTGTCCGGGCTGGGCGAAGACGCGCACCCGCGCCGGCGTCTCAGGCTTCGTCCAGCCGTCGTCGTAGAGCCCGAATGTGATCCAGTCCGCACGCCACGGTCGCTTTGCGTGGATCAGCAACGCCTGCGGCGTGGACGCGACCACCGTCCCTGCGAGCCGGAACCGATCCTCCTTCAGCGCCTCGACGGCGTACGGCGTCGGCGAGCGGTCGGCAAGCCCTGTCCTCGGGTCGAACCGGAGCAGTTGCTTCGGGAACCAGAGCCCAGTGAAGTCGAAGCGGTCCGGCGACCCGAGGTGCACGTCGCGATCGACCGAGACGTTCCAGAACTCGAGGTCGCGCCAGTACTGCTGTGTCTGGAAGTAGTTCTCGCCGATCGGCGCCGGGATGAGCGTGACGTCGGCACCGGTCCCGACCGTCCGGTCGACCCAGTCGAACTGCGCCGCGGGCGAGACCGTGAGCGGGCGGCTGGCGACGCCGTCGGCGGTGAGCAAGCGGTTGAAGAGATAGACCGTCTCGCCTGCGAGGAAGACGAGGACGAGCGTGCCCGCGACCGCCGTGAGCAGCCGCGGCCGCAGACGGGCGGCGCCAGCCAGGAACAGCGCCGCCAGCAGGGTCGTCGCGCCGGCAAGCGCGGCGCGCGTTGCCGTGACTCCGTGCAGGGTCGAGACGAGTGGCCGAAAGAGCGCGGACACGGGCGCGTCGGCGTCGATGCGCCCGTAGGCGTCGTTCCACGTGTACGCGGGCTCGGGACCGAGCGCGAAGCCGGCGACGACGACCGCGACCGGCAGGGCCAGCGACCAGCGCGGCCGGCGGCTGTCGAGCAGCGCGCAGCTGAACGCGATCGCGACGAGCGGCGCGAGGTAGAACAGGAACCGGTCGAGCGCGGCTCCGACGCCGATCTGCAGGTCGTAGCTCGTCGCCTCGAGTGGCAGGAGCAGGACGACCAGGGTGCCGAGCCACGCGAAGACGCCCAGCTCGCGCCCGCTCGGGCGGCGCAGGGCGTTCGCGAGCAGCCAGCCGGCGCCGACGACGAGCGGCAGGATGCCGAGACCGAGCGCGATGATCGCGTCGTGCTTCAGGTACGACGTCGGGGTGCCCGGAGGGAGCGCGCCGCCTTGCGTCAACTGCCCGTACACCGTCAGGTCCGCGAGGCTGCCGCCGGCGACGAAGAAGCCGACCGCCGAGAGCGCGGCCGCAGCGCTGACGATCGTCGCGACCGGATGCGCGCGGACGACGTTCCGCCGTTCGACCGAGAGCAGGGTCAACGGGAGGACGAGGGCCAGCACCAGGAGCTCCGTGCGGGCCAAGAACGCCACGACGACGGCGGCGAGCGCGAGGAGGTCCTTCCGCTTCGACGGCGCGACGGTGGTCCTCTGGATCGCCAGCAGCGCCCAGGCGAAGGCGGGATAGGCGACGACCTCGGTGAGCAGGAACGAGGCGTACAGAGACCAGGGCAGCAGGACGGAGAACGCCGCGACGAAGTACGCGGCGAGGCGGGAACCGGAGACGCGCCGCGCGAGCAGGAAAGCGGGGATGCAGGCCGAGGTAATCAGCCACGCATTCAGGAAGTGGACACGCGCGAGGTCGTGCTCGACGAGGCCGGAGCCGAAGAACGGGGCGATCAGCAGCGGGTAGAGCTCGAAGACCCGCACCAGCTCGCCGTGGATGTGCGGGAACGGCGAGTGCGTGTGCGCGATCGAGATCGCGAGCCGCTCGTGCCGAAGCTCGTCCGTCATCACGTACCAATCGCGCACCCGGGTCGTGACGAGCGACAGCCCCGCGGCGGACGCGAGCCAGAGCCCGACGAGGGGCCACGCCACGTTCAGCGCGCGCACGCGCGCCCCGGCCCGATGCACCGCCTCAGTGGACGTAGAGCGTGCCCTGCATGCCCTGCGCGGCGTGGTACTTGACGCTGCAGACGTACGTGTACTCGCCGCGCCTGAGCGTGACCGTCATCCTCGCGCTCTGGCCCGAGACGAGGAACGGCCCGGCCTTGACTCCGATCAGGTCGAAGTTGTGGATGATGGCGCCGGTGTTGCGCATCACGAACGTGACGCGGCCGCGCGGCACGGTCTGGCGCGACAGCTTGAAGCCGAACTCGTACTCGTCGACGTAGACCCGCACCGGAGCCCGCGGCTTCGCGGCCGCCGGGACGGCACCGGCCGCGAGGACGAGGGCGAGCGCGGCGGCGCGCAGCACGACCGCAGCGTAGCCTGGTCGGCGGCGCGTACGCTGGGGCCGTGACGCGCACGCGGTCGTCGCTCCGGACGCTCGCCGGCCTCGCCGTCGCGGCGTGCGCCGCTGTCGCTCCGGCTGCAGCGCTGCCGCCGACGTCGGCGTCGGTCGCGCTCTCGTCGGCCCGCGCCGGCGCGAAGCCGGTCGTGCTCACGCT